>Ga0335075_10007682_pt1 | contig 16577 bp, 13 predicted proteins | sample Lox_Sample_24_FD_206723 | JGI IMG/M metagenome (GOLD analysis project Ga0335075, IMG submission 206723) | Soil microbial communities from Loxahatchee National Wildlife Refuge, Florida, United States - Lox_Sample_2.4 | ecosystem: Environmental > Terrestrial > Soil > Wetlands | place: USA...
TCGACGGGGTTCTTACCGAGAACCTCTTCGGCGACATCCTCTCCGACGAGGCAGCCGTCATTACCGGCTCGCTCGGCATGCTGCCGTCAGCAACGATCGGCGGCCAGGTGAATCTGTACGAGCCCGTTCACGGATCGGCGCCCGATATCGCCGGCAAGGGACTCGCCAATCCTCTCGGCGCGATCCTCACGGCAGCTATGCTGCTGCGTCACTCGGCGAAGCTCGAGCAGGATGCGCAGGCCGTCGAAGCATCAGTTCGCAACGTGCTCGAGCAGGGGTATCGCACGGCCGATTTGGTGCGCGGAGAGTCGAAGATGACCGTCTCTACGCAGGAGATGGGCAAGCAGGTCCATCAGGCGCTGAACGAGATCATCGACCGTCAGCAGGCCATGCACGGTGTTTAGGTGCTCGCCGCACGGCAACAGCGCCTTCGCCGGTGCTGGCCGCACGGCAACAGCGCCTTAGGCGCAAAAAGATTGTGAGAAGCAGGAGTAGATAGATGTCCGCACCAAAAACACTATTCGAGAAAGTATGGGAATCGCATCTAGTCGCCGAGCCGGCCGATGAGCCCACGCTCCTCTATATCGACCTGCATCTCGTCCACGAGGTGACTTCACCGCAGGCGTTCGAAGGCCTGCGCCTTGCTGGCCGTCCACTTCGCCGCCCCGACCGCACCGTGGCCACCGTCGACCACAACGTTCCGACCACAGCGAATCGGCTCATCATCGAAGACGCCATCGCCGCCAAACAGATCGATACCCTACGCAAGAACTGCGCCGACTTCGGCGTCGAGCTTTACGATGTCGAGTCGCCCAACCAGGGCATCGTCCACGTAATCGGCCCCGAACTCGGACTCACCAAGCCTGGCATGACCATCGTCTGCGGCGACTCGCACACTTCCACCCACGGAGCCTTCGGGGCTTTGGCTTTTGGAATTGGTACATCCGAAGTCGAGCACGTGATGGCCACGCAGTGCCTGCCGCAATCGAAGCCGAAGACCTTCCGCATCACCATCGACGGCGAACTGCCCGACGGCGTAACCGCAAAAGACGTAGTCCTCGGCATCATCGGACGCATCGGCACTGACGGCGCAACCGGATACGTGATCGAGTACGCAGGCTCCGCCATCCGCTCGCTCAGCATGGAAGGCCGGATGACCATCTGCAATATGAGCATCGAGGCCGGAGCGCGCGCCGGCATGATCGCTCCCGACGAGACCACCTTTGCCTATCTCAAGGGCCGCAAGTTCTCGCCGCAAGGTACTGACTGGGACAAAGCTGTCGCCGAATGGCGCAAACTCATCTCCGATCCCGACGCCAGGTTCGATCGTGAACTCGTGATCCCCGCCATCGAGCTCACTCCTTACGTGACCTGGGGCACCAGCCCGGGCATGGTGGTTTCCATCATCGATACTGTTCCCTCGCCTGCCAACGCCGCGTCTGACGCCGACCGCCGCCACTTCGAGCGCGCTCTCGAGTACATGGATCTAAAGGCCGGCACGCCCATCGAAGAGATCACCATCGACCGCGTCTTCCTCGGCTCCTGCACAAATTCACGCATCGAAGATCTCCGCTCCGCCGCAAAGGTCGTGATCGGTCACCACGTTCATCCCCACGTTCGCGCCATGGTCGTGCCCGGTTCGCAACAGGTGAAGATACAGGCGGAGCGCGAAGGGCTGGATCACATCTTCCTCGAGGCGGGATTTGAGTGGCGTGAGCCCGGCTGCTCCATGTGCCTGGGCATGAACCCCGACATTCTCGCACCCGGCGAGCGCTGCGCCTCGACCAGCAATCGCAACTTCGAAGGCCGCCAGGGACGCGGTGGCCGCACCCATCTCGTCAGTCCAATGATGGCCGCAGCAGCAGCTATCACCGGGCACTTCACTGACGTCCGGACCTGGGAATTTAAAAAGGAAGAGGTTCTCGCCTGATGAAGCCGTTTCGCAAACACAGAGCAAAGGTGATGCCGCTCAACCGTGTCAATGTCGACACCGACCAGATCATCCCCAAGCAGTTCCTGAAGCGGATTGAGCGCACCGGCTACGGCGACTTCCTCTTCCATGACTGGCGTCAGGATCCCGACTTCGAGATCAATCGCCCGCAGCACAAGGGCGCGGAGATCCTCGTCACCGGCAAGAACTTCGGTTGCGGGTCTTCTCGTGAACATGCGGCGTGGGCACTCAACGACCACGGCTTCCGCGTCGTCATCGCCCCCAGCTTCGCCGACATCTTTCATTCGAACGCCGGCAAGAACGGCATCCTCCTGGTCACCTTGCCAGACGATCAGGTTGAGCTTCTGCTGGAGCGCGCATCGACCATAGACGACTACCACCTGGACGTCTCGCTCGAAGATCACACCATCCACGACGATCACGGCTTCTCGGCGACATTCGCCATCGATCCCTTCCGCCGGTACTGCCTGCTCGAAGGACTTGACGACATCGGCCTTACCCTGCGCCACTCTGACGCTCTCGACAAATTCGAACAACAGCATGACGCGGCCTTCTGGGTCGCGCCCCGCCCCTCGCACAATCCCCAGGAGACAGCGCAAGCATGAGTAGTAACGGCAAGCACGATCCGAAGAAGTACAGCATCCCCTTGACCGAAGGCCCCAGCCGCGCAGCAGCGCGCTCCATGCTGCACGCCGTCGGTTTTTCGAAGGACGATCTGCATAAGCCCATCATCGGCATCGCGAATACCTGGACCGAAATCGGCCCGTGCAATTTCCATCTGCGCCAGATCGCCGAAGCGGTCAAGCAGGGCATTCGCGAAGCCGGCGGCACACCGATGGAGTTCAACACCATCACCATCTCCGACGGCATCACTATGGGCACCGAAGGCATGAAGGCCTCGCTGATCAGTCGCGAAGTCATTGCCGATTCCGTCGAGCTCGTCGCTCGCGGCAACCTCTTCGACGGCCTGGTAGCCATCGCCGGCTGCGACAAGAACATGCCCGGCACCGTCATGGCGCTCGCCCGTCTCGACATCCCATCGCTCATGTTCTACGGCGGCTCTATCGCCCCCGGCCATCTCAACGGCAAGAACCTCACCGTGCAGGACGTTTTCGAAGCCATCGGCTCGCACGCCGCCGGCAAGCTCGACGACGCCGGTCTCGAAGCCGTCGAAGTCGCAGCCTGTCCGGGCGCCGGTGCCTGTGGCGGCCAGTTCACCGCCAACACCATGGCCATGGCCTGCGAATTCCTGGGCATATCGCCCATCGGAGCCTCCGGCGTGCCCGCGTTCCTGCCCGAGAAGCTCGACGCCGCCCGCGAAGCCGGTCGCCTCGTGCTCGAGCTCGCCAAGAATGACCTGCGCCCGAGCAAGATCATCACGGGGCAAGCGATCGAAAACGCCATCGCCTCGGTCGCAGCCTCCGGCGGATCCACCAACGCCGTCCTTCACTTCCTGGCCATCGCCAACGAGATGGGCATCCCGCTCTCGATCGACGACTTCGACCGCATCAGCTCGAAAACGCCGCTGCTCTGCGACCTCAAGCCCGGCGGCCAGTACGTCGCCGCGGATTATCATGCCGCTGGCGGCAGCCGTCTTCTGGCCAAGCGCCTTCTCGACGCCGGCCTGATCGACGGCACCGCCTGGAACGTCACCGGGAAGACCCTCGCCGAGGAAGCCGCTCAGGCGAAGGAGACTTCAGGCCAGAAAGTTATCCACGCTCTCAATGAGGCCATTAAGCCGACCGGCGGACTCGTCATCCTCAAGGGCAACCTCGCCCCCGAAGGCTGCGTCATCAAGGTCGCGGGACACAAGCGCCTTGAGCATCGCGGCCCGGCGCGTGTCTTTGATGCCGAGCAGGACGCCTTCCACGCCGTGGAGGGCGGCCAGATCAAGCCCAACGACGTGGTCGTCATCCGCTACGAAGGTCCAAAGGGTGGCCCCGGTATGCGCGAGATGCTGCAAGTCACCGCCGCCATCGCCGGCATCCCCGAGCTCAGCGAAACCGTGGCCCTCCTCACCGATGGCCGCTTCTCCGGAGCTACACGCGGCCTCATGGCCGGGCACGTTGCGCCCGAGGCAGCCGTCGGCGGACCCATCGCCGCTGTCCACGAAGGCGACATCATCCATTTCGATATTCCCAATCGCAAACTCTCAGTCGAAGTCTCGGATAAGGAGCTTGCCGGGCGCTTGAAGTCGTGGAAGAAGCCCGCCCCCCGCTTTGCCCGCGGAGTATTCCGCAAATACACCGACACGGTTTCGTCGGCATCCATGGGCGCGGTAACGCACTGAATCGCTGTAAGGAGCAGGAGATGAGTGAAGCGAAATCTGAAGGCACACGTTTAACCGGATCCGAAATCCTCTGGGCCACCCTCGAAGGCGAGGGCGTGCGCGAGGTCTTCGGCTATCCCGGCGGCGCAATCCTCCCCGCCTACGACGCGCTGCGCAAATTCCCCATCCGCCACATCCTCGTCCGGCACGAGCAGGGCGCAGTGCACATGGCCGACGGCTACGCACGCGCCTCGGGCAAGGTCGGCGTGGCCATCGCCACCTCCGGACCCGGCGCAACCAACATGGTCACCGGCATGGCCACGGCGATGATGGACTCCATCCCCGTTCTCTGCATCACGGGACAGGTCTCAAGCAAGGTTCTCGGCTCCGACGCCTTCCAGGAAATCGACATCACCGGCATCACTCTGCCGGTGACCAAGCACAACTACCTTGTGACGCGCGCGGAAGACATCGCACCCGCCATCCGCGAGGCTCTGCTCATTGCGCGGTCGGGCCGTCCCGGCCCGGTGCTGGTCGACATCACCAAGGACGCGCAGCAGGGAACGGCCACCTACGACTTCGCCGCCGCCGCACCGCCGCCCTATCGTCCTCATCCCATGCTCCGTGCCGAGACCGACTCCGTACTGAATGCGGCAGAGCTGATCCGCGGCGCCAAGCGCCCCATCATCCTCGCCGGGCACGGCATGATTCAGTCCGGCGCGCGCGAGCAGGTTCGCGCACTCGCCGAGAGGCTGCAGATCCCCGTCGCGTCTACCTTGCTCGGACTAGGCGGCTTCCCTGCATCGCATCCGCTCTCGCTGGGCATGATGGGCATGCATGGCGAAGCGTGGGTCAACCACGCCATCCAGCAATCCGATCTGCTCATCGCCTGCGGCATGCGCTTCGACGATCGCGTTACCGGCTCGCTCTCGACCTACGCGCCCAACGCAAAGAAAATTCACATCGAGATCGATCCGGCCGAGATCAACAAGAACGTCAAGGTCGACGTCGCGCTCATCGGCGATCTGGCCCAGGTCCTCGAAGCCCTGCTCCCGCATCTCGCTCCCCGCACCGGCGGCGAATCCCCGTGGCTGCGCGAAGTCAACACCATGAAGGGCGAGGTTGCCGTGCGTGACATCCAAAACCTTCCCGACAACGGACACCTCTACGCCGCCCACGTCATGAACGACCTGTGGCATGCCACCAACGGCAAGGCCATAGTCGTCACTGATGTCGGCCAGCACCAGATGTGGGAGGCGCAGTATTACAAGCATGAAGACCCGCGCACGCTCATCACCTCCGGCGGCCTGGGGACGATGGGTTTTGCTCTGCCTGCGGCCATCGGCGCGAAAGTTGCCTGCCCCGACAAGGAAGTCTGGGTCATCGCCGGAGACGGCGGCTTCCAGATGACCGCAGCCGAACTCTCCACCATCGCTCAGGAGAACCTCGACCTCAACATCGCCATCGTCAACAACGGATACCTCGGCATGGTGCGCCAGTGGCAGGAGTTCTTCTACGACAAGAACTACGAGTCCTCGCCCATCCTCAGCCCTGACTACGTCAAGCTCGCCGACGCCCACGGGATCCCTGGCGCGACCGTTCGCACCCGTGCCGAGGTGAAGCCCGCTGTCAGCGCCGCGCGCGAGCGCAAGGGGCCATTCCTCATCAACTTCCTGGTCGAAAAGGAAGATTCCGTTTACCCCATGATCGCAGCGGGCTCCGCGCTCCACGAAATGATTCGCCGCCCGGGCAGCAACCCGTTGATCGAAACCGCAGAAGACGCATAACGCACGAAGAAAGATTCGTAACCGTATGCTGCACACATTCGTAGCCATCGTTCAGGACAGACCGGGAGTCCTCACCCGCGTGGCCTCCCTCTTTCGCCGGCTCAACGTCAACATCGTCTCGCTCACCGTCGGCCACTCGGAGAAACCCGGCGTTTCGCGCATGACCATCGTCTCCGAGGCCTCGCCTACTGCCGGACACCGCATCATGGCGAGCCTTTATAAGCTTGAAAATGTCCTGCAGGTCGACGACATCGGGCAGCACTCCAGCGTCAGCCGCGAGCTTGCGCTGATCAAAGTCGCGGCCACACCCAAAACGCGATCGCACATCTTCGAACTCGTCGAGGTCTTCCGCGCTCGCATTGTCGATCTCGCTCCCGAGTCGCTCATGATCGAGATCACCGGCGTGGAAAGCAAGATCGAAGGACTCATCCAGGTTCTCACCGAGAGCGAAGACCGCATTCTCGAGATCTCCCGCACCGGACGCATGGTCATGCGGCGCGGACAGCACACCAGCCGCGTACTCGATGCCATGCGCGTCTCCACGCCGGAGACTGACGCCGACCCAATCCCTGATGCAGAATCGGATGCCATAGAGGAAGCCGATCTGCCGCAGTAACTTTTAGATTTTCACTCCAATCAAAGAAGACACGAGGAATTACGAAATGCCGAAGACCTATCACGATCAGGACGCCGACTTGTCCCTCATCCAGAAGAAGAAAGTAGCCATCATCGGCTACGGATCGCAGGGCCACGCGCACGCCCTCAACCTCAAGGACTCGGGTGTCGAAGTCCGCGTCGGCCTGCCCGCGACCAGCAAATCAATCGACAAGGCAAAGAAAGCCGGCCTCGAAGTCAGCACCGTGAGCGACGCTGCCGCGTGGGCCGATGTAATCATGATCCTCACCCCCGACCATTCGCAGGGCGATACTTATAAGACCGATATCGCGCCCAACCTCAAGGCCGGCAAGACGCTCATGTTCGCCCACGGCTTCAACATCCGCTTCGGCACCATCGATCCCCCCAAAGACATCGACGTCTCGCTGGTCGCGCCCAAGGCCCCCGGCCATCGCGTACGCGAAGTCTTCACCGAGGGCGGAGGCACACCCGGCCTGGTCGCCATCCATCAAGACGCATCCGACAAAGCCCTCGAACTGGCTCTCTCTTACGCCAAGGGCATCGGCTGCACCCGCGCCGGCGTCATCCAGACCACCTTCGCCGAGGAAACCGAGACCGACCTCTTCGGCGAGCAGGCTGTTCTCTGCGGCGGCGCTTCCGCTCTTGTGAAGGCTGGCTTCGAAACGCTGGTCGAAGCCGGCTATCAACCAGAGATTGCCTATTTCGAATGTTTGCACGAGCTCAAGCTGATTGTTGACCTCATGTATCGCGGAGGCCTCGCCTACATGCGCTACTCCATCTCCGATACGGCGGAGTACGGCGACTACACCGCCGGCCCGCGCATCGTTACTGATGAAACCCGCGCCGAAATGAGGAAGCTTCTCAAAGAGATTCAGGACGGCAGATTCGCTAAGAAGTGGATTGAAGAGAACAAGACCGGCCGCAAGCATTTCACTGAAATGCGCAAGGCAGAAGCGCAGCACCCCATCGAAAAAGTGGGCGCGACGCTGCGCGCGGCCATGCCCTTCCTCGATCCCGTCACCGTCAAGGACAACTCGCCCGAGGCCGCGCAACCGGAAACCGTTAGCGCCTGACCTCGCCGCACCCACGTGGTCGCGGACTCCGATCCGCGGCCACAAACGTCAATCGTGAATATGGCCATCTACCGTTCCCCCTTTCTCATCGTGCTCGCCGTATTTGCCGCGACAGCATTCGGCCAGGCAAGCCTCAAGTGCCAGGTGCAGCCCAAAACGCTCGCCGCGATGCGCCGCTGCTACCGCCCGCTGCTGGTCTTCAGTCCCTCGGCCACCGACGCCCGCCTCAGGCGCCAGGGAGATATTCTCGACGCCGATGCCGACGACATGATGGACCGCTTCGTGCTGTTTACCCCTATCCTGCCGTCAACCGGGGGCTTTTCCGCACCGCTCGACACGCCCTACGTGCTGCTCAGCACGCAACAAATGCGGGCCATCCGGTCACAATTCCATGTACCTCTGGATGGCTTCATGGTACTTCTCCTCGGAGAGGACGGCAGCGAGGCCCTGCGGAGCACCCGGCCAATCGACTCCGCACGTCTCAACGCTCTCATCGACACCATGCCCTCACGCAAGATCGAAATGCAGCGGCCCCACGCAAATTGATTATTGTGCACATATCGACCCGTTCACCGCATCGTTTACCATCAGAAGAAGAGGCGAGATTATGACCACTGCCAGCACTATCCCGGCGCTGGATTCGGCTGATCGAAACTCCATTCCCGGCCGCACGCCGATCCTCGAAATCATCGAGGCTCTCAAGCGTGTGCCGCCCTTGCACGGCATGAACGAGAGCGAGTACGAGTGGCTGGCCACGCATGGCATCGAGCGCTTCGAACCGGCCGGAACCACACTCTTCCAAGAGGGCGACCCGGCAACCACGATGAACATCCTGCTCAAAGGTGAAATTCACGTCCGCCGCGGAAAAGGCGCGCCGGCGGCTTTCTTTATCGGCCGCACAGGACTCATCACCGGCCTCCTGCCCTTCTCGCGAATGAAGACCTACGGCGGCCACGGATACGTCGTCACTGACGCGTGGTCGCTCGACTTCGAGCGCGACGTATTTCCCGAGATGTTGCAGTCCGTGCCCTCGATGTCGCAGCGTTGCGTCTCCGTTCTGCTCGATCGCGTGCGCGAGATCACCCGTCTCGAGCAGCAGACCGAGAAGCTCAATGCCCTCGGCAAGCTCGCCGGAAATCTTGCCCACGAAATGAACAACCCGGCCTCGGCCGCGCAGCGCGCCGCCTCCGGCCTGCTTGACGAGTTGCGCGTCTACGGACAGGAGAAGTTCAAGCTCGGCGGCCTCTGCCTCGAGGGAAAACACCTGCTTGAGGTAAGGAAGTGGCAGGAAGGCATCCGCGAACAGGCGCGTGCTGTCTCGCCCGATCCAGTGCAGCATGCGGCTAACGAAGACAAGTTGCAAGCCTGGCTGAGAGATCACGGCGTTAACGAGACGTGGAAGGTTGCCCCGGAGCTTGCAGAGCTCGGAGTAACAGCAGAGCAGCTCAACCCGCTGGGCGAGTTTCTCAACGCCGGTTCGCTCTCCATCGTGCTGGCGCAGTTTGCATCTTCCGTCCGTGCCGAGCGCATCGCCGAAGCCATGCTGGACTCGACAGCCCGCATCTTCGATCTCATACGAGCCATCAAGGACTACTCCTACATGGACCAGGCGCCCATTCAGGAGGTCGACGTCCGCCAGGGCCTCGAAAACACGCTGACCATGCTGCAGTCGCGCCTCACGTATGTCGAGATCGAGCGCCGCTACGAAGACGACCTGCCGCTTATCGCCGCCTACGGCAGTGAGCTCAACCAGGTGTGGATGGCGCTGCTCGAAAACGCCCTTGATGCCATTCAGGATCACGGCAAGATCACGCTCGGTGTCCAGCTTTCCGGCGACATGATCCTCATCGAAGTCTGGGACAACGGTCCCGGCATTCCCGAGGAGCTGCAGGATCGCATCTTCGAGCCCTTTTTCACAACCAAGGCTCCCGGCCTGGGCCTCGGCCTGGGTTTGGATACTGCGCAGCGCGTCATTCGCCGCCACCGCGGCTTCATCCGCGTGCAGTCGGAGCCGGGCGCTACCTGTTTCCAGGTGCGTCTGCCTATTGACCAACTGCAAGCTTACTGATGCAATTTGCTGGTGCCAGATTTGAAGGTTGACCTTGTCGGCGTTGGACTGAACGCCACCGACACACTCATCCCGCTCGCCGCTTTTCCCGAGCGCGGCTCAAAAATCGAGTACAGCTCGCCGACCGTCCTTCCCGGTGGGCAGGTCGCTACCACCGTCGTCGCCTGCCAGCATTGGGGCGTGCGAACGCGATACGTCGGCAAATTGGGAGATGACGATGCCGCCGCGCTCCATCGCCGCGAATTCTCGCGCGCTGGAGTAGAAGCGCAGCTCGTCACCGTGTCGGGCTGCGCAAGCCCGCAGTCGCTCATCCTCGTCGATGCAGCCGGTGAGCGCACAGTTCTCTGCCGCCGCGACGAGCGGCTGATTCTCCAACCCAGTGAGCTCAAACGCGAGTGGATCGTCAACGCCCGCGCCCTTCACGTCGACGGCCACGACACTGCCGCCGCCACTCAGGCCGCCCGCTGGGCCCGCCAAGCCGGCATCAGCGTCGTCGCCGACCTCGACGAAGCTTATCCCGGCGTCGAAGACCTGCTCGAAAACGTTGACTATCTCATCGTGAGCCGGAACTTCCCCACCCTGATCACCGGCGAGCCGCAACTCGAAGACGCTCTTCGTCTCATGCGCAGCCGTTACGGCTCTGTCCTCACCGCCGCGACCCTGGGAGAAGAAGGCGTCCTTGCCTGGGATGGTAAGCAGTTTCTCCACGCCGCCGCGTATCACGTCCCCGTCGTCGACACCACCGGCGCGGGAGACATCTTCCACGCCGGCTTCATCTACTCGCTCCTGCAGCACTGGCCGCTCCAGCGCCAGCTGGACTTCGCCTGCGCCGCCGCCGCTCTGAACTGCACCGCCGTGGGAGCCCGCGGCGGCATCGCCTCGGTCGCAGCGATCGAAGAGCTTATGGCGACAGGCTCGCGCTACGAAACTAATTTCAGCGCGTTGTCCACCCCGCGCTGACGCGGAGCGACATCATTCTGCCCTCAGCGCCTCCACCGGATTCACCCCCGCCGCTCTCTGCGCGGGCAGATACGCGGCTAGCGCCCCGCTCAGCATGAGCACAATAGCGACTGCCGCCAGCGTCCAGCCATCGTGCGCTGATACTCCGTACAGGTAGCTGCGCACCAGTCTGCCCGCCACGAGCGCCATTGCCAAGCCAATCGCGACGCCCGTCACTACCATCGCGCCTGCCTGCCGCATCACCAGCCACACCACATCTCCGCGCTGCGCGCCGAGAGCGAAGCGCACGCCCAGTTCGCGAGTCCGCTGGCTTACAACGTATGCCAGCAGCCCATAGAGTCCCGCCACGCACAGCAGCAACGCCGATCCCGCGAAAATCTCCAGCAGATGCGCTGCCAGCGCCTCGCTCCCGTAGGAGTCCTCCACCACCTGGTTCATCGTCGTGAAATTGCTTCCCGCCAGCGCCGGATCCGCCTGCCGCAGCACCTCGCGCAGTTCAGGAATCATTACCACCGGATCGCGATTCGTCCGCACAGCGATGTCCATGGCAATACCTTCGATCGCCTGATAAGACCTGTTCTCCGGCGTCACCTGCGAGAGCGAGACTTCTACCTCCGGGAGCGACGGCTCCCCAATTGCCTTCTGGCGCAGATCATCGAGCACGCCGATAATGTGCGCCGGCTTGTCCCCCTGCAGGTGCCAAAGCTCCATCCCCACTACCTTGCTCAGATCCTGCTGGTGCGGTGCAAACTCCTTCGCGAAGGCTCTATTCACCACCAGCACAGGCGGCGAAGACGCCGTGTCGCTCTCGTTGAAAAAACGCCCCGCCAGCATCTTGAAGCCGAATATCTTTTGCAGATCAGGGCTCGCCGCATTCAGCCGCGCAATCACATCTTTCGTCGGCTTTCCTTGCGCGCCGCCCGGGTCACCTCGTAGTGAGAGGTTAAGCGCGAATGTTCTCCCCAGCGGAACCTCCGACATCAATCCTGCCGCCCGCACGCCCGGCAGATTCTTGATCCGCTCCAGCAGCGGCGCATACAGATTATCCTCCATGTCATGCCCCGCGAATTTATAAGCGGGAATCTGCAAATTCGCCACGATGATGTGGTCCGTCCGGAATCCCAGCGGAACATGCCGCAACGCATAGATCGTGCGCAGCAGCAATCCGCACCCCACCAGCAGCGTGAGCGACATGGCAATCTCCACCACCACCAGGCCGCCGCGCAGCCTGTGCTGGCCGCGCGTGCTGCCGCCCTGCTGATTGCCCTGCTTCAGAGCCGGCTCGATCGGCGAGCGCGCTGCCAGCCACGCCGGCCACACCGACGACACCAGCGCCGAAACCACCGTCAGTGCCAGCAAAGATCCAACCACCCGCCCATCCACCGCCGCCGGAACCGGAAACGGCAGCCGATGTTCCATTCCATGCGCAAATAGCCGCACGGCCAGCAGCGCCAGCCCCACTCCCGCCAACGCCGCGCAGGCGCTCAGCAAGAGACCCTCTACCATGAACTGCTGAACAATCCGTCCGCGTCCTGCACCCAGCGCGCCGCGCAGAGCAATCTCCCGCTGTCGCACCATCGCCCGCGCCAACAGCAGATTCGTCGCGTTCACGCAAGCAATCAGCCATAGAACACCCGACGCCGCAAGTAGCATCCCCAGGGCGCGCTCGATGTCATTCTCGACCAGCGAGTCTGAATAACGCCGGAGCGACATGCTCGAATGATGCTGCCGCTCTTCCGGATCGGCATATCCCTTAGCAACCTGCGCCTGCAGCGTATTCAACTCGCTCTCCGCCTGCGCTTTGCTCAGGCCGGACTTCAGCCGTCCAATCGCCGTGTACTGTGATGTGTCCTCGCCGCGCTTCTTGTCCAATTCTCCAAGCTGCACCAGCGTCCATATATCCCGGCTCTCCGGGTCAAAGGGAAAGGAAAACCCACGCGGCATGACGCCGACCACCCTGTACGGCTTGCCGCTGATTTTCACCATGGACCCAAGAACGGAGGCGTCTCCGCCGAACATCGAGCGCCAGACCGTATCGCTCAAAATCACGTTATGCGCATCCGCACCCAGCGCAAAATGATCCCCATCCTTCCGGAAGTCGCGGCCCGCCTGCGGCTGCACGCCAAGCACAGAAAACAAGTTCGCGCTTACCTGCGACCAGTTCACCATCTCACTGGCAGTCTTCCCGTCCACATAATTGCGTCCGCTGGCTCCCGTATAAAAAGCCACACCTTCGAGGCTTCTACTCCTCTCACGCCACTCGGCAATATCCAGATAGGGCCACCAACTCGCGTCCGGTGGAGTGCCCGTAGTCTGATAGATTTTCACCAGCCGGCTCGCCTGCGCATAGGGCAGCGGCCTCAGCAGTACCCGATCCACTACCGTGAACATCGCCGTCGCCGCGCCCATTCCCAGCGCCAGCGTGCCGATGACCGCCGCGGCGAATCCCCACGACTTGCGCATCTGCCGCACCGCATAGCGAAAATCCTGCCGCAGCCGCTCCAGCCACATCCAGCCCCAGGCCTGGCGTGTCACATCCTTCACCAGGGCTTCGTTGCCGAACTCCCGCCGCGCCTGCCTCTCCGCCTCCGCGCCGTCCAGGCCCCTCTCGCGCCCGTCGGCTGCGGCCATTGCCAGGTGCGCCTCGATCTCCGCATCCAGCTCCCGCCGCTTCGCTTCAGCCCGATTGAGAAACCAGCGCTGCCACCACATCATTTCCCGCCTCCCGACCACGATGGAGGCATCCTACATCCATAGGGGTAGATTGTCTACATGGATGAACCGCAAAGCAGTGTCGCCCCCAGGGCCCGCGCCCCGTGATTTTGCTGCCTATCCTGTTATTGTTGAAGTACGGGGAAAGCCGCCTCGTTCTCGGTGAAAACTCTGTTTGGCATGAATCGCGTGCTCGTGTTCCTGTGTGTCGTGTGTGCTGCCACGACCGCCTTTGCGTGCGACCAGTTGCCGCCGGGCCAGTCTCTCTGGATTCGTCTGGCCGCCCCTGTCACCACTTACTCGGCCAGAGTAGGCGATCCCGTGCACGCTGTCCTCACCCAGGATCTTGTCTGCGACAACGAAATTGTCCTCCCTATGGGCGCGGATATCGAGGGCGTAGTTCGCAGCAAGCGCAAGGTTGGATGGGGTATTCGCCACGAAACCGCCGCCCTCGAACTCGAGTTCCATCACGCAACTGCCACCTCCGGTGTCGACATCGCGTTCACCGCCCGGGTGGAGGAAGTGGAGAATGCTCGCGAGCAGGTTCACAACGGCGTGATCCAGGGCATCCGCAGCTCCGACACCTTTCAAGGCAGCATCAACAGCCGCTTGATCCATCTCCCCACCTGGAACCCCTACTCCGATCCTTTCCTGATCGCCTACAAGGTGACCTTCCCGATCTTTCCCGAGCCGGAAATCTACTACCCCGCCGGAACAGATATTCGCCTGCGGACGACGACAGAGATTTCTGCGCCTCCGGCAATAGCCGGCACCGCGCCCGCACCCTCAGCCGACACGGCCGAGACCGATCAACTCAACCAGTTGGTCCAACGCCTTCCGTGGCGCGTGACCACTCGGAAAGACATCGGCGCGGACCTCCTGAACATCGTCTTCCTCGGAACAGAGGACGAAGTGAAGTCGGCCTTTCGCGAGGCCGGATGGCACAATGCCGATCCTGCATCGCGCCGTACATACCTGAAGAACTTCTACGCGGTGCTCAACAACAGCGGCTACGCGCGGCAGCCTATGATGACCTTCCTTCTGGACGGCAAGCCTGAGGACATGAACTGGCAGAAGGGACTCAACAGTTACGGCCGCCGCGACCATCTTCGTATCTGGCAGTACACGCCGGAGGGATCCACCGAAACCGTCTGGATAAGCTCATCGACCCACGATTCCGGTGCCGTGCTCTCCGTAAAGTACATGGGCTTCGTGCATCACATTGCGGCCAACATCGACGACGAGCGCTCTGCTGTGATTCGCGACCTGAACTTCGCCGGCTGTTTGAAGTCCGTCAGCTACGTGTCGCGTCCTGATGTGCCCACCCTCACCCGCAACGCAACTGGAGACGTCATGTATACCGACGGTTCGGTCGCGGTCATCACCCTGCAGGACTGCCATCCCGCCGATCCCCAGCTCGATTCCAACTCCAGCGGCGGCAGTTTCAGGGCCGGCAACATCGCCTTCCGTTACATCCGGAAGGAGATCCTCACCTTCCGCAATGACATCTGGCGCGCCAACATCATTTATGGCGCCTACGATGTCGGGCGCATGGCGGTGACAGCGCTACGCCCCAAGCCCGCGCTCCCGCAACAGGGCGACACCGCGGTTGTCGCTGCTGTAAAGGCTTCACCGCACAGCTAGTCAGACAGCTAAACAAGGCTGCTGTCGTCTCCACCCCCAAAGTCGCTGTCGAAATCATCTGTCTGCGAGTCGTCTGTCTGCGAATCGTCGAGTTGGGTTGAATCGTTGTCCGACTGGTAGTCCGCGTCTTTCAGATCCGCATGGCCTTCAGGCCGGTCGTCGAATGACGCCTCGTGCTCGTGATGCTCGGCGAAGCCGCTGTCCTGCTTCGGATCGTCGTAGTAATTGTTGATGACCGTCTCGTCGACAGGGGGCGCGCCCGATCCGAATCCGGAGCCGAAACCGCCGCCACCCCATCCGCCGGCGCCGTGCCCGTGCATCAACGACTCGATGCCCTCAAACGCCAGCGCGCCTGCTGCAACGCCCGCCGCCGTAGTTGCCGCACTGCGCAAAAAGCTCCCCGCCGGACTGGGACCCGGTTCCGCATACGGCGGAGCTGTGGCGTACTGCGGAGGAGCCTGATAGGCCGGTGCCTGCTGATAAGGCACGGGCTGGTATGGCGGCTGCAGTGCAGCTTGGGCCGGAGCCGGATCGCGATGCCCGAGCAGGCCACCGAGGAAGCTCGTAGCCCGCGCCGGCTGCGTCTGCTGTTGACTCTGCTGCATTTGCTGACTCTGCATTTGCTGGACCTGCGCGCGCGCCTGGTTCAGGGCCAGATTCTGCACCAGAACCGTCTGCGCCAGCTTGTAGATGGCGTCAGGATCGCGCCCCAGTCCCATCTGCAGCAACTGCTCAGCCTCCGGATCCTTCTCCATCAGCTGCGTTTCCTCAACCTTGCGAACCAGGTCTTCCAACATCGATCTTTCTTGCGGTGTCATAACTCTCCCTCAAACTCTGTAGGATGCTCCCGCGAGCATTTGTTCATTGTTAAAGACGCACGCCAGCGCACAAAGTGGCGGCGAGCGGCTGCACAGTAATACGCATCGAAGCCCGATTTCGTCCACTCTTCTGCTCCGCAAAATTCGCTTGACATATTCCTATATGGGAATATATTTGGACCATGGCACGAGCAGCCACAACAGCCGATGTCTTCAACGCAATCGCCGAGCCCCGGCGGCGCGAGGTGATCGGTGTGCTGGCCGACGGCCGGGAGTACGCGGTGAACGACGTGGTACTCCGTTTGCGGATGCCGCAGCCGGCTGTCTCGAAGCACCTCGGCGTATTGCGCAAGGTTGGTGTGGTGTCGGTGGTCAAGCGCGGCCAGCACCGGATGTACCGGCTGAATGCAGCCGGGCTGAAGCCGGTGCATGACTGGGTGAGGACCTTCGAGCGGCATTGGACGCACCAACTGGGTCAGATCAAGGAGCGCGCGGAGCGAAAGGCGTTGGAGCAGATGATTACAAGCGGCATCGAAGCCAAGGAGGAGTAATGGCAGTGAATATTCAGGAACAGGCGGTTCAGACCTTCGAAATCATCAAGCAGGAGGAGATCGCGGCGCCCATCGGCATCGTCTTCGAGACGATCCTCGAGCAGATGG
>Ga0335075_10007683_pt1 | contig 16576 bp, 28 predicted proteins | sample Lox_Sample_24_FD_206723 | JGI IMG/M metagenome (GOLD analysis project Ga0335075, IMG submission 206723) | Soil microbial communities from Loxahatchee National Wildlife Refuge, Florida, United States - Lox_Sample_2.4 | ecosystem: Environmental > Terrestrial > Soil > Wetlands | place: USA...
GCAGCATTTCCTGCTCGGTCTTCTGCACGAGGTCGCCGATATAGACGATATTGTCGTTCTTCAGGCAGTTGGCGCTGCGCACCGAGAGCTCGAGGTCGTCCACCTTGCGCAGGAGGTTGCGGTTGAACGGCAGGTCCTCGGCGGGCTCCTCGTGGCGAAGCTCGCGCGGCTCCTCGAAATTGATGAAGAGCTGGAGCTGGTCCTGCAGGATGCGCGCCGCCAGCGCGACGGCGTCCTCCGGGCTCACCGTGCCGTTCGTCTCGACCGTGAGGAGGAGCTTGTCGTAGTCCGTCACCTGCGCGACGCGGGTGGGCTCGACGCGGTAGGAGACGCGGCGCACCGGCGAATAGATCGAGTCCACGGGAATAAGCCCGATCGGCGCGTCCTCGGCCCGGTTCGCGGTCGCGGGCTGGTAGCCCTTGCCGCTGTTGACCGTGAACTCCATGCCGAACTTCACCCCATCGTCGAGGGTGCAGAGCACGAGATCGGGATTGAGGATCTCGATATCGTGCCCGGTCTGGATCTGCGCGGCCCTGACTTCACCCGGCCCGGTCGCCGTCAGCATCATGCGCTTCGGCCCCTCGCCGTGCATGCGAAGCGCAAGCTGTTTCACGTTCAGCACGATATCGGTGACGTCCTCGCGCACGCCCGGGATCGAGCTGAACTCGTGCAGCACGCCGTCGATCTGCACGGCCGTCACCGCCGCACCCTGCAGCGAGGAGAGCAGGATCCGGCGGATCGCGTTGCCGAGCGTCATGCCGAAGCCGCGTTCCAGCGGTTCCGCGATGATCGTCGCGGTGCGCGAGGGATCCGTGCCGGGCTCGACGCCGAGCTTGTCCGGCTTGATCAGGGACTGCCAATTTTTCTGGATGATCACGCTTGCCTCGTTCAACCCTGGTAACGGCCCGCTCGATCGCCGTCTAAACCCTGCGGCGCTTGCAGGGACGGCAGCCATTGTGCGGGATAGGCGTCGTGTCGCGGATGGCGGTGATCGCGAACCCCACCGCCTGGAGGGCGCGGAGCGCGCTTTCGCGTCCCGAGCCCGGGCCGCTCACCTCGATCTCGAGCGTCTCCATGCCGTGCTCGCGCGCCTTTCGCCCGGCATCCTCGGCCGCCACCTGCGCCGCGTAGGGCGTGGATTTGCGGCTGCCTTTGAAGCCCTGGCTTCCCGACGACGACCAGGCAATGGTGTTGCCCTGCGCATCGGTGATCGTGACCACGGTATTATTGAAGCTGGCGGCGACGTGGGCCACGCCGGCGGTGATGTTCTTCCGCTCCTTCTTGCGCGGACGAGCAGCGGTAGCCGGCTTCGCCATGTGGTTCGGTTCCTTCGGTGCTTCGCGGCCCCCGTGCGGGGGGCGGCCGGGTTCGGTTGCGTTCGGCGGTCGCCCGCTTCTACTTCGTCACTTTCTTCTTGCCGGCGATCGGCACGGCCTTGCCCTTGCGCGTGCGTGCATTGGTGTGCGTGCGCTGGCCGCGAACCGGCAGGCCGCGGCGATGGCGCAGGCCGCGATAGCAGCCGAGGTCCATCAGGCGCTTGATGTTCATCGCCACTTCCCGGCGCAGGTCGCCCTCGACCCGGTACTCGCGGTCGATCAGCTCGCGGATCCGCAGGACCTCGTCGTCGGAGAGCTGGTTCACGCGCCGCTCGTCGGGGATGGAGAGCTTGCGGCAGATCTCCCCGGCCTTCGTCGCCCCGATCCCGTAGATGTAGCGAAGCCCAATGGTGACCCGCTTGTTGGTCGGGATGTTCACACCGGCGATGCGTGCCACGCTGTCCTCACTCCCGTCCGGGCCCGGACCCCAGGGACCTCCGGACCAAAATGGCGATCAAGCTATTCCACAACAAGATCCGCCCCGCGGCCCCCGGCCGCAGGGATCAGAAACGATCTTAACTATAAGCCCGCTTCCCGGCTAGTCAATCGATCCTGACCGAATTTGGGTGAGCCGGCTTCCGCTTCAAGCCGCTCGATTGCCCGCCCGATCGCCTGGGCGACCGCCTCGATCCCGGCCATCCCATCGACCGGGAAGAGCTTTCCCTGCCGGCGGTAATAGGGAAGCAGCGGGGCGGTCTGGCGGTGGTAGGCGGCGAGCCGGGCCGTCACCGTCTCCGCCGTATCGTCGGCCCGGCGGACGAACTCGGTGCCGCCGCAGCGGTCGCACACCCCGGGAACCCGGGTTGGCCGGAAGCGCTCGTGATAGCCGGCGCCACAGGTCGCGCAGGTGAACCGGCCGACGATCCGCTCGGTGAGCGCGGCGTCGTCCACCTCGATCACGATCACGCCCGCCAGGTGGAGGCCGCGCTCGGCGAGCATGCCGTCGAGCGCCTCGGCCTGCGGAACGGTGCGCGGAAACCCGTCCAGGATGACGTCGTGCCCGACCTCGGCCGCGATCCGCTCGCCCAGGAGGCGCACGATCACGGCGTCGGGGACCAGCTCGCCCCGGTCCATGATCGCCTTTGCCTCGCAGCCGATAGGGCTTCCCCGCGCCACCTCGGCGCGCAGCATGTCGCCGGTGGAGATCTGCCGGAACCCGAGCCGGCTCACCAGCCGCTCCGCCTGCGTGCCCTTCCCTGCGCCCGGCGGACCGAGGAGGATCAGGATCATCGCGTCCGGCCCTTGATCCGCGCCTTCCGGATGAGCCCCTCGTACTGATGGGCGAGCAGGTGCGATTGGATCTGCGTCACCGTGTCCATGGTGACGGAGACGATGATGATCAGGCTGGTGCCGCCGAAATAGAAGGGCACCGAGTAGTAGTTGATGAGGATCTCCGGCAGCAGGCAGACCGCCACGAGGTAGAGCGCGCCGACCGCGGTGATGCGCGTGAGCACGTGGTCGAAATACTGGGCGGTGGCGCTGCCCGGGCGGATGCCGGGGATGAAGCCGCCGTATTTCTTGAGGTTGTCCGCCGTCTCCTCCGGGTTGAACACCACCGCGGTGTAGAAGAAGGTGAAGAAGATGATCATCGCGGCGTAGAGCACCATGTAGGCCGGCTGCCCGTGCCCCAGGGTGGCGGCGATGCGCGCGAGCCAGTTGGAGCCGCCGCTCGCCTGCGAAAAGCCGGTGATGGTGGCCGGGATCAGCAGGATGGAGCTCGCGAAGATCGGCGGGATGACGCCCGAGGTGTTCACCTTGAGCGGCATGTGGGTCGAATCGCCGCCGAACATGCGGTTGCCGACCTGCCGCTTCGGATAGCGCACCACCACCTTCCGATGCGCCCGCTCCATGAACACGATGAAGGCGATCACGCCCACGGCCAGCACCAGGAAGAAGATGATGAAGACGGAGGAGAGCGCGCCGGTGCGGCCCAGCTCGAGCAGCGAGATCAAAGCCTGGGGCATGTTGGCGATGATGCCCGACATGATGATCAGGCTCGAGCCGTTGCCGATGCCGCGATCGGTGATCTGCTCGCCGAGCCAGGTCAGGAACATCGTCCCGCCGACCAGCATGATCGTGGTCGAGATGCGGAAGAACCAGCCGGGATTGCTCACCGCCGCGCCCATGGTTCCGTGCACGCCCTCCAGCCCGACGGCGATGCCGTAGGACTGGAAGAGCGCGATCACCACGGTGAGATATCTCGTGTACTGATTGAGCGTCTTGCGGCCGCTCTCGCCCTCCTTGCGCAACGCCTCGAGCGAGGGAATCGCAGCCGCCATCATCTGCACGATGATGCTGGCGGTGATGTAGGGCATGATGTTGAGGGCGAAGAGCGTCATCCGGCCGAGCGCCCCGCCCGAGAACATGTTGAACATCCCGAGGATGCCGCCGCCGGAGCGGGCCAGCAGCTCCGCCATGACGGCGGGATTCACCCCCGGGAGGGGGATGTAGGTGCCGATCCGGTAGACGATCAGCGCGCCGAGCGTGAACCAGATGCGCTTCTTGAGGTCGGTCGCCTTCGCGAACACGCCGATGTCGAAGTTCGCGGCAAGCTGTTCGGCCATCGAGGCCATGCGTCATCCCCACTCAACCGATCGGAACCGGTTCTGCGCTCTCTGGACCGGACGGGGGCGCATCCGCCCCCATCCAATGTGCCGCTCCGCCCCCCGCCATGCAAGGCCGGCCACCCGCGGCGCCGTCGGCCGACGCGCGCATGTGCTTGCCGCAACGCGGCATTTTCCCTCCGGAAATCGCTCGCGCCCCCGATCGGCGAGCGGCGAGCGCTCAGCTCTCCGAAGGCTGCTTCGCCGCCGCGGTCAGGGCGACGCTGCCGCCGGCGGCCTCGACCGCGGCGACGGCCGCGGCCGAGGCCCCCGAAACGGAGATCGTTACGGCACGATCGATCGCGCCCTTGGCGAGCAGGCGCACGCCCGCGCCCTTCGCGTCCTTGCGGACCAGGCCCGCCGCCGCCAGCGCTTCCTCGGTGATCGGCGCCGCCGGGTCGAGCTTGCCGGCCGCGATCGCCGCGGCGAGCGCACCGAGATTGACGGGAGCGAAGACCTTGCGGAACGGGTTGTGGAAGCCGCGCTTGGGCATGCGCCGATAGATCGGCAGCTGCCCGCCCTCGAACCCGTTGAGCGCGACGCCGGTGCGCGCCTTCTGGCCCTTCACCCCGCGCCCGGAGGTCTTGCCCTTGCCCGAGCCGATGCCGCGGCCGACCCGCTTGGAACGCAGCCGGGCGCCCGCATTGTCGGAGAGTTCGTTGAGCTTCATCCCTCGGTCTCCTAGAGCGTGATCGCCGGAGGTGGACCCACCGAAGGCGTGAATCACGCGAGAAAACAAAGACGAGAGCAGGATTGGGTGAGCGCAAGCGATCCCATCCTGCTCTCGTTCAGGGCAGGTCTTCGACCCGCAGCAGATGCGCCACCTTGCGGACCATGCCGCGGACGGCGGGCGTTGCCTCGACGATGCGGCTGCGGCCGATCCTGGCGAGTCCGAGGCCGATCAGGGTTTCCCGCTGCCCCGGCTTGCGCCCGGCCACCGAGGCGATCTGCGTCACCCGCAGGCGCTTCACCTCAGCCATCGCTCGCCTCGACTTGGGCTGTCCCCGGGACTGCGGCCTCGCGCCGGCCGAGGAGGTCGGAGACCTTCCGGCCCCTTCGCTGCGCGACCGTCCGCGGGGCGGCGCAGCGGCGGAGTGCGGCGAACGTCGCCTTGACCATGTTGTGCGGGTTGCGGCTGCCAAGGCATTTGGCGACCACGTCGCCGATGCCGAGCGATTCGAACACCGCGCGCATCGCCCCGCCGGCGATGATGCCGGTCCCGGCGGGTGCGGCCCGCACCACCACGCGGCCGGCGCCGAACCTTCCCTCGACATCGTAATGCAGGGTGCGGCCCTCGCGCATCGGCACGCGGATCATCCCCCGCTTCGCCCGGTCCGTCGCCTTGCGGATCGCCTCGGGCACCTCGCGGGCCTTGCCCGCGCCGTAGCCGACGCGCCCCTTCTGGTCGCCCACCACGACGAGGGCTGCGAAGGCGAAGCGCCTTCCGCCCTTCACCACCTTGGCGACGCGATTGATGCTGACCAGCTTGTCGATCAGCTCGTCGCCGCCCTCGCGGTCGCGGCCCCGTCCTTCTCTCGCTTCTCGTGCCATAAGCTCTGCTTCCTTAGAAGGCGAGGCCGCCCTCGCGGGCAGCGTCGGCGAGGGCCTGCACCCTGCCGTGATAGAGATAGGCGCCGCGGTCGAACACCACTTCCTTCACCCCGGCCGCGATCGCCCGCTCGGCGATCAGCTTGCCGACCGCCGCCGCCGCCTCTCTGTCCGCCCCGGACGCGAGCGCCTCGCGCAGGCTGCGCTCGAGGCTGGAGGCCGCGGCCACCGTGCGCCCGGCCGCATCGTCGATCACCTGGGCGTAGATGTGCCGGCCCGAGCGAAAGACGGAGAGCCGCGGCCGCCCATGCCCCTTGGTTCGCAGCTGGTGCCGGAGCCGCGCCTGACGGCGCGCGCGGATGTCCAGTTTCGCGCTCATGCTACTTCTTCTTGCCTTCCTTGCGCCGGATCTGCTCGGCCTCGTACTTCACGCCCTTGCCCTTGTAGGGCTCGGGCGGGCGGAAGCCGCGGATCTCGGCCGCGACCTGGCCGACCAGGCGCTTGTCCACTCCCTCGACCCGGACCGAGGTCGGCTTGTCGCAAGTGATGCGGATCCCCTCGGGCACCGGATAGACGACCTCGTGCGAATAGCCGAGGTTGAGGACGAGGTTCTTGCCCTGCACCGACGCGCGGTAGCCGGTGCCGGTGATCTCCATCGTCCGCGCGTAGCCCGCCGAGACCCCGCGCACCATGTTGGCGATCAGCGCCCGCGTCGTGCCCCACATCATCCGCGCCGGACGCGCGGCACCCTTGGGAGCGACGACGACGCGGCGCCCCTCCAGCGCGGTGGTGACATCCTCGGAGAGCGCGAGCGAGAGCGCGCCGAGCTTGCCCTTGGCGGTCAGCACCTGGCCCGCGATCGCCACCTCGACGCCCTCGGGGATTTGCACTGGATATTTGCCGACGCGCGACATCGCCCGCTCCTCAGAACACGCGGCAGAGAACCTCGCCGCCCACATTGGCGGCGCGGGCTTCGGCATCGCTCATCACGCCGCGCGGGGTGGAGAGGATGGAGACGCCGAGCCCGGCATAGACCCGCGGCAGCTCGGCGATCTTCGAATAGACGCGCCGCCCGGGCTTCGAGACGCGCGTGATCTCTTTGATCACCGGCTCGCCCTCGCTGTATTTGAGCTCGATGCGCAGCCGCGCCACGCCCGGGCGCAGCTCTTCGGCCGAGAAGCCGCGGATGAAGCCCTCGCGCTTCAGCACGTCGAGCACGTTGGCCCTGAGCTTGGAAGCGGGTGCGATGCAGACGGTGTGACCCGCCCGCTGCGCATTGCGGATGCGGCTCAGCATGTCGCCGAGAGGATCGGAAACGGACATCAGCGCCCTCCGTTACCAGCTCGCCTTGACGAGCCCCGGTATCTGCCCGGCCCCCGCCAGCTCCCGCAGCGCCACGCGGCAAAGCTTGAACTTCCGGTAGTTCCCGCGCGAGCGCCCGGTGAGCGCGCAGCGCAGCCGGATGCGCACCTTGGCCGCGTTGCGCGGCAGTGCGGCGAGCTTCACCGACGCCTCGAACCGGCTCTCAACCGGCGCGGAGCGGTCCATCACCTGCGCCTTCAGCGCCGCGCGCTTCGAGGCGTCGCGGGCCGTCATGCGCTCGCGCTTGAGATTGCGATTGACCGCGGAGATCTTGGCCATGCCTGCATCATCCTCCGGAACCTGCCGGGCGCTCCCGGCGGTTTTCCAAACCCTCTATTTCAGCTTGCGAACGGAAGGTCGAAGCCGCGCAACAGCGCCTTCGCCTCCGCGTCCGTCTTTGCCGTCGTCACGAAAACGATGTCCATCCCACGGATCGCGTCCACCTTGTCGTAGTTGATCTCGGGGAAGACGATCTGCTCCTTGAGCCCCATGGCGAAGTTGCCGCCGCCATCGAACCCCTTGCCCCCGATGCCGCGGAAATCGCGCACGCGCGGCAGCGCGATATTGACCAGCCGATCGAGGAACTCCCACATCCGCGCTTTCCTGAGCGTCACCTTGCAGCCGATCGCCAGGCCTTTGCGGATCTTGAAGGCGGCGATGGCCTTCTTCGCCAGCGTCTTCACCGGCTTCTGGCCGGCGATCAGGGCGAGCTCGGCCATCGCCGAGTCGAGCTTCTTCGCGTCCGCCGCCGCCTCGCCCACGCCCATGTTGATGACGATCTTCTCCAGCCGCGGCACCTCCATGAGGTTGCGGTAGCCGAACTCCTGGCGCAGCGCCGGACGCAGGACCTGCTGATAGCGCTCCTGCAAGCGCGGGACCTCCCGGACCTGGCTCATCGCCGAGACTTCGCTCATCGCGGCTTCCTCCTCACCGGTCGATCGCCTCGCCGCTCTTCCTGGCGAACCGCACCTTGCGGCCGTCCTCGAGGCGGCGGAATCCGACCCGTGTCGTCCGGTCCGTCTTGGGGTCGATCAAGGCGAGCTTCGAGAGATGCAGTGGTGCCTCCCGCTCGACGATCCCGCCCGGCTGGCCAACCCCGCGCGGCTTCTGATGCCGCGTCACCAGGCGCACGCCCTGCACCACGGCGCGGTTCTCCTTGGGCAGGACTTGCGTGACCTCGCCGCGCTTGCCCTTGTCCTCGCCGCTGATCACCTCGACCTGATCGCCCTTGCGGATGCGTGCCGCCATGACGCTAGAGCACCTCCGGGGCCAGGCTGATGATCTTCATGAAGCGCTTGGCGCGCAGCTCGCGCACCACGGGGCCGAAGATGCGCGTCCCGATCGGCTCCTGCTGCTTGGTGATCAGCACCGCCGCATTGCGATCGAAGCGGATCGCGCTGCCGTCGGGGCGGCGCACCGGAAAGGCCGTGCGCACGATCACCGCCTGGTGCACGTCCCCCTTCTTCACCTTGCCGCGCGGGATCGCCTCCTTGATCGAGACGACGATGATATCGCCGACCGAGGCCGTCTTGCGCTTGGAGCCGCCCAGCACCTTGATGCACTGCACGCGCCGCGCGCCCGAATTGTCGGCGACATCGAGATTGGTCTCGGGAAGGATCATCGACGCCTCCTCAGCCTGCCGCTTCGGGCGAGAACCGCTCGCCGTTGCGCTCGACGACCAGCCAGGTCTTGCGCTTGCTGATCGGCCGGCACTCCTCGATCTGCACGGCATCGCCCACCTTGCAGAGGTTCGCCTCGTCGTGGGCCGCATATTTCTTCGAGCGGCGGATGAACTTCTTGTAGAGCGGATGCATCACGCGCCGCTCGACCAGCACCGTCACGGTCTTGTCCATCCGATCGCTGACCACGCGCCCGCTCAACACGCGCCTTGGCATCGATCTCTCCTCAAGCCTTGCCGGCGGAGCGGCTGCGCTCCGTCATCACGGTCTTCACCCGCGCGATCTCGCGGCGCACGATGCGGACCTGCGAGAATCCCTCCTGCTGCCCGGTCGCGCGCTGGAGACGGAGGTTGAACTGCTCCTTGCGCAAATCGAGCAGCATGGTGGTCAGCTCGTCCGCCGTCTTGGTGCGCAGCTCGGTTGCCTTGCTCATCGCCTCAGCCCTCGATCCGGCTCACGAAGCGGGTGCGGATCGGCAGCTTCGCAGCACCCAGCTCCAGCGCCTCGCGCGCGACCGCCGCCGGCACGCCGTCGATCTCGAACATGATGCGGCCCGGCTTGACGCGGCAGACCCAGAACTCCGGGCTGCCTTTACCCGAGCCCATGCGGACCTCGGTCGGCTTCGTCGAGACCGGCACGTCGGGGAAGACGCGGATCCAAACGCGCCCGGTGCGCTTCATCGCCCGCGTGATGGCGCGTCGCGCCGACTCGATCTGGCGCGCGGTCACGCGATCGGGCTCCAGCGCCTTGAGGCCGAACGCGCCGAAATCGAGCGCGGTCGCACCCTTGGCGAGGCCGTGGATCCTTCCCTTGTGGGCCTTGCGGAACTTGGTGCGCTTGGGGGACAGCATCGGTGATCGCCTCTCTCAGCGCTGCGGCGCCTGCTCGGCCGCGCGGCGATCCTGGGCCATCGGATCGTGCGCGAGGATCTCGCCCTTGAAGATCCACACCTTCACCCCGCAAGTCCCGTAGGTCGTCTTGGCCGTCGCGGTGCCGAAATCGATATCCGCGCGCAGCGTGTGCAGCGGCACGCGCCCCTCGCGATACCACTCGACGCGGGCGATCTCCGCGCCGCCGAGCCGGCCCGCGCAATTGATCCGGATCCCCTGCGCGCCGAGCCGCATCGCCGACTGCACCGCCCGCTTCATCGCCCGGCGGAAGGCGACGCGCCGCTCGAGCTGCTGGGCGATGTTCTCGGCCACCAGCGTCGCATCGATCTCCGGCTTGCGGATCTCGACGATGTTGAGGGCGACATCGGTCTTCGCCATCGCCGCGAGATTCTTCCTGAGCGCGTCGATGTCCTGGCCCTTCTTGCCGATCACCACGCCGGGACGCGCGACATAGATGGTCACCCGCGGCTTCTTCGCCGGCCGCTCGATCACCACGCGCGAGACGCCGGCGCCGGCGAGCCGGCTGCGCAGATGGCTGCGGAGCTTGAGATCCTCGTGCAGCATCGCCGCATAGTCGGTGTCGCTCGCGTACCAGCGGCTGTCCCAGGTGCGGTTGATGCCGACGCGCAAGCCGATCGGATTGACCTTGTGCCCCATTAGCCCGCTTCCCTCGCCCTTCCGGCGTCATCCAGGTCCAAGCCGTCCGGCTCCTCCGTCCGCTCCGAGACGACGATCCGGATATGGCTGAACCATTTCTCGACGCGCGCGGCCCGGCCGCGCCCGCGCGCGTGGAACCGCCGCATCACCGAGGCACGGCCGACATGCGCCTCCCTCACCACCAGCCGATCGACATCGAGCTGATGGTTGTTCTCGGCATTGGCGATCGCGCTCTCGAGCGCCTTCCTCACCGCAACCGCAATGCGGCGATGGCTGAAGGTCAGCCGCGCCACCGCCTGCTGCGCCGGCAGATTGCGGATCAGGGCCGCCACCAGGTTGAGCTTGCGCGGGCTCACCCGGAGGTTGCGCACGATCGCCTCGGCGTCGGTGTCGGCCAACCGGCGGGGATGCGAGGGCTTGCCCATCTCAGCTTCTCTTCGCCTTCTTGTCCGCCGCGTGGCCGGTGAAGGTCCGCGTCGGCGAGAACTCGCCGAACTTATGGCCGACCATGTTCTCGTTCACCTGCACGGGCAGGAACTTATGGCCGTTGTAAACGCCGAAGGTGAGGCCGACGAATTGCGGCAGGATCGTCGAGCGGCGCGACCAGATCTTGATGATCTCGTTGCGGCCGCCGCCGCGCACGGCGTCCGCCTTCGCGAGCAGATAGCCGTCGACGAACGGACCCTTCCAGACGGAGCGTGCCATCGCCTCAGCCCTTGCCCTGGTTGCGGCGGCGAATGATCATCTTGTCCGTCCGCTTGTTGGTGCGCGTCCGGTAGCCCTTGGTCGGCTTGCCCCACGGCGTCACCGGATGCCGCCCGCCCGAGCTCCGCCCCTCGCCGCCGCCGAGCGGATGATCGACCGGGTTCATCGACACGCCGCGATTGTGCGGCCGGCGGCCGAGCCAGCGGCTTCGCCCCGCCTTGCCGATATGCACGTTCGAATTGTCGGGATTGGAGACCGCGCCGACGCTTGCCATGCACTCGGCGCGGACCACGCGAAGCTCGCCCGAGCCGAGCTTGAGCTGGGCGTAGCCGGCGTCCTTGCCGACCAGCTGCACGTAGGTCCCGGCCGCACGCGCGATCTTGCCGCCCGCGCCAGGCTTCATCTCGACATTGTGGACGATCGTGCCCACCGGGATCGCGGCGAGCGGCATCGCGTTGCCGGGCTTGATGTCGACGCGCGCTCCGGAGACCACGCTGTCGCCGACCGCGAGCCGCTGCGGGGCGAGAATGTAGGCGAGCGCGCCGTCGGAATAGCGGATGAGCGCGATGAACGCCGAGCGGTTCGGGTCGTATTCCAGCCGCTCGACGCTCGCCGGCACGTCGAAGCGGCGGCGCTTGAAGTCGATCACCCGATAGACGCGCTTGTGGCCGCCGCCGCGAAACCGGCTCGTGGTATGGCCGTGCTGGTTGCGCCCGCCGGTCGAGCTCTTGCCTTCCGTCAGCGTCTTGACCGGCTTGCCCTTCCAGAGGCCAACGTGGCTGACGAGGACGGTGCCGCGCAGGCTCGCGGTGACGGGGTTGAAGTTCTTGAGTGCCATCGGCCTGATCCTGCTCCCGGTCCTGCTCAGGCGAGCCGCGAGGTGAAATCGATGTTCTGGCCTTCCGCGAGGCGCACGAACGCCTTCTTGACGTCCGGGCGCCGTCCGGGATGGCCGCGGAACCGCTTGGTCTTGCCCTTGGCGTTCAGCGTGTTCACCGTCAGCACCTTGACGCCGAAGATCCCCTCGATGGCGGCCTTGATCTCGGGCTTCGTCGCGTCCAGCGCGACGCTGAACACCACCTGGCCGCGCTCGCCGAGCCTGGTCGCCTTCTCGGTGATCACCGGCCGGCGGATGATGTTGAACATCGCCTCGCGCGATAGCTTCTTCGCGGTGCGGCGGGCGGCAAGCGCTCGGGGCTCGCTCATGCCAACCGCTCCATCAGCCCGGCGACGCCGGCGCGCGTGATCACCAGCAGGTCGTGGTTGAGGATGTCGTAGACGTTGGCGCCGATCGTCGGCAGCACGTCGATGCCCTCGAGATTGCGGCTCGCGCGGAGAAACCCCTGATCGACGGCGCTGTCGATCACCAGCGCCGAGCGCCAGCCGAGGACGTCGAAGCGCCGGCGCAGCTCCTTGGTGCGGCCGGCGGCGGTCGCCGCATCGAGCACGACGAGCTTGCCCTCCGCCTGCTTCTGCGAGAGCGCGGAGATCAAGCCCAGGCGACGAACCTTCTTGGGAAGCTGGTACTCGTGCGAACGCGCCACCGGCCCGTGCACGACGCCGCCGGTGCGGAATTGCGGCGCGCGCAGGCTTCCCTGCCGCGCGCGGCCGGTGCCCTTCTGCCGGTAGGGCTTCTTGGTGGTCCCCGAAACCTCGCTCAGGCCCTTGGCCTTGTGCGTGCCGGCGCGCCGCTTGGCGAGCTGCCAGTGCACGACGCGGGCCATGACATCGGGCCGCGGCGTGGCCGCGAACACCGCATCGGGCAGATCGATCTCGCCGGCTTCACTATTCTCGAGCGTTGTCACCGCGGCCTGCATCGCCACCCCCGTTCAGACCGCGAGCGAGGCGGGATAGGGCGCCTCCGCCGGGCGCGGCCGCTTGACCGCGTCGCGCACGCGGACGAAGGCGCCGCGGGCGCCCGGCACGGCGCCGCGCAACATCAGAAGCCCCTTCTCCGCGTCCACCGCCGCCACCTCGAGATTGAGCACGCTCACCCGCTCGTCGCCGAGATGGCCCGCCATCTTCTTGTTCTTGAAGGTCCGGCCCGGATCCTGGCGATTGCCCGTCGAGCCGTGGCTGCGATGGCTGATCGAGACGCCGTGGCTCGCCTCGAGTCCGCGGAAGTTCCACCGCTTCATCACGCCGGCAAAGCCCTTGCCCTTGCTCGTCCCGGCGACGTCCACCTTCTGCCCGACCACGAAGTGCGCCGCCGTCAGCACCGCGCCCGGCTCGAGGAGCGCATCGGGCGCGGTCCGGAACTCGGCGAGCTTCGCTTTCGGCTCGACCTTGGTCTTCGCGAAGTGGCCGCGATTGGCCTTGCTCACGCGCTGCGGCTTGGCCTTGCCCCAGCCGAGCTGGACGGCGGCGTAGCCGTCGCGCTCGAGCGTGCGCGCGCTCACCACCTGCACCTCGTCGAGGTGCAGGACCGTGACCGGCACGTGCGTGCCGTCGGCGCGAAAGAGGCGCGTCATGCCGAGCTTGCGGGCGAGAATTCCGGTGCGCATCCGCCTCGCCCCTCAGATCTTGATCTCGACATCGACGCCGGCGGCGAGATCGAGCTTCATCAGCGCGTCCACCGTCTGCGGCGTCGGCTCGACGATATCGAGCAGGCGGCGATGCGTGCGGATCTCGAACTGCTCGCGGCTCTTCTTGTCGATGTGCGGCGAGCGGTTGACGGTGAACCGCTCGATATGCGTGGGCAGCGGGATCGGCCCCCGCACGCGCGCCCCGGTGCGCTTGGCGGTGTTCACGATCTCCTTGGTGCTGTTGTCGAGCACGCGGTGGTCGTAGGCCTTGAGCCGGATGCGGATATTCTGGTTGTCCATCGCCTGCTTCTCTCGCGTCCGCGCCCTAAGCCCCGGCCCGCCTTACGCGACGACTTTCGCGACGACGCCCGCGCCGACGGTGCGGCCGCCTTCGCGGATGGCGAAGCGCAACCCGTCATCCATCGCGATCGGCGCGATCAGCTCGACATCCATCGAGACGTTGTCGCCGGGCATCACCATCTCGGTGCCGTCGGGCAGCTTGACGACGCCGGTCACGTCGGTGGTGCGGAAGTAGAATTGCGGCCGGTAGTTGGTGAAGAACGGCGTGTGCCGCCCGCCTTCTTCCTTGGTCAGGATATAGGCCTCGGCCTTGAACTGGGTGTGCGGCGTGATCGAGCCGGGGGCCGCGAGCACTTGGCCGCGCTCCACCTCCTCGCGCTTGGTGCCGCGCAGCAGCGCGCCGATATTGTCGCCCGCCTCGCCCTGGTCGAGCAGCTTGCGGAACATCTCGACGCCCGTGACCGTCGTCTTCTGCGTCGCGCGGAGGCCCACGATCTCCACCTCGTCGCCGACCTTCACCACGCCGCGCTCGATGCGGCCGGTGACGACCGTGCCGCGGCCGGAGATCGAGAACACGTCCTCGATCGGCATCAGGAAGGGCCGGTCCTTCGGACGATCGGGCTGCGGGATGTAGTCATCGACCGCGTCCATGAGCTTCAGGATCGACTGCTCGCCGAGCTCGGGATCGCGGTCCTCGAGCGCCGCGAGCGCCGAGCCCTTGACGATCGGGATATCGTCGCCGGGGAACTGGTAGCTCTTGAGAAGCTCGCGCACCTCGAGCTCGACCAGCTCGAGAAGCTCGGGGTCGTCCACCATGTCCACCTTGTTGAGATAGACGACGAGCGCGGGCACGCCGACCTGGCGGGCGAGCAGGATGTGCTCGCGGGTCTGCGGCATCGGCCCGTCCGCCGCCGAGACCACGAGGACCGCGCCGTCCATCTGCGCCGCGCCGGTGATCATGTTCTTGACGTAGTCGGCGTGGCCCGGGCAGTCGACATGCGCGTAGTGCCGGTTCTTCGTCTCGTATTCGACGTGCGCGGTCGAGATGGTGATGCCGCGGGCGCGCTCCTCGGGCGCCTTGTCGATCTGGTCGTAGGCCGTGAAGGTGGCCCCGCCGGTTCTCGCCAGGACCTTGGTGATTGCGGCCGTGAGCGTCGTCTTGCCGTGATCGACATGACCGATCGTGCCGATGTTGCAGTGCGGCTTCGTCCGCTCGAATTTCGCCTTGGCCATCCTAGTTCTCTCCGTACGGCCGCATCCGGCCCATGTCCAAGCCTTGACCTACCAACGGTAGTGGCTGAAGGCCTTGTTGGCCTCCGCCATCCGGTGCGCGTCCTCGCGCTTCTTCACCGCCGAGCCGCGGTTGTTGACCGCGTCGTGCAGCTCGTTGCAGAGCCGCTCTTCCATGGTGTGCTCGCCCTTGCGCTTGCGCGCCGCGTCGATGATCCAGCGGATCGCCAGTGCCTGGCGCCGCTCGGTGCGCACCTCGACCGGGACCTGGTAGGTGGCCCCGCCGACCCGGCGCGAGCGCACCTCCACCGCCGGCTTCACGTTGTCGAGCGCCTCGTGGAAGAGGCGCACCGGATCGGCGGAAGCGGAGCCGCGCTTCTTCAGCGCATCGAGCGCGCCGTAGACGATCCTCTCGGCGACCGACTTCTTGCCGTCGTGCATCAGCGCGTTCATGAAACGGCTGATCACCCCGTCGCCGAACTTCGCATCCGGCAGGATCTCGCGGCGGACGGCGCGGCGGCGGCGGCTCATCGCTGCCTCACTTCGGCCGCTTGGCGCCGTAGAGCGAACGGCGCTGGCGGCGCTTGGCGATGCCCTGGGTGTCGAGCACGCCGCGAAGAATGTGGTACCGCACGCCGGGCAAATCCTTGACGCGCCCGCCGCGGATCAGGACGACGCTGTGCTCCTGCAGATTGTGCCCCTCGCCCGGGATGTAGCTCACCACCTCGTAGCCGTTGGTCAGCCGCACCTTGGCGACCTTGCGGAGCGCCGAATTGGGCTTCTTCGGCGTCGTCGTGTAGACGCGCGTGCAGACGCCCCGCTTCTGCGGGCAGCGCTGCAGGGCGGGGACCTTGTTGCGCGCCGAGCGTGGCTCGCGTCCCTTGGCAATCAACTGGTTGATCGTCGGCATCGTCCCAATCCGATCGTTTCGCCACACCGCCCGTCCGGGCTTCTATCGTCACAGAAAGACCCCGCGACGCGTGAGGCTCGCTCACACCGCGGGGTCGGTTCGTGCCTGCGGCCTTGGCTGCCGGAAAGCTCCGGGAAGCGGCGCCGCAGACCTCATGTCCCTGCAAACGACGGCCGGCCTGCCCGGGTGGGCGGGTCGGTCGAGGGCGCGGAAACTAGGGGCGAGAGCGCCCCGAGTCAAGCGCCCCGCCACGCCCCCGCCCCGGGGGTGGGACGCTATTCGGCGGCCATCTCCGGTTGCCCGGGGGGCTGCCCGGCGATCGCCGGAGTCTCGGCCGGCAGGTGCTGCTCGTCCCTTCCCGCCGCGATCCCGCGCAGCCGGTTCATCACGCTGCCGGTGCCGGCCGGAATGAGCCGCCCGACGATGACGTTCTCCTTGAGCCCGGAGAGCTGATCCACCTTGCCGGCGGTGGCCGCCTCTGTGAGCACCCGCGTCGTCTCCTGGAAGGAGGCGGCGCTGATGAAGCTGTGGGTCTGGAGCGAGGCCTTGGTGATCCCCTGGAGCACCGGCATCGAGGCGGCCGGCCGCTCGCCCGCCGTCTCGCGCTTGGCGTTCTCCGCCTCGAGGTCGAGCCGGTCCACCTGCTCGCCGGTGAGGAAGGTGGTGTCGCCGGGATCCAGGATCTCCACCTTCTGGAGCATCTGGCGGACGATCACCTCGATGTGCTTGTCGTTGATCTTCACGCCCTGCAGCCGGTAGACGTCCTGGATCTCGTTGACCAGGTAGTCCGA
>Ga0335075_10007685_pt1 | contig 16573 bp, 12 predicted proteins | sample Lox_Sample_24_FD_206723 | JGI IMG/M metagenome (GOLD analysis project Ga0335075, IMG submission 206723) | Soil microbial communities from Loxahatchee National Wildlife Refuge, Florida, United States - Lox_Sample_2.4 | ecosystem: Environmental > Terrestrial > Soil > Wetlands | place: USA...
TGGATCAAAGGAGGCGAGGGGCGAGGGAGACCTGGGTTATTTGGAGCTATTCGAGACCACTATTGGGATGTGGAGATGTTTGCAGACCTTCTTCTTCCTTTGCCGGCGCCGGGGAGTAAAGGGATTAGGGTCAGGGTGATAAAGTGAGAGGAGGGGTGGAACGAGGCTACAAGGCCAGGGCGTGAGTCGGCGGTTTACCAGATATTAGATAATGACGTGCGATGAATCGACTGCTTCATTTGAATGCAGGACAATTCGTAAGACTATTTGGAGGCTGTGGTTCAATTCGCAGAAAGTAGTTCGAAAGCAATTCCTGACTGTTGGAAACGGAGGCATTCCTGAGGGGGAAGGGCGATTTCGAAAGCTAGTAAGGAACATATAAGACGTCATTTCGCTTTAAAGACTTCCCTATCTCTTAGCGGCAGCTTGGCTGCTTCCTTCTTAAGGCTGTTTTGTGCTCAGCTCCCTGCGTTAGTTACTAATGTAAAGAGATAAACGTTTGGACATATATATATCACTTGTGTACCTCCAGCTGTAGAGCAGTGGTCGACTAGCGCACAAGAGAGAATAAAGGGGAATAAAGAGTGTGCATTCAAATATGCCAAATAACTACTAAAAGGTTGAAAAGGAATTTTTATGAACCAGATTCCATTGTCCAACGTAACCACTAATGGATCCCAGTAGCCTCCGTTTCTTGCCAGACTGTCTTCTAGACCCTCAGCCCCCTCGTTCATGACTCAGCCCTCCGGCCGAGATCTAGAGCTACCCAGTAACTATAGGACCTACTTGCGGAGCTCAACTATCTCCTGTGCGCTCAACATACTGTCATTCCTAATTTGGCGTTCAACCCATTTTTTCCTGACATATCATTATCGACCGCCGTCGCACTGACTATTCGATGACGCTACAGCGGTGTAGATGACGAGGGTGAAGGTATCCAAAGATTGGAGAAGATGATGGTCTTACGATGGGGGTATTTTCCCTACTAGAGACTCTCGGTCCGACCGCCAAGATGGCTGCGATGGAAGGGATTCCATGGGCAAAGGCCTGGCGCATGATGCGTCTTTCATCATTCCTAGTCTTCGAACTAATGGTGATTGCGAGATAGAGTTTGGAATATTTACGTGAGGAATATCACGAGCTTCCGCATATATCGACAGTGGAGCAGAAGTATAAAGCGCGCATCCAGGCTGTCGAAGACTTCATGTATATGCTTGCAGTCTTGAGTCACATTGCTTTGCTGATATATGCTGTATCGGACTTATAGAAGTCGAGCATACCAGCAATTTTCGGGCACGTAGGTGACGATGTCGGAGGATGGATTCCTCTATTCTGTGGATCTATCGTTATTGTAACTCTTCTGCATTTATTGTTTTACATATTTCGCACCGTTACTTTGCTGTATGTTATCGGAGAACCTGTTTCATCAATCACTAAATGAGTTTGACAATCATTTTCCCTGCTTTGGCTTGCCTATTTATCTAGTCGCCATGGGCCTAGGATATGCCGTGTTCCTACCCATGTGTACCATGGAGAGCCTATCTTGACTACGTTTTGTACACGTGTTCTTCTTGCTTTGTTAATGCTTAGGGACCATTTTTATTATCGATTTCGATCACTTTAGTTAGTAGTTTGTAAGAAGTACTCCTCTATCGAGAAGCTTCTGGTGCATCGGGTATAGACGGCAAGAATGATACTGTAGTCTGTATCCAACATTCTTTATCGTCAACGTGGTTTTTTGCGCCCGGTATTCTCTGAGATACAATCCAGAAAATGCTGTCAACCCTGCATGAACGGGTATCTAGCGCTAAGGCAATGTTCAATGTATATACGAGCCATTAATTCTGCGTCTACCAGGGAATATAAATAGGATCACAAATATTTTCACATTACTGTAGTGGAGTTCATATTGAACAGAGAAGCTAAATTCATCCAAAACTAATCAAGACAATTATATCCCCTTTCTTTCCTGAATCACCCCAATCTCAGTACTTACTATCCCATCCGGGATTATTTCCCGCATAATCAATAGCAATCGTGGCCCTCCCCTTCTCCTGACCTTCATAATGGAGCAACCAATCCAAGCCACTGCTAGAGACCTTCATTTCGATGGTATAGCTTAGCTTCCTGTATTTCACCCCGTTCGAGTTTGTTTTCTCGGGCAACTCGTCCCAAACGGAAGAGGCAAAATTAGCGGTTAGCTTACAGAGCTTCATTACCTCTGTATTTAGAGATAAAATTAGCCAGTAATTAGATAAGGAGACGGGATAGTGCAGTACCTGAAGAGCGACGCTTGGGTGCTATCTCTGGGGTACAATAGTAGATTGTGGTATCAATCTCTGAAAGCTGATCGCGATCGGTCATAGTCTGATACCAGTTATAGCGGACGGGGTCAGTCTTAGAGATGTTGTCGCCCTTCTTTGTTAGTGATAACCAAGGCTAGCTTTTTCCGTGATACTTACCCTTGAGATGTACCAACGCATCTGATGGTATGCTTTCCATTCACACTCGATCATGTCCCAGACCTTGTCTTGTTCTTCATGCCTACGTGAGTCGTATTTCTCCTGGAAATGGATTCCATAGTGGTACTTGGCGATGTGGTTGACTACCGTCTCATCGCTCATGCCCTTGAGGACAGCGCCGCGGCATATGGCACTCCAGCTATATTAATTGTTAGGTTTGATCTTTGAAGTCTTGCTAAAGTCAACTTACGCATCTTTAGGTTGTTGAATCTCAATCCCTTTAAAAGACTTCTGTAGCTCCTCTTTGAGATACTTGTTTGCACCAAATCCCCCAACAAGGAATATGGCCTTAGCTTTCAAGGAAGACTTCTTCAGGGTATCGACCTGTGCTTGAACCAATTGAGTGATTCGAGGACAGACTTCGCCGAAAATAGCCTCGAGGTCAGTCCTAAATCAGTTAGAGCAGTTTAATTTACAGTCGAATGGATTCTTACGTCTTGAGGTTAATGATCCCTGGCTCAGCCCCGCCACTGCCTCCTCGCCGACCTGAAACACTAAGGGCTCTCATGCTGCTAATCGTTGAACCCGTGGATTGTGGGGTCAAGAATATAGCTGACGAGCGGCTGCTAGTGGATGATACTGGAGAATAGGGTGGTGGGCTTGAAGGAATACCAGAATAGCCAGGAATATCAACGACCCAGTCCTTGTCAGCTCTCTGGCCATGCTTGAAAGTTCTTTTAATCCCATGCTCCCAGTCACCCATCATTTTTTTCTTGTTCCGAACAGAGAGAGAGTCATAAACATCAGCTCCGATATGAGCTTTGACAGTTCTCTCGAACGCATTATCCAAGAATATTGCACCATACAGGTCCCCGGTCGCTTCTGAACACATTTTTAGTCTCAATGGGTTCAATTTCTCGACCTTGTAGCTGATGAGATCGATGGTACCACCTCCGGCATCGCAGACCACAAAAGCATCACCGACCTTGAGGGAAAGATTCTCACTGAAAACGTATCTAGCAGCAGCTTCGGGTTCAGATACCAGTTCAAGTTTCATATTTGAGCGGTTCATCATCCCGGCCTTTCGGGCAGCCGCCTTCGTCATTTCTTGGGCCTGATGGTCCCAAATGGCAGGAATAGTGAGCACCAATTTGATTTGGAGATCCTCATAGAAGGCTTCACCGAACCTGCTCTTCAATGTCGCTGTAGCATGACCCCAAAGACGATGTAGGTAATCAGCTGCAACGTCGACCGCTGATTTGTCTAGAGATTTCATATCTCCCTCTAGCTTATCCAAGAAGGCCCGCTGTGAAGCTGCACGCTTTTTGGTTTCTTCGCATAATAAGAGTTTGAACCATGAAAGTTGACGATCCTGAGCGTCGTGATCAAATCCCCAGCTGGATATGTTGCCATACTTAGAGTATGATATACGAGTGGGGACTTTTGCCGAGCCTTCATTGTGGTCTATTTCAGAGTCCCAGCCGGTTATGATATCCACATCTGATGAGACTTAGTTAGCTTTTGCGCGGAAGTGATTGCTAATCAAAGATGGAAAAGCCTATTTTTAAATGAATGAATAACATAGCATAGAGTATCAAGCACTGACCTTTCGGCTTTGTTGAAAGAGCCCAGGCAATTCCAGAGAACCTAATGAACAGTCAGATTAAGTCGTAGGTTTATAATAGTCAAAGCTACGTGGTTCCAAAATCAATTCCCACCACTAGATAAGTCTCATCATCCTCCCAAAAATCAGACATCGCAGCTTTGTCGTAAGAATTATGATATGGATCGTCGGTTGAGTATGATCCGGTAACTTATCAGCGACCTACTAATACCGCAAGTAGCAGTGACAGTTCACGATTTAATGAAGCAGCTTATGATCGATATCTTCTAATCACAGAATGTCTTTCAGGAAAAGAAGCATTTCCTCAACTTATGGGTAGACCTATAGAGGCTTGAGCATGTTGGATATACTGCGAGCGAAGCATCTTGTCTGCCTTATGCGGCCCGCCTCCAAGGCCGTCTTACACAGTTGGAGAGGGATTTAAACCATGCACAGTCGGCATGAGGACGACTTAAATAGGCAGGATGCAGAAACATCCCAATCGGTTAGGGCCAGCGTCAAGGAGTTTGAGGCGCAGTTGCCAGCCACCAATTAACCGTATTAGCGACAAGGCTGTGAGGCTTTTTGCATTTCAACTTCTGCACTGGTTGGAACAAAAAATTCAACCGTCTTATCCATGCCTTTCAACTGGCTGATTTTATACAGGACTAAGCTGGGTGCCGTTTTGTCTGCAGATGAGGCTGCTAGCATGACGACTCCACAGCTTCCGCATAGCCACTAACCATACACCTTTTCAAACGAACCATCTAGGTCTGACTTTGGAAGCCTTGGAAGTATTGCGGAACAGCTCTATAGGATTCTGCATGTTGGTGTTTCAGCCGCAGACCATCATGGTTGACCCGTTAGAGATTGACACAATACTGCCTAAACTTAGTAACAAGACAGGACCAAAGGTTTGTATGCCTTGCAATGCCCTACAATGCCTTGCCACATTCCCACTAGTCTTATAGTATAAGCCTTTGACTCCGCGCGCAGTTGTGCCTCAATTGGGCTGTCCATAACACCTCATCTCCAGGCTATCTAAGATGAGCCAGCCTCGCACGAATTCTCAATTTCAAAGGCTTAGTGAACGATTCTCCATGCCCAAGTATTATACTACTGAACGCTCCCAGGAACCGCATAGATCGCAGAGCAGGAGACTAGCAAAGGAGAAGAAAATGAGCGGGGCTCTACCAGGTAAGAATGCTATGAGCGTTCAAAATATCAAACTTTAGCTCACCTGTTCAGTTCCCATGGATGTCGATTCCGGCTCCACGGACCGGAATTCCTCAAGAAATGGGCAACGTGAGGGAACATTTTTAGAAGACGAAAAATTGGATGAACAGTTTGAGATCGTTGACCGTAAGTCTTTCTGAAAAGTAACACTTTGGATTACGGCTTATATATTCAGATGAAACTGTTCGGGGCGTCCCATTCTACACCCATCCAAATAACTCCCTTAAACCGATCAGCGAATCGAATAGCATGCAACCAAATGATTTTCAAATCCAGAACACGAATGAAGCACAAACAATCCCAGATTCACAACGCTCCACGACCTCAACATGTCAAAAAGAAGATGCCGAGAAAGTTGCTGCACAAGAAACAAAAGTAGGAGAGTCTGAGAATTCCGACATACAACTGCAATTGCAACAGCTCCGGAATGAGTACGCCGGACAGATGAGTGATCTCCGACTGAAAGTCACTCATCTTGAGTCTTCCGCATTGCGACAACCATTGAACAGTGAGGGGCGACAAACAAACGAAGATGACGGACTTAGCACTAGCCTCCAACAAAAGTATGAAGAAAGAATCCGAAATTTGGAAAATGCGGCAAAAGAGATGGAAGAACACATCCACACCCTCCTTAACACCCAGGAATGTGGGATGAAATACCAAACTGAGCTAGAGGGACGTTACAGAGCAGCCATCAACCATATAGAGAAAGAGAAGAGAGCTCGTGAAGAAAGCGATCTGAATCAGCGATCCGAAATTACAACTATTCGTGGTGCCTACCAGAAGGAGAAAGAGCGAGCCCAGAAGCTGATGAAGACGATGGCCGAAATGCAGAGCGCAGATCCGTTCAAGCTAGACAACAGTAGCATCACATCTTCTGTCAAGGAGTTGCGCTACGATATCAAGAACTGGGCGTGGGCTCAGAGACTCGTCCCTTCGCTGCCAGCTCAAGGTTTGATACAAACTTATGCCAGTCGAGCCATAGGAGGGAGAGAAAAAGGCCCAAATTATGACTTTTTAAGGGATGTCACTCCTGTATTTCATGAGTATACGGAATCACCTCAAGATTTCAAGTGGTTGCTCCAAGCATATGTCTGGAAGCGGATTGTAGAGTTGATCTTCTACGATGATCTCTGGGCTGGGACTCGCAAATCCCTGGACGACGACGAAATAGACTACAAGTTACAAGTCGGTTACCGCTCGATGAAACTAAAGCTACTACCAGGTCAGGAATTAACGTAAACGAAATGCAAAATTCCTCGTTGACACTGACTTTCTCACAGACGAAGATTCCCCCAAAGAATACATCTCCCAATTCCACGAATGGCGTAGCAACACTGCTCGCATTCTCGACCAGCGAATTAGCTCCGAACGCCGCAAACGCACCGTGGAACTAATCCGCGACGACATCCTTCGGCCGCTCATCAAAGCCGCCGACCCCATGGAGCAAGAGATCCAAAACGTCGAGGATCTCGAAGCCGTGATTGATTCCGCTATGCGGTTAGGCGCGAGTATGGCGCAGCAGAAGGCGTACTTTGCGTTTGAATTCGTCTCTGTGGCTGCGTTTGGGGAGATGGAGTTTAAGCCGCAGCAGATGACGGATCCGTTTCCGCCAGAGCAATTTGATCCGCGGACGCATGTGAGGACTGTGTGGCTTAATTTAGCGCCGAGGTTGATTAAGCATGGGACGTCTGAGGGGACGAATTTTGATACTTGCGTGCAGCTTTTGGATGGAGAGTTCGAGACGAGGATTATGCCTAGGAAGCGTGCAGGAAGGCGTCAAGTTATAAATTGAGTTGATATATCCTAAAACGCCGGGTAAAATAAGGCGGCTTCGACATATTCACAGCCTTTCATTTTTATTGCGAGGTTGCTTATGGTCATATATATGTGCAAGATATGAACCGCTACAGACTTTGTTAGTTCCCATTGATGTTTCCAAGCAGCTAGCTATCACTACGCCAAGCTCAGAAGGAATTTATCCCTTAGGCTTTCAATTTAACATGGGAAATTAGCCTTTCCTCCCAAAAATATTACGGCTGACCATCCTAGATGAAAAATGAAGCCTTATGAGCAAATCGAGAATTATATATCTTCGAAATAAATAATACATTCAGACTCATGCTCGAAATTATGAAAATATCATCAGGAAGGTATGAAAAGAACGAAATCAAGGAGCGCAGACACTCTAACTGCAATCTGCAGAGCACTTGATAGTGAAGTAGGTGCGGTATGGAAGCTTAGATTGACATCAAGGCCCATGTCCCCGTAATCTTTGAGTCGCTGCACATAGAAGTCTCTTGGTTCAGGCTTGAATCCAAGGATCATCGACATCTTCAGTAGTCGATCTTATATTTCAGGTAGGTGATATTCTGAATAATTTAGAAAATCTTCGCTTGGAGGCGATTTGAATTTTGGGCAAGTCTGATTTGAGAGCACTGTACAAGCCTGAAGACCTAGGACATTTCAAGCATATGCAGCAACCCCGGCAGCACCTGTAATCCCGTGGTAGTGCAGAATATATGGCTTGCTAGTTTGTGGAATTTCCTAAAAGTTTAGACATAACTTTTAGTTGCGGTACTGCGCTGGACAGTTCGGTGTTTGTTGCAGTAAACCGTGAGAATAGACCATGTTACTGAAGAACTCGACCTTTTATGACGGTTCGGGCTATGAAAGGATTTAATGCTGCCCTTGTTCTCGAGATCTGCCTAAGCCTCGGGGTGCCGTCCGCTGGTATGCGAGAACCTTAAAAGCTCTACAGAAGCACGGAAGCAAGGGCATCCTCTGCTAACAAAGAAAGTAGAGCGGAGAAAAACGCCATTACACTTTCGCCTTTAGCAGCTGATCTACAAGAAAATTCGTTGCAATGTCGATCTCGCCTACTTTATACAACCAGATTCTCTTCTTTCACTGACTTTCCCAGATTCCCTTCAATTCCTGGCAGTATTCAATTGCCACTGGCGTCAGGTTGGCCATTATCAGCAAGTACCCAACAGAATGAACGTCTGCTCCAGCCATGGCCGGCTGTTTCAGGCCATTGGCACCAAAATTGGCAATGAGCTGACCCAAACTTAGGATGTTGATCTGCCATTAGAAATTTGCAGCGCTTGGGCTAGTGTCCTAACAGCATTTGCTGGTGAAGACATCGATGAATACAACGGGAGAGATGAAGATTATGCAAGAAGGAAAGGGCAGAATGGCAACCAGCTTTGCGAGGCTCGGTTGCGACAATTTCCTAATGCACAGTCCCAAATCTGGTGAGCAGGGCTTGTGTCACGTGCCAACAAAAAGTAGAGAGTCTTGATGGAGCTTTGGAAAATTATGTGTATAATTCAATGAATTCTGGCTTCGAAATCAAGCTGTAAAATCTGCAAGGACCTGGTATAATTATATCTTGATGTCACAAAAAACTTTTGTTGACTCTGGCTTTTGTACTCCCAAACAACGCCTGGAATTTCGAGTTCAGCACTTGAATCTCAAATCACTTAACGCCTCCGGCATCGCCTGAAATAGTTCAATAGCCCGTCGGAAAAGTTATACATATCCTTTCACACCACCTTTATTTCGCCTCATACTTTCCACGCTTGATCAAGTCATCGTATTCTTCTCTCATCTTCGGGGTTTGATCCGCGACCGGACCGAAATCATGGTAGTTCTGTAGATGATCTTCAAATTCGATTTTTCGCCGCAGGAGGGGACCCTCGGGGCAATTTTCGACTAAGCAATGCCACTTGAGTCCGAAGAGTCGCTCCTCCCATCTGTCAGTCGTCGCTCGCATCCGCCGATTCTGCATGAGTATCTCCGCAACACGATTGATCTTCTCCGTGACCTCTGGCAGATCCAAATAGCTTTCGGTGATTTGCTGGATCTCATCAGCGGTGCTTGCTCGTGATCTTCGAGCCTTTTTCCAGCAGTCAAGTTTGATCTTTCCTAGACGGTCGTCGGCATTGAACCGGAAGTATGAGTCTTTCCGCTTCTGTGTTATCTTCCGGAGAAGCTCGTCAGTTTTATGTGTGTCGGTTGCTAGGCCTTTTGCAGCACGTATAACTTGGAAGACTTCGGCATATCCTTCAGCAGATGCAAATCGTCTGACATAGCTCTCGCCAGTACCAATGCTAACGAGTACTATAGCGGCGTCGTCTGAATTGTGCATGTCATGGACCTCGTTGTATGCCTCCCAGCTTGGGTTGTTGCAGCCAAATCCGCCGTCACCGAACGTTCTTTTTCCAATTTTGACTGATTTAAAATAAGTAGGGGCTGCAGAGGTAGCCCGAACAATGGTTTCTGCGACCGGTGGTTAGGCTTCCTGTGGAGGGAGAGATAATGTAAGCCACTCTTAGGTCTCGCGTACCTATTTGTAGAGCATCAGCAGGACCAGGATTCCTAATTGAAGAATCATTTAAATTGAATGTTATTAGATGGTCATATGATCGAAAAATATGAGCATCTTCATGTCCCTCGTCACTTTTGCCGTGAGCGATAACCATTCTATTGATTGTCAGAGAGTCCTGAGCTAGTACTGTCTGCTTCAACTCACGTTCGGCACATCTCTGGGTTTGAGAGAAATTGCTGGCCGCCAATATGATGGCGTAGCTTGGGTAATCGTGCATCTAGTACTTGTCTGACTGCATTTTCGAGGATACGATAGTCATATTTGGGTCGAGGGTAGATAATAGGCCCACGAATCGAAGCAATGCGTGGCTTCCCAAATATGATAGCGGCGAGTCGCTTGAACTCGTCGATCGTATCGTCAACATCCATCCGCAAGCGACTCAACATGATTGCGATTAATCTATTTGTAGTCAGTCACTGAAAAAGGGAAGAGCAAATTCCTTTGAACTTACCCGCCAGTACTCGTACCTGCCATGTAATCTGTAGCCCATATATTAGTTCAAGCTCTCGAATGCTTTTTAATAGACTTACCGATATAATGGCATGGGTAGTATCCAGCTGTAGAATTTTTGTCGTCAACCAAGGTATGAGGACAAACTGACGGGTGATAGCTTGAAGTTGCAGGAGGGTTGTAGGATCTCTCAAGGTGCTTTATGCGTAACATGAGTCTCTTTAGGATGTACAGCGTTGACAGTCCACGAACACCTCCTCCATCTAGTTCGAGGACTCAATATTTCTCCTCAAAGTTTGTATAGAGTGCAATATAACATACCAAAGGAGAATACGTATGATTTGTCCCATGCCTCGGTATTTTCCGAGATGGTAGCGCCTCTTGTGCGGCGCCTGCGCAGGGGCAACAGCGCGGGGTCATGAAATCCGTTAGGCAATATAGATTGTATATTATCTCCGCCATCAATATCTTGAGTGTTTAGAATTGAAGACACTGAAGAGCCTTGTAGACTCTGACTTGGAGTTGTAGGTTTCAATAAATTTGAACCGGTGATTTTCTCGGAAGGATTAGGTGAGTCGGTCCTAAGCTTTTGGGATACAATATCTTCATTGGGAGCAGTCAAACTCGATAGGATGCGTTTGGATAGAACGGGATGACTGGAAGATGTCATGCTGGAGGTCTAAGAATACCATATAGGTGAAAATATTGTACAAATCCATTCGAATCCATGAACCGAAGATTTGTTATCTTGTAAACAGTAACGAGACTTTATGATCAAATGTCTTGCAAGGATCGATTCTTTCACCGAGCAAGGCTGTCCAAGCGGCTATGAACGGAGGGCAAGTGTGTGAGACATCCATACCACAAAATAGCACGAAGAGCCATACAGAATGAGTACTATCTGAAAATTTTGCAGTATACTGCCTCACGATTGCGTTATCCGATGAAAAAAATTATCGCAAGAGGCTCAGCCCGGCTGTGTAGGCCTCCCAATGACTGCCAGGGATCTGTCGTGGGTAGGGTGGTGTTCGATCATCCTGCATCTGCAATACCGCCCAATGTGAAGGAAGAGAAGGCTTAGACCAATAATTACGACACCAAGCTATAAATTCTTCTCAGTTGCCTAGTTAAACTATCTCTTTGACTGGATGAACCATACCAAACCTTTATGATGCTTCAAACTGTCCAATTGTCGGCGGCTGGGGCTGAACTTGTTTTCGCCAGGTTTAGTCGACGGTGTAAATTGCACTTGTGCGAACTGACCCAGTCACATGAACCGTAGCAGGGAGTAGCTTAACAGACCGAGTTCAGTGTGGGAGACAAAACAATGAGGAATGTCATGAAAATAAAAGGCGTGGTAATATAAGTGCCTTGGGCGTAATAATCCCTGTCAGGGGGCCAAAGCAAGATCACGTGAGACAGCTGGTATGCCTTGTCGTCTGCCCTGGTCGCAAAAAGCTTTTCAGCTCGGCACCTGATGGAGGGCTGCAATCGAAGTTATTTGGATCCTCTGACAGCCCTGGTATTTTGGATCGTGGCGAGGATATTGGCAGATGCGTTGACCTATATGCCCAGACGGAAGCTATTCAAACCTTGTCGGTGCAATTTAGTCACCTTGGGAACGTGATATGTTGCAGGTTGCGTCACCGGCTGGTCTCCTTACGCAACTTGTGAGAAGAAAATGCGCCCCGTTTTAGATAGGTTGACTGAAACGCCCATGGATAAAAGCCAAGTACCACCCTGCAGCCCGATCCCTTAAAGTCAAGCCTCCCAGTTCCCAAGTATAGAACTCAAGTAGGCCCCGAACTTTTCAGGGCCTTTCAACTATGATCTTCAATATCACCTCTCCCTAACCATACATATTGAGTGTCTAAGAGCTAGGCACATAACAGCCAGGCCAAATGGCGGACGCGCGACACTCCTTCAGCATTGCTTCCGCCGAGTTCTTCCGGGGACGATCGGATAGCTGGTCTAGAAATCCGGCCATAGTATACGACTCCACCGAGGGAAAGCTATATCGAGTGCCAGAAAACGAGGTTGAAGGTGCGTGAAGGGAGCAACACAACAGACTACTCAGAACTAACCCGATAAAGGGTACCCTAGAGCTATCATGCCCGGTAAACATACGAAAGCGGACATATATCTAGAGTTGGGAAATAAGGCTCAAGCATGGCTTGCGAGAGTAGATCTGGGGAAATTAGGCTGGACCGTGAAGTTGAAGCGCCTCAGTGGAGAGATAAAATATGTTTATGTGAAGACGGGAAATCAAAATGGCAAGAATTTGCAAATGAAATAGCAACCAATGTGCTCTTTAGAATTACGAATCACTGCATTCTACCTTCATGTAAACCCATAACTGCAACATGCGCACACACGGCTAGGAAACATAGTACACCGCCAGGAAAGAGCTCTCCAAGATTTTGATAGGTGCAGCATGCTAGCCAAATGCATGAAATCCGAGTTAGTAAAATAGCGTTTAGGTCAAAATCGAATCATTGGACAAATCGGAGGTAAGATTTTGACCGCCATTTTTCTCGGACGACGTTAGGGCTTCTTAAGCTCTGAGTTATTAATTTTCTAGGTTTTAGTCAGCTCTCTACAGCATGCTGAAAATGGCGCTAAAACTCGACTATCGGATAATATTTAGCGTATGCAAAATCGTTGGGAAAGCTTGGCATTACTCACCCAATCGCACCACCACCCAAATTGCATGTAGAATAGATAGTATTTCATGTTAACACTTGTGTAAACTATTTATATCTCATAGAACATCTTAATAAGGTAATTAAAAGGTACTAATACGACAAAATTATAACTTTTACTAAGTAGATGATAGAAACAAGCTAGGTAGGAAATGTAAAGGAAGAGGCCGCAGGCTCGTTTAAGCGAAAATCGCAGCCTTAGACAACTCAAAATTGTGGTAGTAGATGGTTTTTTTGAGGCATTATACATGTAAATATAGTAAAAATTTTAAGGAAAATTTGATTTCTACGTTTTAGATGATATAAGTAAATAGTATACAAGTGTTAGCATGAAATACTATCTATTTTACATACAATTTGGGTGGTGGTGCGATTGGGTGAGTAATGCCAAGCTTTCCCAACGATTTTGCATACGCTAAATGTAGATATCAAATTTCATTAACAAATATAAACTGCGTCTAACTAGTCCATCCTCAAGAAACAAGTTCTTTATGTCCCTATCCTCAATAACCTATACCAGGCATAGTAACAATAATAAATAAAAGTTTGCCAAAAATAAGTTTAATATGGGAGGTTGATCTAAAGGAGTGTAAGAGCGTTTTAACATAAAGCAGCGTATGATAATAGCACTTATACCATTTTGTAAAAGTTTGACTACAACGTCCTGAGACATTTCAAATGGCACGTGTCATTCAGATTACTGATTCAATTAACGACTAAGACTATAATACACAAAGTGCCTGCACTTTCAATAAATGAAAGCCTTAAACCTGCCGGCGAAACTGTACAATTTAACTTGTTCTCTTCTGCCCTTTGCGCCTACTACCCGTAGAATGACAGGCTCATCTTCAGCTTCAGTTGCTGGAAACTTTAATGGAAGAGAGCTCTTATCTAGTGAGAGTACCTCGTTGAGTTGCCTAGCATAGTGAGTACTAGATAATAGGTTAGTAGAACAAATCAAGGTGTTCCAGTTCTTCACCACTTTGGTGATTCAACAAAGTAGCCTCTTCGCCTCTGCCTGCAGTCGCCATTTAGTTGGAATTGCCAATAAAATAATAGATCCATTTGTAAAGACTTTAACTTTGCTACCAGCCTTTTTAAGCATCCTAGCAGCTGTTTGAACATTGCTTTGCCTAATCGAACGCTCTAGTTATGTTAATATGCTTAGCACCTTCTGTATCAATTTTGTTATGGTCATTGTCGCTGTCAGGCTCTGGTTAAGGTAATGCGTTCCTATGTTCATTAACAGGCTCGTTATCAACATTCAAATGACCCTGTCAACTAGCGGGACTTCTGGTTAAAAAACAACTCAAATGGAGTCAACAGAGCTGGTAAGCGCAAGGGTTGAGTTGAATTAACCACTTAAGTAATTCCAGGCAGGAATTTTACCTATTCTGTAGTGTTGCACTTAGCTTGGCAAGTATATAGTCGCTGTTTAAAGATGTCTTTGGCCTTTTCCACACTCCCTTAGGTTAATGGGTGGCACGCTCGCCCATTAATAACAGAGATGCCATAAGCATTAAAAGATTTAAGAATTTCCTTTAAACTCCGTGCTGATGTCGTAGTAACTACAATTCATTGGTAGTTAGTAGAGCAATAGAGTGCAAAGTAGCTTACATTCGTCTTAGTCTGCTAATACACCTAAGCCACTAGTCAATTACAGCTGCCACAGACAATGGATTTTTGTCTTTTAAAGACTCTAATGCAACGTACTAGGAAAAAAGATCCTTGTAACCTAGTTGTATTCGCCGTCTAGTGTTGTGCTAAATTCTATAAGATCAATTTGAAAGCGATTCATACATCGTACCGGTCCAGCGTTCGTACTGTTCTTTGATTTGTATCAGTTTGCACTTGATACCGGTTCGAGCCTGGTACCTGTCGACGGTCCACAAAAAAACTAGTCTGCACATTGTACTGGTCATTTGCAACGCTCGGAAATTTACTCAATCAACAGCACCCAATCTTCATGGAGTAGGGGCAAAGAGGTTATCTACAAGCAGCAGCTATGGTGTAATGCAACATCACTATTCATGAATACTTCCTCTGAACCTGCTGAGCGTGATGCGGAGAGAAAGGATATAGCTCTCGCGGAGTGAAGTGTCTTGATCCTCTTCAACAATGAACCCTTTATATTGACGAACTTCGGGAAGAGGCCCTTGCACAATAGAGACCGGCAGGCTATGCTCCACACTGATCGGTGTGGAGATACTCGAGAGTCTAGCCTAGAATGTCAAGCTGTACGATTCCAGCTGGAACAATACGTGAGCACCGTAATAGAGTGGTGGCAAGAGGGTAACGAGAGCCTAATCAATATGGAATAGTTGTGAAGGAGTAATGGGAGCATAACCAATATGGATCTTTTCTTATCCAAAATAAGAAAGATGGAAATGGAAAATGGAAAAAGAGTTTACTACAGTGTTAAGGTTCGGATCGGATCGAACCTTAATATCCCCCTCCGCTGCTTCACCTTCGACTGGGTATGTTGGAATTACAGCTGCAGTGGCCGTGGAAATCCCGAATTCTAATCCTAAGGAATCCTAATCCTTTGGATCCTACAGCTGAAAAACGGCTTCAGCTATAGATGAGACAGAGAAACACGAATGTGTATATATAGGGGCTGTATGCCCGTCCTAATTGTGTGGGTATCAAGCAATAGAATCATATTAAGCTGCGCATGAATTGTCACTTTATTCCTGTGATATCCAACAGGGTACAGTAGAAAAAGAGAAGCCGGCCTTATAAGCCAGAGTAATATGATGATTGAATGAGCCGAATTGACAATTCGCAGGCGAATTCAAGCGCAAAGTGGCGCATAAGCCTTATGGGAATGCAGTGTGAAGGCAGCGTTGATTAGAAGAATCTCACTACGTGGCCCACAGGCGCTTTTTGGATGGAGTTCATTTACGCCAATGACTGTACAGTCTAAGGGCAGCTACATAAGATCCGCTAAGCCTAGTCTAGGAACGTCCAATACTCAGCTCCGATCACAAAAAACAAGCCGGCTCAATCTCATGCCCAAATTTCTCTTATATCCATGCTTCTATCTATTAGTATTTGACATGTCCTTGCCCAGTTCTAAAGCCTGCCCATTTAAGTACAGGCTATTTTCCTCCGCTGCTATTGACGAAGAGTCCACCTGCCCTAAGTCGCTCGGTGTAGCTAACCTAACAACTGTGGGTAACCACTGGTATAGGTAGAGAGTTCGTGCTAAAAAGAAAAAGTTGAGCCAGAGGATAGTAGTTAGTAGGTTACCGGTTGTAACTTTGCGAGTTCCCAGCGGTGCAAGGGAGGGCCGGTAGCTTTATATGGCCCCTTTCTACCACATGCTGCACACTTAAAAACGTCCAAAGCGCGAGTCGAAGCAGAACGATCAGGAAGGGCACACTATCCACAAATAAGAGCTGGTGCCTTGCAACGGTAGTGTAAATGTCCATAGACGTAGCAACGGTAACATCTTCCTAGCTGAAGTCCCTGAACGAACGGCCGAGTACAACTCACCATTCGCCATCTCGACCGCCATCTTCATAAGTAGTCTGTCAACCTCCTCTTTCTTGTCCAAGTACACAGCCACTGTGCAGTATTCCTTGTCTATAGATGCCGTTTCAAGCCATTGCATCTTATGCACGTTAACCCTATTCATCCGTCTCAAAAGAGAACACCCAAGTTCATCTATTGTTACTTCTCGATATGCTCTATTAATCCATTAAGGATACTATTGCTCTCCATA
>Ga0335075_10007687_pt1 | contig 16571 bp, 13 predicted proteins | sample Lox_Sample_24_FD_206723 | JGI IMG/M metagenome (GOLD analysis project Ga0335075, IMG submission 206723) | Soil microbial communities from Loxahatchee National Wildlife Refuge, Florida, United States - Lox_Sample_2.4 | ecosystem: Environmental > Terrestrial > Soil > Wetlands | place: USA...
GGTAGCGGGCTGACCCGCGGGCGCGTCGGGTGGTGGCTCGGGGCCGGCGAGGGCGGCGGCGGTGGGCTGGCCGGCGGCGGAGCCGGGGCGACCACAGTCGGGCGCGGGCTGGGTGAGGCCATGGTCCTGGGGGGCGGCATGGTCGTGGGGGGCACGGTCGTGGGGGGCATGGTCGTGGGAGGCATGGTCGTGGGCGGCGGCGTGGTCGATGTGGCCGGAATGGTCGTCGGCGGTGCTGGGCTGGTGCGGGACGGGGTGGCAGGCGGCGTCGTGGTTACCTGCGTTGGCGGTGGGGACGGACTGACCGTGGTCGGGGCCGGCGACGGACACGGCCCTGGCCGGTGGTGGTGCCACCAGCCGTGGTGGTGCCAGGGCCCGCGGTGCTGCCAGGGCCCGCGGTGCTGCCAGGGCTCGCGGTGATCCGGGGCCACCAGGGTCGGGAGCTGGCCCGCCAGTGGTGGCAGGCACACCGGCCAGCACGGCGGCCAGGCAGGCCGCTGCGGTGTTGTCACCGCCAGGAGCACGGGTGCCACCGGCCTGGGCCCGTGGGCCTCGGCGGCGTAGGCCCGCGGCGCGTGCGCGTGCGCGTGCGCGTGCGCGTGCCGGGCCTGAGCCTGCGCCTGCGGTGCGGGCGCGTGGGCTGGGTGCGCGTGCGGTGCGATGACCGTCAGGGCCAGCGGGGACGCGAGGACGAAGGCCGCGCGTGCGGCCAGAGCGCCGGCCCTCAATGGACGCCAATCCCGGCGGCCACCGTGGCCAGGGGCCCCGGGCTGGTTGCGAGCGGCCCGGCGAACGGGTTGTTCAGCTGGAAGACCACGACGACGGCGATCGCGACCAGTGCCGCCTGCAGGACGGCCACGCTCACCGGTGTCTTGGCCCGCTTGAGACCGCCAGCGAACGGGAAGACGCCGACGATGGCCGAGGTGGCGATCACGGCGGCGAGCAAGCCGACAGGGAGCCGGCTCTCGGCCGCGTTCTCCCGCTGGGCGCGCGCGCTGGCCAGGGCGCTGATCTGAGCGGTGGCGTACTGCTGTGCGTCGGCGGCGCTTGAGGTCTGCGTGTTCAGCCGCAGCGTGGAAGTGCTCATCGCGGTGAGCTGGCTGAGGCTCGCGTCGTCGAGAGTGCCCTGCTCCATCTGCGTCCAGTCGTGGTGCAAGACCGTGGTGAGGTAGCCGCGGACCTGCGTGCGGAGCGTATCCGCGGCGGGCGGCGTCAGCCCGTTGGCCGCCCAGTAGACCTGCTGCACGGCAACCGCCTCGTTACTCACCGCCTGCTGGGCCGTGCCGATCGTCTGCCACTCTGTCGCCAGCGCCAGGGCCAGCACCAGCAGGTACATCGCCGCCAGGGAGGGGCCGAGGAAGCCGATCGTCACGTCCTCCGCCTCCTGCCCTCGATGGCGGGAGAACCACGCGATAACGCCTGCGACGCCCGCGCTGATTACCCCCGCGATGAGCAGTATCCAGGTCTCTCGGCCCAGAATTGACACCTTCGCCCCCGTCCCCAAGGCAACTACTCTAAGTATTTGTAAAGGTGCTATCGGTGAGCAACTATAGCGGCATGGAACTAGCGGATGCTAGTAGTGCCTCGCGTCTTCTCCTGAAATTTCGCACAGGCCAGGGAAGGCGTGCGACGCGGGGAAAGGCGAGTACTGAAAATAAGCCGATAAATGCGTCACTTACGGACATCGACGCTGAATCGGCGATGCTCGGGGGCCGGGCCGGGCCGGGCCGGGCTGAGCTGGACTGAGCTGGACTGAGCTGGACTGAGCTGGACTGAGCTGGACTGAGCTGGACTGAGCTGGACTGAGCTGGACTGAGTCGGCGGCGCAAGCCACTGGCTTCTCCTGCCCCGTCTGTCACTGCCGTTCCGCGAACCAGGCAATTTGAGGTTAAATTTCCACATTGAGAAAGAATTGCACGCTAGAGCGTAGGTGATCCTTCCGGACAGTAAAATCCTTCGTGGTAAAGAGCCGGGGAATTCATGCTGGGCGGCTAGAAGCCATCGTCGTGCGGCGATAGCTCCTCAAAGTGCGGCTCGCCGTACTGTGGCTGTCCGGAGCCGTACTGCGGAGGGAGACCGTACTGCGGAGGGTGACCGTACTGCGGAGGCCGCCCGGAGCCTGGAGGCTCGTACCCGGGGTAGGTGGCGCCGGACTCGGGGGGCTGGTACCTGCTGGAGTGCGCCCCACCGTGGCCAGTCGCCCCAGCGTGGCCGGCCGTCGGCGTGGCCTGCATCCTCGGCCCCGGCTGCCCCAGCTGCCTCACCTGCCTCGCGGACGCGAAGAACTCGCTGGATTCGCGCCGCCAGAGGTGGATGGTGGCGGCTAGGCCGACTGCCCACACGAGCGCGAGAATGAGGAAGTCAAGGACCGGCAGGGCGGAGCGGGCGAGGGTCACCGCGCCTCCTGCGAACTGCAGGCACAGGAGGCCAAAGAAGACAGAGGAAAGCACGCGCGCCCAGTTCCGCCCGGAGCCGTTCTTCCAGGCCATCCAGAGCCAGAAGCCGGCAAAGGCGAGTCCTCCGATGATCCCTGCGGACAGGGATCGCGAGTCGTGCACGGTGGCGCTATGGTGCGACGTCGAACTATAGGCGTACGAGGCAACGTTGTTGGTCGTCAGTCCGCTGACGACACCCTGAACGACCGTTACCGCGGCGCCGGCGCACATGAGCAGCACGGCCCGGCCAATAGCCGAGGGCGCGGCAGGCGGCGCCGTTGAGCCTGGCATCACTGTGCCTTGCAGGTACACGGGTGACCGAGGATGGTCCCAGCCGTGCCGAGAATTGGCCATGGCGCCTCCCAGCGGGTCTTACTCCACACTAAGCGTGGCCATTCCCGCCGCGGCCATTGGCCCCCACTGCTTGCCCGGGGGAAGGGGATTCGCGAGCCTAGAGGTTGACGCGGGCTACCCCGGCGATCATCTGCCCGTCGCGAGCCGGCAGCGGAACCAGTTCCCTGGGCGGGTCCCATTGCCGGGCATCGACCACTCGGGGCGGAATCAGTTCCATGGCCCGGCGGGCCGCCGCCTCAGCCGATGAGCGTCCGCTCGATGCGCTGAGTCGACCACCACAGGCTCACGCTGCCGAGCACGAGGAGGTAGCCGAGCGGCAGCAGCAGCTGCGGGCCGACCTGGCCAAGGGCCGGCCCGCGCACCAGCTGGATGCTCTGGTAGAGCGGCAGGCACTCAACGGCCAGCGCCACGGCGCGGGGGTAGACGCTGAGCGGGTAGAACGTCGTGGCGAACAAGAACATCGGGAGCATGGCCAGCTGGATGAACTGGAAATCCTGCCAGTTGCGCATCCAGGTGACGACGAGCAGCCCGAGGCAGGAGAACGCGAAGCCGATGATGGCCGCGCCCGGGACCACCAGCAGGATCTCGGCCGAGCGATCCAGCCGGAGGATGCTGACCACGATCAGGAATCCGATGGTGATGAGCGTGCCGCGCAGGATCGCCCACAGCGCCTCGCCGACGGCGATATGCCGCGCGGTAACCGGCGTGGCCATGATCGAGTCGTAGGTTCGCAGCAGCTTGAGCTTGGTGAACATCGCGAACGTGGTCTCGTTCATGGCCCCGTTCATCGCGGCGGTGGCGAGCAGCGCGGGCGCGACGTAGCTGGCGTACGGCACCCCTTGCGTCAGGTTGCCGGTGTGCCTGATCAGCTCGCCGATGCCCACGCCGACCGACAGCAGGTAGAGCACTGGCTCGAAGATCTCGGCGACCAGCATGTACCAGGTATGGCGGTAGATGAGCACGTTGCGCTCGACGATGCGCCCGGCGCCGCGCAGCACCGGTACCTCGCGGGGGGCAGTGGCGCCCGCCGCCGCTGGGCTGAGGCTCGTTGCCGACACGGTCTGGTCCTCTCGGTGCTTGCTGGGCTTGGATGCGGGGCGGGAGCGGCGTGGGCCTCAGTTACGCAGGCTGCGCGAGTACGCGCGCAGCCCGGCGGCGACGCCGGCGGCGGCGAGGACGGCCAGGTACCCGGCGTAGCCGGTCAGGCCCGAGGTGCCGAGCGCGACCCCGCGGCACAGCGCGATCCCCTGGTAGAGCGGCGTGACCGCGACGATGTGGTACAGCCAGCCGGGCAACTGGCTGGGGGAGAAGAAGGTGCCGGAGAACATGTAGAGCGGCATCAGCACGAAGCGGTACAGGCCCTGGATCCTGACGGGCCTCGTTACGCCGACGGCCCAGGCCGAGACCGGCGTGGCGAAGGCGAGCCCGGTGAGGACCGCCGCCGGGATGAGCGGCAGCGCCCGGCCGATCGGCACCGCCCGGGTCGCGATGACCACCAGGACGAAGGCGGTCGCGCTGAGCGTGAGCCGGAAGACGATGAACAGCAGGTGGCCGAGGAAGATGTCGCGTGGCCGTAGCGGGGTGATCGCCGCGGAGCGGTAGTTCCCGCGCTCACGCGCGGACTCGTAAACCGGCATGGCCGACTCGATGAACGCGGTCTGCATGGCCGCCGCGGCCAGCATGCCGGGAGCGAAGAACGCGAGGTAAGAGGCGCCGTGCAGGTAGGGGCTTGCCGCCTGGTCAACCAGCCTGCCCAGCCCGATGCCCAGGGCGGCCAGGAAGAGCAGCGGGTTGGCCACGCTGATGACGATGGTCCCGCGCCAGGTGCGGCGGTAGCGGTACAGCCAGTAGGTGAACTCGCGCAGCGCCGGGGCGGCTGCGAGCGGGTAGGACACGGCGATGGCTCCTTCTCGGCCTCAGTCGGTCAGGGTCCGGCCGGTCAGCTTGAGGAACACGTCCTCGAGACTCGAGCGCCGGACCAGCGAGGCGATCGGCGCGAGCCCGATGGCGTGCAGCCGGGACAGGGCGTCCTCGCCGTCGTCGGCGTAGATGAGCACCCGGTCGGGCAGCGCCTCAACCCGCGCGCCTGACATGGCGGCCTTCTCGGCCATGGCCTGCTGCTGCCCGAGGGCGAAGCGCAGTTCCAGGACCTCGCGGGTGACGTGCGCGTCGATCAGCTCGCGCGGCGAGCCTTCCGCGACGATGCGGCCGTGGTCCATGACGACGAGCCGGTCGCACAGTTGCTCGGCCTCGTCCATGTAGTGCGTGGTGAGGACGAGGGTGACGCCCTCGGACTTGAGCTGGTAGAGCCGCTCCCACAGCAGGTGGCGGGCCTGCGGGTCGAGGCCGGTGGTCGGCTCGTCAAGCAGCAGGAGATCGGGCTCGTTGATCAGCGCCCTGGCGATGGTCAGCCGGCGGCGCATGCCGCCGGACAGGGCCTCGACCCGGTCGTCCGCCTTGTCCTTGAGCTGGGCGAAGTCGAGCAGGTACGTGGCGCGCTCGCGGATAAGCGCGCGGCGCAGGCCGAAGTAGCGGCCGAACAGCAGCAGGTTCTCCCGCACGGTCAGCTCCTCGTCCAGGCTGTCCGCCTGCGGGACGACGCCGATCCGGGCACGGATCGCCGAGCCGTGCCTGGCCGCGTCCAGGCCGAACAGCTGCAGTGAGCCGCCGTCGATCGGGGCGATGCAGCTGAGCATCCGCATCGTCGAGGACTTGCCCGCGCCGTTCGGCCCGAGGAAGCCAAAGGCCTCGCCGCGCCGGAGGGTGAAGTCGATGCCATCGACCGCGGTCAGGCCGGAAGCGTAGACCCGGCGCAGTCCCTGGGCCGCAACGAGGACGTCGTCGGGTGCGTTCCGGGCGAGCGCGACCGCCTCATTGGGCACGACAGGTCTCCTTCCACCGGGCCGGACAGGCGGCCGACACGGGTGTCCGCAAAATCACGACTAAATCAGGAAAAGATCTACTAGATTTGTCGTCGCGAATCAACGCATTATCTGCAAAATGGCGATGGTCCGCTCTGGTGGCGGCGAGCGCCCAGCGTGCGCCAGGCCGGGCGGTCAGCGGGGGCACGGGTGGCGGCCCCTGCGCTGAGGCGAGCAGGCCAGGCTGGTGCTGGGAAACGACGGCAGCGAGGTCGCTTAACCCTGCCGGGAAGGCCCGCGCGGAAGCGCGGCCGAGGCGAGGCCGAGGAAGGGGCCGGGATGACCGCGGCGAGGCGGGACTAAGAGGCGGGACTAAGAGGACGCGCGAGTGACCCTGGCCGTCGCGTAGTCGCAGTCCGGGTTCTCGCACAGCGTCACGACGCCGCGCGGGCCGCCTGCCGGGCCCTTGCTGGTCGAGCCGGGCACCGTGTCCGAGCGCAGCTTGGCCTGCCCGCAGCGGGGGCACGTGCCCGGCATCGCGCTCCCCCAGGAAGCCAGCGGGCTGGAGGCCAGCGCGCCCACCAGGAACAGCCCGGCGATCGCGAGCGCGACAATGCCCAGCGTGAAAAGCACCGGGATACCGAAGCCACCGATCAGCGCGAGCGGCCCGGGCAGCACCGCGCTGGCCAGGTGGGGGAGGACGATGAGCGCGATGCCGATCGCGCCGAAGACCATGGCGATGCCGAGCAGGGCGGCCATGGAGGTGCCCGACCGGTGCTGTCGGCGCTCGGCCCGCGCCGCGTCGATCAAGATGTCCTCGTCAGCTGGCTGGCTCGTCATACCGGTCCTCCGCCTAGCGCGATCGCCTAATCCGAGCATGCCACCACATGCCCCCGCGGCGCACCCCCCAGCACCGAACCGACATCCCGCGGTAACTTCGCCGTCGCGCCCCGCGGGGGTGGTGGCGGCGCGTCCAGGGCGCAGTGCGATGGGTGGCGTTGCGGTGGGACCTGGGCCTTTTCCGCCTCGGTCCGGGACGGATTGCGGATCGTCACGGCGGCGAGCACGCCCGCGCCTACGCACAGCCCGGCCGAGATGAGGGACGCGGTGTGGAAGCCGGAGGACAGCACGCTGGCATTGCGGTAGTCGGTGCCGTGGATACCGCCTGCGGCGGGGAGCAGGGCCACGGCGATCAGCCCGGCGGCCCGGGCCACGTCGTTGTTCACGGCCGAGGCGATGTCGGCGTTCTTGGTCGGGGCGGAGGCCAGCGCGGTCGAGGTGAGCGGCGCGACGGTGGAGGCCAGCCCGATCCCGAACACGATGACCCCCGGCAGCACCTCGGTTGGGTAGTTGCCCGACCGGCCAGTGAGGATGAACAGGGCCAGGCCGATGCCGATGAGGACCGGCCCGACGCTCATCTGCAGTCGCGGCCCGATCCGCTCGGCCAGCAATCCGGAGCGGCTCGACAGGATGAGCGTGATCACGGTGGCGGGCAGGAGTGAGACACCGGACTTCAGGGGAGAGTAGCCCGACACGTTCTGCAGGTTAATCGGGAGCAGGAACAAGGCTCCGCCAATGGCACCGTAGACGATGAACGTGATGACATTGGTGGCGGTGAACTGAGTGGAGGAGAACAGGCCCAGCGGCAGCATCGGCCAGCGGGTGCGCCGTTCCCAGCCCACGAACGCCGCCAGCAGGCCGATCCCGACGATCAGGGCCGCGAGCACCGGGATGCTTGACCAGCCGCCGGCCGGTCCCTCGATCAGCCCGAACGTCAGGCCGATCAGTCCGACCGTCACCAGCGCGCCGCCGACGATGTCGATCGGGCCGGTGGCGCCGGCGTCGCGCGACTCCGGCACGTGCCGCATGGTCACCGCCACCACGATGGCGGCGATTGGCAGGTTGATCACGAATATCAGCCGCCAGGACGCCGCCGAGACCAGCCATCCGCCGATGAACGGGCCGATGGCGGTGCCGAGGCCGCTGAAGCCCGCCCAGGCGCCGATCGCCCGGCCCCGGTCATCGGCGCGGAACGTCGCCTGCAAGATGGCCAGGCTGCCCGGGGTCAGCAGCGCCGCGCCCACGCCCTGCAGCCCGCGGAACGCGATCAGCGCCCCCGCGCTCGGGGCGATCGCTGACAGGATCGAGGCCACCGCGAACCAGACCACGCCGATGAGGAAGATCCGCTTGCGCCCGTACTTGTCCCCGAGGCCGCCGGCGATCAGCAGCAGCGCCGACAGGGCGAGCGAGTAGGCGGTCACGACCCACTGCAGCGCGGACAGGCCGGTACTGAACTCACGGCCGATCGTCGGCAGCGCGACGCTGACCACCGTCGCGTCGATGGAGGCGATGGCGGACCCGAGCACGGTCGCGACCAGGACCCACCGGCCCCGGGCGGAGGCGAGCGCGAAACCGGCGTGATCGTCGGAATCCACCGTTTCCTCCCCTGAATAGCCCCGCGGCGGCAACTGGCTATGTACCCAGACCTTGGGCTGAGGTATGTTACCCGTCAGTTAGATTTGCGTCTTTGCTGGAGCAGGCGATGCGTGACGTGCTCAACCCGTGGGCCAATCCGGTGACCTGGGCCGTGCCGTTCTTCCTGCTGTCCATCGCGATCGAGCTCGCCGCGCTCAAGTGGCTCGACCACGACGACGATGTCACCGGCTACCTGCGCAAGGACGCCCTGACGTCGATCTGGATGGGGCTGTTCTCGCTGGTGTCGACCCTCGTGCTCAAGGCCGCGGGGTTCTTCGCCTACATCGCCCTGTACCTGTACGTCGCGCCCTGGCACCTGCCGATGCGCACCTGGTCGTCGTGGGTGCTGGTCATCGTGGGGGTGGACTTCGCCTACTACTGGCAGCACCGGTTCGTGCACAGGGCCCGCGTCGGCTGGGCCGCCCACCAGGCCCATCACTCCTCTCAGTACATGAACTTCGCGACCGCGCTGCGGCAGAAGTGGAATCCCTGGTTCGACTTCTTCTTCTGGCTGCCGCTGCCGCTGCTCGGCGTTGCCCCGTGGGCGATCTACTTCGCCTACGGGATCAACCTCGTCTTCCAGTTCTTCGTGCACACCGAGACGATCTCCAAGCTGCCCAGGCCGGTTGAAGTGGTGTTCAACACGCCGTCCCACCACCGGGTCCACCACGGCTCTGACCCGATCTACCTGGACAGGAACTACGCGGGCATCCTCATCATCTGGGACAGGATGTTCGGGACGTTCCAGCCGGAATTGCACCGTCCGAGATACGGCCTCACCCACCCCGTCGAGTCCTACAACCTCATCAGGCTCCAGTACGGCCACTACGCCGACCTGTGGCACGACGTGAAGGGCGCCGCCTCGTGGCGGGACCGGCTCGGCTACCTGTTCATGCCACCCGAGTGGCGCCCCGCGTCGGCCGGCCTCGGGACGAGCCCCGACCCGGAGCCCGCCTCAGCCTGATCCGGCATTGCTACCTAGGAGTAACATTGCTCTAATAGCGCGCCGTGACTTGGGGAGCAGCAATGCGTCGAACCGTGTTCAACGAGGACCACGAGGCCTTCAGGCAGACCCTGAGGGACTTCATCCAGGCCGAGGTCGTGCCCAGCTACCAGGACTGGTTCGACGCGGGGATCGTCCCGCGGGACTTCTACTACAAGCTCGCCGAGCTTGGCATCTTCGGCATTGAGGTGCCGGAGGAGTACGGCGGGGCCGGCATCGAGTCGTTCAAGTACTCGGCGATCGAGACCGAGGAGACCGCGCGGGCCGGCGTGACCTTCGGCGCCTACGGCGCGCATGTCGCGCTGTGCCTGCCGTACCTGCTCAAGCTGGGCACCGACGAGCAGAAGAAGCGGTGGATGCCGAAGTTCATCTCCGGCGAGACGATGTACGCGATCGCCATGACCGAGCCGGGCACCGGCTCCGACCTGGCCGGCATGAAGACGACCGCCAGCCTGTCAGCCGACGGCTCCCACTACGTGCTCAACGGGGCCAAGACGTTCATCACTGGCGGGGTGAACGCGGACCGGGTGATCGTCTGTGCCCGAACTGCCCCGCAGAAGGACGACGACCGCCGTTACGGCATTTCCCTGTTCGTGGTCGACACCAGGCTCCCGGGCTATGCCGTCGGCCGAAAGCTGGACAAGCTGGGCCTGCGCACCTCCGACACCGCCGAGCTGTCCTTCTCCGACGTCAAGGTGCCGGCCGAGGAACTGCTCGGCGAGGAGAACAAGGGCTTCTCCTACCTGGGCCAGAACCTGCCGCGCGAGCGGCTGGCCATCGCTTACGGCGCCTACGCCCAGGCCGCGTCCGCGGTCGAGTTCGCCAAGCGGTACACCCTGGACCGGGAGATCTTCGGCAAGCCGGTGGCCTTCTTCCAGAACACCAAGTTCGAGCTGGCCGCCTGCAAGGCCGAGGTCGACGCGGCCGAGGCCGTAGTCGACCGGGCGCTTGAGGCGCATGACGCAGGCGAGCTGACCGCGGCCGAGGCCGCGTCGGCCAAGCTGTTCTGCACCGAGGTCGCCAGCCGCGTCATCGACCGCTGCCTGCAGCTGCACGGCGGCTACGGCTACGTCAACGAGTACCCCATCGCCCGCCTGTACGCCGACAACCGGGTCAACCGCATCTACGGCGGAACCTCTGAGGTGATGAAGACGATCATCGCCAAGGACATGGGCCTGTAGCCTCTCGCCCGGGCTCGGGCATCCCCGCAGGGGCCATCCCTCAGGGGATGAGCACGGCCGCGCCGTCGAAACGGCCGGCCTTGAGGTCGCCCAGGGCGCGGTCGGCCGCGTCGAGCGGGTACTGATGCGTGGTGACCGAGAGCCGGTGGCTGCCGGCGAACGCCAGGAACTCGCGGGCGTCGGCGCGGGTGTTGGAGGTGACGCTGCGGACCTGGCGTTCCTGAAACAGGTGCCGCTCATAGTTCAGCGGCGGTATCTCGCTCAGGTAGATCCCGGCGATCGAGAGCGTGCCGCCCCGGTCAAGCGCGGCCAGGGCGGTCGGCACCAGGTCGCCCGCGGGCGCGAACAAGATCGCCGAGTCCAGTGGCTCGGGCGGGGTGTCGGTGGCCCCGCCGACGAACGCGGCGCCGAGCGAGCGGGCCAGGTCGCGGGCCTTGGCCCCCCGGGTCATCACCGACACCCTGGCGCCGCGGGCGATGGCGACCTGCGCGGCCAGGTGCGCGCTGCCGCCGAATCCGTACATCCCCAGGTGCCCGCCCTCGGGGACGGCGGCCCGCTGCAGCGCACGGTAGCCGATGATGCCCGCGCACAGCAGCGGGGCGAGATCGGCGTCTGAGTACCCCGTGGGCAGCGGGTGCGCGTACTCGGCCGGGACGGTCAGGTACTCGGCGTAGCCGCCGTCGGCGTCCCAGCCGGTGTAGGCCGACTGCGGGCAGAGGTTCTCCGCGTCCCGCGCGCAGAACCGGCAGGCCTGGTCGGTCCACCGCAGCCAGGCCGCCCCGGCCCGGTCGCCGACCTCGAATCCGGCCATCTCGCCCGATCCGGTGGCGACGACCTCCCCGACGACCTCATGCCCGGGGGTGACACCGTGCCGGTGCATCGGCAGGTCTCCCTCGGTCACGTGCAGGTCGGTCCGGCACACGCCGCAGGCACGCACCCGCAGCAGCAGCTCACCCGGGCCCGGCTCGGGCACCGGGGTCTCCCGCTGCACCAGCGGTTGCTTGCCCCCGCCCTCGGTCGCCACCGGCCCGGGCCGGTCCACATGCCACGCGCGCATCCGCAGCCCCTTCCTCCGCTCCAGAGCTGATACCCCCTGCCGCGCCAGTTAGCGGCTACGCCGCGAAAGGCCCACGGCCAGGCCTGCGAGGCTAGGGCCGCTGCGGAGTCGAGCGGTTTTGCCGCCCGGCGCCCGCCACCGGCCACGGCCCGCGGGCCGGCCATCGATCGCAGGCCGGAGCGGCAGGCGGGCCGCCGAGCGGCACCGGCCAGTCGGCAGCGGCCGCTTAAAATGGCATTATTATGTTACAGAACGGACCTTACTGCCGTTTTATCGGGCATTTCTCTGTCCAGCGAATTTCGCGGGAACTGCCTCTGGTGATCATCGGGAGATCGCGTTACCATTAGCAACGGGTAGCGATATAAACGCGCCGAGCGACAATGGGGGATACTGGTGGAGGCTTTCGTTCTGCCTGATTTCTACCTGCCGTACCCTGCCCGCCTTAATCCTCACCTAGAACAGGCGCGTTCGCACAGCCTGGCCTGGGCGCGCGAAATGGGCATGCTTAACGCGCCGAAACGGGGCGGTGGCCTGGTGTGGGACGAGGCCGCGCTGGTAGCGATGGACTACGCGCTGCTTTGCGCCTATGCGCATCCGGACTGCGATGCTGGCACCCTGAGCCTGATCACTGACTGGTACGTCTGGGTCTTCTTCTTCGATGACCATTTCCTCGAAACGTTCAAGCACGCGCGGGATCACTCCGGGGCCAGGGCTTACCTGGACTCCCTTGAGCTGTTCATGTCCGGTCGCTGGCTAGCTAAAGACAATCCGCCTTGCGGTAATCCGTGCGAGGCGGGCCTGGCGGACCTGTGGGCGCGGACCGTGCCCGACATGTCCCCCGGCTGGCGGCGGCGGTTTCGCGTGGCGACCCACAACCTCATGGTCGAGTCGATGTGGGAGCTCGAGAACATCGACGCCGGGCGGGTCGCCAACCCGATCGAGTACCTGCAGATGCGCCGCCGGGTCGGCGGCGCGCCCTGGTCGGCCTGCCTGGTCGAGTACGCCGTCGGGGCGGAGGTCCCGGACCGGCTGGCCGCCACCCGGCCGCTGACCGTGCTCCTCGACTCGTTCGCCGACTCGGTGCACCTGCGCAATGACCTGTTCTCCTATCAGCGCGAGGTCACCCAGGAAGGGGAGAACGCCAACGCGGTGCTGGTCTTGCGCAAGTTCCTCGGCGTGGGCGTCCAGCGCGCCGCCGACGTGGTGGGCGACCTGCTGACCTCTCGGATGCAGCAGTTCGAGCACACTGCGGTGGCCGAGGTCCCGGCGCTGCTCCTCGACCAGGGGGCATCAGCCGCCGAGGCAGTGGCGGTGGGCGGCTACGTGAAGGGGCTACAGGACTGGCAGTCCGGTGGGCACGAGTGGCACGCGCGGTCGAGCAGGTACATGAACTCCAGCGTCACCACGCCCACCGACCCCGGGTTGCGCAGCCGGGCACGCCAGCACGCGAGCGTCCCGCGCCGGCCGGTCGGGCACCTGCCGGTGCCGTCGCTTTACGCGCCCCTTCCTGTCCGGGTAAGCCCGCACCGTTCCCAGGTGCGGCAGCAGGCGGCCCGCTGGGCGCGGGAGATGGGCATGCTGCACGAGGGGGTGTGGACCGAGCGGCAGTTCCTTGGCTTCGACTTCGCCTCCTGCGCGGCGGCCATCCATGCGGAAGGGACACCGGAGCAGGTCACGCTGTCGGCTGACTGGCTGGGCTGGGGAACATACGCGGACGACTACTACCAGGCGCTATACGGGGCCAGCCGAGATGTGGCGGGCGCCAGCGCCTGCACCAGGCGGCTCGCGCGGTTCCTGTCCGCGGAACCGGTGGAGCCCGCGGAACCGGTGGAGAGAGCGTCGCCGCAGCCACTGCCGACGGGGACGGCGGCAGCGGCCGCGTCACCGCAGGCGGTGTCGACGGGAACGGCGGCGGCGGGCGATGCGGCTCGGGCGGAGGCGGCGCAGACAGGGGCAGCGCCGCGGAACGCCCTGGAGCGCGGGCTCGCCAGCCTCTGGCGACGCACCAGTGGCAGCGTGCCGCCCGCTGCCAGGGACCGGTTCCGCCAGGCCGTGCTCGACATGATCGAGAGCTGGGTGTGGGAGATCGGCAACCTGGCGATCAACCGGGTTCCCGACCCGGTCGACTACGTCGAGATGCGGCGCAAGACGTTCGGGTCGGAGCTGACGGTGGCGCTCGCCCGGCTCGGGGCGGGCGGTGCCGCCGACGGCACGCCGCTGACCCTGCCGCCGGAGATCCGCCAGAGCCGGGTGATGCGAGAGATGGAGACCGCGGCCGCCGATTACGCCGCCTTCACCAACGACCTGTTCTCCTACCAGAAGGAAGTCCAGTACGAGGGCGACCTGCACAACCTGGTCGTGGTGGTCGAGCACTTCCTCGGGGTGGACAGGTGGACGGCGGCCGGGCTGGTCGCCCGGCTGATGGCCGAGCGGATGAGGCAGTTCGAGCGGATCGTCGCGGTCGGCCTGCCCGCCCTGTTCGAGCAGTACGAGCTGGATGCCGCGACCCGGGCCGCGCTGCGCGGGCAGGCGAAGGCGCTGCGCGACTACATGGCCGGCCTGCTTGCCTGGCACCGCACGACCGTGCGGTACGGCGACAGCGAGCTGCGGGCCAGGCACCTCGGGTTCACCGCCGCGCCCACCGGCCTCGGCACCCGCGCGGCCCGGCTGGCCGCCAGAGCGTTCTGACGCAAGACCACAACCGAATAACCCCGCATCCGTACCGACCGCGTCCGCAGGAGATCCTCACGAGGAGGCATTCCCCCATGTCTATCGAAACCGATCCGGTCGCCGCTCCCCAGTCCGCCAATGGCCAGGGCCCGATCCCGCTGAGCCTGTCCACCGAGGCGGCGCGCAAGCTCGCCACGACGACCAAGACCGTCCCGCAGATGCAGGGCGTCACCTCACGGTGGCTGCTGAAGCTGCTGCCCTGGGTGGAGGCCACCGGCGGAACCTACCGGGTCAACCGCCGCCTGTCCTACACGGTCGGCGACGGGAATATCGTCTTCACCTTCGCTGGCGACCGGTTCCAGGTCATACCCAACGAACTGCGCGAGCTCCCGGTGCTGCGCGACTTCGACGACGCCGAGGTGCTTGTCGCGCTGGCGGGCCAGTTCGAGCAGCAGCAGTACCAGCCGGGGCAGATCATCGCCGAGTTTGGCCACCAGGCCGACCGCGTGTACCTCATCGCCCACGGCCGGATCAACAAGGTCGGTACCGGCAAGTACGGCAACGAGACGATGGGCGGCGTGCTCGCCGAGGGCCAGTACTTCGGCGACCAGGTGCTCACCCAGCCCGACAGCATCTGGGAGTTCACCGCCAGGGCCGACACGGCCTGCACGGTGCTGTCACTGCCCAGGCAGGCCTTCGACGCCACCGTCGGCCGCTCCCAGGACCTCGCGGCGCACCTCGAGCGGTACCGCGCCCGCCAGGACCGCCCGCAGGACACCAACGGCGAAGCGGAAATCTCGGTCGCGGCCGGGCACGCCGGCGAGCCGGACCTGCCCGGCACCTTCGTCGACTACGAGACAAGCCCGCGGGAGTACGAGCTGTCGGTCGCGCAGACCGTGCTGCGCATCCACACCCGGGTCGCCGACCTCTACAACCAGCCGATGAACCAGATCGAGCAGCAGCTGCGGCTGACCATCGAGGAACTGCGCGAGCGCCAGGAATCGGAACTGCTCAACAACCCCGACTTCGGCCTGCTGCGCAATGCCGACCACGCCCAGCGCATCCACACCCGCGGCGGCCCGCCCACCCCGGACGACCTGGACGACCTGCTGTCGACGGTGTGGAAGGAGCCGACGTTCTTCCTCGCCCACCCGAAGGCCATCGCCGCCTTCGGCCGCGAGTGCAACTCCCGGGGAGTTTACCCGCAGGCCGTCGAGGTGGGCGGCCACCAGATCCCGGCCTGGCGCGGCATACCGCTGTTCCCCTCAAGCAAGATCGGCGTCTCGCAGCACAACACCAGCTCGGTCCTGCTCATCCGGGCGGGCGAGGAGAACCGGGGCGTGGTGGGCCTGCGGCAGACCGGCCTGCCCGACGAGTACGAGCCCGGCCTCAATGTCCGCTTCATGGGCATCAGCGAGAAGGGGATCATGTCCTACCTGGTATCCACCTACTACTCCGCCGCGATCCTGGTCCCGGACGCGATCGGCGTGCTCGAGGACGCCGAGCTGGGATAACCAGCACTTTCACCGGATAGCCCAGGCCCTCTCGCGGCCCCAGGGAACCGGACCGGCATGCCCACTCTCGGCCACAAGGAGTTAATTCATGGCTACTGTCAACCAGGAGGCGGCGGCGGAGGCGAAGACCGGGATGGCCGGCCAGCCCGTGCTGCGCAGCGCCTTCCAGCGCTCCGTCGCCGCGTACTGGAACGCCGAGCAAGACCCGGTCAACATCCGGCTCGGTGAGGTGGACGGCCTGTTCCATCACCACTACGGCATCGGTGACTACGATCCGGCGGTCCTCGATGGCCCGAAGGACCTCAGGGAGCAGGCCATCATCACCGAGATGCACCGCCTGGAGAGCGCGCAGGCGGAACTGCTGCTCGATCACTTCGGACCGGTCGCCGGCGACGATTACCTCCTCGACGCGGGATCCGGGCGCGGCGGCACCAGCTTCATGGCCAGCCAGCGGTTCGGCTGCCACGTCGACGGCGTCAGCATCTCCGAGACCCAGGTCGAGTTCGCTCGCGCCCAGGCCGAGCAGCGCGGGGTGGCGGACCGGGTGCGGTTCCACTTCCGCAACATGCTCGACACGGGCCTCCCGGCCAAGTCCCGCCAGGTCATCTGGACGAACGAGACGACCATGTACGTCGACCTCGGCGACCTGTACCGCGAGTTCGCCCGGCTGCTGCCTAACGGCGGCCGCTACGTCTGCATCACCGGCTGCTACAACGACCTCACCGGCGGCCGGTCCAGGGCGGTCAGCCAGATCGACCAGCACTACACCTGCAACATCCACTCACGCGGCCGGTACTTCAAGGCCCTGGCCGAGAGCGGCTTCGTGCCGATCAGCGTTATCGACCTCACCCCCGACACGATCCCGTACTGGGAGCTGCGCGCCCAGTCGTCGGTCGCCACCGGGATCGAGCACGCCTTCCTCACCGCCTATCGCGAGGGCAGCTTCCACTACCTGCTCATCGCCGCCGACTACGTCGGCCGCTGATACCGGGGGCACGAGATACCGCTGACGTGCGGGCAC
>Ga0335075_10007688_pt1 | contig 16571 bp, 13 predicted proteins | sample Lox_Sample_24_FD_206723 | JGI IMG/M metagenome (GOLD analysis project Ga0335075, IMG submission 206723) | Soil microbial communities from Loxahatchee National Wildlife Refuge, Florida, United States - Lox_Sample_2.4 | ecosystem: Environmental > Terrestrial > Soil > Wetlands | place: USA...
ATCTTCTTATCTCAAGAAGTATTGTGTTGCGGTGTTGTGCCGCATACGGCAGAATATACAGAACAGGCTTAGAACGGACTGCCCCAAGCCACTAGCGCGGACTGCCTTGAGCCTGCCTGAATAAGCATGTTTATTACGTTTGCTTTCACAAGGCAATCCAAGGATCATTTAAAGTGGCATTTTTACTTTATATGCTCTATAAGCGAAGCATGAGAATGCAATGTAATAGACACACTTCAAGTAGTTCGAACTACTTGAAGTTATTACGTCGATATCGTGGTGGTGCAAATATTTTATCACTTTGTAATCCAGGTTGAAAAAACCTTACTACTTAGATTAACAAAAGCATCTAAAAGAAAGAAAGAAATAGGAAGCTTTTTAATATACTAAGAGCAATATTTAAAATCCATTTGAGATGTAAAAAGAGAGGAAAAGCATGTCTACAGGTATCCCTTTGCACAGGAATTTTGGAAATTAAGACACCCTAACTTCTTTCGGTTAAGCTCGTAGCAAGGCGCTGGATTTCGATAGCGCAATTAGCGATAAAGGGTCGCTAAACGGTGTACTGTAGTACACGCTGAAATTTGGTGGTCCAAGCTCAAGCTTTACCGAAAGAAGTTAGGGTGTCTCAATTTCAAAATTCCCGTGCAAAGGGATAAACGCGTCTGGGAAATTAGGACGGGACCGGGCTTTTTCGATTACGGTTGTTACCTATAGCGCTGCCTCTTTGGGTAAAGCGCGCCAGTTTCGGGTATGGTGCCTCACTTGCAGTCGTGAACCCTCCCACCTCCTCAACTCGCCCAACTCTCGTCCTTCGATGTCGCTTGCGCTTGAGCTCGGCTCTCAGCTCCGCTTCCCCCTCTTGGGCGGCCCGACTGCGCCTCCGCCTTCCACTTCGCCTGGCCCAAATCTCCTACTGCAGCTCCTTCCGCGGCTCCTGGTGCCGCGCTCTTCCTAATTTCTTTTTTTTGGTCAATTTTACCTGCTGTCCAGCTTTGGAAGTCAGGCCGGCCACTCGAGAGAGCTGGCGACGTCTCAGCAAAGGAAGCTCTCAAATGAGTGAGGAGGCTTTTTGCCTGAACGACGGAATAAACACTTACCTCGGGAACCTTCCCTCTTCGCAGATCTCTCTCCTGATTCAGATATCCCAACGAAAAACACCCCAGCAGGCTCCGATACGACCACCTGCAACGACTACAACTACTATAACATAGCAGTCAGCCCTCGTCTACATCTTCCGGTCCGTTCTGCAACGCAACAATATACGGCGCAAGCATGATATATCTACTACACCAGTAGAAACCTGCAGACATATCTTGTACGCGTCTCACTCAGATCGACCAGCCGCGAAGCGAGACGCGGTCGGTCGTGACTTGGTAAACAAAAAATAACGATCTTTTCATCACCACCTTCGATGTTTCCCAACATACGATTTAGTCTCTCCGCACATAACCATTATTCACTTCTTAGCTTCAACCCCCAAAATGCCTAATCGAACTAGCACTAAAGCCCTTAGAGAAATTCATCCAAATGTATCGCGTAAGCGTGCACGTGGCCTCGACCAGCAGGGCCAAAAAAGCGCTGTTTGGGCAAGAACTCCCATCAAGCCTGACACTGCTACGAATCCAGCATGTGAAGTACGCCCCTGCAACTTCCTCTCATATCCTTTTACAACATTCAGCTCCGCAGACTCCCGATCCGTATTTTGTCCAGGAGAGCTTGACCATCCTGAACAACTTGAACCAATACATTCTTGCCCGCCTGAACCCTTCTCTACGCCAGCACAGATCCCACCCCTAGAAGATACTGCACAGCTTGCAGACCTTTGGGCAGAGGTCATGGCCGACAAGAACAATGTAAGTTTGTTCATTGTCTTCCTAGCAAAGCTGATACTAATGAAAGGTAGAAAAAGTCCGCCAAGAGCCAAGGGAAATTGAGCTCCAGCAATAGAGCAAGCACGTTCTTTAATCCGCGCTTTATGCGGCTATTTACCGACATTATATTCAGCGGGTCAGACCAACAACCATTTCCTGTGGTGCAACGGGCTGCCTTGAGGAAGGTGATGCAGCGCATGCTAGCATCGTGCAAGGAAATTTTGAAGAAGAATGCCACAAATGGTCCCAATGTCGTTGGCAAAGATATTTGGCTCCAGTACGAACTTGACGGACTTGACGAGGAAGGTATTATTAATGCCGAGATCAACTATCTGCATAACAATGAAAAAAGCAACGAGGAAGAATGGGTTGTAAGGCTGTGGCTAGAGTTTTTCTTCAGATACACCAAGAGTTTTTCATGTGAGCCTCCATGTCTTATACGCTTCCTCCAATGTCGTATGGAGACGGTCCATGTCGAAAAAGCGCATACCAACACAATCCATCCGCGATATCCTCCTATAATCGAGCCACATCAAATGAGAGATATGAACTCGATGGGAACCAGCTCTGAGCGATGGGATAATTATCACCCCAATAGGAATGGATATGTCTATTTCGATGTTTGTAATGGCGTCAAAGTCAAGAACGACTGGGACCCAAACAAACTTAGGGATCTTCCTCTTCTCAGAATGTTTGAGGATCAGAAACTTATTTTGCTATCGTTCATCGCTGAGCTCAAGCCAGAGGCCGTGGGTGACGAATCGGGGGACGCCTTAAGAACGAAGGTCGAGCATTACCTGCTAACGAATGGTGCTACATACCTCCATGAGCACCTAAAGCTGCGTGCCCTCGGTTCTGGCAATGCTTTCGAAGTAGGCGATGATTTCATAATTCACCTTATTAGTGGTATTGGGCCATGGGCATATCACTACATATGTCGTCTTCGACCCCCATCGACCAAGGACCAGCTGGAAGAGCAGTTAAATACATTAAGGCGAGATCAAGAGAAACGTCTCTGGGCTCCGCCGTCACGTGCACAGTTGAGTCAAGAGTCACTGGGTAAGAGAATCGACCGGCTAGCAGAGGGAGAAGAGAATATCCGATACGAGATCGTTTTGATGGAATTGTACAATTTGCATCAGAGACGCGACCGCGACAACCTCAGAGAACTTCTGAACGATATTAACCAGGTAGCTTTCACAGTCCAGCTACAGCAGATGACCGAAGATATAGATGCAGCACTTCGTAAGACAGCGAACAAGGCCGACTCAGAAATGGCATTCTATTGGAAGAGAAATGTGGACGACGGGAGTTACAGGATGTGTTGGGACAAAGCTCCCTTCGTCGATGATACTCATAATGATATCTATGAGAATCTACGTCCAGTGCTACGACCTGCTTCTGAAGGAGCAGCATTCGATGTACAATCTGTTGAGGATTCTGCTGCAGCACAGGGTGAGGATTCTACTGCAGAATATGGCGAGGATTCTACTGGAACACAGGGCGAGGATTCTGCTGCTGCACAGGGTGAGGTAGACATAATTGAAGATTTTCAAAATCCCAATGCAGGGAACGGGATGGAGCGTTTGCTATGTCCACATGACTGCGATCGCAGTCAGAGGAACGGAGGGTATGCCAACCAATTAAGACTCGCTGCACATATAAGCAAATACCATTATGGAAGGTGGTCAGATTAGAGAAGTATTGGAAAGAAGGGATTACTTGTATGACTACAGCGAGACCAGCTACTGTTGGCGCACTATCCTACAAAATTAGAGACTGAAGCATCGATAATGAGAAGAAGGCGAGCAGTAGGCTACCAAGATAGAGAGCATAGCAAAAATACCTCTTTGAGTTCATCTTAGTCCAGCTTTCGAGACCATAACTCTCAATCATTGGGCTCGTCTTAGTTGATAGGCAATATACTTTTCCTTATACACAGCATTAATTACAGTAAGTAAATCCTAGTGTCATCTCTAAATAAGTACAGGACATGAGATACTGATTGTAAATAAACCCTCGTATATTGATGAACTGTACAAAATTGAACTGTACAAAATGAAACACGAGAAGCTGAAATCGGAGCGAGCCTACACTCCTTCAAGCGACCTCAAGAAGTGCCTAACAATGGTGAAATCAAATGAGCCTACAGCTCTCGCTTTTGATCTGTACATGCAATTGATACTTAAGCGATTATCAAGCGCCTCAGAAAGCATCCACGAAAATCGAATAAGCCTACAATGACCTTCTATCAACCAGTAATTCCCTAATTCGCGGATGGCCTACTAAAAGCCCGAACCCTTCAGCGAGCTGCACCCTCGCCTTTTCGATCAGCCCTCATTGAGCCCTTCTCACCGTTCTCTTATCACCTGCTCTATTGTTAAGTAATTGGATTGAATGTTGTGCATCGCTGTGCCTTTTTTTCCATTAGTTGCTAGGTCGCTCTCTGCAATCCTCTCTCTAACCATGTCATTAATCTTCTGCTCATGCTCTAGAGCCTCTGTAATAAATAAAGGCAAAATACAAAACCATAGTCGAGAGTAGAAAGGTTATTATATTGAAGGCGCTGAGGCGGCTACGGGCGCCTTTGGTGTTAACCTTGGTCTGTGACTTACTGACATGTGACTGTACACGCTATGATATATATACAAATCCTATCTAGCATTTCTGTCCTTCCTTCAAAATAGACTCTATTCATTCCTCGCAGCTTGCATTTCTGCTGTTATTTACGATGCCTCCTGGACGATTCGGCGTGTCTCGGGACAGTATCATCTGGCCGTAACATATGTTACTGTCCGCATGTCATTTGATGCCTCAGGCATGATTAGTAATTAGTACTCGGCTAAGCCGAGGTTCATGTAATTAGCTATATAGCGTGGGCATTCCCCTACAGAATTACACGCAACTATTGCCGATGCACGTGATAATGGGGTAGGTAAGTATGAACCCTCTATTATTATACATGAAGCTATCTAAGATCATAGGGCTGGCGATTTGAGGCAGGGAAGGAGGAGCTTTCAACTTCGATCTAGAGAATCCTAGATGCAAGTTAGCATGTGAACTGCCGTCGAGATATAGTTTACCATATAAACACTGAATGCATCTAGCCTTTTTGACAAGCTGTTAACTGCCCCTCTCCCTCTTCCATCCGCAGTGGCTCTTTGATGATCCTCTAAGAGCACTATTACTAGCGAGTGCTCCTAGCCCATCTTGAAGCTGCTTTTACGGCTGCAGCAAGGAGATGGCTAAAGGAGCTGCTATGGAGATAGTACTTCTACTTTGGTAATGCTCTCTAAGCATCGCAGAGAACTTCACTGTCGCAGTCTGCAACATGAACGCTGTTCTCCTCGAGAAGCAGCAGCTGCTGCTTGCTCGAGCAGAAGAGGCCCCTCTTAAGTTCCCTCCCACAGCCCAACGCCTGCGAGTCCCCTACCAGCTGGAAGAGGAAGATGACGGGGTATGAGGCTGCCATCTAGGAGGAGCGCGGCACCCTTATAAGGCGCTACAGCTAACAACAGCAGTCCTCCCCTCCATCTCCATCTTAATCTCCATCCTCATCTCCATCTTCTCCAACAACAGCGACAGCGACAAGGAAGCTGGGGAGCCTGCTGGAGCCGTAGAGGCACAGCGACCCAGGCGAGGAGTTTGGCGGACGCAAAAGCTGGTCGACAAGAGCCAGATAGCAAAGGAGGTGGCAACGTCGAATGGGAAGGGCAAGGACCTATAAGGTGCAAGCCAAGGAAGAAGGCTTTAGCGGTAGCAGTAGAGATGTATTAACTGCTCGACAGCTATCTACCACCGCCTAGTAGCGCTTTACTATTAGACAAGTAGTTAGATAGCTTTATGTATAATAATAGAGGGGTCGTACTAACCTACCCCAATATCACGTATATTAGCGATAGTTGCAGACAGTAACATATGTTACAGCCAGATGTTACTGTCCTAAGACACGCCCTGGACGATTGCCCGATCTTAAAACTACAAAGCGCTTTAAATACCAAGCAAAGCCACCTTAAAAGAGTCTTATAGCTATCTGCAAGCTTTATGGAGGGAATGGTTTAGCTAAAAGTACAAGCTAGGGGCAAAGGCACCTCGACAGTGAATGCCCTAATTACCAAATATGGAAGGACGAAGACAAGGGAGATCGACAAACAAAAATTACTTAGTATACCATATAGCTAATTGACTCAACTTGAAAGGCTCAACTCGACGATAAGCTTGCGTTTGCCCTTTACAAAACTGGAAAGCCATTTACAACTTTTAAAGACGATGCTTGGACTGACTTCTTTGCGAATTTGGATACAAACCTCCCTCCTCTTTAACACTATCTACAACGCTGCTTGATGACTGTTATACAAAGATTGAGATTGCCGTTGAAGTACAACTGAGTGCCTCTAATACCTTGAATCTTGTAACAGATGAGTCTACTGGCATATCTAATAATAGGATTATTAACACTTCTGTTATTACGAATAATAGCAGCTCCTTCTACATTTCGAATATCGAGGCAGAACCTAGAAAGCTAGGGGCAGAGGAGGTTGTAGATCATACTATTACACAGGCGAAGAAGTTTACAAAAGGAGACCTTTCAAAGCCTGCATTATGGACGACAGATACTTGTGCAACTATGCGAGCAGCATGGAAGAAGGTTGAGAGAATACAGGCTTTACAACACATATTCATAGCACCTTGTGATTCTCATAGACTACAGCTTGTTATCAAAGATCTTCTACAGCGTTCTACCATCGAGAAAGCTTGGAAAATAACCCTCAACTTACGCAATGCTACAAAATAACAGTCACTCCTATGGCAGGAGGGAGACAGCCAGCGCTGCTTGGTAGGTTGTAGGCCTTCACTCTCGTCGTTGTCTTGGAGGGGGTTGTCATTGTCATCAACATCGCCGTTACTGCTTGTATCACTGTTATGAGCCCCTTACTCTCTATCCTCCCCTGCCTCCTGTTGTTGCTGCCCCTTCTCTGTCTCATCATCCTCATCGTCTGACAGAATAAGGGCAGCACAGCTTGGCTGCTCCAACATTTTACGACTAATACAGCCATCATCCCGTTGTATGGCCTGACCCTCTAGTGACTGGTCATGCAGAGCTGCAGAAGGATGTAGAGAAGGATCGCGAGAGGAACAAGGCCTCGAACCGGGATAGGGAGAAGGAGGTGAACCAAGTTCTTGGCCGGTACCGTCGGCGCTCAAATCGCTGGAGATGCCTCTGCTGCTCGTGCCGTTAGAATCGTCGTCGTTATCGTCATTTTGGAGCTGCTGCTATCGAACAAAGATGTTTTGTCGGTCCCTTGGGCTGCGAGCGCAGAATTTGTAGGCTTTTCAGTTGAGTCTTCCAAGTGCGGAGCACGACGAATGACCTCGTCAACTGGTAGAAATTCATCATCCTCATCTGCCGCAATGGAGCTATCGCTGGCGTGGTCGTCTTGCTTGCCTGCTATATCTTTACCGGTATTCTGAGACTGGTTGTATGACTCAAGCACGCGACTCCACTCCTTGCAATGTGGAATTCCTGTAGACTGACGATGCTTTTGGAGTGTGGCAGCACATCTAGCGCTGAGTGAGGGCGCTGCGGAAGAGGAATTATAAACTGAACAGCATTCATGTTGATAGTAGCCATTGTCAGCGAATTTAGAAAGGGAGAACGATTGAAAGTGCTGAATTTTCCAAGTGCTAGATCAGAGGGATTGCTAGATTATATGGTTCTAAGAGCGCTCTCAACTAGATGTAGCCAATTCATGTGCTTTGCCATTTTCCCATGCTGCTTGCTGCTCATAGCTGCTGTGCCGACAAAGACGCCTCTAAATCGGCGCAGTGCATGAACCTCTATCCCTTCAACTCAACTTCAGCTCCTAAGTTGGACGCGCTTTGCTGGGATCGACATATCCGTTGAGGTAGTGCTTCGTGGTGTAGGATTCGCAGAGCGAATCGCCCACCTGCCTACCTGCCTCAGCAAGCCCAGGCCCGCTTTCAAGTCTTAGCGTCCGCGGTCCTCCTGCCTTTATCACACCAACCCTCTGGGGACCGCGAATCCTTCGCTGCCATGTCTAGTAAGACCTCGGCCCTTAAATCATGCATGTGAGCTGCTGATGACGCTGCCAACACAAGCCAAGGCTCTAGATGCTGATAGATTCATCGGGAAGCCGTGGTTCCGAAACATCTAGCGGCGCAGCAAGGCAGAATTTATCACTCCTGCTATAAGGCATTTTCCTTATTGGTCTTGTTCTGTCTCGTCCCCTAGGCAGACGTATGGCCTCGTAAGCTCCAGCAGTCGCAATCTCCGAAGCGCTCGCAGGTAAGGCCGCAATTGACCGAGGATGAAGGGGGTCAGACGGTGAGAGCGCGAGGACGAGGACGAGAGGGTTCGGGAGATCACGAGGGAGGAGGAGAGGAGAGATAGCGACGTGAGAGATTCGGTCGAAAGGTTACCGATAAGTCCAGCCCAGAGACTGTGATGGAATTCGAGCAATCGTCGGATATCCTATTACCAGTGTGCGACCACGCTGGACATCCAACACTCACGATCACCAACACTGGCGTTGCGTAGGCATAACGGCATCATCATCGCAGATGCAGCGAAGGGATCAGCCAGCGAGGGATCGCCCGTCGCGTCTCATCAGCTGCAGCGAGGCCGAACGGCACAGAAAGGTACGCGAGGGGGCAGGAGGATCGAGCGGCACATGCGTGGATCGAGGGATCCGAGCGGGCAGAGCTTGGAACGGGCGAGGGAGAATGGAATGGAAAAGGACGCAGAAAGGACGGACGGCGAGGGTATTTATGGTCGTCGAGGAAAAGCGGCGGGGCTCAGCCGTCCGCGCCTTCCCCGATCGGGCGGCCGCTAAACCTAGGGGGTCAAACCGCACTATTTAGGTACTTCCTAGGACACAATCCGATAATATGGAAGATAGCTTGGTATATCAGCTATGAATGGCACGTCTTGCTTACACGAATGGTCAAACAGCTAGAAATCCCCCCACCTATCCACTACAAACCCAGTTATTGATCACCTTGACTGTTACAAATTTCAGTGTTAACTCTCCTCAATCAAGCCTACTATAACTCCAGCACGAAGCCAAACGTCCGCCACCTTTTAATTCTTCCTGCCTATATTTATCAATGCAGCCTTTTGTACTTGCTAGGAGTCAGAGCGATGAGCCTCCTTCGATCAGGATAACGACATTAAGGCAAGCAGCATAAGCTTCCCTAATGGCACACGCCATGCTATGACAACACAGTTAGTTCCAAATTCAACATGATCGAGAGAGCCTAATCACCATGTCTTATGCAAGCTTGCAACAATTGCACTCAAGCCCCAGTGACTAGCCCATGCTCGTGCCAGAACCTCATAATCTGGAACACCGAATGCCTCAATGACCAGTACTCTTTCAGTGTCATTTTCACCCCGCTTTGTATTGGATATTTGTTCTGAACTATTTCCCGCACCAAAACTGATATTTGTCACATCAGATAAGGCACCCCAGTCTTGGATCGTTAATATTTCATTAATTTTGACGGCTTTGTAGACGTAATCGTAGAACAAGGGATGAGGGCCGCCAGCACATGGATATGCGCATATGTAACTTACGTCGAAAGAGAGACGTAGCGGCCATGATGAGCCGTCGATAGCAAATTGAATACAGGCATCGTACAGCCTCAAATCTGCTAAAGATTTCTCTTTTGGTGTAGTTTCACTCAGAACTGGCTTCAATGCGAGTTTCTCAATACGAACAGTGTTGGGAATATCCTCAAGGTCTGGCAATACTAGCTGGTACTCCTTGACCGGATAAGACTGTGTCGGCGGTGGCGGTCCTAATGGATCAGATCTAACCGTCATACTTTTCACCTCATTTGGACTGACTTGCTGTCTTGGACGCCTTTGTCGTATATTCACAATCTGAACCCTCTCTAGATCTGGAGCCGATATAGCAGGGCCTATCCATCCTGCAATTTCTCGACACTGGGGCGCAAGGACTTTTCCGACAATACATGTTGATGACCAATATGTTGTGCTTCGATATTGGAACCCGCACTGGGGATGTATGTGAGTTAGTGTCCCCAATTTGCTGTCCCTGTCGCAATCCACAAGAGTGTTCATCAGAAGAAATGGTAGAGTTTGCCCCGGTAGTATGACTCCGGAGAAGTATGACATTGTATCTGAGGTGCGATTCTCGAGTTTCCTAGCCTCATCATCCTTGGACCTTATGAATTCATCGACTTTGGCAAGATTTGGCCACTTCATTGCACGAGCGAATTTTCGCAATGCCTTCACTTGCCGCTTCCTGACCCGCAGGTGGAACTTTACTGTTTAAAATATTAAATTAATTGATATTCTATTTATCTCCACAGAATGGCTTACTTTGCTCGAGATCTCTGTGTACCCTTGACCTCTTGATGCTTATGCATTCACGCCACTTCCTTGAAAGAGCCAGATCCCATGCGATGCAGGGTGGTAATTGAGATAGCAGCTTCTGCTTCGGCATTTCGGCGTGATATTTAGAATTTATGCGGACATCTAGCTCTATACTGAGCAAGAGCTGATGAAAGAACTTCTTATATCGGGCTTCTTCTGCATAACTGGCGCCGGAGAAAAATTTAGCCACGACATGATTCCGAGGATCGCTAAAATCTATCCACTGTGGGCCAGACAATATAATTATAAGGTCTGCGATCTGCTTTTCCATAGCCTTATGAGGACCAAGGAATCTGTCAGGGTCTTTAAGAAGAACCTTGTAGAGATTTTTGTACATTAGATCCTCGTCATCCTCTTCGAAACCAGTCTCTAGACAGATTAACCGGTCAATGATGGTAGCAAGGTCCACTTCGCGAGGTTTAACCCCAGGATCTCTAAGTGCGACTGTCGGTTTGAGTCGGCTTGACATACTTATCCAATGGTTTAGCGTAATAGTTCCTGGGATTTCGCCGTAACAGAATGCAAAACTTGGCTGTTCCAAGGTCTCCCAAGGTCTATTTGCTATTTCTGGCCCACAAATTTGAAGTGTCATCGCAGAAAGTGCAGGCTTATAGAATTTGGCGCTGTCGGTCCCACCTGGAACTCCTTCACAGGTCGCGTACAAAGCAAAGTAGTCCTGAGATGCATGGGGTATTGAAACACGGAAGCCGCTATATATTGGGACTCCTGCTGTGATGTAAGCTTTTGCTTGTTGTTCAGAGAGCTCATCATCGGATGTAAATCCTCGAGGGGGCCATTCCGTAGCCTCAAGGCTGATTGGATAAATTCTTTGATTTTCGGGATCATTGTCGGTAGCAGACGGGAGAAAGGGTTGTTTGTTGTCCTCTAGTCTCTGCTCCGTAATCAATGATGTTTGCGGATGTTGCCAGTTATCATCACCACGGAGACTTTCCTACCAGCATGTTAAAGTAGATCTAATAGTGGAGCTGGATAAGACTCACACCTTTGGGGTCCTGGAATTCTAGAAGTTGTTGCCCAGCTCTGCTCTTACTCCGGAAAATACCAAACAACATCTTCCTTGCTTCGGACATGGCGCGTTCTCGTGAGCATAGTGTTGGTTGGATATTCCTGAGTGTTGACTTCAACAGATTACCGCGAGGCTGAGGTCGAGCACAGCCGAATTAGGCCCCATTACTTTTGCACTTCAATCTGAATATGATTCGATGAGAAAACCATAGACACATTAAAGTGGCTTTTGATGCATTCTTCCTATTCTTGCTCCATTTTCAAGTGGAAACATCACATTTTATGTTGCGATGCGCTAGTATTACAAGGCTACATGGTTGAACGGTTTACCCTAAGACACGTGATCACCGGCAATATGACTGAGGACTCGCAGTCGTCAAGTTTGCATAAATTTATGGAGGTTGAAAGGATCTAATGGTCCTTGATTCGGCTGTTCAATTCTATCGTTCCACCATTGGTGCCGCTGACCTTTGATTCAATAGTTCATAGCTCTGTCGAGAATCGCAACTGGGAAACTAGCATACGATAAATCCCGTGTCTTTACTGCCTGCGCGCAACTTACTGCATCCAATAACGTACCTTGGACATCATCCTGGCGAAGGTGTAGACTGCATGTCTGGCTGTTACGATACTGCGTAGAGCAGAATTCCTCGACTCTATTGCCAACTTGATCACACCCAGACTCACACCATGGCCAGGCCGTCCTCGCCGCCTATCCTCGCTCAAATACGAAATTCTAGGTCTCCTGCAGAACAGGTTATTGCGCTGAGAGCTCTCAAAAATGACATTATTGGACACCAACAAAAAAAGGAAATGTGGGTGGGATTAGGTATTGTGGAGCCCATCGTCCGGATCATGACATCAAACAAGGCTCAAGGCAAGCAGAATGGCAAGGAACGGTACGATCATCGCTTCACATCAGAGTCACTGAGCGAGAAAGAAATGGTCCGTTTGCAGGCCCTCTGTGTTATTGGAAGCTTAGCTCGCGGTGAGGAACCCACACTTTACGAATTTTTGATCCTGACAATTTTAAAGACTGTAACTAACGTCTTTATTCAGGTGGACCTCCCTTTCTTTCGCCCTTGCACTCTGCATCAGTCCTTCCTGCAATTCTATCGAATATCTGCCCTTCAAATAATCCGCCACAACTCGTGCTATCTGCACTGCGAGCTCTCTCTAATCTTGCAGACTCGGTCTCCTTAGCATCGAGTGCACATCCCCTAAACGCAGGCATATTGGCAGATAGTCTCTTCTCTCGGCCATATATCGGATCGATATGCAAGATTCTGTCACAGTCCTCCCCAGCTTCGATCATTCAGTCGCAGATCTCGCAAGTAGCGTCCCTTATCAGTAAACTATGCCGAGATGAACGACATCAAATGAGCTTGGCAAACGCAGGAGTGCTAGATGCACTTGCTACGAGGTTAGCCTCAATTGTAGTAGCTCAAGGGCTTGTTATACCGGGAGCAGAACTTGTGGCCCAGAGAGAAGGCCTTCTGGACTTTTTCCCTTCACCCGCTCCTAGAAACGCAGATCTTGCAAGCATACTAGAAGCTATAGCAGTCATCATTGCCGACTCGAAATTTAGAGCCTCCCAACTTGTATATTCAAATGCTATAATGGCCGTTTTCCCAAGCTCCACGTCAGACTTTCAACCAAATCGGTCCACAAAGGCGGCATGGAGTGCGTTCAACGCGACGGATTTGAGCGGTCGTCAAAGTCGGTTCAGTGCTTTGGATTATTTGATCCCACATATTCCGCTGAGCCGCATGAAAAGTTCATCTGCACTCGCATCCGCATTCCCTCCCCTGGGTACAGGTACACCTGCCTCGTATGAGCATTTGGTTCAGCTTGGGGGTTCAAGGATCCCAGGCTGGTCTCGTTCTCCAAACTTTGAAACAGGAATGACATCGCAGGTTAATGCTTCCACCGAACCTAATGACCCTGAGAGTCCCTTGATACCCTATCTCATCTGGCTCACAAGATCTACTGGACACCTTGAGCGACTGATGGCAGCTTCTGTTCTGACAGTTCTTTACAGAGCCGGTCTGGCAGACAAGTCGAGAGAAACTGCATTAGGATTGCTTATCGTGCCCATCCTTGTACAGCTTCTTCATGATGAAAAGGCTGAAGTGCGAATTGACGAGGATGCTTCGCTCACTTTTGCCGAGCGACTGGCTCTGGACTGGAAAATTAAGGAGCGTGCCCCGGCCGTTCTTGCGATGCTGATCGTCGACAGCGAATATCTTCAAAAAAGTGCTTTCGATTCGGGTATCATTGGCAAGCTCTCGGAAATGATCAAGGCTGCATATGAACCTGTAATTGAAGGCTCTGATTCTCGTACCTGGTCACCGAGTACAGGTAGTAATACCGTTATCAATTCCTCGGGAAGCTCTCCAAATCCTCGATTGGGACAAGTTGGCCAGTCCCCACTCCTTGTGCATAAAATTAAGGTGCGAGAGAGCACTTTAAGGGCCATTGCAGCACTTGTTCCATTTAAAGACGAATATCGGAAGGCCCTCATAGATCAGGGTGTTGTCCCGTACATCGTGGAATCTTTAAAGTCCTACCCTGATAAGCCTTCTACGAAGTTAAATGAGAAGTCCGAAAAATCCACTCAACCTTCCGAAGACAACAAAGCAAGATCGCCCGGTTTCGGCATGAATCCAGTCTCTGTACTCATTGCAGCTTGTGCAGCTGTGCGTCACCTATCACGATCAGTCAGTATCTTAAGAACAACGCTAATTGACAATGGAGTTGTGATGCCTGTTTTTGCTTTGCTGAAGCACTCGGATATTGACGTCCAGATCTCTGCAACAGCAACAACCTGTAATCTTGTGATGGATTTCAGTCCGATGCGTGAGGTAAATATAACCTGTCATGGCAGCAGCAAGAAGCTGATCTCTTTCCAGACTATAGCAGCAGCAGGTGTCCTGAAGATCCTATGTGGGCATGCTCATTCCGGAAACGTGAAATTACGACTCAATGCTCTTTGGGCGCTGAAACATTTGGTTCAAGCAGCTGGCAATGATGTGAAGAAGACGTGCCTCGAGGAGCTTGGCCAAGGGTGGCTTGTTCAGCTTATCTGCGACGATACTGAAGATGAAGCTCTTTTGTCTTCAAAGTCAAGACCAGGACCTTTTGGATTTAATGAAGGTACAGACGACGATGTTCAGATGGACCAATTTGAAGACGAGGATGAGCCGAGATTGAGCGCGCCTGTAGGGACGTTGGGTCACGCCTACAACAAGTTCGATAGCAAGGCATCTTTTACCGGGGCTCAACCCGGTGGCAATCGAGGGGGAGGTTCTCTCCTTGCAAATGCACGTCTTGCAGCTTTAAGAGATTTGGAGACAAACCCAGCAAGAAGAGCTAGGAAAGATGACATTGCTGTACAGGAGCAAGGCCTGGACTTTATTCGCAACCTCATCGGCGGCTTTAATAACGTCGGTACATCAGAGACGTCGGAGATGATTGACTTCCTCATGACTTCTTTAGGTCAAGACCAGATTTTCGAGATCTTGGCGTCCAAGCTGAAATTCAAGATTATCAATCCGTTCAATAAACGCAACTCGGCAGGAAATGGCGAGACGAGGCTCGTTCCTCCACAAGCTGAGATCATCGCGGCCGTTGAGTATATCCTGGTTCATATGGCCGCGAGTATACCGCGCCATCGTCAACTTATTATTTCCCAGACAGAACTCCTCAAGCTCCTCGTTCCTCAATTTAACCATCCAAATAAAGAGGTTCGCCTTGCTTTGTGTTGGCTTGTAATTAATCTTACATGGGTGGATGATGCACATGACGATCAGGCTTGTGTTCAACGAGCCCAGGAGTTGAAAAAGTTGGGATTCTTAGCTAAGTTGGAGAGTTTGGAAAATGATGTGGAGCTGGACGTCAGGGAGAGAGCGAAGACTGCCGTTTGGCAAATGAAACAGGGGTATTAAAGCATCGTTTTTGAACACGCCGGAGCCAGGCTTACTTTATTGAGGTACTTTTAAGAATACATCCTATCTTGAAATCCACGTAGTTCTAACACTTATATATTGGTGTTTACACTATGCAAGGCCTACGATGGGCGGCCGAACACGGGCGATATATGAATGATGTTTATATATTGCAGTTAATTTTACAGGGCTTTCATTGGTCAATTAGCATATCCGAGCGTACAAAATGTGAAAAGGGTAGCAACACCGCGTTTTTTACCCGACATTTAAAGTCGCTAAAAGTGGGGTGTTTTTCCTGCAAAAGTACACCTCATTTAGTTAAGGTAAAAAGTAAACTTTGACCACCAAACCCCCTCAAATACATACTACTTCACAACATAATACTTACGCCTGGAGACTGGAAGAGAAGAGCTGTGTTATTTAGTGGTTCAAAGCTCTTTAGCTAATCCTTCGAGATAGATAATGTCGTTTTGTTTAGGCGTAGTTTCCTTTTTAAATCACTAATTATGGCTAAGACTACTACTTTATTTAAAACGTTCAAAGATTAATAGAAGACCATGGTCTTCTATTAAAAGTCGCCACCACATCGGATACAAAAGGACATGGTCCTGAGTATACGGTAGGTTGGCGTTGACTTCCTCATTAAGCTTTTAGAACATAGTGTGCATGCAAGATAAGCTTGCAACATGACCTTGCAAATTATCTTACATTCTATTGTATATATGTTGTAAAACCGTGTGGAATATTGTCTTGGGACAGTAACATCTGGCAGTTAACAGCTTGTCAAAAAGGCTAAGTGTTTATAAGGTACTAGTAAATTATATCTCGACGGCAGTTCATACTTTACCTACCCGGCAATAGTTGAATATTGGTGGGTGGTCAAAGTTGCTTTTACCCAACTTGTGGTGTTGATAGGACGTTAATTCTCCTCGAACAGGTAATACTAGTAATAGCAAGGCTTTCCTGCATCGAGAAAGATGATGACCATGGTTAGTAAACTCGGCACAATTGACAATCATGAGTACGGTGGGAAATACATTGGCCATTTCGACCTATGATTCAGCAGGATACACTTGGAGACTGGTATACGTTGATTCATTATCATCTATTGTTGGATTAATACCCAACAAACACCTCCCAACGACCTCGTACATACTAGTAAAGTACTTACTAGCCAACGCTTCCACTCCCGACCATACTTAGTTTACATGGAGCATGGTTGGAAATTCGGTTCTCAAATCTCGACTCCAGTGCTCTTCCCTTCTTTAGCTCCTACACCCCCCATTACAGCATCTACCTCCT
>Ga0335075_10007689_pt1 | contig 16570 bp, 15 predicted proteins | sample Lox_Sample_24_FD_206723 | JGI IMG/M metagenome (GOLD analysis project Ga0335075, IMG submission 206723) | Soil microbial communities from Loxahatchee National Wildlife Refuge, Florida, United States - Lox_Sample_2.4 | ecosystem: Environmental > Terrestrial > Soil > Wetlands | place: USA...
ACCGGAGGCTCGATCGGTGCGGACCGCTCGCGGCTGGATTTCGACCTGCCCAACCCGCCGGCAAAGGAGGCGGTGGAAGCCGAACTGAACGCGTTGATCGAAGCCGATCACCCGGTGCACATCGAATGGGTGGATGAGGCGGTGCTGGATAGCAATCCCGACCTTGTTCGCACGATGTCGGTTCAGCCGCCACGAGGCAGCGGCCGGCTCCGCCTGATGCGGATCGGCATGGGAGAGATTACGGTGGACCTTCAGCCCTGCGGCGGCACGCACGTGGCCCGCACGGGCGAGATCGGGCGGATCGCGGTCGTGAAGATCGAGAATAAGGGCAAGCAGAACCGCCGCATCATCATTGCGCCCGCGGACGCAGGCTGACGCGGGTGATCACGTGGCAAGGTGCGGACATTGATGGTTGTTCCTCCGGCAGTTGCAGGGAGAGTGCCGTGAAGGGGAGCGGCGCCTCGAAGAATCGTGAGAATTGTTAAATTTCTTGACATGCGGGGCGGTTTGTGCTGGAACATAAAGGAGCGTGAGGGTTCTCGTGAGCCGTATAGTACTAGGAATAGTGCTGTCATTGTCGCTGCTGGCCGCGACAAGCTGTGTTAGCGCAATAAACAACACGCTGCAATCAGGCTTTAGCGCCAGTGAGCAGTGGGCCGGGCCAGTGGCTGCAACCGATCCAAATTGCGGCAATCGGACGACTGGACTGATGACACTTGGCGCAATTGAGTTTTCGTTCGACCCATTTGGAAGCATCATTGATATTCAAGGGAAAGTCGAGAAGGACCATTTGGAGGGGTCGTCGAACCAGGCCGCTCCAGGACAAAAAGGGATCACGATAGCGTTTGCGGGAGCAATCGACCGTCCTGCGAGTGGACCGCCTGTCATCCGGGGGACAGTGAATTCCGGCCACTGCACGTGGACTGTCACCCTGCACCGCACCTGAACTGATCTTAACGACTGCTTAACGTTTGGCCGCCGAGCCGATCCTGGCTTCACCAATTCGGCATACCTGAACCACCGACTGTTGTGCTGTCATGGACCGCCGAATGTTGTGGCCATCATTGACAGAATCCCTGGTCTCGGTGCCTACTGAGCGCACACCGTGGGGGCAGCATGATACGTGGTCTGGCATTGGTGGCAGCGACGTTCGCCTTTTTATCTGTCGCCAATGCGGCCGAGCTGGACGGCGTTTATATGCCGGATGAGCAGGTCGTGGACGGCACGCGGTTGTGGTTGAATGGCATCGGACTCCGAACCTACTCCATATTTGATATCCGCATTTATGTTGCCGGCCTGTATCTGCAGCAGAGAAGCAACGATTCTGACACAATCGTTCAATCAAAAGGCTTTAAGCTTCTCGTCATACGCTTTCTCCATGATGTGACCGCAGCGCAGGCTCGAAATGCGTGGCAGGAGGGCTTCAAGCAGAATTGTCGATCCCCATGCCAGCTTGATCCGCATGATGTCCAGGAGTTCCTCGCTCATGTTCGTCCGGCCCGCAAAGGTGAGACAATCTCCCTACTGTTCACGCCTACGGGTGCTCGTGTCACGGATGGCGGGCAGCTTCTGGGAACAATTGATCACCCGCATTTCGCTGAGATCATGCTCGATACGTTTATCGGTCCGGTCCCTCCGACCAACCTGTTGAAACGTGGACTGCTTGGCCTGTCGCAGCAGCAACCGTCCCGTGACGATACAATCCTTTCGGCAAGGGCGTCACAAAGGTAGGCGCTGTCAGCATGGCAGCGGTTGCAGCGCCTGGAATCAAGCGCAACGGGTTGCTATCGCAGCAGACGATCTGTCACGGCCAAGCCCCAAGTGGCGACCCACTTCTGCACAAGACCGGGTCACATCGCGGCGCCCTGGCAACGTTCCTCTATAGATCCCGGGAACCTGCGGATATTGCTCCGGCGCCTTGCCAACTTGGCGTAGCAGCCGAGGATACCTGGCGCGCGGCTCGGCCTGAGCCTTGGCTTTCAGTGCGACATCGAACAACCATTCGTCGCCGTAATCGAACAACAGAACCATGTGCTTTCCACCTCGGGAAGCATCGCGTCGATCCCGGTCTTTTCCACGCCTTGTACGCCCGCCTCGGTGGGTTCGCCCATGTCAGCGAACAATTCGCAACGAGGCATGGCTTGGTGCATCCCCTGGCCAGCCATCGGATAAAACCCGAACTTATGGTCGAGATCGAAATCGAACGCCCAGATCGCGCCCCTGGCGAGGCGTAAAGCTATCGACGGCCTGCCATGCATGAGACACGAAACACCCGAGTCTCCGCCGCTGCCGCGGGTTTTGCCTTCGTCTTCCGGGCAGTCTTCCTTACGATTCCCGTCTGCTTTCGCGCCGCCTTTGTTGCCGTTACCGCCACCCTAGCAGCCTCCGTTCCAGCAGCCCGATGACCCACGCCAGAAGCAACCCAAGGACCGAAAGTACCACGATCCCCGCCATCAGTGCATCGGTATCGTAGAGATTTCCTGCCGACAGCACGAACGCCCCGATCCCCCGTTCGGCACCGATCATTTCCGCCGCGACCAGCAGGACGATCGCGATCGATGTGGTAACGCGAAACCCGCTCAGGATCGCCGGCAGTGCGCCCGGCAGCACGATCCGCCGCACGATCGCGCCGGTAGAAAGCCCAAAACTCTGCCCCATACGGATCAGCGAGCGTGGTACGTTATCCACGCCGCTGGTGGTAGCAATAACCGTTGGGAAGAACACGCCGAAGCCCAGCGTCGCGATCTTCGAACCCTCGCCGATGCCAAACCAGATGATGAACAAAGGCACCAGGGCGATCTTGGGAATTGGGAACAATGCGGACACCACAGCCATGCCAGGGGATCGCAGCGCGGACCACAGCCCCACGGCCAGCCCCAGGCCAATGCCGAACACTGTGCCGAGGCTCCAGCCAATGGCTAGGCGCACCAGCGATGCCGACAGGTGCTTCCACAATTCGCCGCTGATCATCAGGTGCCACAGCTCGATTGCGATGTTCTCCGGCGCCGGTAGAAACAAGGTCGGGATCACGCCGGCAGAACACCCCAGCTGCCATAGCGCGAGCAAGCCAATCAGCGTCGCAGCGGCGGCCCATAATCTTTCAACCGGCGCGAATCCGCCGCCGCGGAATGCGACGGGGCCGTCAATGCGGCGCATGTTCCATCTCCCGTTCAGCGGCGGCCGCATCGTCGCGGATCAGGCGCCAGAGTTCGGATTCGATCCGCAGCAGATCTCGATCGGTCGCGGAACGGCCCGCCAGAGGCCGATCGATGCGCACCACCTCGCGGATGCGGCCGGGGCGGCGTGACAGCACCACGATCTGCTGGCCGAGCCGCACCGCCTCGGCGAGATTGTGCGTGACGTACACCGTCGTGGTGCGGGCGCGCTCGATCAGGCCGACGAATTCCTCCAGCAGCAGGTCTCGCGTCTGCGCATCGAGCGCCGACAACGGTTCATCCATCAGCAGGCACGCCGGCCGCACCGCCAAGGCACGGGCAATGCCGACGCGCTGCCGCATGCCACCGGAAAGCTGCCGTGGCCAGGCGCGGCCAAATTCTGACAGTCCGGTCAGTGCCAGCACCTCCGCCACGCGGGCCGCGCGTTCGCTGCGAGGCAGCTTGTCCAGCACCAACGCGACGTTGCCCGCGACCGTGCGCCAAGGCAGCAGCGCAAAATCCTGGAAGACATAGGTCAGCGGATTCAGGCAATCGTCCGCGATCGTTCCGTCGATCCGCACCGAACCCGTGGTCGGCGACAGCAACCCGCCCATGATGCCCAGCAATGTCGATTTGCCACATCCGGAAGGACCAACCAGCACCAGAACTTCGCCCGGTTCCGCAATCAGATCGATGTCCTGCAACGCTGTCAGGTCGCGATAGGCATGGCGGACGCCATGCAGCACCAGGCGCAGCCCATCGCTCATAGCGTCGGCAGGAACTGGGTATCGATCAGCGCCGATGCCGGCAGATCGCCCTTCACCAGGCCTTGCGCCTTGAACCAGTTCAGTTGCCGCGAAATGTCGGCCATGTCCAGCGCGCCGCCGGCATTGTAATATCCGACGCCGCCAAGGATCTTCTCACGCGCATGCGGATCGCCGGTGAACACGTATTTCTGGATCATTACGATGGCGGCATCGGTCTCCGCGTCGTGGATCGGCTTGCCGGAGGCGTCCTTGCGCAGAAAGGCCGCGCGATAGTCCGCCACGCCACGCTGATAGGCCTTGGCGAACGCATCCAGAAGGTCCGCATGACGCTTGATCTCCTGCGGCGTCGTGAAAACGGCCGTGATCTGATAGGGCACGATATCGCCGACCCAGGCGATGATGTGTGCCTTCCCGGCTGCCGCTGCCGCCTTGGCCTGCGACGCGATGGCGATCGTGGCATCCACCTGCCCCGTTTCCACCGCGGCCAGCATGTTCGACACTTCCTGCACCGGGCGCAGTGCCATGCTCTTCATGTCGAAATGCTCCACCTCCGCGATGCGGCCCAGCATGTAATGAAAGGATGAGCCGTACTGCGTGATGGCGAAGCTTTGGCCGGCCAGCTTGGCGGGCGTGGTCAGGCCGGCATCGAATGCTTTGTTGGACACGAGAATGGCGGAACCTTCGTAGCCAGGCTCCTCATGCATCGCGCCGCCGATCACCTTCAGAACGCCTTTTTCTGCCAGGTTGTAGAACCCACCGGTGAGCGCCGTGACTCCTACATCGATATCGCCGGCCACCGCGGCCGCCGCAATCGGCTGCGCCGCGTCGAAAAAGCGGAACGTCAGGTCGATCCCGTTGTCGCGGAAATAGCCGCGTTGCTGCGCTATGTAGAATGGCGCGGGGGAGAGCGTGTGGAGCAATCCAAGGCGCAGCGGTTGGGCGGCATTCGCATGGCTGGCCACAAGGCCGGCAGCAAACAGACCGAGACAGCTCCGCCGGCCCAACGAAACAGCAGAAGTCATGTGACGCTTCCAGGTAGATTGGCGGCCGGCGGTATGCCTCCGCAAGCCGCAACCGTCCAGCCTGAGAAAACCCTCCCGCCTACAGCGGGAGAGGTATTGTTCACTGCAAGAACTTCTCCGTCCAGCTCTTGAACTCGCCCTCGCGCGTCACCCGCTTCATCAGATCCGCGGAGGCGATCCCCTGCAGCTCGGACGGCTTCGCCCCGTCCCGCAGGGATTTCAGCGTGTCGTGCACTGCCTTCACCGCCGCGGAGAACGGCTGATGCCCTTGCAATGCGATCCGCACATTGCGGCTCGCAAGATAGGCCCGATCCGGCGCGCCGCCACCGCCCAGCATCAGCGGCAGTTTCACTGCCTCCGCCATCTTGTCGAGATTCTCAGCCGTCATCCCGCCGGCAAAGAATAATGCATCGACGCCCGCTTCTTCGTAGGCACGCGCCCGGCCGATTGCATCGTCGATCCCGGTGATCGCCGCCGCACTGGTCCGCCCGATAATGACCAGAGCCTTGTCCTCCCGCGCCGCCAGCGCGGCCCGCATCTTGCCCACGCCTTCGTCGATCGGGATCAGTGTCGGCTTCGCTTCCCGAAATCCGCGCGGCAGCGACGTGTCCTCGATCATGATGCCGGCAACCCCCGCCGTTTCCAGCTCCTGGATCGTGCGCATCACGTTCAGCGCATTGCCATACCCGTGATCGGCATCCACCATCAGCGGCAGCTTGCCCGCGCGATTGATCCGGTACGCCTGCGCCGCAAATTCCGTCAGCGTCAGCAGGATCAGGTCCGGATTCCCCAGCACGGCAAACGAACCGATCGAGCCGGCGAACATGCCGACTTCGAACCCCAGATCCTCGGCGATACGTGCCGAAATAGCATCGAACACCGAGCCCGGATGAATACAATTCTTTCCGGCAAGCACCGCGCGGTAACGTTCGCGCCGATCGGTCCAGTGCATTCTGTATGTCCTCCCGTTCAGATCAACATCCCCGCCAGCGCGCCGCTCATGCAGGTGGCCAGCGTCCCGGACAGGATCGAGCGCATGCCCAGCGCGACGATCTCATGCCGCCGCTCCGGGACCATGGCGCCGATGCCGCCGATCATGATGCCCAGACTGCCGAAATTGGCAAAGCCGCACAGCGCGTAGGTAAGGATGATGCGGGTGCGGGGGGAAAATGTCGCGGCCGGCAGCGTGGAGAAGTTCAGGTAGGCAACAAACTCGTTCAGCACGGTTTTGGTCGCCATCAGCATGGCCGCGCCGCCGGTTTCCGCCCAGGGCACACCGATCAGCCACATCACCGGCTGGAACGGCAGCGCGAACAAGCGTTGCAGCGTGACCGGCGCATGATCCCACAGCGGCAGCACGCCCAGCACCATGTTGACCAGGGCGACCGACGCGACCGCCACAAGCAATACGGCGACGACACCGGCGAGGATCGGAATGCCGTCCAGCGTACCCTTCACCAGTGCATCCAGTGCCGAAAGCGGCGGATCGCGGATGACCAACTGCGCCTGGCTGCTATCGGGTGTACCGAACGGCACCATCAGCGCGGCGATCGACAGGCCCGCGGGCGTGCTGATCACCGACGCGATCAGAATATGCCCCAATGCGTCCGGCACGATCGGCGAGAGGAAGGTGCCATAGATGATCATCACCGTGCCGGCGACACCCGCCATACCGCACGTCATCAACGCGAACAATTCGCCGCGCTGCATGCGCGCGAGATACGGGCGCACGAGCAATGGCGCCTCCACCATGCCCACAAATACATGCACGGCAGCGCCAAGCGCCAGCGCGCCGCTCAGCCCCATGGAACCGCGCAGCAGCCAGGCGAATGCCGCGGTGATGCGCTGCAAAATGCCCCAATAGAACAGCAGCGTGCCGAGCGCGCTGATTGTCAGGATCAGCGGCAGCGCCTGGAAGGCGATGATGAAACCGGCGCCGGGATGGGTCTCGGCGAACGGCAGCGGCGCGCCGGCCAGGTAGCCGAACACGAAATGCGTGCCGGTCTCGGTGGAGTTCTGCAACGCGGTGGCCGCGCGATTGGCCGCAAACACCATGCGGGTTGCAAGCGGCACGCGAAGCAGCAGGAGTGCCAGCGCAAGCTGGAGCAACAGACCCGCAACGACGGTGCGCCAGGGAATGCGACGGCGATCCTCGCTGCCCAGGAACGCCAGTCCTAACAAAACGATGATCCCGAAGGGGGCGCGATCCATGGGACGAGACGCGATCCGTCAACATGCCACCCGTCATGGCTGGGCTTGACCCGGCCATCCACGCACGATCAGCCGTACGCAGATGGCTTGGTCAAGTCCGGCCATGACGAGGAACGATGAACCTACGCAATCGCGCGACATATGGCCAAAGCTGAAGCACTACCCGCAACGCGTCAACGGTTGTCGTGCCACTGGCAATGCGGCATCCTTCCGGGACCACTCAGTGCCTGACACGAATGAGAGGACGGACTCGGCCACAACTCGGCGACGCAACAGCGACCGCATCCTCGTTGCCGCAGTTTGCCGTTGCGCAATCGGCGCCGGCGACGACGCTGAAATTCGTGCCCCAGGGAACCTGAAGGATCTGCGGGTCACCCAGGCGCTGTCCTTCTGGAGCGTCCGTCGCGCGTAACAGAAAGGAGGCCGGCATGAGCACACGGGTCGAGGACCACTACGCCAACCCGGACATCGTGCCGCGCATCCTGGCAGCGCTGCGGCAGGTGAACGGGCCAGATGAGCCGATCACGCCGGATGCGCTGGCGCCACTGGATCATTTCCACGGCCGCGGCGTGGTGGCGACACGCGAGATGGCGGCCATGCTGAAGCCCCAGCCGGGGGACCATGTACTGGACATCGGCAGCGGCATTGGCGGCCCGGCGCGTTGGATTGCGTCGCAGTTCGGCTGCCGCGTCACGGGCGTCGATCTGACGCAGGCGTTCTGCGATGCCGCGATCGAATTGAACAACGTGACCGGCATGGCCGATCGCGTGCGCATCCTGCAAGGCAACGCCCTAGCGTTGCCGCTGCCGGATGACACATTGGACCGCGCCTATTCGCAGAACGTCGTGATGAATATCGCCGACAAGCGCGGCATGTACCGTGAGGCGCTGCGCGTGCTGAAACCCGGCGGCGTGCTCGCATTGTCGAACGTCTGTGCCGGGGCGAACGGCGAACCGTATTTCCCGGTACCCTGGGCAGCGACGGCCGCAACGAGTTTCCTGTCCACCCCCGATGCGACGCACGAGGACCTGCTGGCGGTTGGCTTCGAGATCATAGAATTCCGCGAGACAACGCAATCCGTGCTCGCGGACCAGATCAAGGACCGCAAGCGCATGCAAACGCGCGGTCTGCCGCCGCTGGGCATCCACTTGATCATCGGGGACCGCGCACGCGAGTACCGCATCAACTCCGCTCGCAGCCTGGAAGATGGCCGCACGGCAACGATCGAGGCGCTGGTTCGCAAACCCGGCTAAACTGCGATCGTTGCTATCATGACGACAATCGGCAGTCCCGCCCGCTGCCGCCGCACGCGGACGACGTGTCCCCGACGTTGCCATCGCGCGCCAGTGCATTGAAGGTAAGCGGCCCGCGGCGCAGAGTCACGCCCATGCCGGCACATACCGATCTCGTGACGCAGGGCTGGGTCGCGCGGCTGCCGCGCGCCTGGCTGCCCTATATCTTGCTCGCGCGCCTCGACCGTCCAATCGGCACCTGGCTGCTGTTCTTGCCGGGCCTGTGGGGCATCTTGCTGGCCGGCCTGCCGCCCGCCGAGGCGATCCGGCTGATCGTCTGTTTCGGCGTCGGCAGCCTGGTGATGCGCGCCGCTGGCTGTGTGGTAAACGATCTATGGGACCGCGACATAGACCGCCGCGTGGTGCGCACCGCCGGCCGCCCGCTGGCCTCTGGCGCACTGCGGCCGTGGCAGGCGCTGGTGTTCCTGGCTGTCTTGCTCGCAATTGGTCTGGCGATCCTGTTGCAGCTCAACCGGCTCGCTCAGGTGCTGGGCGCTGCGTCGCTGGTACTAGTGGCGCTGTATCCCCTTGCAAAGCGAGTGACATGGTGGCCGCAACTCGCCATGGGCTTCACGTTCGGCTTCGGCGCGCCGTTGGGATACGCCGCGGGAACCGGGCGCGTGGATGCTGCCTGGGCGCTCTTGTATGGCGCGGCGATCCTGTGGGACCTGGGGTTCGACACCATCTACGCCCACCAGGATCGTGAGGATGACGCTCTGCTCCGAATCGGTTCCAGCGCGTTGGTGTTGGGGAAACGGACCAAGCCGTTCCTGACGGTTTGCTACGCGGCGGCGCTTGTGCTGGTCGCAGCGGCGGGGTGGGTACGCGGGATGGGCGTGTGGCTTTACCCGGCGCTGGTGCTGCCGGCGATGCTGCTGGGACTCCAGGTGGCGGTTTTGGATATTGACGACCCGGCCAACTGCCTGCGGCAATTCCGGGCGAATCGAGAGGTGGGGCTGGCGGTCGCATTGGCGCTTCTGGTGGGATGGATGTAGCCCAACGTCATTGCAAGCAGCATGTCATTGCGAGGAGCGAAGCGACGAAGCAATGACATACCGCACGCGGACATGAGTTCTGAATCAGGTGCGCGCCCGCGCCCGCATGCGCTGTGCGTAAACGTTGATAATAAGGGCCGCCAGCAGGATCAGTCCCCGGATCAGGATCTTCAGGAAGCTGTCCACATTGACGTGGTCCAACCCGTTGTTCAGCACGCCCAGCACCAGCAACCCGATGATTGTGTTGCCGATGCCGCCCTGGCCGCCGAACAGGCTGGTGCCGCCAACCACCACGGCGGCAATCGAATCGAGCAGGTAGGCGTCGAACTCGTTCTGTTGCGCGCTGCCGAAATAGGCGACGCCCAGCATGCCGGCGATGCCGGAGCAAACCGCCGAAATGATCATCACGGCGGCGATCACGGCGCGCACGTTGACGCCGGAATATTCAGCGGCCTCGCGATTTCCGCCGACCATGTACACGTAGCGGCCGAAGCGCGTGTAGGTCAGCACCAGGTGCCCGACCAATAGCGCGAACGCGGCCACCACCACGATCCACGGCAGCGGCCCGATGAAGCCGCTGCCAAGCGTCCCCACCACCTTTGGCACCGCATAGGCGATCTGTCCGCGCACCAGCAGCGCACAGATGCCCGCGCCGATCTGCAGCATCGCCAGCGTCATGATGAACGATGGGATGCCGATCCAGGTGATGCCGAACGCGTTCACCGCACCCAGCGCAAAGCAGGCAGCGAATGCCAGCAGAATCGCCACACCGCCGGGCAGCGGCAGGTTGTCGATATTCACGCTGGCATCCTGTGCGGTGAAGAACGCGACGACGATTCCCGTCGCGTTGGCAATCGCGGCGACGCTGAGATCGATCTCCGCGCACAGGATCACGAAGGTGAGCCCGACCGCAATGATCCCCGTCACCGATATCTGCGTCAGGATGTTCCAGACATTGCCGATGGTCGCGAAGGACGGGCTGGCGACGGCGAAGAAGATCAACAGGAGCGAAAGGGTTGCGAACGGAGCGATGTTGCGCATCTGCCCGTGCAGCCATCGCACCACGCCGCCGCGCGCCGTCCCCGAAAATTGCTCCGCCCGCTCCGACATTCCTGCTCCTTCACGCCGCCGCGAGCAAACGATCCTTGCTGACGGCCTCGCCGACGAATTCGTGCACCACGCTGCCTTTTCGCATGACCAGGATGCGATCGGCGAGCGACAGCACCGTCTCCGGCTCGGTGGAGACCACCACGATACCGATTCCCTGGTCGCGCAGCCCGCGCACGATCTTCGTCACATCGTCCTTGGCGCCGACATCCATGCCGCGCGTCGGCTCGCTCAACAGCAGCACGCGCGGCAAATGCGCCAGCCAGCGCGCGAGTGCCACTTTCTGCTGGTTGCCACCGGACAGCGCGCGCAACGGCAGATCGACATTGGGTGGACGGATCGCCAGTTGCCGCGCCTCGCGTTGCGCGATGGCACGCTCGGCGGCGGGGTGCAGGAACAGAGCGCCGATGCGCCGAAGCATGCTGATGGTGACGTTCTTGAACACCGGCTCCTCGCCGAACAACATGCTGCGGCGGCTCTCCGGCACCAGGGCGATGCCCGCACGGCGGGCGTGGGTGGTGGAACGAAGGCGTACGGTGCGTCCGTCCACCATGACCTGGCCGCTATCGGCCGGCAGCTTGCCAACCAGGCTGTGCGCAAGCTCAAGCTGGCCGCTGCCCATGAATCCGTACACGCCCAGCACTTCGCCCGCGCGCAGTTTCAACGACACGTCGTGGAAAGCGCCGATCAGGCTCAGCCCGGACGCTTCCAGCACGACCGGGGTTGAAGGCACGGGCGGCAACTGCCGGTCTTCGGTATAGCTTTCTTCCAGCGCATCGTGTCCTGCGCCGATCATGCGCTCGATGAGCCACGCCTTGGAGATCTCGGCACACGCTGTGGTGGCGACGGCGCGGCCGTTGCGAAACACGGTGACGCGGTCGCAGATCGCCAGCACGTCGTCGAGGAAATGCGAGATGAAGATCAGGCCGTGATTGGTGTCGCGCAGGCGGCGGAGCACGGAGAACAGACGCTCGACTTCCGGCGGCGACAACGCAGAGGTGGGTTCGTCGAGAATGATGATGCGTGCCCCGGAGAACAATACCCGCGCGACTTCGACCAGTTGCTGCAAGCCGAGCGACAGCGATCCCAGTTCGGCGCTCGGATCGACCTGGATGCCAAGCCGCGCCAGGTGCTCTGTCGCGCCGCGGTGCATGCCGCGCCAATCGATGCTGCCGAAGCGCGTGACGGGCTGGGCGCCGAGATAGACATTCTCCGCCACCGACAGGGTGCGCACGGACGAAAGTTCCTGGTGCACCATGCCGATGCCGGCAATGCGTGCATCGCGGGTGGAGGAGAAGTGGCGGACAGAGCCGTCCAACGTCAGCGTGCCCTGGTAGTCGTGATGCACGCCGGCAATGATCTTCATCAGGGTGGACTTGCCAGCCCCATTCTCGCCAACCAGGCCGTGGATCTCACCCGGGTTGAGTGCGAAGGCGACGTCCCGCAGAGCGGTAACGCCGCCAAAGGTCTTCGAGATATGGGTGAGTTGGAGCATGTGCGCGGCAAACCTCTCCCGCTTTCGCGGGAGAGGTTTCCTGGGTCAAATCAAGAAGTGATTTTCCATCCACATCATGCCGGGTGCGTTCGCCCGGGTGACGACAGGGCCGTCGGCGACGATGTTCTTCGGGATGCCGCCGGGACCGGTCTTCTCGCCCGTCGTCACCGCGGCAACGCCGGCAATCAACGCACCGGCGTGAATGCGGCATGACGGATTGCGCACAGTCGCCAGCATCCGGCCATCGAGCACTGCCTCCAGCGCCGGCGGCATCGCATCGCACCCGCCGATCTTGATGGAGGTGCGGTCGTGCGCCTTCATCACATTGTACGCTGCCAGCGCCATGTCGTCGTTGTGGAAATATGCTGCGTCGATCTTGGGATATTTGGTCAGGAGCGTCTCCCAGATGCGCGCGACTTTGGTCACGTCCCAGTCCGCGGGCTGGTCGTCCAGCACCTTCACCTTCGGATATTTCTTCACCACCGAACGGAAGCCTCGGGCGCGGCCCTGCGCGCCGGTATGGCCGAGCGCCCCCTGCGTCATGACGATATTGCCTTCGCCGCCGATCGCGTCGATCAGCGCTTGGGTCACCGATGCGCCCATGAACTCGTTGTCCGGCGCGATGAAACTGTGGACGTCGATCTGGTCCAGCGGCGCGATCAGCGTATCCATGTCGATCACAGGTGTGCCCGCGGTGATCATCTTCTTGACAGGCGCGGTCAGGGTGCCGATGCCGAACGCCTGGATCGCCACGAAATCCCATTGCTGCGACGCCATGTTGTCGATCGCGGCGCGCTGCTTGGTGGCGGACAACTCCCCGTCGAACCAGGTGACGTCGACATTGAACAATTTGCCCCAGTATTCGGCGGCGCGCTTGCCCTGGGCGCACCAGGTCGCCTGCAAGCCGGCATTGCTGTACGCCGCCTTCAACGGCTTGCTGGAGCGCCCTGCCGCCTCCGCCATTTCCGCGGCATGCGCAGGGGACATGCCAAAGCCGGCCACCAGGGCCGCTGTGAGAGCCGAGGCGCCAGTCGCTTTGATGAAGCGACGACGACCCGACCGCGGTCCATTCGGGTCTTTGATCATTGACGTTCCTCCTTGTCGTTTTAGGACGCGTAGATGGTGAGACGATGTTTCAGGCGCGGTCAATGTCGGTCAAATGGACGATCGCAGCGATTTGCGTTGGATCGACGAGCTTATCGAACCATCCAAGGCAACCACCAGTGCACACCCCACAGAATCACGGCCGTCACAACGCCGGCGATCACGTCATCCGCCATCACGCCGAACGCGCCATGCCGCCGGTCCGCCCAGCCGATCGGGCCAAGCTTGGTCACATCGAAGAAGCGGAACAATACGAATGAGGCCGCCACGCCAATCGGCGTGACAGTGGCGAGACCCAGCATGCCGATCCACTGGCCGGCGAATTCGTCGATCACCACCCACCCCGGATCGTCTTCAACCCGGGCCAAGCGCACCGCCCAAAACCCAGAGACAGTCGCCAGCAAGGCAGCAGCTGCCAAAGCCAACGGCGACCACCACAGCAGCGCCGCCCCCACCAGCGCGGCAGCCGCGGACCCCACCGTGCCCGCGGCAATAGGCGCAAATCCAGTGCCGAACCCTGCTGCGATCCAGCGCGCCGGCCTCATCCCACGCGGTCCAGGAAGTCGCGCAACGCCGCCAGCACGACGGATTCTCCCAAAGTCGGTGCGTGCCCGACGCCCGGCAGGCCGATCAGCGTCATGTCAGGCCGCATTCTCCGCATACGCACGACGGTCTCCGGCAACAGAATATTGCTCGCTTCGCCCCGCACCAGCAGCAACGGCAGATGCGCCAGCGCACCAAACACCGGCCACAGATCGGGCGTGGTTGCTCGCAGCAATAACGCAATGCGGGTGTCCCAGAGCGGATGCCAAAGCCCGTCCAAAGCGGGCGCGTAAGTCAGGCGCGCCATCTGTTCCCAATCCGCATCGCCCGCCAGCGGCACAGGCGGCAGAACCTCCCGCAGATACGCAACGCAGGCAGCGAGGTCCGGCAGCGCCGGATCGGTGCCGATGAACCGGCGAACGAAATCGGTACCGTCGCCGCCGATGTCCGGCCCGATATCGTTCAGCACCACCGCATGCAACAACGATGGCCGCGCCGCCACGATGCCCATGCACAACAGCCCGCCAAAGCTGGTGCCGATCCCGACCGCGCCTTGGACATGCAGCGCCGCGCAGATATCAAGAATGTCGCGGATGCACGCTTTGGCGCCGTAGCGATCCACATGACGGGCACGACCAGACTCGCCGCGCCCCGCATAGTCCGGGGCGATCACTCGCCGTCCCTCACCAAGCAGCGCCGCAACGCCTGCGAAATCGCCCCCGGTACGCACGATGCCTGGCAGGCACAGCAGCGGGCGCCGGTCCGTACCGTCACCCCATTCCCGCACGGTCAGCACAAGCCCATCCCAGGCAGCCAAGCGATGCACGCGCGGGCGCGCAGAGTCGCGACACACTAATGCATCCATTGCGCCAGCAAGGTCGGCGTCGTCTCACCGCGGCGAGCGCGATAGATCGTGATGTTCTCCAGCACACGCTGCACGTAGTTGCGCGTTTCACCAAACGGGATCTCCTCGATCCAGTCGATCATGTCCACCGGTCCCACGCGCGGATCGCCATTCTGTTGCAGCCACTGAACAACATTGTGTGGGCCGGCGTTATACGCGGCCACCGCCAGCGGCAGCGACCCATCGAAGCGCGTCAGCACTTGCTCGAAATACGCCGTCCCCAGCCGCATGTTGTGCTGCGCATCGCTGGTCAGCGACAGCAGCGAGGTTCGCATGCCCAACTGCTTCGCCAGCGCATCGGCGGTGAACGGCATCAGCTGCATCAACCCCAGCGCACCCGACGGACTCACTGCCCCGATATCGAAACTACTCTCCTGCCGCATGATGCCCAGTGCCACGGCCGGATCCAGCGGACCCGCCGGCGGATCGAACGGCATCGGCCAGCCGGCGTCCGGCAACATCAGCCCGTCAAGCCCCATGCGACGGGCAACAAACACCGCCGTGTCCGGCAGTCCCAGGCGCAAGGCCAGCGCCGCCGTCAGGGAGCGGTCGGCCGGGTCCGGCGCCAGCGAATCCATCCGCAAAAGGAACGCGCGAGCGCGCGAAGCCTCGCCCCAAGCCACCAGGAATGCGGCAGCGCGCACCACCTCGTGCGCGGCGAAATCGAACACGGCATTCCGCGACCACCCAGGATCGTGCAGCGCATCGATCCGCTGTGACAGCGTTGCCGCGTCGTCGCCCAGTGCCAGGGCAGCGAGTTGGCCATAGAACGTGGTGGGCCAGGCAGCGGCCTTCTCGTAGTCAGGCCTGGGGTCCTTGCCCGCGGCAGCCTCGGCACGGCCCTGCCAGTACCAGGACCGCGCCTGGGTGATTGCCGCCTTGGAGATTTCCGCCAGCGTTTGGAAATGCCGCAAAGCCGCCGCCGGATCGTCCAGCTTGCGCAACGCGATAAAGCCCGCGAGGAACTCTGCGTCGGCAACCGACGCCGGCGCCGTCTGTCCCGCGTGATCGCACAGAGCATATGCGTCCTTGGCATCGGCCGCCGCCAGCAGATCGCGAGCCAGGATGTTCCGTTCCGTCCAGAAGGCCGTCAGGCGATCCGGTTCGGATGTGCGTACGGCGTCCTGTGCTGCTGTGCCATCGCGCTGCCACAGAGCCAGCGCGTCCTCGAGGCGCCCCGCCTGGCGCAAGTAGCGGGCGTGACCCAGCATCAACTCGGGATCGTCGCGTTCATGTACGTGGGCGGCGGCAAGCAAGGCCTCGGCATTCGACGCGTCGCGTTGGAACGCCAACTGGGCCTCGGCTTCGGGTCGATGCGCCGGGTCCAAACGGAGAATCTGCTTCGCGGCCGCCACCGGATCGTACCAGGCGAGATGCTGGAACCGCGTCCATTCGTCGCCAGGTGTCAGGTTGCCGCCCCAGCGTTTCAGCAATGAAGCCATCTGGGGCGGGTCGGTCAGCCCGGACGTCCAGGCGCGGCGGGCGTCCTTCACGGCCGAAATCGTGTGATTGGCGTCGGACAGCGCGTCGGCGCAGCGCAACAGGGCCGACGGCAAAGTTGGCTGCCGTGCCTCGCATTGCGCCACCACGTCATCATCGTCGGCGTCGGCTACGAGCGCCTCCTCGCGCCGGCGTTCCAGCACTGCCTGGTTCGGCCAGTCCGGATTGTCGCGCATGAACGCGGCGATCTCATCCGGTGTCGCCGCCCCCGGGTCGAGCAAGCGGTAATACAGCACCAGCTTCTCCGCCACCGGATCGGCGTAGCCAGCCGCATCCGCCTGCGCCTGGGCCCATTCATTGGCGCGCACCGCTGGCATCGGGTTGCGGCCGTTGGCGGGGACCGGTTGTGCCGGCGCCGCAAAGGCGATTGTCAACAGGGGTAGCGACAGCAGCAGGGACCGAATCGGCGGGCGCATGACGGGACGATATCTAGCGCGTCCTGGCCTTGCGGCGTATCTTTTGTGCGCCTAGCCTG
>Ga0335075_10007692_pt1 | contig 16570 bp, 11 predicted proteins | sample Lox_Sample_24_FD_206723 | JGI IMG/M metagenome (GOLD analysis project Ga0335075, IMG submission 206723) | Soil microbial communities from Loxahatchee National Wildlife Refuge, Florida, United States - Lox_Sample_2.4 | ecosystem: Environmental > Terrestrial > Soil > Wetlands | place: USA...
CAGCGTCACCAGCACTGCCGCGGTGGGATGCCATTGGATGGCGACCCGCCCGTCTCTGCGGCGTGAATCGGTGTTTTCGAGGTACATCGCCATATCCTGCGGGTACCAGCTGGGAACGGCGCTGTTGCCCGTCGCGCCCGTGCCGACGGTCGCGCAGCCCGAACCGGCAGGATTGACGGCAAACGACGAGCAGGCGAGATGGGTCCCCTTCCAGCCGACGATGTCCTGGTGATGGCCGGTGATATGGCTGTCCAGGTAGTCGAAGTCGACCAGGATTCCAAATGTGTTGTCCAGGAACGTATCGCTGACCAGCGCGCCGAACCCGGGCCGGAAGCCCCCGTTCATCTGGTAGTCGTTCTCCTGGCCGAAGACCTGGGCATGGGCGCCGGGGTTATCGAGCGGATTCGGGAATGTGACGTTGATGGTCGCCGCGACGGTCCCCGTGGACAGGGCCATGTCCGGCGTCTTCAGCACCTCCACTTCACTGACGTAGACCGAGCTGAAGTCAGAAAAGTTGAACGTCTGGCCATTGCCCGAAGCGATCGGCCGCCCCTCGAGCAGGACCTCGTTGAATGAGCCGCCGAAGCCGCGGACATTGATGCCCTGAGTCATGCCCGTGGCGGTGGGCGCACCGGCGGCGCTCGAATAATTGAGGCTGCCGCGGTTGACCGTTACGCCCGGGATGCGGGCGATGGCGTCGCCGATATTGGCATCGGGAAACTGGCCGATGTCCTCCGAGGAGATCGCATCGACGACACCGATGGCGTTCTGCTTGATGTCCATGGCCCGCTGCAGCGAGGCACGGATACCGGTGACGACCACCTCCTGCAGCTGATCGCCGGACTGTGACGTGTCGGAGGCAGGCGGCGCAGTCTGCGCCAGAAGCGGAGTACACATTGCGGCGGTCGATACACCCAGCACGCCGCGTACCACTCCACTGATCTGACTATTACGGCTCATTAGCGATCTCCCCCAAGTCCGATTCTGTAGTTAAGGACCACCCGCGGGCATCCGTCCGGAGACGAGGCCAGGCCTTGAGCACAACAGCATGCGCGGCCCCCCTTCGGTGCTCCCGAAACCGAGTAGCTCCCCAATATCCAAAATGGTAGCGCTACCTTCTTGGGCGCGAGTATAGACACGGTTGCAAAGTCAAAGCAACTGCCTTCTGCAATGCCGGCCTTTTTTGACAATTCAACTGTTCGGATGGCGCGGAACGATCGACGCGCGGGAACAGCGCACCCATCGCAATGCAATGTATTCCAGCTCGCGGATCCGGGTCGTCGGCGCCGCGGCAGCCGCGCGTCCGGATGCTGCGCGCGCGCGCCGGGGCCGGGCGCGCTGCGGGACTCACCGCAACGCCCGCAGCCCGCAAAATGGTAGCGCTCTCAAGTTGATGCGTGTAGCCTTAGGCCGGCGCTGGCGCGGCCGGTAGGGCCGTTGCCGCGCACGGCGACAAGAGCAACATGCAGCGCTGATACCGCAGGAGGGGGGAACAATGACGGACGGACCTTGCGGTTCGCGCAGCGGCCGGCGGTCGATGGCCGCCGCGCTGGCAGTCGGCTGCATGCTGGGAGCGATTTGCGCCAGTTCTGCGGCCGCGCAGAGCGTACCGCTCTATCGCAACGCCGCGGCCCCCATCGATCAGCGCGTGGAGGACCTGCTCGGGCGGATGACCCAGGCGGAGAAAATCGCCCAGATCACCTGTATCTGGGATCGCAAGAAGCTGCTGCTCGATGCTTCCGGCAACTTCGACGCGGCCAAGGCGCGGAGCAGTTTCCCCGATGGCATCGGGCAGGTGGCCCGACCGAGCGATCTCAACGGCAGCGGCGGTGACCCGCTGCAGCAGCCGTTCCGGAACGCCCGGGAGACGGTGACTCTGGTCAACGCCATTCAGCACTACGCCGTCGAGCACACCCGTCTGGGAATTCCGGTGCTGTTCCATGAAGAAGGCCTGCATGGCTATGCCGCCCGCGATGCCACCAGTTTTCCGCAGGCCATTGCACTGGCCAGTTCCTGGGACCCGGAACTGTTGACCCGGGTCTTCAGCGTCGCCGGGCGTGAAATCCGTGCGCGCGGTGTGCAGATGGTGCTCGCCCCCGTGGTCGACGTTGCGCGCGACCCGCGCTGGGGCCGCATCGAGGAAACCTACGGTGAGGACCCCTACCTGGTGAGCCAGATGGGCATCGCCGCGGTCCGCGGCTTTCAGGGCGACACGCTGCCGCTGGGCCCGGGCAAGGTGTTCGCGACCCTCAAGCACATGACCGGCCATGGGCAGCCGGAAAGCGGCACCAACGTGGGCCCCGCGCCCATCGCCGAGCGCACGCTGCGGCAGATGTTCTTGCCGCCGTTCGCCGCCGCGATCCAGCAGGCGCATGCGCTCAACGTGATGGCCTCCTACAACGAAATCGATGGCCTGCCGTCGCATGCCAACTACTGGCTGCTGCATGACGTCCTGCGGGGCGAAATGGGCTTCACCGGCGCGGTCGTCAGTGACTACTACGGCATCGAACAGCTGGAGCAGCTGCACCACGTGGTCCCCGACCTCATGCATGCGGCAGCCCGCGCCCTGCACGCCGGCGTCGACTTCGATCTGCCGGACGGCGAGGCCTATGCAAAGCTGCCCGAGGCGCTCGCGGCCGGCCTGGTGACGCAGGCGCAGATCGACGCTGCGGTCCGGCGCATGCTGCGGCTGAAGATGCTGGCGGGACTGTTCGAGAATCCCTACGCCGACGCGGCGCAGGCCAGCTCGATCACCGGTAACGCGGAGGCCCGGATGCTCGCCGCGCAGGCCGCCGGCCGGACCACGGTACTGCTGAAGAACGATGGCATGCTGCCGCTCAAGTCCGGAGCGGTCGGAACGCTCGCCGTCATCGGTCCGAATGCCGATACCGTGCAGTTGGGCGGCTATTCGAACGTCCCCGCCCATGCTGTCACGTTGCTGCAGGGCCTGCGCACCCTGGTGGGCGACCGGATGCGCATCGTCACCGCCGAGGGCGTGCGGATCACGGACTCGGGCGACTGGTACACGGACGAGGTGCGCCTGGCGAACCGGGCGCAGAACCTGCAGCGCATCGCGCAGGCGGTGACCGTCGCGAAATCCGCCGACGCGATCGTGCTCGCCATCGGCACCAACCCGGCGATCAGCCGCGAGGGCTGGGCCGACAACCACCTTGGAGATCGCGACACGCTCGATCTTTTGGGCGAGCAGCCGGAACTGGCACAGGCACTTCTTGCACTCGGCAAGCCCGTGGCGGTGGTGCTCATCAATGGTCCGCCGCTCTCGGTGCCGCTGCTGGCGGACAGGGCCAATGCGATTCTCGAGGCCTGGTACCCGGGCCAGGAGGGGGGCACGGCCCTCGCCGGTATCCTCCTCGGCGATACCAACCCGGGCGGCAAGCTGCCGGTGACCTTCCCGCGCTCGGTAGGCCAGCTGCCGATGGTCTACAACCAGAAGCCGAGCGCGCACCGTGGCTATGAGTTCAGCTCCAGGGAGCCGCTGTTCCCCTTCGGCTTCGGGCTTTCGTACACCACTTTTGCGATCGGCGTCCCGCAGCTTTCCTCACCCAGGATCCGCGCGGGAGAGTCCGTGCAGGTTGCGGTGGACGTGCGCAATACCGGCAGGCTCGCCGGTGATGAGGTCGTCCAGTTGTATGTGCACGAGACCGTGAGCTCGGTGACCCAGCCGGTCAAGTCGCTCAAGGCATTCCGGCGCGTGACGCTCGCGCCCGGCGCGGTCACCACGGTGCGCTTTACGCTGGACCGCAGCGCCCTGGCGCTGCGCGATGAGCACATGCAGGAAGTCGTGGAGCCGGGGACCTTCGAGATCATGGCGGGCAACAGTTCGGCAAACCTGCAGACCACCCGACTCGAGGTCACACCCTAGTGCACGCGAAGCTTTGCGGATGCCGGCGGCAGCGATACTGCCCCCCCACGCCAGGCGCGCCCGTCGCCGGCGTCCGCAGTTCATAACGAGAGATCATGGCCATGAACCGTCGCAGCCTGCTGCAGTCGGCGCTCGCCCTAAGCGCCCTGCCCCTGGAACCGCTGATGAGCCCTGCGGGCGCGGCCACTGCAGCTGCCGCCGCGGCGCCTGCGGTGCCCGATGCCGGCCGCTTTCCCGAAGGGTTCCTGTGGGGCGCCGCCACGGCCGCCTACCAGGTCGAGGGGGCCTGGCAGGAGGACGGCAAGGGGGAGTCCATCTGGGACCGCTTCAGCCACACGGCCGGACACATCAGGAACGGGGACACCGGGGATGTCGCCTGCGACAGCTACCACCGCTATGCGGATGACATCGCGCTGCTGAAGCAGCTGAACCTGAAGACCTACCGGTACTCGATTTCGTGGCCCCGCATCCAGCCCACCGGCCGCGGCCCGGTCAATCAGCGCGGGCTGGACCACTACCGGCGCATGACCGACCAACTGCTGCAGGCCGGCATCCGCCCGATGCCCACGCTCTACCACTGGGACCTGCCGCAGGCGCTGGAGGATGCCGGGGGCTGGCCCAATCGCGACACCGCGGCGCGCTTCGCCGACTACGCGGCCCTCGTCGGGCGCGGCCTCGGGGACCGCATCGGACAATGGGCGCTGTTCAACGAGCCGAAGACTTTCACCGCCGTCGGCTACTGGAACGGCCGGCATGCACCCGGGCGCCAGGACTGGCCGGCCTTCCTCAAGGCCACGCACACCGTCAATCTCGCGCAGGGCATGGCGTTCCACGCGCTCAAGGCCCTCAATGGCCGGCTGCAATTGGGTAGCGCGTTCGATGTCGCTCCCATGTTCCCGGCCAGCGCCTCCTACGAGGATGTCGCCGCGGCCGAACGCTGGCATCGCTTCCAGAACCTGTGGTTCATCATCCCTGCCCTGCGCGGCCACTATCCCGAAGGCGTACTGCCGCCCGAAAAGCAGGCCGCGGCGCTCGGCTATCGCGACGGCGATGAGCGGATCATGCGTGCGCCGCTGGACTTCATGGGGCTCAATTACTACTCGCCCTGGCTGGTGAAGCATTCCACCGCACCAGACAGCGCGCCCGATCTCGACACCAGCGGCCAGTGGGCCACTGCGCCCGGCCATTCATCGAAGACCGATATCGGCTGGGACATCTTTCCGCAGGGCTTCCATGAGATCCTGATCCGCATGCGACGCGAGATCGGACCCATGCCGATCGAAATCACCGAAAACGGTGCCGCCTACAACACGGGGCCGGATTCCCAGGGAAGGATCCATGACTCCGCGCGGATCGCCTACCTGCGCAGTCACCTCCAGGCCCTGTCGCGGGCCATCCGCGACGGGGTTCCGGTGCGCGCCTACCACTGCTGGGCACTGCTGGACAATTTCGAATGGGCCGAAGGCTATTCACAGCGTTTCGGGCTCACGTACGTCGACTTCGATCATGGACAGCGCCGCACCATCAAGGATTCCGGGCATTGGTTCGCCGCCGTCGCCGCGGCCAACCGGGTCAGCTAGTGTCCCTGACCCGGGGCATAGCGATAGACCTGAGCCTCATACCAGTCGAGCGTGTGTTCCGGAGCCGCGATTCCCGGCGCCAGCGGCAACCCGGACTGGTGCTGGAAGTAGGCGATGCAGGCATCGCGCCACCACCGGGCTTCCTGCTGCTGCTCTGCGAGGAATGCGGCCGTTTTGTTGAAGCGCTCGGCGTCCACATCGCCCTTGAGTGAATTCCAGGTACGCGCCATTTCCTGCACCGTGCTCACGCCGCGGCTGTAACGATACGTCAGTTCATCCCACACCGTGCGCCCCGAGACCAGGCGGTCGGTCCAGCGCAGATGGTGGAACCACAGCAGATACTTCATGTCGTCGGCGGCCGGATCGGCCAGGCGGCGCGCGACCTCGGGCGCGTAGTCCGCCAGCGCGTCACTGCCGGTGGCGGTGCGGTCGAACCCGATGCCGTCCTTGCCGGCATGGTGGTAGTAGACGGGGTTCCATTCGGGACGTTTGAGATCACTCACCCAGGGCCCGGGGCCATAGTGATGGCCCGTCGCCATGATGTGAGCCAGTCCGAGCGGGGTCATGTAGTCGACCACCGCCTCACGCGAGCGCAGCATCATGTCCACGACCGGCGTGATGAACGCGGAGTCGTTGGAAAAAGTCATCCTGATCCAGTCGGTGGCGATCCGCTTCGGATCGGCCTGCGGATCCCAAGCCAGTCGGCCGAACGCGTACCAGTCGGCCTGATCGAAGATCGAGCCGGACCAGTCCCGGTCCGAACCCACGTTGGACACTCCGGCCATGCCCGTGAGGGTGTGCCCTTCGAGCGAGCCGTCGATGACCCGCGCAACGGTGGAACGGGGACCGTGCGCGAAAGTGTCCCAGCGCAGCACCTCGGAAAACAGCGCCCCGAGGTACACCAGGTGCGTGGAGAAGCCGAGGTATTCCTTGGTGAGCTGCACTTCGAGCATTTCGTTGGTGTGCGGCATGGCGCCGAACAGCGGATGCGCCGGCTCGCGCGGCTGAAAATCCAGCGGGCCGTTCTTGATCTGCACCAGCACATTGGCCGCGAACTGGCCGTCCAGGGGTTTGAATTCCCGGTACGCCTGACGGACCCGGTCCTGGCGATCCTCGGTCGCGTAGATGAACGCGCGCCACATCAGCACGCCGCCATGCGGTGCCAGGGCACCCGCGATCATGTTGGCGCCCTGGGCCTGGGTGAGATGATAGTCCCGTGGTCCCGGCTGGCCCTCGCTGTCGGCCTTCACCAGGAACCCGCCGAAATCCGGGATCGAACGATAGATCTCGTCGCACTTGGCGTGCCACCAGGCGATGACCGCCGGATCGCGCGGATCGCCGGTCTTGGTTGCGCCCAGGTCGAGCGGGCTGTTGAACAGCACCGACAGGTAGACCCTGATCCCGTAGGGGCGCAGGACATCGGCGAGCGCGGCGACCTTGGCGATCCAACGCGGCGTCAGATACACCGAGCTGGCGCTCACGTTGTTGAAGACGACGCCGTTGATGCCGACCGAGGCATCCGCGCGTGCGTAGTCCCGGTAGCGCGGATCGACGTATCCGGGCAACCGCCAGAAATCCCAGATGGACTCTCCGGCGTAGCCGCGCTCCACGGTGCGGTCGGGATTGTCCCAATGATCGAGCACGCGCAGCTTCAGATGCGGCGCATCGTGGATATCGAGTCCTTCGAGGGACTCCCGCCGCTGCATCAGCGCCAGATAGCGGAACGTGCCGTACAGCAGGCCCACGTCGTTGTTCGCCGCGATCAGCGTGACCGCATGTCCGTCCCATTGCGTGGACTCGAGCACGAAGCCTTCCGGGCCCGCGGCGGCGAGTCCGAGCGCAGCGGCGCGCGCGGCGATCTGCGCCGAGGAGGCCGGCGTGCCCAGCACGATGCTGCCCTCGGGCACCAGCGCGGCCGATGCGGACGGCGGCTGCGCACCGAGCAGGCCCGCAAGGCCGGTATCCAGTTCCGCCAGCGCCGCCTGCAGCACCGGGGAGTCTCCCAGTGCGACCACGGCGGTCGCGCGGGCCGCATAGCGTTCCTGCCAGGGCTGCCCGACCGGGGTATACCTCAGCCACAACTGATACCCGTCCTCATCGGCAGGTTCGCGGGCGTGGGCGCCCGGCATGAGACCGATCATCAGGGCGATGCCCAACCCCCAGGTGCAGACGCGGGTGACGTTCATGCCGCGCAGACTGCCTCGAATGCGTCGCGACCACAATTGGGCGCGATGCGCGCCGCGCGGCTACACTGCCCCATCACCCATTTCGACCGGAACCCGTGGCGACATCCAGATCGGGCGCGCGCGCGCCGCAATACGACGTGGCCGTCATCGGCGCGGGTCACAACGGCCTCACCTGTGCGTGCTACCTGGCCCGCGCCGGTTTGAAAGTGGCGGTCTTCGAGCGCCGCGCGGTGGCCGGCGGCGCGGCGGTGACCGAAGAGTTTCATCCGGGATTCCGCAACTCCACCGCCAGCTACACCGTGAGCCTGCTGCACCCGCAGGTGATCCACGACCTGCGACTGCACGAGCACGGCCTGCGGATCATCGAGCGGCCGATGCAGAATTTCCTGCCGCTGGGCGATGCCGCCTCCCGTCGCAACTTCTGCGTCGGCCCCGGCAGTGCGGATACCCGTGCCGCCCTCGCCGCCTTTTCCGTCCGCGATGCCAACCGCCTGGCGGACTACTACCGGATGCTGGATCGGGTGGTGGCCTTCCTGCGCGACCTGCTGCTGCGCACACCGCCCGCGAATCTGCGCCGGGCTCGCGACCTCATGGGGCTGCTGAGCCTGGGAAATGCTTTCAGAAAGCTTCCTGCCACCGCGCAATACGAAGTCCACGAGCTTTTCACCCGCAGTGCCGGGGAACTGCTGGACGGCTGGTTTGAAAGCGACGCCATCAAGGCGCTGCTGGGATTCGATGCCGTGGTCGGTGCCTGGCAGAGTCCCTATGCCCCGGGCAGCGGCTACGTGCTGTTGCACCACGCCTTCGGCGAGACCCATGGCAAGAGCGGGGTCTGGGGTCATGCCCTCGGCGGCATGGGCTCGATCACCCAGGCCATGGTCGGCGAGGCGCAACGGCTCGGTGTGGATGTCTTCCTGGAAGCCGGCGTCGAACGGGTGGAAGTCACCGGCGGCCACGGCGACGGTACGGCTCGTGCCAGTGGGCTGGTGCTCAGTGACGGGCGCGCCGTCGCGGTTGGCTGCATTGCGGCAAACATCAATCCCCGGCTGCTGTTCACGGCGCTGGTGGAGCCCGGCGCATTGCCGGATGACTTCAGGGCCCGCATCCATCGTTTCCGTTGCGAATCGGCCACGTTCCGCATGAATGTGGCGCTGTCCGAACTGCCCCACTTCGAGGGCATGCCCGCCACGGGTGCACATCTGGGCGCCGGCATCATCATGGCCCCTTCGCTTGCGTTCATGGACCAGGCCTGGCTGAGCGCGTGCGCGACTGGCATCTCGCATCGGCCGATCGTCGAAATGCTGATTCCGAGCACCATCGATGACTCCCTGGCGCCTGCCGGGGCCCACGTGGCGAGCCTGTTCTGCCAGCATTTCCGCTACCGGCTGCCCGGGGGACGACGCTGGCAGGATGAACGCGAGGCCGCCGCCGACCACATCATCGACACGGTGACGGCCTATGCACCCAACTTCCGGCGTAGCATCGTGGGGAGGATGGCGCTGTCGCCGGTCGATCTGGAGGAACGCTTCGGACTGCTCGGCGGGGATATATTCCACGGCAGCCTGGGGCTCGATCAGCTGTGGGCTGCGCGACCCCTGCTCGGCTACGGCGACTACCGCACACCGGTGCGCGGACTGTACCTGTGTGGCTCGGGCACGCACCCCGGTGGCGGCGTCACGGCGGTGCCAGGCCACAACGCGGCGCGGGAAATCATCAAAGATCACCGCCGCAGGCGTTGATTGCGTGAACTTAATAAACTGTTACGCAGCACGCGAAGCATCAGGCCATTCATTGAGTTCGAATTCATTGAATGTCGCCCCGCACCGACACGGGGCAAAAGACTACGCTTTAAATAGTCTTTAAGTAGTTGCATTCCTTGGCCAAATTTGATGCCATTGCGGCCGCTTGCGAAGACTGTGGCGGAGCCCCCGCTGGTGTTCGCATTGTCCTACGACGCATTTAGGACTCCCGTTAACCACCCAGAAGGGGATTTTCAAATGAAAAGCACGATGATCGTCAAGGTGGCCGCTGTTGCTGCCGTTGTTGCCCTGGCTGGCTGCACGGACCTGAAGCCGATGCAGGCACAGGTCGATGACCTGAAGTCCCAGGTCTCGAAGCTGCAGTCCGAAGTGCAGGGTGCCAACTCTGCTGCCGCACAGGCCTCCTCGCAGGCTCAGGCTGCCAACACGGCTGCTGCCGGTGCGCAGAGCACCGCGAACCAGGCTCTGGCTGCCGCCCAGGCTGCCCAGGCCGCCGTCGACGCGACCAACGAGAAGATCGACCGCATGTTCAAGCGCTCGATCTCCAAGTAAGCACATCCGTCCGTCCATCCGGGACGGAATTTGCTCCGAGCAACGCCGCGCCCTTGCGCGGCGTTTCTTTTTTCAGTAGCGCACGAGTGCCGATCCCCAGGTGAAGCCGCCGCCGAACGCCTCCAGCAGCAGCAGATCGCCGCGCCTGATGCGGCCGTCGCGCACGCCCACGTCCAGCGCGAGTGGGATGGAGGCCGCCGAAGTGTTGCCGTGGTCCTGGACGGTGACGATCACCTTGTCCATCGGCAGCTCCAGGCGCCGCGCCGTGGCCTGGATGATGCGGATGTTGGCCTGATGCGGCACCAGCCAGTCCACGGCCGAACGGTCCAGGCCGTTGGCCGCGAGCGCCTCTTCCACCGCCTTGCCGAGATTGATGACGGCGATCTTGAACACTTCGCTGCCGGCCATCCTGATGCGGCTCGGATCCGCCCGCCGCGCGGGACCGCCGCCGCAGTAGAGCAGGTCCTTGTAGGAGCCGTCGGCATGCAGATGGGTTGAGAGTATGCCGGGTGTCTCTCCGGCCCTGAGGACCACGGCGCCGGCGCCGTCGGCGAACAGGATGGCCGTGCCCCGGTCCGTCCAGTCGGTGATGCGTGACATGGTCTCCGCCCCGACGACCAGCGCATTGCGTGCTTCCCCGGCGCGCACGAACTTGTCCGCCACCGACAGCGCATACACGAAGCCGCTGCAGGCAGCCTCGACGCTGAATGCCGGTCCTCCGAAGCACCCGAGTCGCTGCTGCAGCAGCACCCCGCCGTTCGGGAAGACGAAATCGGGCGTCGAGGTGGCGAACACGATCAGGTCGATGTCGGCCGGGGCCAGGCCCGCGGCGCTGATCGCGGCACGCGCGGCCGGCTCGGCGAGGTCGACCGTGCCTTGGTGCTCGGCGACGATATGCCGCTTCACGATGCCGGTACGTTCGCGGATCCAGGCATCGCTGGTGTCCATCAACCGTTCCAGGTCGTGGTTGGTCAGGATCTTGTCCGGCAGGCAGCTGCCGGTGCCGGCGATTTGCGAATACATCAACGCCCCTGTGAATCAAATGCCTGCGCAACCTGCGCACACAGCTTGCCGCGCCCGAGCGTGGCGGCCAGTTCCACGGCCCGCGCGAAGGCGGTCGCATCCGCCTGACCATGACTTTTTACCACGACGCCCCCGAGGCCTACCATGCAGGCGCCGTTGTAGCGACGCGGATCCAGACCCTGCGCCAGACGCCGCAGCGAGGGTCGTGCCAGCAACGCCGCCAGGCGATTGCCGGCGCCGGTCGCGAACTCGCGGCGGGTGCGGGTGCCGATCATGCGCGCCAGGCCTTCCATGGTCTTCAGGGCGACGTTGCCGGTGAACCCGTCGGTCACGACCACATCGACGCGGTCCGAGAAGATGTGATCACCTTCGACGAACCCGATGTAGTTGAGGCCGGACTGCAGCAGCCGCGTGTGCGCGGCGCGCACCGTGTCATGGCCCTTGATGTCCTCCTCGCCGATGTTCAGCAGGCCCACGCGCGGGGCCGTGATGCCGGAGAGCTCGCGGGCCACGACCGCGCCCAGGGTCGCAAACTGCAGCAGCTGGATGTCGGAGGCGCGGGTGTTGGCTCCGAGATCCAGCATCAGCGTCTGACCGGCCTCGGACGGAATCGCCGAGACCATCGCCGGACGCTCCACGTTCGCGACCATCTTCAGCACGTAGTGGGCCATCGCCGTCAGCGCTCCGGTGTTGCCGGCACTGACGCAGGCCGCGGCCCGGCCTTCGGCGACCAGATTGAGGGCCACGCGCATGGAGGAGTCCCGTCCGCTGCGGATGGCTACCCGCGGCGGGCTGTCCATGGCAACGACCTGGGAGGCGGCGACGAGCTGCATGCGCCGCCGCAGGGCCTGTGGAAGGGTCCGCAGCGGCGCCTCGATCGGACCACTCTGTCCGATCAGCAGCACCGCCAGCAGCGGGTCCTCGCGCAGGGCCTGCACGACACCCGCGAGGCGCTCTTCCGGCCCGCGATCGCCGCTCATCACGTCAATCGCGATGGGCAACACTGGCCGGGTCGCGCGTCAGGCAGTTGGCGCGAGGCTATTCCTGACCGTCGGTGTCGGCCGGCTTCTCCAGCACGCGCTTGCCGCGGTAGAAGCCATCCGGGGTGATGCAATGACGCAGGTGGGTCTCACCGGACTGCGGATCGATGGACAGGGCGGGCTTCGCCAGTCCGTCGTGCGAACGGTGCATACCGCGCTTGGACGGTGTCTTGCGGCTTTTCTGAACGGGCATGGCGGAACTCTCCGGATACGAAATCTGAACGTCTAAAACTACTGCCGCTTGAGCAGCTCTCCGAGCTGGCCAAACGGTCGTTGTGTCTCGGCGGGGGGCTCTTCGGCAAACCCCTGCCCCGCGCCCGCGCTGTCGCCGGCACAGTCCTTGTCTTCATGCCGCGGCACCAGCGGCAGCGCCAGCAGCAGTTCCTCCTCGACCAGGTCCCGGAGGCTGATGCGGTAGTCGGGTGCGAGCACGGTCTCCACGGTGTCAGGAACCCGCTCGGCCTCCGCCGCCGTCGCGACCAGTGCCGCGCGCCCGCTGCCCTCGATCCTGCGGACCAGAGGTCCGAGGCAACGCTGACAGGTCAGGGTCACCTCGGCGGCCACGCGCGTCGCGGCCACCGCGATCCGACCTTCGCGGCTGAAAGCCACCCGCCCGACGGCCTCCCCGTCCGGCGCCGCCAGCATCGGCAGCACCCGCGGGAGATGCCTCAGCGGGATCGAAAAATCGATCTCCGCCCGCCCGTCGGCCAGCGGGCCGACATCGAGCAACTTCGACCAGCCCTCTGACATGGGGCGCGTATCATAGGTATCGCGCCCGGCCAAGTCAAAAGCACTTGGATTGGATGCAAACCTTTGTTTCGGCACTCTCTTTTAAGCTTTGCCCCAGCGGTGCAACTTGACCTCCAAGCCTCCCCTGATCCTGGCCTCGACCTCCCCCTACCGCCTTGAGCTCCTGCAGCGCCTGGGCCTGCCGTTCGAGGTCGAGGCGTCCGATGTGGACGAGGCACACGTCCCCGGCGAGCCTGCCACCGAGCGGGCCCTGCGCCTGGCGGCCGCCAAGGCCGAGGCCGTGGCCGTGCGTCATCCCCACGCCGTGGTGATCGGCAGCGACCAGGTTGCGGCGGCGGGCGGCATCGTTCTGGACAAGCCCGGCACCGTCGAGCGGGCCTGTCAGCAGCTCAAGCACCTGGCCGGCTCCCAGGCCCGGTTTCATACGGCCTGTGCCGTGCGCTGGCACAACACGGGTTTCAGCGTAAACCACCTGGACACGGTCACGGTTGCGGTCAGGGATCTCACCCCGGAGGAAATCGCGGCTTATGTAGCGCGGGAACAGCCCCTGAACTGCGCCGGCAGCTTCAAGTCCGAGGGCCTGGGCATCGCCCTGTTCTCGCGCATCGAATCGGAGGATCCGACGGCCCTGGTGGGACTGCCCCTGATCTGGCTCGCAGGCGCGCTGCGGCAGGCGGGCTACCGCCTGTTCTAGAGGGTCCGTCAGCGGCGGCGGCGGCCCGCCCGGGCAGGGGTGGACTCGCCCAGCGCATCGAGCACCGCCGCCAGATCCGTCGGCAACGGGGCACTGGCGCTGAAATCACCGCCGTTCGGCCAGTCGAATGAAATGCGATGCGAGTGCAGGAACATGCGCGTCAGCCCCTGCTGGCGCATGCGCTCGTTGAAGTCCTCGTCCCCGTACTTCCCGTCCCCGGCCACCGGATGTCCCACATGCGCGGCATGCACGCGGATCTGGTGGGTGCGGCCGGTGTCGAGGTCGACCTCCACCAGCGAGGCGCGGTTGCGGAAGAACTGGACCGGGCTGAAGGTGCTGACGGCGCTCTTGCCGCCAGCCTGGACGCGGACCGTACGCTCCCCGCCGACGCGAATGTCCGTATTCAGCGGCACGTCGATGCGCTTTTTGCCCAGGTCCCACTGACCCTTGAGCAGTGCCAGGTAGCCCTTCTCCACCTCGCCGTCGCGCATCAGCGCATGCAGGATGCGCAGCGCCGCAGGCTTGCGGGCCACCAGCAGGCAACCGCTCGTGTCCCGATCCAGGCGGTGAACCAGCTCCAGGCTCTCCTGCGGGCGACCGGCCCTCAAGGCCTCGATGACGCCAAAGCTCACGCCACTGCCGCCATGCACGGCGATGCCCGCCGGCTTGTTGATCACCATGAGGCGGTCGTTCTCGGTAATGATCGCGTCCCGGACCGTCTCGATGAGGCTGCGGGGTACGCGGGCCCGGGGGGCGGGTGCGTCCGGGCCCGGCAGGCTGACCGGGGGTACCCGGACCATGTCACCGCTCAGCAACCGGGTCTCCGGGCTCGCCCGCTTACCGTTGACGCGAACTTCGCCGCGACGAACGATGCGGAAAACGCGGCTGCGGGGCAGTCCCTCGAGCAGGCGGCTGAGGAAGTTGTCCAGGCGTACCCCCGCCTGGTCGGCGCCGACCTGTACATGGCGCACGCCTTCGCGCACCGGGCCCTCGGGTTGCTCGGACAACTTCTACCTCATCGTAAGATATTGTTTTTACAATAGTCTCAGGGCTATACTTCGGGAACTGTCCCAATAACAAGGACAGCCACAGGCGCGCGGCTCGAAAGCTCGTGCGCATGTTACCGGCCTCTTCGGGGGGAGTGGCGCACATGTACCGAAAGTCATGCGTTTCACCTTTCCCTTCGCGGATGGTCTTCAGTTGGTCCCCGATGTGAATCGGGGCCATCGCGTTGGGCCGACAAGATTGCTGCACCCGATTGAAGTCTTACAACACTGACTCCGGGCGCGCCGTCGGTAGAGCTACAAAAGGTTTTGGGCAACCACCCTTCCGTGGGCGGGTCCTCAGATGAGCGAGACTCGAGCACCCCTATCCCTTTATGTCCTGCTGCACGCCTGCGTGCGGCCTCCCGTCGTTTCCTTGTCGGCCTCTCATTGCTGGGTTAAGGCCGAACATGAAGAGAATGTTAGTCAATGCCACTCAACAGGAAGAGCTCCGGGTCGCTCTGGTTGATGGTCAGAAACTGTATGACCTGAGTATCGAACTGCAGTCGAAGGAACAGAAAAAAGCCAACATCTACAAGGGTCGCATCTCGCGGGTGGAGCCTTCGCTCGAAGCCTGCTTCGTCGACTATGGAGCGCAACGCCACGGCTTCCTGCCCCTGAAGGAGGTCTCGCGCGACTACTTCCGCGGCAATCCCCAAAGCGGTCGCATGAACATCCGCGAACTCCTGACCGAAGGCCAGGAGGTCATGGTCCAGGTCGAGAAGGAAGAACGCGGCAACAAGGGCGCCGCCCTCACGACCTTCATCAGTCTCGCGGGCCGCTTCCTGGTCCTGATGCCGAACAACCCCCGCGCCGGTGGCGTCTCGCGCCGCATCGAAGGCGAAGACCGCGACCAGATGCGCGAAGTCATGAGCCAGCTGCAGATCCCCGACGGCATGGGAGCCATCATCCGCACCGCGGGCGTCGGCCGCAGCGTCGAGGAACTGCAGTGGGACCTGGATAACCTGCGGGCCCAGTGGGAGCAGATCGCCGCCGCGGAGAAGGAGCGCCCTGCCCCGTTCCTCGTGTACCGCGAAAGCGATGCGGTCACCCGCGCCATGCGCGACTACCTCTCGGACGATGTCGGGGAGGTTCTGGTGGACGATGCGGCCGCCTACGGCAAGGCCCAGGAGTACATGCAGCGGTTCATGCCGGCTGAGGCGCAGCGGCGGCTCAAGCACTACACCGACGATATCGCGCTGTTCACCCGGTTCCAGATCGAGAGCCAGATCGAATCGGCGTACGCCCACAAGGTATCCCTGCCCTCCGGCGGCAGCATCGTCGTGGATTACACCGAGGCGCTGGTCTCCATCGACATCAACTCGGCCCGTGCCACCCGCGGTGCGGACATCGAGACCACGGCGCTCAATACCAACCTCGAGGCGGCCGATGAGATCGCCCGCCAGCTGCGCATCCGCGACATCGGCGGCCTGATCGTCATCGACTTCATCGACATGGAGTCCACCAAGAACCAGCGCGAGGTCGAGGACCGCCTGCGCGATGCGGTGAAGATGGACCGCGCCCGCATCCAGATCGGGCGTCTGTCCCGCTTCGGACTCCTGGAAATGTCGCGGCAGCGTCTGCGGCCCTCGCTGGGCGAGTCCAGCCACATCGTGTGTCCGCGTTGCGTGGGCATCGGCAGCATCCGCAGCATCGAGTCCATGGCGCTGTCGGTCCTGCGCCTGATCGGTGAGGAACTGCGCAAGGACCGCACCGTGCGCGTCATCGCGCAGGTACCCGTGGACGTGGCGACCTACCTGATCAACGAGAAGCGCGACTGGATGCGCGATCTTGAGAGCAAGAGCGACGTCGAACTCATCATCGTGCCGAACCTGCACATGCAGACGCCGGAGTACGCCATCAAGCGCATCCGTGACGATGAAATGGAGCTGCCCGAGAACAAGCAGCTCAGCTACCTGATGCCGGTGGCCGCTCCGGTGGCCGACCCGGCGCTGGGCGAGAAGAAGCCGATGGTGGAACCGGCCGCGGTCGCCACCCTGCTGCCGACGACCGCCGCGCCGATGGTCGCCGCACCGCCCGCCCCGACTCCGGCACCGGC
>Ga0335075_10007693_pt1 | contig 16569 bp, 13 predicted proteins | sample Lox_Sample_24_FD_206723 | JGI IMG/M metagenome (GOLD analysis project Ga0335075, IMG submission 206723) | Soil microbial communities from Loxahatchee National Wildlife Refuge, Florida, United States - Lox_Sample_2.4 | ecosystem: Environmental > Terrestrial > Soil > Wetlands | place: USA...
CTTCTCTTCGGCCGCGCGGCGGGGGGGGGGGCCCCCCCCCCGGCGGCGCCGCCCGGGGGGGCCCCCCCCCCCCCCCCCCCTCGCCGGGCAGCCCATCGCCGTCGTTGGTATGGCCGCTCATTTCGGTCCCTGGAAGACTCTGCGCGCCTTTCAGCAACGCGTTCTCGGCGGTGACAACGAAGTGTCATCGACCTTGCCGCCGCACTGGTGGGGCGTACTGGACAGCGCCTGGTTCCGCGAACAGGGTTTCGATAGTCGCTCCTTCGCCGGCTACTACATCGACCCACAAGTCACGATCCAGGCCGATCGTTTCCGTATCCCGCCGCGTGAATTGCAGGAGACGTTGCCGCAACAATTGCTCATGCTGCAAGTCGCCGCTGAGGCCATCGACGCCGCCGGTCTACGGGAGGAGCAGCGTCCTCGCACCGGTGTTTTCATCGGGCTTGGCCTCGACCTGAACACGACGAATTTCCATCTTCGCTGGTCGCTCGATCCGGCGCTGCGCGATGTCGCCGGCCCGCCGCTGACCGCCAGCCGGACGATGGGATCGCTCGGCAGCATCGTCGCCAGCCGCATCGCCCGTGAGTTCCATCTCGGTGGACCGAGCTTCACTCTCAGCAGTGAGGAAAGCTCCGGCCTGCGTGCTCTGGAAGCCGCCGTACGCGCCTTGCAGCAAGGCGAAATCGATCAGGCCATCGCCGGGGCAGTCGATCTGGCAGGCGATGTCCGCGCCGTGCTGGCAACCCATCAGCATCGCCCCTTCTCCGCCGCCGGGCGCGTCTGTCCGTTCGATGTCGGGGCCGATGGGACGTTGCCGGGTGAAGGGGCCGCCACCGTCGTCCTCAAGCGGCTCGACGATGCCGTGCGCGACGGCGACACCATCCACGCGGTCATCAAGGGCATCGGTGTGGCCGCGGGCTATGAGCTGGCCCTCAAACGCGCTCACACGGAAGCCAGCGTCGATCCGGCCTCCATCGGCTACATCGAAGCACACGGCAGCGGCGATCCCACCGAGGACCGCACCGAGGCCGCGGCCCTTGCTTCTTACTTCGGCGAGCGCACCGGCCCGCATCCGCTGGCGCTGGGCAGTGCCAAGGCCGACATTGGGCATGCAGGGTCCGCTGCCGGGTTCGCCTCGCTCATCAAAGCGTGCTTGTGCCTGGATCAACAGATTCTGCCGCCGCTACGCAACTTTGCTTCCGAGCGTGAGGAGCTGGCGCAGCTCGGCGACCGCTTTCAGCTCCTGCGGGCACCACAATTCTGGCTGCGCGATCGCGCCGCCGGACCGCGCCGAGCCGGGGTCAGCTCCTTTAGCGTGGACGGCAATTGTGTTCACGTCGTTCTTGAAGCCTGGGAGCCGGCCGCTTGCGTTGATCGCCCGGATCGTCTGCATCCTCTGGGAAAATATGCCGAGACGCTCTTCGTCATCGAGGGACGCGACGCTCGTGCTCTGATCGAGGGGCTGGGCCGTCTGCGCAGTCGTTTGGGTGCGATCCCGGACGCCGCGCTGGAAACGCTGGCCCGCGACTGGTACCAGAAGAACCCGCTTATTCCGAGCTTGCCGCTGGCGGTCTCCCTCGTAGCGCGCGACCGCCTGGAGCTGGTCGAGCAAATCGACACTGCCCAACACAGCTTGCGCGACGATCCTGCTCGACCATTTGCTCTGCGGCCGGCGTTCCGGGATCGCGTCTTCCACGCTGCCGTGCCGCTGGGCCGCACCGGCCGCCTCGCCTTCGTGTTCCCTGGCTCCGGCAACGATTATCCGGGCATGGGCCGCGACCTCGGCGTGTACTGGCCGGAAATCCTCCGTCGTCAGGACGCCGAGAATGGCTACTTGAGGAGTCAATTTCTCCCTAATATCTTCTGGACCGAGCGATACAAAGCCAGCCCGAGTGTGCGTGATCGCATCTTCGGCCAGGTCACGCTGGGCAGTCTGCTGTCAGACGTGGTACGCCGCTTCGGTGTCCGCGTCGATGCGGTGATCGGCAACAGTCTCGGCGAGTCAGCCGGCCTGTTTGCCTTGCGTGCCTGGACCGACCGCGATGCCATGTTGCACGCCATGAACAGATCGCCGCTGTTCGTCAGCGACCTGACCGGCACATGCGAGGCAGCCCGTAAAACATGGCGGTTGCCGTCCGATGCTGCCGTGGATTGGGTGACGGGGATTGTTGATCGCGGACCGGGCGCGGTGCGCAATGCCTGCGCTGGATTGCGCCGAGCCTATCTACTCATCATCAACACGCCGCGCGAATGCGTCGTCGGGGGCGAACGCGACGAGGTGCAGAAGGTCGTCGAGCATCTCGGCTGCAACTTCCTGGCCTTGCCGGAAACTTCGACGGTGCATTGTCCGGTGATCTGCCCGGTGGCGGAAGCGTATCGCGAGCTGCACCGCCTAGCGACGACTCCGTCCCCCGGCGTGCGGTTCTACAGCACGGCGTTGGCCCGCTCCTTCGAGGTGAATCCCGACAGCGCCGCCGAGTCGATCCTGGCGCAAGCGCTGGATACCGTCGATTTCCCTGCCGTGATCGAATCGGCTTATCGCGACGGCGTCCGCCTTTTCCTGGAGATGGGGCCGGGCGCATCCTGCACACGCCTGATCGACGCCATCCTCGGCGGCCGTCCGCATCGCTCGCGCTCGGTCTCCGTCGCCGGTGCTGACGGCGTTTCGCAGGTGCTGCGGCTGCTGGCGCAAATGAGCGCCGAGCGGGTGCCGCTGGATCTGGCGCCGCTGTATGGTCCGAAGACGATGCCTGACGTCACGCTCGCTCCGGCTGAACGACGGCTGTTGAGTGTGCCGGTTGGCGGCTCATCGTTTGCGGTGCCGCCATCGAAACCGTTGCCTCCCAAGACGGACCTCGCCTCTCTCCCCCCCTCGCCGGCTATCGCCTCCCCTCCCTCGTTCCCAAGCTCTGCTTGGGAACGCACGTCGGGAAGCTCTGCTTCCCATCCCACACCGGAGCCGGACGCGAAGCAGAGCTTCGCAGCCGTGCCTTCCCAAGCAGAGCTTGGGAACGAGGAAATGGCCTCGCCCCTCACTCCCTACGCGGGGGCCGAGCTAGCGCCATTCATCACGAAGACCGTGACGGCGCGCCAGGCCGCGAGCGAGGCACATGCGGCTTATCTGCGTTTGTCCGCCACACTCCAGCGCGGGCTGATGGAAAATCTCCAATTCCAGGCGCGACTGTCGAGCTGCATTCTGGCGAACGGGGTCGCGTCAGCTCCCCGACAGGGTGAGTCTCTGGGAGTAGTGACGCAACCCCGTTCGCCGATTGCCCTCGATCGCGACCAGTGCCTGGAGTTCGCCGTTGGTTCCATCGCCCGCGTCCTCGGTCCCGACTTCGCCGCCATCGACCGCCATCCGACGCGCGTGCGTCTCCCCGATGAGCCGCTGATGCTGGTCGATCGCATTCTGACCATCGAGGGCCAGCCGCGCTCGCTCACGTCGGGCCGCGTCGTCACCGAACACGACATCCATCCCGGCGCCTGGTATCTCGACGGCGGCCGTATCGCCACCTGCATCGCCATCGAAGCCGGCCAGGCCGATCTCTTTTTGTCCGCGTATCTCGGCATCGATTTTCAGACGCGCGGTCTCGCCGTTTATCGCCTGCTTGATGCCGCAGTGACGTTCCATCGCGGACTGCCGCGACCCGGTGAGGTCATCCGCTACGATATCCGCATCGAACGTCTCTTTCGCCAGGGCGACACGTTCCTGTTCAAGTTTCAGTTCGACGGCAGCGTGGACGGAGAGCCGCTGCTGACGATGAAGAACGGCTGTGCCGGCTTCTTCACTGCCGCCGAGCTGGCCGCTGGCAAGGGGGTCGTGCAGACCACTCTCGATACCCGTCCGCGTCGCGGAAGTCAGCCCGACGATGCCGCGGAGCTGCCGCCCATCGGCAAGGAATCTTACAGCGCTGAACAACTCGACGCGCTGCGTGCGGGTGATCCCTCGGGTTGCTTCGGTTCGCTCTTTGACGGCCGGCGTTTGCCCGAGGAGCTGCGTCTGCCGGGCGGCCGCATGAAGCTCGTCGATCGCGTCACGCATCTCGATCCGGCGGGCGGGCGCTTCGGCGTCGGCATCATCCGCGCCGAGGCTGACATTGATCCGCAGGCCTGGTTCTTGACCTGTCATTTCGTGGACGATCCGGTCATGCCCGGCACGCTGATGTACGAGTGCTGCCTGCACACGCTGCGGATTTATCTGCTGCGGCTGGGCTGGGTCGCCGAGGGCGAGGACGTGGTGTGCGAGCCGGTGCCGGGCGTGGCCAGCGTGCTGAAGTGTCGCGGCCAGGTGACGGCGGCGACGCGCACCGTCACCTACGAGGTGATCCTGAAGGAGCGCGGCTATCGACCGGAGCCGTACGCGCTCGCCGACGCTCTGATGTACGCCGATGGTAAGCTGATTGTCGAAATCACGAACATGTCGGTGCGGTTGGCAGGGTTGACGCGCGAGAGGATCGCGGCCGGCTGGTCCTCCTCGTTCCCACGCTCCGCGTGGGAACGCAGGTCCGGACGCTCCGCGGGCCGTCCCACGCAAACGCCTGATGCGACGCGGAGCGTCGAAGATCTGCGTTCCCACGCGGAGCGTGGGAACGAGGGGGCCGAGCTGTTCGACAAACGACACATCCTCGCCTTCGCTGCCGGCAAACCCTCCGATGCCTTCGGCGAGCCGTATCGCGTCTTCGACGAAGGCCGCTTCGTCGCGCGGCTACCCGGCCCGCCTTTCTCCTTCCTCGACCGCATCACGCGCATCGAGGCTGAGCAATACAAGATGATTGCGGGCGGAGCTATCGAGGCGCAATATGATGTTCCTGCGGATGCCTGGTACTTCGCGGCCGAGCGCCAGCCGGTCATGCCGTTCGCGGTGCTGCTGGAAATCGCCTTACAATCGTGCGGTTTTCTGGCGGCCTACGCCGGCTCGGCGCTGACCAGCCCTGTCGATCTCGCCTTCCGCAATCTTGAAGGCGAGGCCGAGGTGCTGGAGGCCGTGACGCCCGAAGCCGGCACGCTGACGACGCGCGTCCGTCTGCTGCGTGTGGCATCTTCGGGCGGTATGATTATCCAAACCTACGAATTCGCCGTGCGTGGCGGCTCAGGCGATGTCTATCGCGGGCAAACAACATTCGGCTTCTTCTCGCGCGATGCCCTGGCCCAGCAAATCGGCATCCGCGAGGCGAAACCGTATGAAACGATAGGAGGATGCACCTTCGACTATCCGCGCGAGGCGCCGTTCCCCGAGGATCGGCTGCGGATGATCGATCGCATCGAATGTTTCGTGCCGGACGGCGGCCCGCACGGTCTGGGCTTCATCGAGGGTCGCAAGGTGGTGGACCCAGAGGAATGGTTCTTCAAGGCCCACTTTTATCAGGATCCGGTGTGGCCCGGCTCGCTCGGACTGGAGGCGTTCTTGCAATTGCTCAAGGCAGCCGCCGTGCAATACTGGCCGAACAGCAAGAATGGTCCCTTCCTCGCCTGTCCACCGAAGCCGCACCGCTGGCGCTATCGCGGCCAGGTGGTCCCGACCAGCAAGGAGGTCACGGTGCAAGCGGTCATCACGGCCCGCGACGACGCGACGCGGACGCTAACAGCGGATGGCTTTCTGCTAGTAGACGGATTGATTATCTATCAGATCAACGATTTCACTCTGCGTTTGGACGAGGCGACATGAAGTACTCGCGTGTCTTTCTCGATACCATCGGCTACGAGCTGCCGCCCGAGGTCGTAACCACTCAGGAATTGGAAGCCCGATTGCGCCCGGTCTATCAGGCGCTGCATCTGAGCGAAGGACAGCTGGAAGCGCTGACCGGCATCGTCGAGCGTCGCTGGTGGGAGCCGGGTTATCCGCCCTCGCGCGGCGCCGTGCAGGCCGCCCGCAAGGCGTTGGCCGTGTCGCGCGTCCGGCCGCAGGATGTGGAAGTGCTCATCTATGCCGCCGTCTGCCGCGAGGAGTTTGAGCCGGCCACCGCTTGCCGCGTCGCCGCCGAGCTGGGCCTTAACCCCGAAACCGTCTACGACATCAGCAACGCCTGCCTCGGCGTACTCAATGGCATCGTCGAAATTGCCAACCGCATCGAGCTGGGCCAGGTCCGTGCCGGTCTGGTCGTCTCCTGCGAAACCGCCCGCGAGATCAACGACGCCATGATCGATGCCATGCTGCAAACGCGCAGCATGGAAGTGTTCACCAAATCCCTGGCCACGCTGACCGGCGGTTCCGGTGCTGTCGCGGTGCTTGTCACGGATGGTTCATTCGGCACCGAGCCGCGCCGCCGCTTACTCGGCGGCACCATGCAGGCCGCCCCGCAGCATTATGGACTTTGTCGATGGGGTTTAGAGGGAATGCTCAATGCCCTGCGGCAGTTCACCTCCACCGACTCCGCCGCCGTGCTCCGCTACGGCGTCGAATTAGGGCTGAGGACATGGAACGCATTTCTCAGCCGGCTCGGCTGGGCCGCCGATACGGTAGACAAGGTCATCTGTCATCAAGTCGGGACCAGCCATCGCGATACCATTCTCAAGACGCTGGGCATCGCGGAGGAGAAAGAGTTTTCGACGTATCCCTTCCTCGGCAACATGGGGACCGTATCCCTTCCGCTGACGGCTGCACTCGCCGAGGAACGCGAATTCCTGTGTCCAGGAGATCGCGTCGGCTTTCTCGGTATCGGTAGCGGCTTGAACTGTCTCATGCTGGGCGTCGATTGGTGACGGGCGCCTGATCGGAGATTTCTCTTGAATACACCAACTTCGACTCTCCCCGCGCCGCGCCCCTCCGCCTCTGCCTTGCCACTCTATCCCTTCGCTAGTCACCACCTCGATCTCGGCGGTCTGCGCTACCACTACCTTGACGAAGGGCATGGCGAGCCCCTCGTGATGCTGCACGGCAATCCGACGTGGTCGTTCTACTATCGCAACCTCGTCCTTGGCTTGCGCGACGCCTATCGAACCATCGTTCCGGACCACATCGGCTGCGGTCTCTCCGATAAGCCCGACGATTCACGATATGAATATTCGTTGCGGCAGCGCGTCGCGGATCTGGAGACGCTGCTGGATCACCTGGAGCTGCGCGACCATCTCACACTCGTGCTGCACGATTGGGGCGGCATGATCGGCATGGCATTCGCGCATCGCCATCCGGAGCGCATCAAACGTCTGGTGATTCTGAACACCGCGGCGTTTCCGCTGCCGCAGGGCAAGCGGCTGCCGGCATCGCTGAAATGGTGCCGCACGCCGCTGATTGGTCCGTTGCTCGTTCGCGGCCTCAACGGCTTCAGCCGCGGAGCCATCCGCTATTGCGTCCGCAAGCGGATGCAGCGCGAGGTGCGCCACGGTTATCTCGCTCCGTATGATTGCTGGCAGAACCGTATCGCCGTCCTGCGCTTCGTGCAGGACATTCCACTGGCGCCGGGCGATCGCGGCTTCGATCTCGTCAACGGGGTTGCCGCGGAGCTGCATCGCTTCGCCTCGGTGCCGATGCTCATTTGCTGGGGAGAGCACGATTTCGTTTTCGATCACCACTTCCTCGACGAGTGGCGGCGGCGTTTTCCGGCGGCGGAGGTGCATCGCTTCGCCGAGGCCGGACATTACGTTCTCGAAGACGCCGGGGAGGAGATTCTGCCGTTCATACGCGACTTCTTGCGGCGTCATCCGCTGACGCCGGAGGAGTGAGCCATGAAGACCGCTGTTCTCGCCGACGCCACGGAAACCATGAACATCGCCGCTCCGCTGGTGACGATGGCGGAGACGCAGCCCCAGACGCTCGCCATCGCTCAGCCGTTCGGCCGCGACCGCCACGGACGGATCCGCTATCGCCATTACACCTACCGCGAGTTGAATGCCGAGAGCGACGCCCTGGCGCGCGGCTTCGAGCGCATCGGCATCTGTCGCGGCACGCGCACCGTGCTGATGGTGACGCCGAGCCTGGAGTTTTTCGCGCTGACGTTCGCCCTGTTCAAGGTCGGCTCCATCATCGTCTTGATTGATCCCGGCATGGGCACGAAGGACCTCGGTGTCTGTCTCGGCGAAGCGCGGCCGGAGGCGTTCGTCGGCATCCCCAAAGCGCATCTGGCCCGTGTACTGTTGGGTTGGGGGCGGGATAGCGTCCGCGTGTGTGTGACGGTCGGCCGGCGGTTCGGCTGGGGCGGCTGGACGCTGGATCAGGTACGTCATCTCGGAAGTGACAGCGCGATGTCATCTTTCGCGAACACGCTCTCCGACGACATGGCGGCGATCCTCTTCACCAGCGGCAGCACTGGCGTCGCCAAGGGTGTCGTCTACACGCACGGCATCTTCGCCGCCCAGGTGAAAGCCCTGCAACGGCTCTACGGCATCGAGCCTGGCGAGATCGATCTGCCGACGTTTCCCCTGTTTGGCCTGTTCGGTCCCGCGCTCGGCATGACCTCGATCATCCCGGAAATGGACGCGACGCGGCCGGCGCACGTCGATCCACGCAAGATCCTCGACGCCATTCGCTTTTTCGGCGTGACGAACCTGTTCGGCTCTCCCGCCCTCATCCAGCGCGTCGGCCGTTACGCTGCGGCGCGAGGCGTTCGATTGCCGACGCTTCGACGTGTCATCTCCGCCGGAGCACCCGTGCCGTGGCAAGCGATCCAGCGATTCGGCGCTCTGCTGGCCGACGGGGCGCAGGTCCACACACCCTATGGTGCCACCGAATCGCTTCCCGTGTGTTCGATCGGCAGTGAGGAGATCTTGCGGGAAACGTATCTGCGCACGGCCGAAGGCGCCGGCGTCTGCGTCGGTCATCCCGTTGAAGGCATGACCGTCAGAATCATTCGCATCGGCGAGGAGCCGATCCCGATCTGGAGGGACGATCTGGAATTGCCGGCCGGCGAGATCGGGGAAATCGTCGTCCGCGGCCCCGTCGTCACGGCGTCGTACTGGAACCGCCCGGACTCCACGGCTCTGGCGAAGATCGCCGATCCCATCCACGGTGGTTTTTATCATCGCATGGGCGATGTTGGATACCTGGATGTGTCCGGCCGTCTCTGGTTTTGCGGCCGCAAATCGCAGCGCGTCATCACGGCGAACGGCACGCTCTTCACCATCCCTTGCGAGGGCGTTTTCAACGCTCATCCGGCAGTCTATCGCAGTGCCCTCGTTGGAGTTACCCGCAACGGCATCCCCTCGCCGGTGCTGTGCGTCGAGCGCGAGAAGGAGACGACCTCCCCGGACGACGAGCAGCTACGCCGCGAGCTGCTCGCCTTGGCCGCGCGGCATCCGCAGACACACGCCATCCAGACAATCCTGTTTCATCCGAGCTTCCCGGTGGACATCCGCCACAACGCCAAGATTTTCCGCGAGAAATTGGCCGTCTGGGCGGCGGAGCAGCTGTCATGAACGCGCTCGTCACCGGCGGCGGCGGCTTCCTCGGCGCCGCCATCGTTCGCCGTCTGCGGGAGCGCGGCGATGCCGTGCATAGCCTCTCACGCGGCCGCTATCCCGAGCTGGATGCTCTCGGCGTGACGCAGCATCAAGGCGACATTGCGGATCCGTTGGCGGTGTCGCGGGCCGCTGTGGGCTGCGACATGGTTTTTCATGTCGCGGCCAAGGCCGGCGTCGGCGGCCGCTATCGCGACTATCATCGCGCCAATGTCCTCGGCACCGATAATGTACTAACAGCGTGCCGTCACCACGGCATTGCACGTCTGGTTTACACCAGCTCGCCCAGCGTCGTCTTCACCGGCCGCGACATGGCCGGCGTCGATGAATCGGTGCCGTATCCTTCGCACTACGAGGCCGCGTATCCGCAAACCAAGGCCATCGCCGAGCGCATGGTGTTGCAGGCTAACGGTCCCCTGCTGGCAACGGTAGCCCTGCGGCCGCATCTCATCTGGGGTCCGGCCGACAATCACTTGATCCCGCGCATCCTCGCCCGCGCCCGCGCTGGCCGGCTTCGCCGTATCGGCACGGAAGCGAAGCTGATCGACAGCGTTTACATCGACGATGCCGCCGACGCGCATCTCCTTGCGGCCGATCGCCTCAACCCGGCATCGCCGATTGCCGGCAAGGCGTACTTCATCACGCAGGGCGAGCCGGTACCTCTATGGGATCTGGTCAATCGCATCCTGCATGCTGCCGGACTTGGCCCCGTGACGCGCTCCATCTCGCCCGGATTGGCCTACGCTGCGGGATGGGTGTTGGAGACGTTGTACGCCGTCTTTTGGCCGCACGGCGAACCGCCTCTGACTCGCTTCGTGGCCCGCGAGCTGGCGACGGCGCATTGGTTCGACATCAACGCGGCCCGCCGCGATCTGGGTTATGCGCCGAAAATATCACTGGAAGAAGGAATGAGGCGTTTGGCTTGTTGGCTCCAGGACAGGTGACTTGCGATTCACTCTGCCCAATTCTCTACCGTCAGTTCCGGAACGGCGGCCAGGTCGCTGTCGCCACTGACGACGGTGCAGTTGCCCAAGCTGAACGCGATGGCGGCGATTTGAATGTCAATCTGCTGCATGGGACGACCGAGACGGCGCAACTCCGCAGCCAACCGCCCGTATTCCACTGCCGCTGCGCTGTCGAACGGCCAGATAGTCAAGGTTGGCAAGTCGCGGCGGAGTCGTTGCAGGTTTTTGTCGCGGGACGCGCTCAGCTCGATCCCAAAGTACAATTCGCCCAGCACCGGCACGCAAATGCCAATGCGATTGCCATGTGCCACTTCCTCCTTGGCGCGGGGGAAGACTCCCTTGCGGCGAGCGAGATAATCTCCCGCCGCCCCCGTGTCCAGGAGATAACGTCTCATTCAAAGAGTTCCTCGATTTGCCGGGCCCGCTTCTCGAAATGGGCCTTTTCCCATTCCTTGTGAGTCTTCCGCTCCGCCTCCCAGGCGGCCCATTCTTCCTCCGTCATCTCCAACGGCTCAATCTGGTCCATCAGGGCCAAGTGTCGAGCGATCTCTTCCGGCGTTGTGGGCCAGTCCTCTTCCCGAATGCCGAGCGTTTCCTCTTTCCCCGCAGGCTCGATAACCACGCGATAACCTTCGGGCCATTCGAGCGGTTGATCGGCGACAATTTGGCCGTTGCGAACCGTTCCCATGATTGTCTTCATCGTCTAACCTCCTTTACGCGGTCTTTGTATTATCTTGTCGATTTCGCGGCGTCTGAGCAAGCGATCCTCGAAGGCCGTTGATTCCGTCCTTACGGGCGAGTATGTTGCCGGTGGAGGACCAACCATGAAGACCGCCTTGCACTCCGTCAGTTACGCCGGCGTTTGGCCCGGGCAGACTCGCTTGTCTCTCGATGACTTTCTGGTCAAGGCCCGGTCTCTCGGCTTCGATGCCGTGATGTTGATGGCCAAGCGGCCGCATTTATCGATACTCGATTACGATTCCTCCGCGCGCCATCGCCTCCGTGAGCGGCTGGGGGAATTGCACTTGGCGGTCGCTTGCCTGGCGGGTTACACCGATTTCTGCATGGGAGCCGATTGCCCGGACATTCCTTCGCGGGAAATGCAGATACTTTATGTCCGTGAATTGTGCCGTCTCTCACACGATCTCGGCTGCGGTCTGGTACGCATCTTCACGGGCTTCGAGCGCGAGGGAGTGTCCCTGGACCAGCAGTGGGCATGTTGCGTGGATAGCCTGCGCGAGTGCGCCCGTTTCGCCGCTCCGCTGGGGGTGACCATCGGCGTGCAGAACCATCACGACGTGGCCGTTCACTGGCCGAGCTTGCTCGACCTGTTGCGCGACATCAACGAGCCGAATTGCAAGGCCATGTTTGACGCCTGGGCGCCGGCGCTGCAAGGCGACGATCCCGCCGCCGCCGTCAAGGAAATGGCGCCTTACCTCGTACACACCACCGTCGCCGATTATGTGCGGCGGCCGCGCTTTCGCTATCAGCCCCCGCTCGTCAACTATGCCCGCGAGGACGATGCCATCCGCGCCGTGCCGATGGGGGAAGGGTTCATCGATTATCGCGCCTTTTTCCGAGCGCTGCGGGAAATCGGCTATCAGGGATATGTGGCGTATGAAATGTGCTCGCCGCTGCGCGGCGGGGGCAGCGAGGAAAACCTCGATCGCTGCGCGCGGCAGTTTCTACGGTATATGGCGGAGTGTTGAAACGGTTAGCGACGCTTCGCAGAAGCGTCGCCGCCGTCCGACGCTTCTGCGAAGTGTCGCTAACCACTGTTACGGCTTCTCGAACATGCTGTCGCCGAGCTTCTCGGAGAGCTTCACTTCCGTCATCTCTCCGTCCACGAACCGCTTGCCATCGTGCTTGATGGTGATCTTGTGGGCAACCATCACCCCCTCGACCTTCTTGTAATCGTCGTACAGAGTCGTGGCCGTGTATTCCTCGCCCCGCCTGGGATCCTGACCGCGCGTCTCCATCTTGACCAGTAGTCCCTTCTCCTTGTCGAAGAACAGGCTAACGTCCCGATACCCCTTCCGTGCGACGCGGATCCCGATGGTCGGACGGTCGCCGACTTTCGCTGCTCCCAGCGGCGACAATTTGTACTCTTTGTCCTTCAGAAAAATCAGATGGCTTACGGCGGCGGCGTTCATGTCTTCTTTCGCTTCGGCGAGCATCTCCTTGTTCATCTCCTCGGTCTTGTCCCCGATCTTGTTCCATCCCTTGTTGCCGTCGTAGATCTGGACGAAAGTAAACTCGCGATCGCCGGCTTTGGAATGCACTTCAATACGAAATCGCTTGGGGAGCTGGATCGCGAACTCTTCGGTGTAATCGAGGCCTTCTCCGAGACCGTAGAACTTGCCCTTGCTCTTGAAAACGTTGGCCTTGAGCTTCGTGAGCTTGTCCATACCGCCATGGACCTTGATCGCTCGCGCGATGACCTCACGCAGCTTGGCATCGTCATCCGCGTGAACGGGGATGACGAACGCCAACAGGCCGACAACACCCAGAGCTGCCGAGATTTTCCGCATGGATCGATCTCCAAAGGAAAAAACTGTAGCCACTTCCGAAGTGGAAGAGCGTCTTAACTCATTATTCGCACAGCAATGCCGGATCTTTTCCGCCCTCGATCCTTCACTCGACCCGGACGCGCACCACCTTGCGGCTGCCGACGCGGACAATTAGCCCGGAAGTGATGGCCGCCGTGCCGTTAACATCAGTAATCTTCTCGCGATCCGGCCCAATCGTCACGCCGCCGCCTTGGATTAGCCGTCGCGCCTCGTTATTACTTGGCGCCAGCTTGAGTGTCACCAAGAGTTTGGAGACCAGCATCTTGCCATCGGTCAGGTTATCGGCAGGCACTTTCCCCTCTGGAATATCGGGCGGATCCTCTTTCCGCGAGATGCGCTGAAGCCATTCCTCAGCCGCCGCATCCGCCGCTGTCTCACCGTGATAGAAGCGCACAATGTCCTTTCCAAGGGTCATCTTGGCATCGCGAGGATTGATTGTTTCCGCGGCCAACAACGAGCTGATTTCCTCGGCCGAGCGATCCGTCAGCAGCGTGAACCATTCGCTCATAAGAGTGTCGGGGATTTTCATGGTCTTGGCAAACTGGTCGTATGCCGACTCGCCGACTCCGATGTAATTGCCCAGACTTTTTCCCATCTTTTTTTCGCCGTCGAGGCCGCGCAGGATGGGCATAGTCAAACACACTTGCGGCTCCTGCCCGGCATCCGCCTGCAAGCGACGGCCGACCATGAGATTAAAGAGCTGCTCGCTGCCGCCCAGCTCCACATCGGCGCGAATCTCGACGCTGTCCTGGCCCTGCATCAAGGGATACAAGCACTCATGCAGGTAGATTGGCTCCGATGGCTCTTTCCGAAAACGCTTGGTAAAGTCGTCACGCTCCAGCATGCGCTGCACGGTCGTCTTGCCGGCCAGGGCCATCACTTCAAGGAAAGTCATTTTGCTGAACCAGTCGCCGTTGTAGACGGCCTCGGCCTGATCGATGTGGATTACCTTGCTGACTTGCTTGAAATAATCGCGAGCGTTGGCCTCGACCTGCTCCGGCGTCAGGCGGACGCGTGCTTGATCGCGGCCACTCGGATCGCCGACTAACGCGGTGTAATTGCCGATGATGAGCACCGCCTTATGACCCAGCTCCTGAAACACCCGCAGCTTGCGAAGCGGCACGGTATGGCCGAGGTGTACGTCGAAGCCGGTTGGATCGATGCCGTACTTGACGCGCAGCGGCTTGCCGGTCTTCAGGCTGCGTTCCAGCTTCTGCACCAGCTCGGATTCCGGCACGACCTGCTCGGCGCCGCGGCGAATCACGGCTATCTGTTCGGCGACACTTTTCACGATTGCTTTTCCTCGCTCACGAATACATCTGGAATCGGCCGATCGCCTCGAAGGCTTGACGATAATGGACGATGCGCGGTTCGCGCTGTCCGTCCGGCCAGCTGAGGGCGAGTACGTCGAAACGCGCGGCGCAGTCGAGCAGATGATGTTCTTGCAGGTAGTACAGAGCGAGCCGAGTGAGGCGGCGCTGCTTGGCCTCGTCCACCGAGGCGGCGGGGCGCTCAGCATCGTCGCTGCGGGTCGAGCGCACTTCCACGAAGACGATGCAACGGCCATCGAGAGCGATGAGGTCCAGCTCGCCGTGCGGGCAGGAATAGTTGCGGGCCAGGATGCGGTAACCGAGGCGGCGCAGAAAGCGAGCGGCAGCGCGTTCGGAGCGATTTCCGAACCAACGCCGCCACCACGGTTTCATGGCTCCTCCGCAGAAGAGCTAACCACAGAGTCACAGAGAACACAGAGAAGAAAAACACGACAACGGCAAAACGAATAGAAAAGCAAAAGAGCCAAACGATGTCGGAGGCACTTTTTTTTCTGTGTTTTTCTCTGTGTTCTCTGTGACTCTGTGGTTAGTTTTTTTCCAAAAGCACTACGACGCCTGTTGCTCCTTGGACTTGGCGGCCTTCTTGCCGGCGGCGCCGTTACCCGTCGTCTTTTCCTTGCGCTCGCGGAGCCGCGTCGCCTTGCCGACACGGTCGCGCAGATAGTACAGCTTGGCACGGCGAACCTTGCCGGTGCGTTTCACCTCGATCTTGGCGATCTTCGGCGAATGCAAGGGGAATTGCCGCTCGACGCCCTCGCCCTGCACGATGCGGCGAACGGTGAACATCTCGCGCATGCCCTCGCCGCGACGGGCGATGACCACGCCATTGAAAATCTGTACACGCTCCTTCTGACCTTCGAGAATGCGCTGGTGGACATCCACCGTGTCGCCGATCTCAAAGTGAGGGATCTCTTTTTTGAGCGAGCCCTCCTCCACCAGAGCGATCAGTCGATTCTTCATGACTTTCCCTTTCTAGCGTCGTTGACGTTTGATTGCTTTCATCCCCCCTCACCCTACCCTCTCCCCCAGGAGGGGGAGAGGGTAGGGTGAGGGGGCAACGGCTTCGCAGTCGCGATTGTTCCTGACGCCAACGGGCGACGGCGCCATGATCGCCGCTGAGCAGCACGTCCGGCACGGACATGCCGCGAAAGATCCGCGGTCGCGTGTACTGCGGATACTCCAGCCGGCCCGGATCGTTGTGCGACTCCTCGACCAGGCTCTCCGGATCACCCAGGACACCGGGCTCGTAACGCACCACGGTGTCAATCACCACCATGGCGGGCACCTCGCCGCCATTACAGACAAAATCGCCGATCGACACCTCACGCGGGCGCAAGCCCAGACGGATGCGCTCATCGAACCCCTCGTATCGGCCACATAATAGCAGCAGCCGTCGATGCTGCGCCAGCTCTTTCACCAGGGACTGTGTCAGCCGTTCGCCGCTGGGCGTCAACATGACCAGCAGGCCCGACTCGGCGGCTTGCTCGCGTACCGCTTCGACGGCGGCAAAGACCGGCTCGGGCATCAGCACCATGCCGGGACCGCCGCCGAAAGGGCGGTCATCGACGCTCTTGTGTTTGCCCTGCGCCCAGTGGCGGATGTTCCACAGGTTAATCTCGACCAGCCCGTTCTGAATCGCCAGCTTCAGCAAGCTCTGCGTCAGATAACCCTGGAACATCTCCGGAAACAGAGTCAGCACATCGAAGCGCATGTTTCAATCCGCCCCCAGCCACGCGGCCAGAGGAAAAGGTCGGTCAAGCGGTCGGCGCGGCCGGCGTCTCGGGGGCGGCCGCCGCCTGCTTCTCCATCTTCTTGCGATATTTCTTGACCAGCACGGCCACGTTTTCCGATGGCAGCGCACCGACGCTCTTCCAGTAATCGACGCGCTCAAGGTTCAGCTTCACGCGCTCGTCGGTCTTTTTGACCATCGGATCGTAGGAGCCGAGCTCCTCGATGACCCGGCCGTCGCGCGGCTGGCGATGGTCGATGGCCACGATGCGATAGTAGGGACGATGCTTGCGTCCCATTAGCTTCATGCGAATACGAACAGCCACGTCAACTCTCCAGTTCTGAGTTCTGAGTTCTGAGTTCTGAGTCTGAGTTTCTGCGTCTTTTCTTTCAGAACTCAGCACTCAGAACTCAGAACTCAGAACTATCTTCTTTTGCGTTTGTTCTTACGTTCCTTGGCGCGTTCTTTGGGACTCTTGCGATGTCCCGTATCGCCTTTTTTATTGAATAGCTTCGCTCCTGGCTGGAACGCGCCCTGTTTGCCCATGCCCGTCACCATCTTGATGCGCTCCCAGATGCTCATGC
>Ga0335075_10007694_pt1 | contig 16563 bp, 15 predicted proteins | sample Lox_Sample_24_FD_206723 | JGI IMG/M metagenome (GOLD analysis project Ga0335075, IMG submission 206723) | Soil microbial communities from Loxahatchee National Wildlife Refuge, Florida, United States - Lox_Sample_2.4 | ecosystem: Environmental > Terrestrial > Soil > Wetlands | place: USA...
GTCCCAGCGGGTCAGGGTGCGGTCCCAGTCCAGGGGGACCGTGTAGCCGGCGCCCTGGGACAGTTCGTCCTCCCAGTCCTCGGGCGGGACGCGCCACATGACCTCGAACTCGATCCCGCTCGGGTCCTTGGCGTACAGGGACTTGGACAGCCGGTGGTCGCTCTCCCCCACCAGCGCCCCGGCCTCGACCAGCCGCTCCCTGGTCTCCACGAGGTCGGCCAGCGTGCCGACCTCCCAGGCCAGGTGGTAGAGGCCCACCTTCGGCAGGCCGTCGGCGTGCCCGGTGCCGATGTCGAACAGGCCGAGGTCGTGGTCGTTCACCGAACCGGGGGACACCAGGAACGCGGCCTGGCCAGGGATCTCCATCCGGACCTCGAAGCCGAGCGTCTTCGTGTAGAACTCAACCTCGCGCCGCAGGCCGTTCACGTACAACACCGCGTGGTTCAACCGCCGGACTGCCATGTCGTGCTCCTGATCTGACTGGGGTGCCGTACGGGATAATTGACGGGTGAAGGTCTTTATTTCGTTCGACATGGAAGGCGTCGCCGGAATCGTCGACTGGTCGCAGTGCCGCCCGCCCGGCCAGCCGTACGAGGAGGGGCGCGCGCTGCTGCTCGGCGAGGTCAACGCGGCGATCGACGGCGCGCTGGCGGGCGGCGCCACCGAGATCGTGTGCAACGACTCGCACGGGGCGATGAACAACCTCAACCCCGCGGAGTTGCACGGCCGGGCGACGTACGTCGCCGGGCGGCACAAGCCGCTGTACATGATGGAAGGCATGGACGCGACGGTCGACGCCGTGTTCTTCGTCGGGTACCACGGGTCGATCTCCGGGGACAGCTCGGTGCTGTCGCACACGTACAACCCGTCGGTCGTGTCCAAGGCCGAGCTCAACGGCGCCGAGTGCGGGGAGAGCGGGATCAACGGGCTGGTCGCGCTGGCCTGCGGGGCGCCGGTCGTGCTGATCACCGGCGACCAGCAGACGGCCACCGAGGGCGACCCCTTCTTCAAAGAGGCCGAACGGGTCGTCGTGAAGGAGTCGATCACCCGGTTCGCCGCCTCCCAGCTGCACCCGCTCGACGCCCGCGAGAAGATCGCGGCCGCGGCGGCGACCGCGGTGCGGCGGGCGAGTTCCGTGCCGGTGCCGGACATCGCGCTGCCCGCGGGGCTCAACGTGCACATGCAGACGGCGGACATGGCGAAGATCGCGAGCTGGGTGAAGGGCGTCGAGCGGACGGGCACCCGCACGGTGCGGATCGAAGGGGACGACCCGCTGGCGGTCTACCGCTCGTTCGTGGGGATTACCTACATCACCCGGGTAGCCGAAGGGCGGTAGGCGCCCGTCAGCCGGTCGTCCTTGTCAGCGCAGCGCGCGGCGGCGCCGGATCTCGCGGTACCGGCGGCGCTGCGAGGGGTCGAGCGACATGTAGGCAGCGGCCGGAATGCCGATCGCCAGGATCACGATTCCCGCCGTCGCCCACCACGGCAACCAGATCAGCAGGATCAGCCCAAGGACGATCCCCGCGATCGACCACTTCGTGTGCGGTGTCATGATGACTCCATCCATCCGGGCTGGGACCCAGCCGACTTCAGCTTATCTCCGGAGAGAACGTCAATGCCGATCTCCATGCCCGTCGACGCCGAGGCTAACGAACTCCTAACCCGCAGCGCTCTCGCGCTGCTAATCGCGATGCTACTCGATCAGCAGGTGCCCTTGGAACGTGCTTTTAGCGCGCCGCGCGATCTGGTCCGGCGGCTCGGGCACGAACCGACCGCCGAGGAGCTCGCGGACTTCAACCCCGAGGAGTTGTCGGCCGTCTTCGGCGAGCGTCCGGCCTTGCACCGGTTCCCGAAGGCGATGGCCGCGCGGACCCAGGAGCTCGCGCGGCTGATCGTGGCGGACTACGGCGGCGACCCGACCGCGATCTGGACGACCGCCACCTCGGGCGCCGAGCTACTTAGGCGGGTGGAGGCGCTGCCGGGCTTCGGCGCGCAGAAGGCGAAGATCTTCGTCGCGCTGCTCGGCAAGCAGCTTGGCGTCCGGCCGCCGGGCTGGCGGGAGGCGGCCGGGACCTTCGGCGCGGAGGGCTCGCACCTGTCGGTGGCGGACATCTACGACGACGAGTCGCTGGGCAAGGTCCGCTCCTACAAGGCGGCCCTGAAGGCCGCCGCGAAGGCGAAGGCGGGATAGCCGGGGTGGCCGACCCCCGGAGATAACTTGACTTTCTATTGTAAGAAACAGCGGCGGAGTGCCGATTCGCTGTTAGCTTCGGTGGCATGGAGTCGGTTCAGGAGTTCATCGCACAGCTTCCCAAGGTGGAACTTCACGTTCATCTGGTCGGTTCGGCGTCGGTGGAGACCGTGCTCGGGCTGGCGCGGCGGCATCCGGGCGGCGGGGTGCCGCGGACGGCGGAGGGGCTCAGCGAGTTTTATGAGTTCCGCGACTTTCCGCACTTCATCGACGTGTACGACGCGGTCTCACGGCTCGTCACCGAGCCGGAGGACGTCGCGGACCTAGTGCGGGGGGTCGGCCGCGACCTCGCGCCGCAGAACGTTCGGTACGTCGAGATGCAGGTCTCGCCGTACGCGTTCCGGCGGGCCGGGCTGTCGCCCGCGCTGATCACCGCCGCGCTCGACGCGGGCGCGCGGGACGCGCTGGCCGAGCACGGCGTGCGGATCGCCTACATCTTCGACTTTCCCGGCCAGAGCGCCGGCGCGCACGCGACGCAGACGCTCGATCACGCGCTCGAGCAGCCGCCGGAGGCGCTGATCGGGTTCGGCATCGGCGGGATCGAGGCGGCGCGGGCCCCGTACCGGGACGTGATCAGGGACGTGTTCGCCGCGGCGGCCGCGGCGGGGCTGCGCTGCGTGCCGCACGCCGGCGAGACCACCGGTCCCGAGACGGTCTGGGAGGCGATCGAGTTCCTGCACGCGGAGCGGATCGGGCACGGGATCCGGTCGATGGACGACCCGCGGCTGGTCGCCTACCTGCGGGAGCGGCAACTGCCGGTCGACGTGTCGCCGACCTCGAACGTGCGCACCCGGTGCGTGCCGTCGCTGGCGGCGCACCCGCTGCCGGCGATGCTCGAAGCCGGGCTGTTCGTGACGGTGAACAGCGATGACCCGCCGATGTTCGCCACGACGCTCGCCGGCGAGTACCTGGTGGCCGCGTCGGAACTGGGACTCACGGCCGCCGAACTCGCGGGGCTGGCGGCGAACGCGGTGCGCGCGTCGTTCCTCGACGAGGCCTCCGCCGGCGCGCTGCTCGGCGAGATCGCGGCGGTGCTCGCCGCGCACGAAAGCTGACACTCACAGGAATTGAACGGCCCCGGTCTTGGTCCGGTGTACCCCGGAGGGGTATCGAACGAGGTGGCGGCCATCATTGGGTGTCCTTTCGTGCGCTATTTACCCGAAAGGACACCCAATCTTGGAGCCGACCGCCGCATCCCCATGCCGTCGCTGAAGAGCAGGCGCAGCACGCGGTCCCCGACCACGGCGACACCTGTCACGACCGGCAGGTAGGTATCGGTCTCCTCCACATCTTCAACGTATAGCTTTGCCAGCTGGCCCTTGATCGAACAAAGAGAGCGAAGGATGTATCGGCGCTCGGCACATGCCGCGGTGGGAGTGCTGACCGGTATGGTTTTGCGCAGATACGGCTGAATCTGTTCCGGGAGCGCGATTTCATGACAGCCAGGCAGCAGCTGGCCCGCTTGCTACCGCTTGGGCTGCTGGTCGTGCTGGCGATCGTGGGGCTGCGCGGGGCCGTGCCGCGGCCGCGCTGGAACGGGCCGCTGCGGCCCGAGGGAGTGGCGATCGGGCTCGCGCTCGAGGTGGTGCTCGGCGTGCTGCTGGTGATCACGCTGCGGCGGGACGCCGCCGCGAGGCGGGCGGCCGCGAGGCTCCCCTACAGCGAGGCGAACGACGAGATCACCGTGCCCGCCGGGCTGCGGTTCACGCTCAAGTGGGTGCTCGGCCTCGGCATGGTGGCGGTCGGCGTGCTGCTGATCACCAATATCCACCTGCACTTGTTCATCAAGCCGACTGCGCTGAAGCCGCCCAGGGTGTCGCTGAAGCCGCAGCCGCCGCCGAGTATGCCGGCCAGCCGCGGGGCGCCGTTCCACATCCCGCTCGGGCCGATCTTGTACGGGCTCCTCGTGCTGGCGCTGGTCGCGGCGGTGGCGATCAGCGTGTGGTGGGCGGCGCGGCTGCGCCGCCCGGCGCTGTCCGCCGCGATGCCCGCCGAGGTCGACCCGGAAGACCTGCGCGAGGCGGTCGAGTCGGGGCGGGTCGCGCTCGCCGAGCTCGACGACGCGCGGGCCGCGATCATCGCCTGCTACCTCGCGATGGAGCGCAGCCTGGCCGAGCGCGGGACGGCGCGCGGCGCCGCCGACACCCCCGACGAGCTGCTGGCCCGCGCGGTCTCCGCCGGGATCGTTCACGGCACCGCGGCGCGGCGGCTGACCGCGCTGTTCTACGAGGCACGCTTCTCCACCCACCCGCTCGGCCGCGGCGAGCGGGACGCGGCCAGCGCGGCGCTCGACGAAATCGCCGCCGAGCTGGCGGCCGGGGCGGCCGAGGCGGCGGCGACCGGGGCCCCCGGGGCGCCGGGGGCGACCGCCGGGGACGGGTGGCTGACGAGATGACCGACCGGCGCGACGAGACCGCCGCCGCGGTCGCCGACGTCCCGGCGAGCCCGTGGCGCGACGCGAGACCGGAGCTGACGATCGCCGCCGTCGCGGTCGCCGCCACGGCGCTGGCCGGCGGCGCGGTGGCCGGCTGGCCCGGCCTGGCGGTGGTGGCGATCGTCGCCGCGTCGCTCAGCCTGGTCGTGCTGCGCGGCCTGCTGCCGCGGTCGGCGGCCCAGTCCGTCCGGCGCGCCAGGGACAAGCAGGTCACGCGCCCGATCTTCGGCTACGCGCAGCGCCGGTTCGTGGTCGCGACCAGCATCTCGAGCCGGGCGGCCTACGAGGCCGACCTGCGTCCGCTCCTCGAGCACCTGCTCGCCGCCCGGCTGGCGGAGAAACACGGCATCAACCTGTACACCGATCCGGCCGCCGCGCGGCGCGCGTTCTGCCGCACCCGTGGCGACGAGGCGCTGTGGCGCTGGGTCGACCCGGCACAGACCCTGTCCACGGCCGAGCGCGACAAGACGCGACGCGGCGTCTCGCCCCGTACGCTGACCCGGCTGGTCAACCGATTGGAGCAGCTGTGACACCCGAAGAGACCGCGCGGAACGCGACGGCGATCCTCGACGAACTCGAGAAGGCCGTCGTCGGCCGGCGGCGCACCCTGGAACTGGTCCTGATCGGCATCCTGGCCGGCGGCCACGTGCTGCTCGAGGACCTGCCGGGGCTCGGCAAGACGCTGATCGCCCGGTCGTTCGCGCGGGTTCTCGGGCTTGACTTCGCGCGCATCCAGTTCACCCCCGACCTGCTGCCGTCCGACGTGATCGGCGCGCCGCTGTACGACCAGCGCAACGGCGAGATGGTCTTCCGTCCCGGCCCGGTGTTCACCCAGCTGCTGCTGGCCGACGAGATCAACAGGACACCGCCGAAGACCCAGGCCGCGCTGCTCGAGGCGATGGGCGAGGGCCAGGTGAGCGTGGACGGCCAGACCCGGACGCTGCCGTCCCCGTTCGTGGTGCTCGCGACCGACAACCCGATCGAGTACGAGGGCACCTACGAGCTGCCCGAGGCGCAGCTCGACCGGTTCCTGATGCGGCTGCGCCTCGGGTACCTGTCCGGCGCGGACGAGACGGACATGCTGCGCCGCCGGGTCACCCGGGCCAGTGAGAACGTGACGCTGACCGCTGTGACGACCGCGGCCGGCGTGCTCGAGATGCGGGAGTCGCTCGAGCGGGTGGAGATCAGCGAGGACCTGCTCGACTACGTGGTCGCGATCGTCGCCGCCACCAGGCGGGACCAGCAGGTCCAGGTGGGCGCGTCGCCGCGCGGCGGACTGGCGCTCATCCAGCTCGCCCGGGGCCAGGCGGTGCTGCATCAGCGGGACTACGTGGTCCCCGACGACATCAAGCAGGTGGCCGTGCCCGCGCTGGCGCACCGGATCACGCTGCGCCCGGAGCTGTGGGTGCGGCGGGTGTCCGCCGACGACGTCGTGGCGCGGCTGCTCGCCGCGGTCCCGACCCCCCGCACCGACCCGTCCCGGGCGTCCGGGGCGTCCGGGGCGTCGGGGATGCGGGACGGCGCGTCCGCGGTCACCAGCTGATGCCCGCCAGCGTCTCATCGTCTTCCCGCGACTCTTCCCGTAAAGAGCTCGAAGTGCGCTGGCGGCCGTCCCGGCACGCCCGCCGCCTGTTCACGCTGGCGCTCGCCGGGCTGCTGCTCGCCACGCTCACCCGGCGCCCCGAGTTCGCCGGCCTGGCGGCGCCCGCGCTGCTGCTGCTCGGCGCGGCGCGCCCTGGGCGCCCGCCACGCGTTGACGTGCGGGTCGCGCTCGCCACCAGCCGGCTGTATGAGGACGAGGTGGGCGCCGTGGACGTGGCCATCGACGACACCGAGCATGACGTCCGATGGGAACTGCACCCCGGGCGCGGCGTGGACCCGGTCAGCGCGACCGCCGTCAACGGCGCGGCGGCCCGCTTCGAGTTCACCGTGCCTCGCTGGGGCAGGCGGCCGCTCGGCTCGGTCGCGCTCGTGCTGTACGACCGCTGGCGGCTCGCGGAGGGCCGGGTCACGGTCGAACTGCCCGCGGTGGACTGTTACCCGCAGCCGGCGGTGCAGCGGACGCGGGTGGTGCTCAGCAGGCTGCCGAACCGGCTCGGCGAACACTCGGCGCGGGTGGCGGGCGAGGGCGCCGAGTTCACCGGCATCCGCGAGTACGTGCCAGGCGACCGGCAGCGCGCGATCAACTGGCCGGCCACGACCCGCCGGGGCCGCCTGCAGGTGAACACGTTCGCCGCCGAGCGCTCGCAGGACATCGTCCTGGTCGTGGACGCGACCTCGGACGTCGGGTCGCCGGGTTCGTCCGCGCTCGACCTGGGGCTGCGCGGCGCGGCCGGCGCCGCGCGGGCCTACCTGGACGGCAGGGACCGGGTCGGCGTGATCTGCTACCAGTGGGGCGGCGCGCGATGGCTGGCGCCCTCGCTCGGGCGGCGGCAGGTCTACAAGATCATCGACACGATGCTGTCGGCGGACGCCGGGTGGGCGCGCGGCGAGTCGTTCAGCCGCATCCCCCGCGCGGCGCTGCCGCCGGGAGCGCTTGTCGTGGTGTTCAGCCCGCTGCTCGACCAGCGGTTCGTGGAGACGCTGCGGGACATGCGCGAGCGCGGCTTCGCCCTGTTCGTGGTCGACGTGCTCAACACCGCGCCGCCCGCCCGGCGCACGTTCACGGACGCGACGACCCGCCGGATCTGGCGGATGGAGCAGCAGGCCATCAGGTTCTCGCTGCGCGAGCTCGGCGTCCCGGTGGTGCACTGGGACGGCGAGTCGCCGCTCGACTTGCCGCTGGCCCCGTACACCCGCCGGCCGCTGCTGGCGCGCCGGTGAGCGCGCCCCGGGTTCTCGCGGCGGCCGGGCCCCGGCTGGCGGCCCCGCTGCTCGGCGCGGCCTGCGTCGCCTGGACGGCGGTCCCGCTGCGGCACACCGGGTGGGCGGACATCGCGCTCGTCGTGTCGATCATCGCGGTCACCGCGGGGGCGCTGCGGCTCGCGCTCGCGGACGTGCCGCAGCCGACGGACGAGTTCTTCCCGTCCCCGGCACTCCGGACCTGGCTGCAGTTCCTCCGGGTCCTCCGGACGTGGCCGTGGGAGGAAATCGCGGTGGCCGCGACGGCCTGGCTGGAAGTACAGCACCCGGCCCGGCCGTGGCACACCGTCGCGCTCGGCTTCGGCCTCGTCGCGTACCTGCTCGCGGTGCACATCGCCGAGTCCGGCGCGCCCGCCGGGCGGCTCCTCCATCGTCAGTGGAAGGTCCTGCTGGCGGGCGCGTGCCTGATCGCGCTCGGCGCTGGCTTCGCGACGCTGCCGACGGCCGGCCCGGGCGCCGGATCCGCCCTGCTCCGCGTCCTGGCCGCCGCCGCCGTCGTCGGGGCCGCCGCCTTGGTCTTGCCCGGGCGCGATTAGCGCTGGCGACGAGAGCCACCACGGGCCCGTTCGGGATTAATCTGAACATTAGCCGAAGGAAACCTGAAGGTAAACAGTAGGCAAGGCGGCGATCGCGGCGCAGACTTCACTTATGTCCACGACTCTCACCGAAACCCGACAGGTCAGAGGGCAAGTCGAGCTCACGGACCCGGCGGCGGTCGCCGACAGCCGGTACGCCAACCCGGAGCTGCTGCCCGTCCCGCTCAGCAAGCGGACCTGGACCACGTACAACTACATCGCGATCTGGATGGGGATGGCGCACGCCATCTCCTCGTACCTGCTCGCGTCCGGGCTGATCGTGCTCGGCATGAGCTGGCTGCAGGCGTTCCTGACGATCACCGTGGCGAACCTGCTCGTGCTGATCCCGATGCTGCTGAACAGCCATGCGGGCACCAAGTACGGCATTCCGTTCCCGGTGTTCGCGCGCGCGTTCTACGGGGTGCGGGGGGCGAACCTGGCCGCGGTGCTGCGCGCGCTGGTCGCGTGCGGGTGGTTCGGCATCCAGACCTGGATCGGCGGGCAGGCGATCTACACGGTCGTCGGGCGGCTGGCGGGGGCCGGCTGGACGAACGCGTCCAGCTTCTGGGGGCAGCCCTGGACGTTGTGGGTGTCGTTCGCCGCGTTCTGGCTGGTGCAGATGGCGCTGATCTGGCGCGGGATCAACGCGCTGCGCCGGTTCGAGAACTGGGCGGCGCCGCTGGTCATGCTGGCGTTCACCGCGCTGCTCGTCTACATGCTGGTGAAGGCAGGCGGGATCGGGCCGATCCTGCACCAGTCCGGCTCGCTGGGCTGGGGGTCGAAGTTCTGGGTCGTGTTCTGGCCGTCGCTGATGGCGATGATCGCCTACTGGGCGACGCTGTCGCTGAACATGCCGGACTTCACCCGGTTCAGCAAGGGGCAGAAGCAGCAGTTCTGGGGGCAAGTGCTCGGGCTGCCCACCACGATGTCCTACATCGCGATCCTGTCGATCATCGTCACGTCGGCCGCCACGGTCGTGTACCACCAGACGATCTGGGACCCGGTCGCGCTCACGACGAAGTTCTCGTCGACCGCCGTCGTCGTCATCGGGCTGATCATGGTCATCCTGGCGACGATGTCGGTCAACGTGGCGGCCAACGTGGTGTCGCCGTCCTACGACTTCTCGAACACCGCACCGCGGTTCGTGTCGTTCCGGACCGGGGGCCTGATCACCGGGGTGATCGGGATCCTCATCCAGCCGTGGCGGCTGCTGTCGAACCCGCACGTGTACATCTACACCTGGCTCGGCTTCTACGGCGGCCTGCTCGGCACGGTCGCCGGGGTGCTGATCGCCGGCTACTGGGTGCGGTGGCGCACGTCGCTGTCGCTCGGCTCGCTGTACACGGCCGGCGGGCGGTACTGGTTCGCCGGCGGGTGGAACTGGCGGGCGGTGGCGGCCACTGTCGCGGGCGCGGTGCTGTCGGTCGGCGGCGCCTACACGGCGGCCGGGACCTCGGGGCCGTTCCCCGCGGCCGGGCTGATCCCGGCGCTGAAGCCGCTGTACGACTACTCGTGGGTGGTCGGGCTGGGGGTCGGGATGGTCGTGTACCTGGTGCTTTCGATGCCGGTGTTCGGCCGCCCGGACGCGCTAAGGGAGCAGGACGATCTTGCCGAGGATGTGGCCCGTGGCTAGCCGGGTGAAGGCCTCCCGGACCTGGTCCAGCGGGTAGGCCGCGGCGATCGGCACCTCGAGTTCGCCGGCCGCGATGTGCCCGGCGAGCTCCCTGAGCGTGTCCGCGCTGGAGCCGACCCCGCTGCCCTCGGCCTTGACGCCGTACTCCTGCACCGCGTCGAAGCGGACGATCGTGTCGACGCGGGCCGGATCGACTTTGAGGTCGTTGAGCGCGAACTCGACGTAGTCCTCGCCGTAGGTGTCGATGAACGCGTCGACCCGCTGCCCGGCCGGCACGGCCTCACGGATGCGGTCGGCGACGCCGTCGCCGTAGCTCACGGGGATCACGCCGTGCTGCCTGAGCCAGTCGTGGTTGACCGGGCTAGCCAGGCCGATGACGGTGGCGCCGGCCCGCGTCGCGAGCTGAACGGCCAGCGAGCCGACGCCGCCGGCCGCGCTGGTGACCACCAGGGTGTCGCCAGGCTTGAGAGACACGGCCCGGACCGTGGCCCACGCGGTGAAGCCCGCGATCGGCAGCGCCCCGGCCGCCTCCCAGGAAACCGCGGCGGGCTTGGGCGTCAGGTGCCCCGCGTCGGCCACGACGTATTCGGCATGACTGGACCTGGTGTCGACCCAGCCGATCACCTCGTCGCCTTGCGCGGTGGCCGTGACACCCGGACCCACCCGGTCGACGACCCCGGCAAAGTCGCTGCCCTCCCCGCTGGGGAACGTGGCCGGCCAGCGCGCGGCCAGCAGACCCTCACGGATCTTCGCCTCGCCCGGGTTGATGCCAGCGGCCCTGACCCTGACGAGCACCTGTCCGGGTCCCGGGTCGGGCACCGGGACGTCCTCCACCGTGAGGACGCCAACGTCGCCGTAGTCGTCGAAACGGACCGCCTTCATCGCCACCTCCGTTGTCGCTTTACCCACCGCCACCGCCAACCCCACTCGCCTACCGGTTATGCCCGCAAAGATTCGTACGAGGGACAACCGTTCGCCCGGTTACAAAAGGGGCCGTAGCGGGGGAAGATCAGGCTTGTGCATCCAGAGCGGAAGGCCGCGTAAACCGGGAGGCTGCTATGCCGGAGATCATCCGGGCTGCCCTCGTCCAGCAGGCGTGGACCGGGGATAAGGATTCGATGACCGCGGCCGCGGTCGCGCATATCGCCACCGCCGCCTCGGCCGGGGCGCAGGTGGTGTGCCTGCAGGAACTGTTCTACGGGCCGTACTTCTGCCAGGTGCAGGACGCCGACTACTACTCCTTCACCGAGGGTATCCCCGACGGGCCGACGACCAGGCTCCTGCAGGACGTGGCGAGGACCCACAACATCGTCATCATCGCGCCGATGTACGAGGCCGAACAGGCCGGGGTGTACTACAACACGGCGGCGGTCATCGACGCCGACGGCAGTTACCTGGGCAAGTACCGGAAGAACCACATCCCGCAGGTGAAGGGGTTCTGGGAGAAGTTCTACTTCCGGCCGGGGAACCTCGGCTACCCGGTGTTCGACACCGCGGTCGGCCGGATCGGCGTCTACATCTGCTACGACCGGCACTTCCCCGAAGGCTGGCGGGCGCTCGGCCTGGCCGGCGCGCGGATCGTGTTCAACCCGTCGGCGACGTCCCGGGGACTCTCGTCGTACCTGTGGATGCTCGAGCAGCCGGCCGCCGCGGTCGCCAACGAGTACTACATCGGCGCGATCAACCGGGTCGGCGTCGAGCCCCTGGGGGACAACGACTTCTACGGGCAGTCCTACTTCGCCGACCCGCGCGGGCAGCTGGTCGGCGACGCCGCGGTCGACGACGCCGACGAGGTGATCGTCCGCGACCTCGACATGGACAAGCTGACCGAGGTCAGGGACCTGTGGCAGTTCTACCGGGACCGGCGGCCGGACGCGTACGAAAGCCTGGTCCGGCCGTGACTCTGCTGATCAGGGGCGGGACGGTGGTGACCGCCGAGGGGACACTGGACGCCGACGTGCTCGTCGACGGTGAGAAGATCGCCGCCGTCCTCGCCCGCACGCCGGGCGACCTGCCGGTCATCGCGGCCGACGAGTTCATCGACGCCCACGACAAGTACGTGATCCCTGGCGGCATCGACGGGCACACGCACATGGAGATGCCGTTCGGCGGCACGTTCTCCGTGGACACCTTCGAGACCGGGACCAGGGCCGCGGCCTGGGGCGGCACCACCACGATCATCGACTTCGCCGTGCAGGCGAAGGGCACGTCGCTGCTCGCCACCCTGGATAAGTGGCACGAGAAGGCCGACGGCAACTGCGCGATCGACTACGGCTTCCACATGATCGTCTCCGACGTCAACGACGCGACGCTGAAGGAGATGGAGTCGTGCATCGGCGCCGGGGTGACCAGCTTCAAGATGTTCATGGCCTACCCCGGCGTGTTCTACGCGACCGACGGCGAGATCCTGCTCGCGATGCAGCAGGCGTCCAGGACCGGCGCCACGATCATGATGCACGCGGAGAACGGCATCGCGATCGACCAGCTCGTCGCCCAGGCGGTGGCCGCGGGACACACCGACCCGGTGTACCACGGCCTGACCCGGCCGCCCGAGCTCGAGGGCGAGGCCACCGGCCGCGCGATCACCCTCGCCAAGGTCGCGGACTGCCCGCTGTACATCGTGCACCTGTCCGCCGCGCAGGCGCTGGCGGCCGTCGCCGCCGCCCGGGACGCCGGGCAGAACGTCTTCGCGGAGACCTGCCCGCAGTACCTCTACCTGTCGCTGGACGACCTGGCCCGGCCTGACTTCGAAGGCGCGAAGTTCGTCTGCTCGCCGCCGTTGCGCACCCCGGACCACTCGGCCGCCCTGTGGCGCGGCCTGCGCACCAACGACCTGGCGATCGTGTCGACCGACCACTGCCCGTTCTGCTTCAAGGAGCAGAAGGAACTCGGCCGGGGTGACTTCTCGAAGATCCCCAACGGGATGCCGGGCGTGGAGCACCGGATGGACCTGCTGCACCAGGGCGTGGTGGCCGGGGAGATCACGCTGCCGCGCTGGGTCGAGACGTGCTCGACGACGCCCGCCCGGATGTTCGGCCTCTACCCGCGCAAGGGTGTCATCGCGGCCGGGGCGGACGCCGACATCGTGATCTACGACCCGGTCGCCCGGCAGACGCTGTCGGCGGCGACCCACCATATGAACGTGGACTACTCCGCCTATGAGGGGATGGAGATCACCGGCAAGGTCGCGGTCACGATCTCCCGCGGCCGGATCGTCGTCGCGAACGGGGAGTACCGCGGTGCCGCGGGGTACGGCGTGTTCCTGCCGCGCGATCTCAACCAGTACCTGGTGTAAAAGGGGGGGCCATGGAATTCGGGGTAGTGCTGCAGCCCAATCCGCCCGCGAGCGGGCTGGTGGCCATGATGAAGCGCGCCGAGGCGGCCGGATTCGGGTACGGGTGGACGTTCGACTCCCACGTGCTGTGGCAGGAGACGTACGTGCTGTACCCGCGCATCCTCGCCGAAACGTCGGAGATGATCGTCGGGCCGATGGTCACCAACCCGGGCACGCGTGACTGGTCGGTGATCGCGTCCATGTTCGCCACGCTGAACGACAGCTACGGCAACCGGACGATCTGCGGCATCGGCCGCGGCGACTCGGCGCGGCGGGTCATCGGGATGAAGCCCGTGACGCTGTCGACGCTGTCGGAGGCGATGACGGTGATCAAGGGGCTGGCCGAGGGACGGGAGGTGGAGCTTCACGGCCAGCCGCTGCGCATCCCCTGGGTGCGGTCCGGTTCGCTGCCCATCTGGATGGCGGCCTACGGCCCGAAGGCGCTGCGGCTGGTGGGCGAGCAGGCCGACGGGTTCATCCTGCAGACCGCCGACCCGGACATCGCGCGCTGGACGATCGGCTCGGTGCGCGCGGCCGCCGCGGACGCCGGCCGGGACCCGTCGTCGATCACGATGTGCGTGGCCGCGCCGGCGTACGTGGGGACGGACCTGGCACACCAGCGCGACCAGCTCCGGTGGTTCGGCGGGATGGTCGGCAACCACGTCGCCGACCTGGTCGCGCGGTACGGGACGGACGGCCCGGTCCCCCGGGCGCTGACCGACTACATCGCCGGGCGGCAGGCCTACGACTACTCGCATCACGGCCGCGCCGGCAACCCGACGACCGACTTCGTGCCCGATTCGATCGTGGACCGGTTCTGCGTTCTCGGGCCCCCGGCGGCGCATATCGAGCGGCTGCGGGAACTCGCCGACATCGGCGCGGACCAGTTCGCGCTGTACCTGATGCACGACGACGAGGAAAACACGCTCGACGCCTACGGCGACGAGATCATCCCCGCTCTCCGCTGACGCGGTCAGGGCACGCTGACGTTCGGCGACCCGGCGCAGGCGAGCGTGGGCGGCGAGGGGACGGCGGGTCCGGTCCCGTAGTTAGGCAGCGTCCCGGCTAGGGCGTACTGGGTGAGCTGGGTGGTCAGCTGCGCCGTGCCGATCGCGGTGTTCATGTCGGACAGTTCGAAGTAGTCCCGGCCCGGCGACTGCTGCTGCGGCTCGCCCGGATAGTAGAAGGGCGTGGATCCGGCGCGCATCCTGGCCGGATTCGCCCAGCCACAGACGTTGAAGTACAGCGCGTTCGCCGCTTGCCGCCCGACGGCGAGCACGAGGTCCTTGCCGCCGGCCGTGTCGGCCCAGGCGCGGCTGAAGGAGCCGGTCACGTCGCCGGATGGAAGCGCGAGAGCCCGGGCGATCGTCACCGCGGTGTTCACGTCGCCCTGGTCGGCGGCGTAGAGCACGAGCGGGTGGGCGGTCGGCAGCGTTTTCCCGGCGGGCACCACGCTGACCAAGACGAACGTCTTGGCGACGGGCTGGGAGCTGGACAGCGCGGTCACCGTGATCGGCAGGTCGTACCGCCGGGCGGCAAGCGTGCTCGAGGGCGTGAGCGTCAGCGGGACCGACAGGACGGCGCCGGACGAGATGTCCGCGGTGCCGTGGTTAGGCGTTACCGTCAGGCCCGCGGGCGCGGTCACCTGCCAGCGGAAGCTGGCCGCGGTACCGGACACACCGCGCAAGGTCAGCTGTACTTTGCCGGTGTGCCCGGGCGCCACCGCCAGCTCGCTGGGCACGGCGGTCGTGGTGGGTCCGCGGAGCACCGGTGCGGTGGACAGGCCGGCCACCAGGCCGTCGGCCGCGTCGCTGTCGATGTCCAGGGTGCCGCCGCCCCACGTCTCGTTGTGCGGGCCCGCGTACTGGTGCAGCCGCTGGTGGTTCGCCCAGTCCCCGTTCCGGACGGCGGGGTCGGTGAGCACCGGCTCGCTGTTCCAGTCCGCGATCCAGATGTCGTCGGGCCGGGGGTAACTGCTGTTCGTGTACTGGCTGTCCAGGTCCTTGATCCCGGACTGCGCGCTCGAGTACACGCCGGACACGTAGCCGGCCGCGTGCAGCGCGCGCGTCCACGCGCCCAGGAAGTTGAGCACCGCATGGCTGCAGGACGAGTTCGACGTGCTGTAAGCCTCCATGTCGAAGTAGATCGGCGTGCCCTGGCCGTACCCGAAGGCACGGGCCGCGGCGACCGCGCTCTTTGCCTGCGACTGACCTTCCGCGGCCGCCTGGGACGGATTGATGGTCGCGACGTACGGAATAGTGGTGCACGGCGCCTGGGGTCCGACCCACAGCGGCATGAACCGCCACCCTTCGGCCGCGACCCGTTGCACCCAGGATGCGGTGAAGTTCCCGTAGCTGCAGGCCCAGTTCATGCCGCCCAGGTAGGTGGCGACCACCCGGTAGGGCGAGGCGAGCCACGAGGTCATGTTCGCGGCGGAGGGAGCCGTGCACGTGTCGAACCCGAGCCCGCTTCCGATCATCCCCGACAGCGTGGGGTCGGCGGTGCTCCCCGGTGCCTGCTGTTCCCCGGTTGCCGTTGCCGCCTTTCCGGTCGCCGCCTGCCCGGTGACCGCTTCCGATCCGGCGGACATGAGCCCCTGCGTCGCGGGCGCCGAGCGGAACGCCGTCGTGGACGCGCCCGATGAGGCACCGGACCCGGCTAGCGTCGCGCTGGCCAGGATCGCGCGGATCTGGGTTTCGTCCGCCCCGTACGCGGCCGTGACGAGGACGCCGGGTCCGGGAACCTCGACCTGGATCAGGTGGTTGACGGCGGCCGACGCCGCCACGGCCGCGGGCAGCGCGGTGCTCTGCGGGAATGCGGCGCTCGCGCTGGGCAGCACGACGGCGGGCGCCGGTACGCTGGCGGGGCTAACCGCCTGGATGAGCAGCGACTCGGTGTGGCCGAAGGCCTCGGCGGGGCAGTTCTGGGCATTGCCCGGGGTTCCCAGGTAGACCGCGTGCGTGTTGAACAGCACGCACTGCGAGGGGTCCGCGGCCAGGTCGTAGACGGGCCAGGACCCGGGCACCTGAACCTCGTAGCCGTGGTACTGCACGACGCGCGTGACCGGCGCCTTCGCGGCCCCCGAGACCATGGTCTGCGGCGGTGCGGCGTCCGACGAGGGATTGCCCGCCATCGCGGCTTCCGCGGACGCTTTCGCCTGCGCGTCCGCTGGCGCCGCGCTTGCCGGTGAGGTGTTCTTCTGCGCGTGGATCGCCGCGGTCCGCGTGGTCGCACCTTGCGCGCTGGGGGTCGTGGGCGAATGCCGGTCCAGGGTCACGCCGAGCGCCAGCGTTGATCCCAGGGCGCCAACGGCCGCCAGCGCAAACCAACGCCGTCTCAAACGGGCCGTGTCGCGCATTCCGGATGGTCCCATACTTCCCCTTGAGCTCCGGATATGTCGCGTCAGAAGTTACTAATACAAGCTCCCCCGACTCAATTACCTCGCTCGGTGTTTCGCAGACGAGTTTTTATACG
>Ga0335075_10007695_pt1 | contig 16563 bp, 20 predicted proteins | sample Lox_Sample_24_FD_206723 | JGI IMG/M metagenome (GOLD analysis project Ga0335075, IMG submission 206723) | Soil microbial communities from Loxahatchee National Wildlife Refuge, Florida, United States - Lox_Sample_2.4 | ecosystem: Environmental > Terrestrial > Soil > Wetlands | place: USA...
ACCAGAACGGGGGAGATCTCACCGGCAACCACAGCTATACCCACTTCAACCCGGGCGCCGGGCTAACCTATCAGGTGACACCGTGGCTCACCGCCTACGCCGGTTATGCCGAGGCAAACCGCGCGCCCACGCCGGCCGAGCTTTCCTGTGCGAGCCCGGAGGATTCTTGCAGCCTGGCCAATTTCTTCGTCGGCGATCCGAACCTCAAGCAGGTGGTGGCGCACACGCTGGAGGCCGGCGTTCGCGGCTCCTTCCCCACCGTCGCGGGTGGGAACCTCAGCTACAATATCGGGCTCTATCGCTCCAACCTCGATGACGACATCGTCTTCGTCAATAGCCCGACTCTCGACCGTGCCTACTTCACGAATGTCGGCCAGACGCGGCGGCAGGGCGTCGATGTCGGCGTGCAGTTCCAGAACAAGCGCTGGCTCGCCTATCTCGAATATTCCTATATCGACGCAACGTATCAGAGTGGCTTCGTCGAATCGGCCGGCAGCAACCCGGATGGCGACGCGAACGGAAACGAGACGATCACGCCGGGCGACCGTCTCCCAGGGGTTCCCGCCAACCAGATCAAGCTCGGGATCTATTGCAAGGTGACGCCGAAATGGACGGTTGGCGCCGTCGGGATCGCCCAGACCGGGCAGTACCTCTTCGGCGACGAAGCGAACCTGACGCCGCAACTGCCGGGGTTCTTCACCATCAACCTGACAACCAACTACCAGCTCACACCGAAGATCGCGTTCTTCGCCACGATCGACAACGTGACCAACGAGAAATACTACACATATGGGACCTTCTCGCCGACCACCGCGGTCTATCTGTCCCAGGCGCCCTATGCGACCAACCCGCGGAGCTACAGCCCGGCCGCGCCGATCGGGGTTCTCGTTGGCGTGCGCGTCACGCTTGGGTAGGGCGGTTTTGCAGATCCCGTCATCGGACTATCCTGTCGGTGGCAAGACTGAGGGGGAGAGGCGATGGGCTCGGCATTTTCTCCTGGGAGGCGGCTCGCTGTGGCCGGCCTCCTCGCTGTCTTCCTCCTTGGGCCATGCCTTGCCGCGGCCGCGGCGAGAGCGACGCCCATCTCGCTCGAGCTCAACAAGCTTCAGCCGCTTGCCCAGGGGACGGGCTGCCGCGCCTATTTCGTTATCGCCAACCCCGGCTCGCAGGCGATTCCCGAGCTCGATCTCGATCTTGTCCTCTTCGGCACGGATGGCGTCATCGCCCGGCGCGTGGCGATCGAGTTCGGGCCGCTGCCGGCGGAGAAGACGGTGGTCCGGCTCTTCGATCTTGCGGGCACGCCGTGCGATTCGATCGGCCAGATCCTGCTCAACGATGTGATCTCCTGCCGGACGGGGGTGACCGCGCCGGATGCCGACCAGCGGGCTTCCTGCCTTGCGCGCATCGCACTCTCCTCGCTCGCTAAGGTGAAGCTGACCCGGTAGGCCGCGTCGCATGCCGCCGCACACGCTCTCGCCCGTCGCCCTCTTCCTGCACGCGGATCCGCTGGTGAAGCTCGTGCTGCTCGTGCTCGTGCTCGCGAGCGTCTGGGTGTGGGCGGTGGCGATCGACCGGGCGGTGCGCTTCGGGCGGATCCGGCGCGATGTCGGTCGGCTCGGCGCGGCCGCGCGGGCGCTCGTTGGGCAGCGCCTTGCCGGCGATGAGCGCCTGCCAGATGGCCTTGCGGGCGAAGTGCTGCGGGCCGGGCTCGCGGCCGCGCGCGAGGCTGGCGGCGAAGAGAGCCGGACCGAGCGCCGGGAGAGGCTCGCCGAGGCGATGCGGCTCTGCCTCCTCGACCGGCTGCGCGCGGTCGAGCCCGGCCTGCCGTTTCTCGCGACCGTCGGCGCGACGGCGCCATTCGTCGGCCTCTTCGGCACGGTGTGGGGAATCATGGCGAGCTTCTCGAGCATTGCCGCCGCCAACGACACGAGCCTCGCGGTGGTGGCGCCGGGGATCGCAGAGGCGCTCTTCTCCACGGCGATCGGGCTGGCGGCGGCGATTCCCGCGGTGATCGCGTACAACAAGCTCGCCCAGCACCTCATGGGCACGCGCGCGCTCGGGATCTCTGCGATCGCCCGGCTTGCCGGCGCGCTGAGCGCGCTCCGTCCCGAGGCGGTGCGGGCGGCGGCGGAGTAGCGGGCAATGGCGATCGGCCCGCACCGGCTGCCGGAAGAGGCGGAGGATCTCGCGCCGCTCTCGGAGATCAACGTGACACCCTTCGTCGACGTGATGCTGGTGCTCCTCATCATCTTCATGGTGACGGCGCCGCTGATGATGGCGGGCGTGCCACTCCGGCTGCCCAAGACCACGGCCGCCCGCGTTGCCGAGCCGCACCAGCCGATCCTTCTCAGCATCGATCACGCGGGGCATGTCTTCATCGGCGACAAGAAGGTGCCGGATGACGCCCTGGCCACGCGGCTGCACGAGATGGCGGAGAAGACGCCCGGCCAGACCGTGTATATACGCGCGGACCGGGCGCTCTCCTACGGCCGGGTGATGCAGACGATGGGCGCGGTGGCCGCCGCCGGTTTCTCCCGCATCTCGCTGCTCGCCGAGCAGGCAGAGAAGCCGCCATAAGCAGGCGGCGATGAGCGCGCGGAGCACCGCAGCGGGCTGGGAGCTATCCGGCCGGATCCATCCGGCAGCGCTCCTCATCGCCGTGCTGCTGCACGTGCTGGCAGTCGCGCTCATGCTGCGGGCGGGGCGCGTCGCACCGCCCCCAGTGACGGTCTCGCTCTCGCTCGCGACGGCGCCGTCTTCGGTCCTCCAGGGCAGTGCGAATCCGGGCCAGGCGCTGCAACCGGTGGCAACCCCGCCGCCGCCCGTGACGGCGAACGCTCCGCCCCAGCCGGTGGCGGCGAGGCCGCTGCCGCCGGTGCTTTCGTCAGTCTCGCCCGCTGCTCCGCTCACTCCCCTGCCGCCGCCGCAGACGATCAGGGCCGCTCGGCCGCCGCAGACGATCAGGGCCGCTCGGCCGCCGCCGGCGCTGCCGCTTCCGCCGCCGCTCGCGCCACCACCCCCGCCCGAACGGGTCACACCCCGCCGCCCGGTCCTGCGGCCGGCGCCGCCGCCGGCGGCTACGGCGCCACCGCGTCACGTCGTCGCACCCGCGCTTCCTCGCTCCGCACCGCTCGCTCCGCCTTCCGCCCGGCTGCAAAGAGGGCCGGGCGCTCAGGCGCCGTCAGGCCCCGTGGCTGAGACCTCGTCGTGGCTGCGCGCAGTCAGCGCATGGCTCAACGCCCACAAATTCTATCCCGACCTGGCCCGCCAGCGTGGCGAGCAGGGTACCGTAATGGTCCGCTTCGTCGTCGCCCGAAGCGGCCACGTGCTCGCAGTCAGTGTGGCCCGCAGCAGCGGGTCACCGATTCTCGACCGGGCAACGCAACGATTGCTGAGCGGCGCCGCACTTCCTCCCTTGCCGCCAAGCATGCCCGGCAAGGAGAAAGCGGTGACCTTCGCCGTCCGCTATCTGCTCGAGCCGTGAGGAGGGCCGGTTCAGTTGCTGAGCGCGGCGGCGATGAAGGGCAGGCTTTCGTCCATCCGATAATCGACCGCACTGTGGTCGTCGGCGAATTCCTCATAGCGATGCGTGATGCCGAGCTCCTTCAGGCGGTAGACGAAGCGGCGGGTGCCGTACAGCAGGTTGAACTGATCGCTCAGGCCGCAATCGATATAAAGCGCCTTCAAAAGGCTGAGCTTGTCGGCCAGCGATTCGAGCGCGACCACGGGATCATGGCGCCGCCAGTTCTCCCACCGTTCGGGGATCAGCTCGCAGGTGTCGAACGTCACCGGCAGCCGGATGCCGAGAAACGCCCCGCAATCAGGATCGTAGCTCGCGGCCATGGCAAGCGCGTTGACGACCGTGCCGGCGCCATCCGGCCGCTTGCGGGCGGCTTCGAGCTCGGTCCACCAGCGCTCGATCGAATTCTCGGTCCGCGCGAGCGCGCGCAGCACCGCCGGCATATCGGGGAGGTAGCAGAGCTCGAAGCCCATATCGCCGGAATGACAGGCCGCGGCGGCCCAGATATCCGCGTGCCGCAGGGCGTGCGTGATCGCGCCGTAGCCGCCGGACGATTTGCCGAAGACGCCACGCCGTCCGTGGCCGCCGCAGCGGAACCGCGCCTCGACAGCCGGCAGCATCTCACCGAGCAGGAAGTCCTCCCACCGGCCGGTGGCGGCCGAGTTGATGTACTGGTTGCCGCCGAGTCTGGTGAAGCAGTCGGGGAAAGCAACCACCACCGGCTGCATCCGGCCTTCGCCGATCAGGCGATCCAGCCGCTCGGGCACGTTCTCGCGAAACCCGGTCCAGTTGGTGTGGGAAAGCCCGCTGCCGGTGAAGCCGACGAGATCGACGAGCAGCGGCAAGCCGCTTCCATCGTGCGCCGACGGAACATAGACATCGACGCTGCGAACTGCCGGATCGCCGAGTAGGTTGTCCTCGAGCACTCGGCTCGCGACGGCGATGCGCGTGACGCTGCCCGCCGGACCCGCGAATTTCCGCATCAGGCGCCGATCGGGGTGCAGCGGAAGCCTTCGCCCCAGCGCGTGATGCGGCCTCCCGAGGGGCTCGGGAAATGCACGGTGCAGCAGATTGTTTCCGTATCGCAGTAATGCTCGAGGAAGGAGCGGCGGGTGATGGCCGACTGCGCAGGGTCGAAATCCGCGCGCATCGAGATCTCGGGATAGCGTGTCTGCAAGGGCGAATGGATCAGGTCGCCGGTCAGCGCGGCGAGATCGCGGCCGCGGCCGATGGTGACGGCAAAATGGTCGGGCGTGTGCCCCGGCGTCGGCAGCAGCCGGACATGATCGTCGAGCACGTAGTCGCTCCGCACGAGATTAGCCCGTTTCGCTTCCAGGATGGGAAGTACGCTGTCGGCAATGCAGCCGATCGGCTCGCGGGCGTGCAGCGAGGTCCAGTGGGCGAGCTCATTCTCGGAAAACAGGTAGCGCGCGTTCGGGAAGGTCGGAACCCAGCGCCCGTTCTCGAGCCGGGTATTCCAGCCGACGTGATCGACATGGAGGTGCGTGCACATCACCACGTCGATGTCCTCGGGCGCCACTCCGGCCGCCGCCAGGTTGCGCAAGAAGCCGTCGCCCTTGAGCATGTGCCAGAACGGACGCTCCGGCCGCGGCTTGTCGTTGCCGACGCAACTGTCGACCAGGATGGTATGATGCGGCGTGCGCACGAGATAGGACTGCACCGTGAGCACGACCTTGTGGGTTCCGGGCTCGATTGCCGTGGGCTCGAGCCAGGAGCGATTCTCGGCCAGAATCTCCGGCGTCAAGCCGGGAAAGAAGGTGAACGCATCGAAGAACGGCTGCTCCTGCTCAACGATCCGGCTGATCGTGACCTCGCCGAGCGCGAAACTGGTCTTCATGGCAGCCCTCCGCTTCGTGAGCGTTGATGCTAACCGCCCGGCGCGACGCGGCAAGAGGCGGAGGAACAATGACGCGGCTCGCGCATCCCAACGCCGTCATTGCGAGCCGAAGGCAAAGGAATCCAGCAGTGGATCCCACCATCCGACGGGCCGCGCGCTCGGCCAGGCCGCCTCAGGGGATAGAGCGAATGCTGTGCTCCGCGCGATCGAATCCCGGGCGCGGCACGAGGTCCATGAGAGTATTGCCGAAGCCGCCATCGACCAGCAGTTCCTGCCCCGTGACATAGCCGGCGCGAGGGCTCGCGAGGAAAAGCACCGCGTCGGCGATGTCGGCCGGCAAAGCGATGCGCTTGAGCGGCACCATCGCGGCGCGCCGCTCGGCGATCTCCGGCAGACGATAGAACGCCTCGCTCATCGGCGTCCGCACCAGGCCGGGGCTCACGACGTTGCTGCGGATGCCGGCCTCGCCCCATTCGAGCGCAAGCTGGCGCGAGAGCATGACAACGCCGGCCTTGCTGACGCTGTAGCCGCCGCTGAAGCCTTGCGGCTCGGAAGCAGCGATCGAGGCGATATGCACCAGCGCGCCGCGGCGGCGCGCCAGCATCGGCCGGCCGAATTCCTGGGCGCAGAGGAAATAGCCGGTGAGGTTCACGCCGATCAGCGCGTTCCATTCCGCCGTCCGGAGACTTGCCAACGGCCCTGGGCGAAGCAGCCCGGCATTGTTCACCAGCACATCCGCCGGGCCGAGCTCGGCCTCGACGCGTACCGCTGCGCCGGCCACGCTTGCCGGATCCGCAACATCGCAGGTGATCGCGAGCACGCGCGGGCCCGCCAGCAGCGCCGCCGTGGACGCGACGGTCTCGCTATCGCGGTCGAGCAACGCAAGCGCCGCGACGCCGGCGCGCGTGAAGCCTTCGGCGACGGCTCGCCCGATGCCGCCGCCGCCACCCGTGATGACGACCGTGCGGCCGGCCAGGCCGAGCCACTCGCGGGCGTGCGGATCGGGGCCGACGGTCATGATTTTCTCCCGGCATCGCTGCGCGGGCGAGCCTGCCGGCGGCGGCGCCGAGCGTCAAGGCGCAGTCGTTTCAGAAATGGATCATCTTCCTGCTCATGCCGCCGTCGATCGGGAATTCGGCACCGCTGACGACGGCGACGGGTTTTTCCGTCATTCCGCATGCCCCGGACCCGAGCGCGCCCGGGGCGGTGCTGGACATCGCCGCCGCAATGCTGCATCGCAATAGCACCGCCTGTGACCTTCCCATGCCATCGGGTCTTGGGCGAGCCATAGCGAGGACGCCATGCCGCTCAGCAAGCCTCTTGGGCGCGAACTGTTGCATCAGCGTGACATCACCATCCGCGGCTACCGCCGCGCCGACGGACGCTTCGACATCGAGGCGCACCTCGTCGACAGCAAATCCTACAGCTTCTCGACTGAGGATCGGGGTGAGATCGCGGCCGGCGAGCCGCTGCACGAAATGTGGGTGCGCCTGACGGTCGACGAGGATATGGTAATCGAGACCAGCGAGGCGGTGACCGAGCACGGCCCATTCGCCATCTGCCCCGATGCCGCGCCGAATTTTTCGAGACTCGCCGGCCTCAAAATCGGGCGCGGTTTCCTCAAGGAGGCCGCCGGGCGGGTCGGCGGCGTGGCCGGCTGCACGCATCTGCGCGAGCTTCTCCAGCAGCTCGGCACGACGGCCGTTCAAACCCTCTACGCCGTCCGGGTGCGCCGGGAAGCCGGAGAGGCGCCTCCGGCGCGCGCGCCGCGAATGCTCAACAGTTGCTACGCCTACGCCGCGGATGGTCCCGTCGTGCGTCGCCGCTGGCCGCAATTCTATACTGGTCCGGACCCGGAAGCTGCCCCGGCGCCCGGAAGCCGGGGCTGAGGCCGGCAGGTGGCTCTGGCGGTCACAGCGGCAGCGGCGCCGATTTCATGTGCTCCATGGCGAAACGGCTGGTGACATTGCGGAGCGGCAGCGCGGCGATGAGCCGGCGATAGAAGCCGTCATAGGCCGCGATGTCTGGAACGACCACGTGCAGCAGGTAGTCTATGTCCCCGCTCATGCGCCAAGCGGCGACAATCTCCGGCGTCGCCGCAACCAGCGCCGCGAAGCGCTCGAGCCATGCGGCGGAGTGATCGGCGGTCTCGACCGCGACGAAGGCGCTGACCGGCAACCCGACCTTGCCGGCGTCGATCAGCGCCACGCGCCCGCGGATGATTCCGGCCTGCTCGAGCCGGCGGATGCGCTTCCAGCACGGCGTGGCAGTGAGCCCGACACGCGAGGCGATTTCATTGAGAGAGAGGTTCGCGTCCGCGGCGAGCAGCCTGAGAATCGCGCGGTCGGTGGCGTCGATCTCCTTGCTATCCTGGGCTGCCGTCATTGCGGCAAGATCCTTCTCCATGCTCGGCACAACTGGCCCGAGTATGCCCTGACCCCGGCGCACGAGGAAAATATTTAGCGGGAACCTGGGGCGGGAGCGGGTGGAGATGCCACCCCGCCGGGCACCACCGACGGCGGCGTCGGACCGGGCGCGCGTCCGGCCGGCAGCGCCGGAATCGCCGGTGCCCGCACCGCCGAAAGGTCCTGGTAGCCGTGCGGCGGGGTGAAAAGGGACATCGGCTCTGGAGCATAAGTAACAGAAAGCGCAGTGAGCCGGCTCCGCTCTTGGTCGCTCCCCTGGACGCGGCGGAGGATCACGCCGCCGCCCGTGACGCAGACCAAACCCTCCCGGCCTTTCGCTCCGACCGACCAGACGGTGCAGGCAAGCCCGGCGACCTTGGCGGTGCCGGTGCGCGCGTACCTGGCCGCGGGGTCGAGCAGCAGGAGCCCGCGCGCCAGTTCCGGGTTGAGCTGCACCGTCATGAAGGCGCGGAGCGCCGGATCGACCACGGTCGCGCTCTTCGCCTGGGGATCGATCAGCAGGTAGGATTGAGACCCGGACGTGTCGAGGCGAAGACGTCGGCCGCCGGCGGCGGCACGGAACCGGAGTTCTTCCGTGCTCGTCCGGCCCGGCAGCTTCGGATCGGGACTTTCCAGCCGGTAGGTGACACCGACGTCGCGGCTCGGCGCGAAGGGCGGATGCGCGGGCGGCGCGGCTGCCGGGGCGACCGCCGCAAAGAGCGGTAGCAATGCCGCCGCACTGGCCAGGCGCCAGGCGGTTTTAGCCGCCTCGGCCGGCATCATCCGCTTCCCTTCACGCTGCCGGGGAGCGCCTCTTCGGGCGCGTGCAGCGAGAGCGAAAGCGCGTGCAGGCCGTCACCGAATTCCCCGGCCAGCGCCGCATGCACCGCGCGTGCCCGCTCCACCCGGCTCCGGCCTCGGAACGCCGCGGAAACCAGCAGCACCGCGTAATGGGTCTCGCCCTCCGCGCGCGCGCCGGCATGGCCGGCATGCCGCGCGGAATCGTCGCGCACCTCGATCCGGGTCGGGGAAAAGTGCGCGCGAAGAAGCGCTTCGATACGTCCGGCGCGGCTCTGCATGCCGCACATATCCGCTGTTTCCCTATTGACGCCAAGCAAGCGTTGCCAACGGGGGGGAGGTGATCCCATAAATTTCCCATGAAGCCGCGGACCTCGCGCGCCAGGGCCTTCGCCCCCGATCCGGACGCGCCGGGTCGGGGCTGCGACGTGCCCGGTTGCGAGGCCGCCGCGGAGTACCGCGCGCCGCGTTCGCGCCGCGCACTGCGCGAGTGGCGCTGGTTCTGCCTTGAGCATGTACGGGCCTACAACGCCGCCTGGGACTATTACCGCGGGATGAGTCCGGGCGAGATCGAGGCTGAGCTTCGGTCCGATCTTTCCTGGCAGCGCCCGACTTGGCCGTTGGGGCGGCTCGGCGCAGCGGACTGGCGACGCTCCGCCGGAATCGAAGATCCGCTGGCCGAGCTGGCCGGCAGCGTCCGGAAGGGGCGGCGGGCCAACGGTGTGCCGGCCGATCTCAAGGAGCACCTGGCTGCGCTCGGGCTCGGCTGGCCCCTGACGCTCGAGATGCTCAAGGCACGTTACAAAGAACTGGCAAAACGCCATCATCCTGACGCGAACGGCGGCGATGCAAGGGCCGAGGAACGGTTCAAGACCATCAACCTCGCCTATACGACGCTGCGCACCAGGCTCGCCCGCGCGCCCGCCGCCGCCGCCGGCTGAGCGGGCGGGCTTCGCAAGCCCCCGGGGCCGCGGCTAAACTGCTGCAATGAGCATTACAGGATCATCGGGCCGATGATGAATACCGCCGTCGCTCCTCAACAACGCATCGAGCCGACCTCGGCGATCGATCTGCCCGATATCACCGTCAACGCCCGCCAGACTTTCGGATTCGAAACGACGATGGAAGTCCCGGCCTTCTCGGTCCGAACCGAGCATGTGCCGGATATCGACGAGGCGTACCGCTTCGACCGCGAAACCACGCTCGCGATCCTGGCAGCCTTTGCCTATAACCGTCGGCTGCTGATCCAGGGCTATCACGGCACCGGCAAGTCGACGCACATCGAGCAGGTGGCGGCGCGGATCAATTGGCCCTGCATCCGCATCAATCTCGACAGCCACATCAGCCGCATCGACCTCATCGGCAAGGATGCGATCGTGCTCAAGGACGGCAAGCAGGTGACCGAGTTCCGCGAGGGCATCCTGCCCTGGGCGCTGCAGCACCCCTGCGCACTCGTCTTCGACGAATACGATGCCGGCCGGCCGGACGTGATGTTCGTGATCCAGCGCGTGCTGGAGGTCGAGGGCAAGCTCACGCTGCTCGACCAGAGCCGCGTCATCCGCCCGCACCCGGCGTTCCGCCTCTATGCTACCGCCAATACGGTCGGACTCGGCGACACCACCGGGCTCTATCACGGCACGCAGCAGATCAACCAAGGCCAGATGGATCGCTGGAACATCGTCGCCACGCTCAACTACCTGCCGCACGAGCAGGAGACCGGGATCGTCATGGCCAAGCTCGGCGTCGATCCCGATGACAAGGCGATGAAGCGACGCATCGAAAGCATGGTCGCGCTGGCCGATCTCACGCGGGCAGGTTTCATCAACGGCGACATCTCCACGGTGATGAGCCCGCGGACGGTGATCACCTGGGGCGAGAACACGCGCATTTTCGGCGATCTCGCCTTCGCCTTCCGCCTCACCTTCCTCAACAAATGCGATGAGGCAGAGCGGCAGATCGTCGCCGAATACTACCAGCGCTGCTTCAACGAGGAGATGCCGAGCGGGGGTACGCTCCGCAAGGCATCCTGAAGGCCGAGGTGAGCGGCTCGAAAGAGAGCGACCGGGTCGAGGCGTTCAAGCGCGCCACTGCGAGCGTGGTGCGGGCACTGGCTGGCACGCCCGAGGTGCAGGTAGCGTTCCAGCCGGGACCCCCGGGTGTCGCAGGCAAGCGCGCGCGGCTACCGCTGCCGACCCGCGCGCTGCCGGCGGGCGAGCGCTCGCGGCTGCGCGGCACCGCCGACCAGGTGGCGCTCAGGCTGCGCCATCATGACGACGCCAAGCACGCGGAGCGGATCCCCTTCGGGCGCGAGGCGAAGGAGGCGTACGACGCGCTCGAGCAGGTGCGCGTCGAGGCGATCGGCGCTCGGCACATGGCGGGCGTCGCCGCCAATCTCCGGGCGCGGCTGGCCGAGGAGTGCGAATCCGAAGGCTACGACCGCATGACGCGGAAGGACCAGCTTCCGGTCTCGGCCGCGCTCGCGTTGCTGGCGCGCGAGCGGCTGACCGGCGAAGGCGTGCCGACGGCGGCCGCGCACATCCTCGAGGCGTGGCGTGGGACGCTCGGTCCGGCCGCCGAATCCGCCTTGGCCGACCTCGCATGCGTGCCGGAAGACCAGGTGGCCTATGCGCGCGCGGCACGTCGGCTGCTCGCCGCGCTCAGCCTTGCCGAAGCGGAGGCCGAGGCCGAGGCCGACGAAGAGGGCGAGGAGAATCAAGAGGGCCAGCAGCCCGGCGCCCAGGACCAGAACGCCGAGGGCGAGGGGCGATCGGAAGACGACGCCGAGGCGCTGTTCGGCGCGGACGCCGAAACGGCAGATGGCGAGACAGCCGAGGATGCGGAGGCGGCCGAAGAGGAGGCGGCCCAGGGAGACGAGCGACCAGGCGGGCCGCAGCCGCAACGCGACGCCGCAGGCAACAGCGAAACCGCCTATCGCGCCTATACGCGCGGCTTCGACGAGGAGGTCTCGGCAGAGGAGCTCTGCGATCCGGAGGAACTCACGCGGCTCCGCCAGCAGCTCGACCAGCAGCTCCAGCATCTGCAGGGCGTCGTCTCGAAGCTTGCCAACCGCCTGCAACGTCGGCTGCTCGCGCAGCAGCAGCGGGCCTGGGATTTCGATCTCGACGAGGGCCTGCTCGACGCCGGCAGGCTGGCCCGCATCGTCGTCAATCCGTTGCAATCGCTCTCCTACAAACGCGAGCGCGACACCGAATTCCGCGATACCGTGGTGACGCTGCTGCTCGACAATTCCGGCAGCATGCGCGGCCGGCCGATCACCGTGGCGGCGATGTGTGGCGACATCCTCGCGCGCACGCTCGAGCGCTGCGGGGTCAAGGTGGAGATTCTCGGCTTTACCACCCGGGCCTGGAAGGGCGGGCAAAGCCGCGAACGGTGGGTGGCCGAGGGCAAGCAGCGCAATCCCGGACGCCTGAACGATCTCCGCCATATCATCTACAAGGCCGCCGACCAGCCCTGGCGGCGCGCGCGCAAGAATCTCGGGTTGATGCTGCGCGAGGGCCTGCTCAAGGAAAACATCGACGGCGAGGCACTGCTCTGGGCCTATCGGCGACTGCTGGCGCGGTCCGAGCACCGGCGCATCCTGATGGTGATCAGCGACGGCGCGCCGGTGGACGATTCGACGCTTTCGGTGAACGCCGGCAACTACCTCGAGAAGCATCTGCGTGAGATCATCCACGACGTCGAAAGCCGCGACTTTGTCGAGCTGGTCGCAATCGGCATCGGCCACGACGTCACGCGCTACTACCGCCGCGCCGTCACCATCGTCGATGCCGAGGAGCTTGGCGGCACGATGATGAAGAAGCTCACCGAGCTGTTCGACGAGGATGCGGCCGCGGCCTGGCACCGGGCGGCGGCGAACCGCGCCGCGCTGGTGGTCTGAGCGTCCAGGGACGCTCCGTGATCCTGGTCACCAACAACGAGGGCTATCCCGGTGCTGAGGCGACCGCGCGCAAGCTGGCCGAGGGCGAGCCGGCGCTCGACGCGATCGAGGCCGGGGTACGCCTGGTCGAAGCGGACGAGCGGGTGCGCACGGTCGGCCGGGGCGGCTGGGCGAACATCCTGGGCGAGGTGGAGCTCGACGCCGCGGTGATGGATGGCACCAGCCTCCGCACCGGCGCGGTTGGCGCGCTGCGCGGCTTCCTGCATCCGGTGTCGGTCGCGCGGGCGGTGATGGAGCGGCTGCCGCACGAGCTTCTGGTCGGGCGTGGTGCCGAGATGTTCGCCCGCGAGATCGGCGCCGAGACGGCGGAGAATTTGCTGCCCCATGCCCGGGACGCCTGGCGCGCCTGGTTCGAGGATGCGGTGACCGGCGAGGCGCGCGAGCGCTGGCCCGAAGGCGGCCTCCTCGCGCATGTCCGCGCCCAGGTGCAGACGGATCGGCCGGCCGGCACCACGGTGTTTGTCGCCCGTGACCAGCGCGGCGCCATCGCCTCGGGCACGAGCACCTCGGGCTGGCAGTGGAAATATCCCGGGCGGCTCGGCGACACGCCGATCATCGGCGCCGGCTCGTACGCAGATACGCGCTATGGCGCCGCGGCCTGTACCGGCGTCGGCGAAATGGCAATCCGCTGCGGCACTGCCCGGGCCGTCGTGCTCTATATGAAGAAAGGGGCGCCCGTGCAGGACGCCGTGTACGAGGCGGTCGAGGACATGCGGGCGATGCGAGGCGGCCTGATCGGCCGCATCACCATCCACGCGATCGACCCCCGGGATCGGCACCGCGTGGTGGCGGTGAACGGCGACGGCCGCAATGCCTATTGGCTCTGGCGCGAGGGAGAGTCGCGGGCGACCCGGCACAATTGCCAGGCGATCCAGCTCTGAATGGCGTGCCCCCCGAACGGCGCTCAGGGCCGGCGGAAGATCGCGTCGGCGGCGGTCTTGTGGCCCTCCTTGCGGGCCATTTCCGCCGCGACGCGGGCGATCTCCGCCCTGAGCTCTTCGCGGTAGGCGGCGAGCTCGGCCACGCCCATGGCCTCGAGCCGGAGCGGCTGAAACCGGCTTGGCGGCGGAATCCGGGCCTCGTCATCCTCGATCATCGTGACCCTCCCATGCAGTCCCCGCGCGGTTATATAAACCATGCGGACGGCCATTGACCTTGACCCGGCCGGGAGGCAGAGGCCATATCGGCTCCGGACTCGATCGGCGTGGTGAATTCATGCCACGGCCGGCGATTATCAGCATCCACAATGGATTTTGTCATGGCTCTGCCGTTGATGCCGAAGGCCACTGCCGTCTGGCTCATTGAAAAGACGGCGCTGACCTTCATCCAGATCGCCGAATTCTGCGGCATGCATCCGCTCGAGGTGCAGGCAATTGCCGACGGCGAGGTGGCGCAGGGGATCGTTGGCTACGATCCGATCGCCAACGGGCAGCTCACCGCCGAGGAGATCCGGCGCTGCGAGGCGGACCCGAATGCCCGGCTGCAATTGCTGGCGCCCGTCAATCCGCTGCCCCGCCGGCATTCGGGCGCGCATTACACGCCCGTAGCCAAGCGCAATGACCGGCCCGATGCGATTGCCTTCCTGCTGCGCAACCATCCGCAGCTCACGGACGCCCAGATCGGCAAGCTGCTCGGCACGACCAAGGAGACGATCCAGAAGGTGCGCAACCGCACGCATTGGAACAGCGCCAATATCAAGCCGCGAGACCCAGTGTTTCTCGGCCTTTGCAGCCAGGGCGATCTCAACGCGGCGGTGGCGGCGGCGACCGATCGCCTCGCGCGTGAGGGCCATGCCGTCCCGCCGCCGCCTCCCGAGACCGACGAGGCGGCCTAGGCGGGCTCCGCCGGCCGTGCCGCGAGGCCCGGATCGGGAGCGTCAGCCGGCGCCGGCCTGTTCCTGGCTGCGCAGCCGCTCCATTTCCTCCTTCACCCGCAGTTTCTCGCGCTTCAGCCGGGCCAATGTCTCCGCGTCCGGGCGTGGGCGCTGGTCCTCGTCGGCAATCCGCATCTCGAGACTGGCGTGACGTTCTTTGAGGGCGGAAAGCCGGGACTGGACGTTCATGGATACCCCTTCCATAGCACAGCATCCGCCGGCCGGCGGGGCGGCCGCACGGGCCGCCAAACCTAGCAAAACCTGTCGTACCGGCGCCATGGGAATCGCTGCAATGAAAGGCGGGCGCATGGTATGGAGCGCCGATGCTGACCGACCATGACTCCCTCTTGCGGCGGCTGCACGAGTTGCGGAGCGAGCACCGGGACCTCGACACGGTGATCGCGCGGCTGGCGGCAGATACGGCGTGCGATCAGCTTCACCTGCAGCGCCTGAAGAAGCGGAAGCTGCTGCTGAAGGACGAGATCTCGAGGCTGGAAAGCCGGCTCATCCCCGACAGCATCGCCTGAGGCCGATGCGCGTCGGCATCATCATGGGAAGCCGCTCCGACTGGCCGACCCTCTGCCACGCGGCTGCGATGCTGGACCAGCTCGCGGTGCCGCACGAGGCCCGGATCGTCTCCGCCCACCGCACGCCTGAGCGGCTCGCTTCCTATGCAAGGGGCGCCGCCGGGCGCGGCATCCGCGTCATTATCGCCGGCGCCGGAGGTGCTGCGCACCTGCCGGGAATGTGCGCCGCCTATACCGTCCTGCCCGTGCTCGGCGTGCCGGTGGAGAGCGCAGCCCTTGCCGGCATGGACAGCCTGCTGTCGATCGTCCAGATGCCGCCCGGCGTGCCGGTCGGCACGCTCGCGATCGGGCGGGCGGGCGCGGTCAACGCGGCGCTGCTTGCCGCCGCGATCCTGGCGCTCGGGGATCCGGCGCTTGCCGCCCGGCTCGAGGCCTGGCGCGCCGCCCAGACGGCTGCCGTGCCGCACGAGCCGGCCGCTGCGCCGTGCGAACCGGGGCAGGAGCCCGGGGCCGCGCCGGCGGCATGAGCCGGCCGGTTTTTCCCCTGCCGCCCAACGCCGCGATCGGTATCGTCGGAGGCGGGCAGCTCGGCCGCATGACGGCACTCGCCGCCGCCCGGCTCGGCTATCGCTGCCATATCCTGACCCCAGAGCCGGCGAGCCCGGCCGCCCAGGTTGCGGCCTCGGTGACGGAGGGCGAATACGAAGACCCGGCGGCGATCGCTGAGTTCGCCGCCGGCGTCGACGTCGTGACCTTCGAGTTCGAGAACGTGAGTGCCGCCGGCCTTGATCTGCTTGCCTCGCTCAAGCCGGTACGGCCGGCGCCCTCCGTCCTCCGCGTGAGCCAGGATCGGATCGCCGAGAAAGCCTTCCTCAACGGCGTCGGCGTGCCGACCGCGCCCTGGCGCAAGGTCGCGACCCGCGCGGAACTGAGCGCGGCGGTGGCCGCGATCGGCCTGCCGGCGGTCCTGAAGACGACCAGGCTCGGCTATGACGGCAAAGGCCAAAGCCTGCTCATGCGTCCGGACGATCTGTCGCCGGCCTTCGCGGCGCTCGCGCCGAAGCCCCTGGTGCTCGAAGGGTTCGTCGATTTCCCTTGCGAACTCAGCGTCATCGCCGCGCGCGGCGCGGATGGACGGGCGGTCGCGTTCGACGTGGTCGAGAACCGGCATCGCAACCATATCCTCGATCTGACCCTCGCTCCTGCCCCGGTCGGCGAGGAGATCGCCGTCGAGGCGCGGAAGATCGCGCTCCGGGTGGCCGCCGCGCTCGACCTGGTCGGCCTGATCGGTGTCGAGATGTTCGTCGATCACTCGGGGCGCGTGCTCGCGAACGAGATCGCGCCGCGCCCGCACAATTCCGGGCACTGGACAATCGATGCCTGCCCGGCGAGTCAGTTCGAGCTCTTCGTCCGTGCGGTGGCCGGCCTGCCCTTGCCCGAGGCAGGACGCCATTCGGATGCAGTGATGAAGAACCTTGTCGGGCCGGAAGAGACGGCGCTCTGGAGCGAAATCCTCGCCACGCCCGGCCTCATCCCGCATCTCTACGGCAAGGCCGAGGCGCGGCCTGGGCGCAAGATGGGCCACGTGACGCGGCTCTTTCCCTATGGGGCGCTGCCCGGGCCG
>Ga0335075_10007696_pt1 | contig 16563 bp, 17 predicted proteins | sample Lox_Sample_24_FD_206723 | JGI IMG/M metagenome (GOLD analysis project Ga0335075, IMG submission 206723) | Soil microbial communities from Loxahatchee National Wildlife Refuge, Florida, United States - Lox_Sample_2.4 | ecosystem: Environmental > Terrestrial > Soil > Wetlands | place: USA...
GGAGTAGCCGTCAGCGCTGGCGGTGGCGCTGCGGTACGGCTGGTTGGAGTGGACGTACACGTTGTTCCAGTCACGCTCGGCGTTGTAGACGCTGGCAGTCGCCGTGCACCATGCGGCAGCGGCCGGAGCAGGTGCGGGCGCAGCCGGTTTGGGCGGTGCCGATGTCGCTACGGGCCCCGCTGATCTAGGCGCAGGCGGTGGTGTGGTCTGACTGGGTGGCGCCATGCTGGGACTAGGTGACGGCGTAGCGGGACTAGGCGACGGTTGCGGCGCGGAAATGGGCGACGGGGAGCCGGAGGCAACGACGGCCGGCGCCGCAGGGGCCGTAATGCCGCTGCCAATCCCGCTGCTAGGTGATGAGCATGCGGCGAGTCCGGCCGCAAGTCCGATCAGGCCGGTAAGAAATGCTGACTTCCTCATGATTCCCCCCTTGGACATCCATTTGACGCGCGAGCGGCGGACAAGGGTTACCTGTGCTCCGCGCTCAACGTCCCCAGGCCATTAGAGAGGCAGGCAGCACGTACCCGCGCAGGAGACCTCGATCGGGTATGGGGGACAGAACAATCGAGACGTGGACCTCAGCCAAGCAAGGTCAGCAGACGATTGGCCTGGCGTTCCAGCGTACCGGGAGGGTTGCGGTCGCTCGCCGGGCCATTGGGGAGCAGCAGGATCAGCCACAGGAGAGCAGCGAGGCGACGCCATTCATGCAGCCTGGCCCGTTCCGGATTCGTCAATTCGAATTGGGCAAGGAAGGTGTCAGCGTCCAGGCTGGCGTCTTTCCATGCGGAGATGTGCTCCACCAGGATGGCGAGCTCGAAAGCGCGATCGCTGGGGCCGGAGTCCTCGAAATCAACGATGCGGACCTGGCCGCCATCCCACAGGAAGTTGGCCAGGTTGCAGTCCCCTCGCCCGAGCACCACCTGGCCGTCGGGGCAGACCTGACCGTCAAGCGCGCTGCCGTACAGCCAGGTGACAGCCGCACGCCAGGCACTGTGCACCAGCGGGTCCTCGCCCAGTCCGGGCCCGGTGGCCAGCATGGCGCGGACCTGCCTGGCCAGCGCGATGGAGTTCAAGCCAGCCGTCGCGGCGCACGTCTTCACCCGGGCGGGCGGCACCGACCGCCAGAGCCGCTCCAGCGCGACCATCAGCACGTTAGTTTGCGCAGCCGAGAGTGGTGCGCGGCCGAGCTGCACGCCAGGCAGCCACGACATCACGATAACCGGCGGATCAGCATCCAGGTCGGCGCGAAGCGGCGCAGGGGCCAGGCCAGGCGCAAACTCAGCCAGCAAAGTCAAGGCAGCCCACTCGCGGGCGGGCTCGCCACGGTCCCAAGACCGGAACCGCTTGACCACGAGGTGACGGTCTTGATCAATGCATACCTCATGCGTCATCCCACGCCTGATCATGACGCTATCCTCCCGCGTTGTGAGAGCGGTCCGCCGCGGCCGAGGCGGCAGATGTGCGGTCACCCTTGCAAGCTGGCCGTCCGCAGGTTGTTATATGAGAACTGCGGCTTCTGCGGCCAGGCATAGGAGGATGAACAGATAGAGGCTATAGGTATTTGGCAGGCGCGCTTCATAAAGTATGCGTTTCAATAGCACTCGCTCGAAACGCAGCCTCGTGCCCCTGGGCAGCGTCTGCCATTGAGGGGCGGCAGTTCCTGCAACTCCCAAGCTGTCTGCTGTCTGAAGAAACTTCATGATGCCATCGGCTTTAATCGCCACGCCGATATCGTAGTTGCGATCGATGAAGGTTCGCTGAATTTGCTTAAAATGGCAGTTAAGCAGGAAGAACCCAACGACCGCCGCCACGCCTACAACGAGCAAGCCTGGGCGGCGGTATGCTACCGCAACGCCCCCGATGGCAAGGGAGGATGTGACGCACCATCCCTTGATCTGGAAGTCAACTGCGTCCAAACTTCTTATGGCTGTCTGAACGGCTCCCAGCTCCGCCATCAGAAGCGACAGTCTTGCGTCTTCCTCTGTCATATTTGCCAGATCCTTAACGATGTTGCTTCGCCGATCTTCCGCGCTGCGAGACCAGCACTATGCGCGGTAATCTGAGCATGATTGAACCCTATGCCAAAACTATCGACCCTTCCGAGGCAAAATCGTCGTTGATCACCGGCAGCATGCCATCTGGGCAGCGGACGACCGGGCAGCCGCAGGTCACACAAGGTCTCATCTTGTGGGTGAAGTGCTTGACCAAGACCGGTCGCCTGGTGAAGAGTTTGTGCACGGCGGCGGCCGGCCGCCGAGCTGTGGAACGTCCGCCCCAGTCGGGGTTCCATCCGCGAAGGGGATTCGCCCTCTCGGTCGTCAACTTGTCACAGGCCACCTTCCAGCACCGCGTCACTGGGGGACGAGGGTGTCACGGGGAGGCTTGCCGATGACCAGGGACGCCAGCTTCAAGAAGGTTGTCCGGCGTCACGCCGGGGAGACTGGGCAGCGCTACACCGAAGCGCTGACGGACCTCCAGGGTCTGGGCGCGCGAATGGACCACGAGCCCGTTGCTGAGCAGCTTCTGGCCCATCTCCGGGATCGCTACGGCATTGACCCCGCGGCCGCGACGAAGCTCAGTGTGCACAAGACCTACGTGTTCCGCGTCGACCGCAATGACGGCGAACCGTGGGTCGCCCGCGCGTTTCCCCCCGCCCGGCCGCGTGGCGGCGTCGAGGGCGACGCCGCGATTTTGCGGTTCCTGGAGCGGCAGGACTATCCCGCGGAGCGCTTGGCGGTCGACGATGCGGTCTCTGACTTTGACGGAAGCGCGGTCCTTGTGACGCGCTTCGTCGAGGGCGCCCAGCTCCCCGGCGGTGCCGGGAAGTTCGCCATGATGGGTGAGCTGCTCGGACGGCTGCACGCGCTGCCGTACGACGATTCCGTGAGCCGCCCGGGTGGGGCGAGTGGTGAGGACCCGAGCCGTGAAGGCACGCCTGGCCAGGACCTGCTGGCGGCCCTGTCGTTCCTCGACGCCGTCGACACGAAGGTCGCTCCGGCCGAACGCGAGCGATTCGAGCGGCTCCGCGGCCAGGTGCGCTCGGCCGACGACGGTCATGGCCTTCCAGAAGCCCTGCTGCACGGGAATCTCCTCCACGCGCCCGATCACGCCGTGCTCAGCGAACGAGGGCCAGTCGCGATCAACTGGAAGGCGTCCGGGCGCGGCCCGCGCCTTGCCGACTTCGCTTACCTGATCTGGGGCACGGGTTCGTGGAACCCACGCCGGCCAAACCAGGAGCTCATCGACGCTGCCGTCAGTGCCTACCGCCGGCACGTCGAGCCGACCGACGAGGAGCTCGACCGGCTCGAGGCGGTCATGTTTATCCGGACGCTCTATCTCGCCTGCTTCGGTTACCGCCGCGCCGTCACCAATGGCCAGACATTCAACGAGTGGGGCTTCATCCGACCGCGGGAGTACTTCAGAGCCACTGCAGCCGCGACCCGTGCCGCGTTCGGACGGTAGATCGTCAGTGCGGCAAGGGCTCATATCTGTGCCACCAGCCGGCCTGACCTGCTCCGGGCCAGACAGCCCGGAATTAACCGGATAGCTTGTGGCGGTGATCATCTGGATCAACGGCGGGTTCGGCGCGGGCAAGACGACGCTCGCGGAGGAACTGCACCGGCAGCTCCCGGGCGCGGTCGTATATGACCCGGAAGACGTCGGCCTCATGCTCTGGAAGTGGATGCGGCCCAACGGCGACTTCCAGCACCTGCCGAGCTGGCGCGAACTGGTCGTCGCGACGGCGCTGTCGCTGCGCAGGCACCACGCGGAAACCCTCATCGTCCCGATGTCGCTGATCCGCGACGCCTACCGGGCCGAGATCCTCGGCGGCCTGGCCGACGCGGGCGAGGAGGTCCTGCACGTCTTCCTGGAGGTGGACCCCGGCGTGCTCCGGGAGCGGCTCAACGCCCGCGTTACTCACCCCGACGGGGAGTGGGATCAGGCGGCCCGCGAGTTCGGCCTGACCCACGTGGATGAGGCCGTGGCCGCCGCTGCCCGCCAGCCGGGCGGGACGCTCATGCTGCGCTCGGACCGGCTTACCCCCGCTGAGCTGGCCGGCCAGGTGATGGCTGCGGCTGGCGTGCGCGAGCGTCACGGAGACGGCAGGCGGATGCGGCAGGCAAGGTCTCTGGACTCAAAAGATTCCTAGGAACGTGCCGCGCGTTGTCCTCTGGTGCCGGACGGCTCGGCCAGGGTGCGCATCCACGGCCCACGCGACATCCCTGGTGTCGTTCAGCACGAATCTCGCTTCCGTGGGTTCGGTGCCTGTGGCACAGTCCTGACTGTGCCGTTGGGCGATTTGCCGGACTGGCTGCCGGCCTGGTGTCTGGCTCATCTCGGTGACGAACCCGCCGACGTGCTGTTCCAGCTGGAACAAGTCTCGATGGTGTTCGGCCTCCGGTTGGCTGGCGGTGCCGAAGTCGTGGTGAAGGCGCGCGCCGATGACGGCCGGGCCGTGCCGTGTGTCACGGCGCAGGCCCGGTTGGCCGGCCGCGGGTTTCCGTGCGCCCGGCCGCTCACGCCGGTAGTCGGTGTCGGTTCGCTGGCTGTGCACGCCGAGGAGTTCCGGCCCGGCGGCGAGGTGCAGCACGGGGACTCGCCGGACGTGGCCGCGCGCTGCGCGGCGGTATTCGCCCGGCTGATGGGCGAACTGGCCGGCGTGGCCGTCGCGCCGCCGCTGCCGAACCCGCCCTGGGTGCGCTGGGACCACGCCGGTCCCGCGCTGTGGCCGGCGATGGACTTCCTCGATAACCGGGACCAGGGCGGCGTGCCCGGCTACGTCGTTGAGGCGGCGGAGCGGGCTCGCAAGCGGCTGCTGGCCGCCGGCCTGCCGTGCGTGCTGGGCCACGCCGACTTCGAGGCGCAGAACCTCCGGTGGCACGGGCGGGAGGTGTGGGCGGTACACGACTGGGACAGCCTGGCGTGGCAGCCCGAGGCGGCGCTGGCCGGAGCGGCGAGCGGGGCGTTCGCCAGTGACGGCCCGCCCAAGCTGGCGCCGATCGGAAGCTCCGAGGCGTTCCTGCTGGCTTATCAGGACCTTCAGGGGCGCTTGTTCACGGCCGTGGAGCAGGAGATCGCGTGGGCGGCCAGTTTGTGGATGGCAGCGTACAACGCCCGAGAGGAAGCACTGACGTACGGCGACACCCTGGTGGGCCGCGATACGCTCCGCGCACAAGCAGCAGAACGCCTCCGCCGGGCCAATGCCTAGCACCAGCATGTGCGTCGAGTAGCGCCGTCAAGATCGCATGCCGTCGGCGTGCCGTGCTTCCGCCGCTCGCTTGGCCACCGAAGGGCGACCGGTACTGATCGCCAGTCTGACGTGCCCATTTCGGTGCCGGGGTGGGCGGTGAACCTTTGCCGGCTTCCAGGTAGTCAGTTGGTTAGTGCATCGAGCTGACCGGAGGCACAGTGAGCGCCGGGACCGACGGGTTCACGCAGTTCGTCGAGGCACGACAGCGTGCGCTGCAGCGGACGGCGTGGCTGCTGACCGGTGACTGGGCGCTGGCCGAGGACCTGGTGCAGACGGCGCTGGCCCGGTCCTGGCCGCGGTGGGAGCGGATCAGGCGGCGCGACGACCCCGAGGTCTACGTGCGCCGGGCAATGGTGAATACCTGGGCGACCTGGAACCGCCGCCGGTGGCGAGGCGAGCGGCCATCCGGGGCGGTGCCCGACGGCCAGGCGCCCGGGGACATGGCCACCGAGGTGGCGGTGCGCGTGGCCGTGCAGAAGTCGCTGGGGTCGCTGACTGACCGCCAGCGTGCCGTGCTCGTGCTGCGAGTATTCGACGATCTGTCCGAGGCGCAGGTGGCACAGGTGCTGGGCTGCGCGATCGGGACAGTCAAGAGCACGATGGCGCGGGCGGTGGCCAGATTGCGCGAGGACCCCCGGATCTCCGAGCTGATGGAGCGAGAGGTGTGGTGACCCACATGGACAGGCAGTTGCGTGATCTTCTGGATGCCGCCGCTGGCGAACCGCCCCATCGGGTAACCGCCGAAACGGTGCTGCGCCGAGCGGCCAGACGGCGGGCGAAGTACCTGGCCGGGGCCGCGGCGGTCGCCGTCATCGCCGTCGTCGCGGTCGTCGCCGTCATCACGGCGGGTATCCCGGCACCCGGCCACCCGCCGAGGCCGTCAGCGGCCAGGCAGCCACGGGCGACCGTCTATGTCTACACCCCGGCTGGGACCGTCACTGCGATCGACCCGGCTACCAATACTCACGGGAAGCCGGTCAAGCTCCGGGCCGGCCTCGGCGCGATCGCGGTCACGCCGGACGGCCAGACCGTCTACGTCGCCGACAACGTCGTCGGCTTCCGCTCGGGCCAGGTCATCCCGATCGACACGGCCACCAGCACGGCCGGGAAACCGATCAACGTCGGCATGGCGCCCGATGCGATCGCGATCACCCCGGACGGGAAGACCGCCTACGTCGCCTGCAGTTTCTCGATGACGGTCACCCCGATCGACACGGCCACCAACACGGCGGGGAAACCGATCAACGTCGGCATGGCGCCCGATGTGATCGCGATCACCCCGGATGGGAAGACCGCCTACGTCGTCAACAGCGGCTCGGGCAACGTCACCCCGATCGACACCGCCACCAACACGGCCGGGAAACATATAGGCGTCGGCACGGGCCCCGATGCGATCGCGATCACCCCGGACGGCAAGACCGCCTACGTCGTCAACTACAGCACCGGCGGCAACCTCAACGCGGGCACGGTCACTGCGATCGACACGGCCACCAACACTCGCGAGAAATTTATCCACGTCGGCACCGAGGCCAGTGCGATCGCGATCACCCCGGACGGGGAGACCGCCTACGTCGCAAACAAGGGATCGAACACGGTCACCCCGATCGACACGGCCACCAATACTCCTGGGACACCGATCAAAGTCGGCAACGGGCCCACGGCGATCGCGATCACCCCGGATGGGAAGACCGCCTACGTCGTCAACGTGTTCTCCGGCACGGTCACCCCGATCGACACGGCCACCAATACTCCTGGGACACCGATCAAAGTCGGCTCCGAGCCCGTGGCCATCGCGATCACCCCGGATGGGAAGACGGCCTACGTCGGAGACAACTCTCCCGGCAATACGATCATCCCGATCGACACGGCCACCAACACGGCCGGCCAGCCGGTCAACGACGGCGGGCGGGACACACCGGTAATCGTGATCACGCCATGATCTATGCGGACGCCAAAAGAGCGGTGACGGCCACAGGCCGAGCGGGGCTGACGGCGAACGATCTGTGTGGCCCGCCCACCGGCGGCTGACCGCTAGGTGGCGGCGGGCCTCAGGCCGTCCATGAGGAGGTTCAGGAGCCGGTTAGCCTGCGCGCGCTGTTCGGGTTTGCCGGCGACACCGAAGATCCCCAGCAGGCTGGCGGCGATGTCCTCGGCGCTGATGTCGGCGCGGAGGTCTCCCGCGGCGCGGCCGGCGTCGAGGATCGTCGTGATGGCTTCGAGGAGTTCGGCGCGGGTCTGCCCGTGGGCGATCTCGCCGGACTCGATCATGGCCAGCAAGGTGTCGAGCATGCCGTGCTTGGTCGCCAGCCAGTCGGCGAACAGGTCCATCCACTGCCGCATCGCCTTGGCCGGGGGCAGCTCCTGGAGCAGTTCGCGCGCCCCGAGCGTCAGGCGCTTCACATGGTCTTGGTAGACGGCGTCAACGAGCGACTCGCGGGTCGGGAAGTGCCGGTAGAGCGTGGCGATGCCGACGTCGGCCTCGCGGGCGATGGCGCGCATCGACGGCTCCTCGTCGGCGGATGCGAAGGCGCGGGTAGCCGCCGCGAGCAGCGTGTCGCGGTTGCGGGCCGCATCCGAACGGAGAGAGCGGGCGCCGGCCTCAGCCAAAACGGATCGCGCTCCGGTTGTGCTACCGTGGTCCATAAGCGGATCATAGTCCGTTTAAGCAAGGAGACGAGCATGCCTGTCTTGGTCACGGGCGGCTGCGGACTGACCGGTCCTGCGCCCGGAACACGAGCCCGATCGGTCGTCGCAACCGCGTAATGGCGTCGTCATAACCGCGTAAGGGCACAGCATTTCGTGCGTGCCTGCCTCCCAGCCGGGTATCAGCGCAGCCCGAAGGCGGGCTTGCTGACGAGGGGGGTCTGGCTGATGGGCTGGAATCTTAGATTGCGTCGGGCAGCGTGCTTCCTGGGCTGCGTCGCGGCCAGCGCGGCCGTCGCGCTGCCGGCCCTGGCTTCGGCACACTCGCCTGGGCCGGCCGTCAACGGGGCGGCCGGGGGCCCGTCCTGGACGGTGTACCACGATGATCCGGCGGGCCGCGGCGTCGCGGCCGCGGTGGGCTCGGTGGACACGACGACCAGGGCATGGACGTCACCACCGCTGAACGGGCAACTGTATGGCGAGCCGCTGGCGTTCGGTAACCGGGTATACGTGGCGACCGAGAACGACACCGTCTACGCCCTGTCCGCGGCCACCGGTGCCGTGGCCTGGTCGACGCAGGTAGGCGCGACGGTGCCGGCCTCCACGCACCTGCTGTGCAGCAACATCATCCCGAACGTGGGCATTACCGGTACGCCGGTCATCGACCCGGCCCGGCACGAGATCTTCGTTGTGGCCGATGAGCTGAAGAACGGCAAGCCTCATCACATGCTGACCGGGCTGAACACCGCCACCGGCCAGGTGGAGCTGTCCGAGGACGTGGACCCGCCCGGCCAGCCCCCGGCCAACATCCTGCAGCGCACCGGGCTGACCATCGACGACGGGCACGTGATCTTCGGCTACGGCGGGAACGCGGAAATGTGCGGATTTTACCGGGGCCGGCTCGCGTCGGTCCCCGAAACGGGCGGGACACCGCACTTCTTCACCACCGCTGTGGAACCCGGCGATGACCGCGGGGCGATCTGGATGGGCGGTGCGGCGCCCGCAGTCGGCCCGAACGGTGACCTGTGGGTGACTACGGGCCCCGGAACGGAGTACTCGGCCAAGCGCCCGTACGACTACAGCGACGCGCTCCTCGAGATTTCCCCGTCGATGCACCTGGTGCAGTTTTTCGCGCCCGCTAACTGGGCGACCAATGACGGCGATGACCTGGACATGACCATCGAGCCGGTCCTCTTGCCCGACGGCCAGGTCATCTTGACCGGCAAGAACACGATCGTGTTCCTGCTCAACGGCAAGCACCTGGGCGGCATCGGCAAGCAGGAGGCGCAGATCGGCCCGGTCTGCACCACCAACATCGACGGCGGCATCGCCAACGTCGGGATGACCGCGTACCTGCCGTGCGAGGGCAGCGTACTCGCCGTCAAGGCGGTCAGCTCCCCGCCCAAGCTGCGCTTGCTGTGGAACTCCGGCGTCGGCGGCGGGCCCCCGATCGTCGCCGGTGGCCTGGTCTGGACGATCGGGCAGAACGGTCGGCTGTACGGTCTCGACCCGGCCACCGGCAAGATACGGCAGCAGGCAGTCATCGGCATCCCCGCGAACCACTTCCCGACGCCCGGCATCGGTGCCGGCCTGCTGCTCGCTCCCAGCGCCCAGAACGTGATCGCTTTCCGGGCACGGGCCGTCACCACCAGCCTTCACCGCCACCGTCCCGGCGGTCACGCCAGGCGATAAAAGCGTCCCATCCCGCCGGCCCCAGTAACTGAGCGGGCACCCGGGCGAGACCAGGTCAGGATGCCGTTTCACGACTCGATGAGGGTCGCGTAAATCCAGGCGCTATTAATGCCGTAGCCCGCTGCGGTTTCGTGTAAGTCGATGACTGTTGTATCACCTTTCGGGCTGCTCACATAACACCGAGTGCGTAAAGCCGCGTTCATCGCGGCGTCACCAGTGAGACGGCTCCAAGCGCCCTTACCTTGGGTTTTGAGATGTGGCCCGTTCCCCGCAGCACATCGTCGCGGCGCTATGTCTTTCAGAAAGCCATTGCGGCCAGGTCGTAAGGCAGCGAGACTCATCCCTGACGTGTAGGCGGACACGATCGGGGCGGCATATGGACCTGTCAGCTGGCAGGAGACTGGTGGCATTGCGTGGCTGGGCTGGCCGGCTGAGTGTGGCGGTCACGCTGGCCCTGGCCGGGGCTGGCCTGGCCGCGGCGGGCGGGGCCGCGCCTGCGTTCGCGGCCGGCCAGGCCGGCCCGGCCTGGTCGGTGGCGCCGACCCCGAACCGCGCGGGACCGTCTAATGGGTCGCTGAACGCGGTCTCGTGCGTGTCGGCCAGCCACTGCTTCGCCGTCGGCTCCTCGGCTGGGGCCGTAGCGTCCGCGAATGCCACGGCTACGCTGATCGAGTCGTGGAACGGCACCACGTGGTCGGCCATGCCGAGCCCGACCGAGGCGACCGACAGCGCCCTGGAGGGCCTGTCGTGCATCTCGGCGAGTTTCTGCATGGCGGTTGGCCAGTACACGATTTCCGTAGCCGGCGCGATCGAACCGGTACCACGGACGCTGATCGAGTCGTGGAACGGCAGCAAATGGTCGGTCGTGCCGAGCCCGACCCCGGCCACGTCGACCCAACTCGACTTGGACGCGGTGTCGTGTACGAGCGCGACGGCCTGCATGGCAGTCGGCAGATCCTTCGACAACGGCTCGGGACTCGACACGCTGATCGAGTCGTGGAACGGCAGCAAATGGTCGATCGTGCCCAGCCCGAACCCGCCCGGGGCTGACGTGTACGCCTTCGATGGGGTGTCGTGCACCAGCGCGAGCGCCTGCATGGCGGTCGGCAGTTCCATCGCCAACGATATAGTGAGCACGCTGGCCGAATCGTGGAACGGCAGCGAATGGTCGATTGTGGCCAGCCCGAACAAGAACCTGGACACTAACACCCTGACGGGCGTGTCGTGCGTGTCGGCCACGTCATGCACCGCCGTCGGATACCGGGACACGGTTGTGAACGCGACGGATATCCAGTCGACGGTGGTCGAGACGTGGAACGGCAGCGAGTGGTTGTCCAAGCCCAGCCCGAATCGGGGCACGGGCAACAACAATGCCCTTGCCGGGGTGTCGTGCTTCTCCGCCAGCGTCTGCGTGGCTGTGGGCAGCGAGTACACGCCGGAGCCGGACTACTCACCGAATCTTCTGCAGACGCTGGCCGAGTCGTGGAGTTCCGGGAAGTGGTCGGTCCTCAGCACCCCCAATCCGGTGACCGATCAAAATGCCCTCAACAGCGTGTCCTGCGTGTCGGCCAGTTTCTGTGTCGCGGTCGGCTTCTCTCAGGACAGCGACATGGCAGATCAGACGCTGGTCGAGTCGTGGAATGGCAGCGCCTGGTCGATCGTGCCCAGCCCTGACCAGGCCGGCAACGACCAGCTGAATGGGGTTAGCTGTCCGTCCTCGACGTTCTGCGTTGCCGTTGGCACTTGGAAAAATGACACTCTGTTTGAGTTCTGGAACGGCACCAAATGGTCAATCGTTTCCAGCCCTACTATTGGTGGGTACAGCAACAGAAGTCTCTCCAGCGTATCCTGCGTGTCGGCCACCTCCTGCATGGCGGTCGGCAACACCCTGGTCGGCGGCGTGGGAGAGGAATCTCTCACCGAGTCATGGAATGGCAGCAAATGGTCGATCGTGTCCAGCCCAGCCGGAAGTGAATATCTGACCGGTGTGTCGTGCGTGTCGGCCACCTCGTGCACCGCGGCGGGCTGGTACAACACCGGCGAGGGCTCCGATCAGACGGAAATCCAGTCGTGGAACGGCAGCACCTGGTCGCTCGAAAGCAGCCCGGACCCGGGAACCGGGAACAACACCCTGGCCGGCATCTCGTGCCCGTCGGCTGCCTCCTGCACCGCGGTCGGGGCCGACGTCAACGCGGGCGGCGTGTCGCAGACGCTGGTCGAGTCGTGGAACGGGAGCACCTGGTCGATCGCCAGCAGCCCGGACCAGGGAACCGGGAACAACACCCTGGCCGGCATCTCGTGCCGGTCGGCGGCCTTCTGCACCGCCGTCGGGGACTACGTCAACGCCAGCGGCACGTCACAGACACTGATCGAGTCCTGGAACGGCAGCAAATGGTCGGTCGTGACCAGCCCTGACCAAGGTGGCGGGCAGAATCAGCTGCTGGCCGTCTCCTGCGCCACGACCACCTCCTGCGCAGCGGCCGGCGACGAAGCCACCAGCACAGGCAGCCAGTTCAACCTGGCCGAACGATTCGGCTAACCTACCGGGCGCGCCGCCTGGCACCGGTCCGGGCTCATGGCCATGGTTGGGGAAGGCCTGACGATCGGTTAGGTTGCCCACTATGGGACTCTTCGACCTGGTAGGTGCCCGCGAGCGCGAGGGCCTCGCCGAAGTCGACAAGCACTTCCAGAACGGCGGCCAAAGGAGAATGCCATGAGCACGATCACCACCCCGGATGGCACGGAGATCTTCTACAAGGACTGGGGGAGCGGTCAGCCCATCGTGTTCAGCCACGGCTGGCCCCTGTCGGCCGACGACTGGGACGCGCAGATGATGTTCTTTCTCTTGAACGGCTATCGCGTCATCGCCCACGACCGGCGCGGCCACGGGCGATCCACTCAGACCAGCGACGGCCATGATATGGACCACTATGCCGACGATCTGGCCGCGCTGACCGAGCATCTCAATCTCCAGGACGCGGTTCACGTCGGCCATTCGACTGGTGGCGGCGAGGTCGTGCGCTATCTGGCCCGGCACGGTGAGAGCCGGGTGGCAAAGGCCGTGCTGATAAGCTCGGTGCCGCCGCTCATGGTGAAGACCGACGCCAATCCGGGCGGTCTGCCCAAAGAAGTATTCGACGGATTTCAAGAACAAGTTGCTGCTCATCGATCCGAGTTTTACCGCGACCTGGCCGCCGGGCCATTTTATGGTTTCAACCGGCCGGGCGTGACAGCATCGGAGGCCATCATCCAGAACTGGTGGCGCCAGGGCATGATGGGCGGCGCGAAAGCGCACTACGACGGCATCGTTGCGTTCTCGCAGACCGATTTCACCGAAGACCTGAAGCAGATCTCTGTGCCCGTGCTCGTGATGCATGGTGATGATGATCAGATCGTTCCCTATGCCGACTCCGGGCCGCTGTCGGCCAAGCTGGCCAGGAACGGGACGCTGAAAACCTACAGCGGATTCCCGCACGGCATGCCCACGACGCAGGCGGAGACCATCAACGCCGACCTGCTCGCCTTCCTCCGCAGCTAGCTGGTACTACACGAGAGGCGGGATTGCTATTTTCCCGTGCCAAGCACGGCTCACCCGAAGGCCCTGGCCGGGCGCCTCGATGCCGGCCGGGATCCGCTCCGGCGCGTGGTGCGCCGGGATATCGCTGCTGTGCCTGGCCGCCGATGTCGCGACCAAGGCATGGGCGCTGTCGGCCCTGCCCGGCCACCCGGTCGCCATGGCGGGCGGGCTGGTACGGCTGCAGCTCGTCATCAATCATGGGGCGGCCTTCGGCATAGCGGCCCACTTCGAGCCCCTGCTGACGATGGCCAGCCTGGCCGGGGTCATCCTCCTCGGGCTGTGGGCGGCGCGGGCATCCAGCATGGCCGAGAAGCTCGGCGCCGCGGTCGCCGCGGCAGGCGGAGCCGGCAACCTCCTGGACCGCCTGGCCCGCCCGCCCTCGGTGCTGCATGGCGGCGTGGTGGACTGGCTGCACCTCTCCTTTTACGGCCCGACCTTCAACCTGGCCGATATCTGGCTCCGGGGTGGCCTGCTCGTGGCAGGCGGCGTCTGGCTGTGGCACCAGCGCGCCGGCCATGCGCTCCGGCCGCGTCCTAAGACCACGCCGCGATGACCTAGGACGCTGACCCGCCGGGAATGACCATCAGCTGGCCGGCCATTTCCGCTTGGTCGCGCTCTTGTTCGGTCAGGCCTCCCCAGATCCCGTGGAACTGCCTGGTCCGCATCGCGAACGCCAGGCACTCCCGCCGGACCAGGCAGCGCGCGCAGATCGCCTTGGCCTGGGCCACCTGTTCCAGGGACTTACCGGTCGACGACACCGGGAAGAACAAGTCGGGGTCAGCGGAACGGCAGGCCGCACCCAGCCGCCAGGCCCCATCGGCAATCAGCCGCGCCGCCCACGCCTGGAATGGGCGCTGCTGACGCGCAGATCGCCACTTACGTGTTAGCTGCATATAGCCGTCCATCGGATCTGTTCGGCGGCCCTCCGCCGCCATGTGCGTTCAGCTTCCATCCCGCCGGGGTGAGCCGTCGTCACACCTTGCGGGTGATTCGGCTGTGCCATTTAGCAGGCCGCCGCCTCGCCCGCCCGCGCCAGCGGCATCCCCGCTACGGTCAGCATGACCTCGATGTTGCCCTGGGTGGCGGCCGAGTACGGGCATCGCTCGTGCGCTCGGGCCATCAGGTCGGCGGCCTCCACCGCGGTCATGTCCGGCGCCTGCAGGTCGAGCGAGACCGTCAGCCCGAAGCCGCCGTTACCGGCCGGGCCGATGCCGACCTGGCAGGTGATCTGCGACCCGGACGCGTCGAGGTTGCGGCCGCGGGCGATGCCGAGCAGCGCGGACTGGAAGCTGGCCGCATAGGCGACCGCAAACAGCTGCTCCGGGTTGGTGCCGGGTCCGCCGTTCCCGCTCATTTCCTCCGGCACGGAGAGGTCGACGTCGAGTCCGCCGTCGGTGATGCGGCCGGCGCCATCGCGTCCGCCCTGCACCATGGCCTCCGCGGCGTACAGGACGGTCCGGGGTACAGCGGGTACTGGGTGGCTTCGTTTCCGGTCGGCAGCCACCCGCATGTTGATCATGCTGATCCAGGCTCCACGCCAGGCCAGGAGGCGGGCCAGCTGGGTTGTGTCCGGAAGATGCGGTGCTTGCGGTCGGGCCATCGACATCTCCCTTCCGTCGGGAGCTTTGCGCTCGAGCCAACCAGCGTGACGCCCGGCGGGGTGATCTGACCTCACTCGGCCCGGGTGATTCGGCACGCGGCGAAGGGGACCCGCGACCGCGTGCGATGGCACAAAACGGCTATGGTTAGGCCTCGATGACTACTGCAACGCCGCTCCCCAGCAATCTGCGCGTCGTCGTCGGGTATGACGGGTCCCCTCCCGCCATCCGGGCGCTGGAATCCGCGGTCGCCTTGCTCCAGGGCCGGACGGGCCGCATCGACGTGGTGTACGTGGCCCACCTGTCCAGCACGGTCATGCTGTCGGCCGATGCCGCGGCCGAAATGGAAGTCGATTTCGATGAGATCGCGCAGGAGCTCCGCAAGCAGGCCGACGAGCAGCTGCGCGGGCGCGATCTCGCCTGGGAATTCGAGCAGCGCCAGGGCGTTATCGCGGAAGAGCTGATCGCGGCGGCCACCGGCATCCAGGCCGGCCATCCCGACGACACCGTCGTGATTGTGGTCGGGAGTTCTTCTCACGCCATGCACCGCATGGTCGGTTCGGTCGCCGTCAGCCTGGCCCGCCACTCACCCGTGCCCCTGGTAGTCGTGCCCTAGTGAGCTGGTCCGGAGATGCGTGAGCAGTAGCGGCAGATCCTGTCGATGATCTGGTCGGCGGTCTTGGTCCACTTGAAGGGCCGGGCAGTGGCGTTCCAGAGCTTGATCCACTCTTCCAGCGCGGTGGTGAGCTCGTCGAGGGAGCAGAACACACCGCGGTCAAGGCAGCGGCGCTGCAGTTCGGCGAACCACCGCTCGACCTGGCTGATCCATGAGGAGTAGGCCGGGGTGAAGTGCAGCTGGACGCGCGGGTGGGCCAGCAGCCACTTGTGGATGGCGGGCGCCTTGTGCGCGGACAGGTTGTCGCAGATCACGTGGATGGCCAGGCCGGGCTCGGTCTGGTGGTCGATCTTGTCGAGGAAGTCGCGGAAGTCGACGGCCCGGTGCTGCGCCGACAGCTTGCCGATTACCTTCCCGGTCGCGGTGTTCAGCGCGGCGAACAGGTCGATGGTGCCGTGCCGGACGTAGTCGTGGCTGCGCCGCTCGGGCACGCCGGGGATCATCGGCAGCACCGGCGCGGTCCGCCGCAGGGCCTGGATCTGCGGTTTCTCATCGACCGCGAAGACCGCTGCGTTCGCGGGCGGCGCGAGGTACAGGCCGACGACGTCGCGGATCTTGTCGATGAGCAGCGGGTCGGGGGAGATCTTGAAATCCTCAGTGCGGTGTGGCTGCAGCCCGAAGGACCGCCAGATGCGATGCACGCTGGTCGGGGAGATGCCGGCCTGGCGGGCCAGCTCCCGCTTGGACCAGTGCGTGGCGCCCTGCGGGGTCTCTTCCAGGGTGCGCACCACCACCTCCTCCACCTGGGCGTCGGTGATGGTGCGCGGCACCCCGGGCCGGGGCTCGTCGCCCAGCCCGTCCAGCCGGCGGGCCAGGAACCGGGCCCGCCACTTCTTCACAGTGCTCCGGCTGACACCCAGCCGCGCGGCAACGGCCGTGTTGTTGCGTCCCTCGGCGCAGGCCAGCACGACCCGCGCCCGCAGCGCCAGCCCCTGCGCGGTCTTGCGCCGCTTCGCCCAGCCCTCCAGCGTCCGCCGCTCGACCGCCGACAGCGCCAGCGGCTTCAGCCTCGTATCACCCATACAGCCAGCAGACCGCGGGCTGAAGAGCCTGTCACCAGCCAGCTGCACCCTGAGAAAAAACACGACTCACGTGGCGACCAGGGAACTCAAGACCGGGACACTAG
>Ga0335075_10007697_pt1 | contig 16560 bp, 15 predicted proteins | sample Lox_Sample_24_FD_206723 | JGI IMG/M metagenome (GOLD analysis project Ga0335075, IMG submission 206723) | Soil microbial communities from Loxahatchee National Wildlife Refuge, Florida, United States - Lox_Sample_2.4 | ecosystem: Environmental > Terrestrial > Soil > Wetlands | place: USA...
AGCCGCGACGGCGCCTCGGCAGCCCACTCAGCGATCGCCGCGTACGAGCGCGCGGTCGAACAGCATCGCGCACACTGCTAGGGCCGGCACCGGGACCAGCGGGTAACGGATCCCGCGCCGATCGAGAGGATCAGGCACCCGCGCCTGCGCTTCCGGCAGCCCGCGCGGAGCTGCAGCCGGCTGCTCCGGCGCGATCTGGTTCAGCAACGGCTAGCTGGCCAGCGGCCAGCCCGCTAGAGAAGATGACACCGCAGGCACGGCGAGCGTTCGGCGGCGATCACGGAGTTTGGCGATTTCGTGATCACCGCCACTTCGTGCCTGCACCCCTGACGCCACCATCCCGGCGTGTCGCGCCAACCCGCTGATCCGGCCCACTGAACCGGCTATGCAACCCGACTCGCTATCACGGGCCTTCGGTCAGCTTATCGCCCTGAGCTGCGGGTTCCTGGCGCATCATGAGCCAATCTGCGCGCTGAATTCAGCCGCTTATCAGTTCCTTGAATGCGAGTTCGCCGCGGATCGGATCCAGGTCGGAGTCGTCTTTCGCGGAATCGCGAAACTCCTCCGACATCTCGATGGCGTGCCGCAGGTACTCGAGCGCGTCACTCGTCCGGCCGCGGCGACTCTCGCAGCAGGCGAGGTTGTAGAACAACATGGGGTACTGCGGCGCGGCTGCGACCACCGCGCCCAGGCGGTCGGCGACTTCGGCGTACTGGCCCGCCTCATAGAGAGGGGCAAGTGGAGCCCACAGTTCCCAGCCGCGGGGCTCGTACGCCTTTCCCGGCGTGCCTTCCACCGCGATGATGACCGTACCTTCCTGCTTGGCGCAGGCCGTCCGCTTGGTGCGCGGAGGGGCGAACACCAAAGTCCCGGCCGGCGCGTCGACCCGGTCACCGTCAACTTCGAACACCGCCTGACCGCGCAGCACGAGAAAGAGCTCCTGGTCCTCGGTAGGGTCATCTTCGTCATGCTCGTTGATGAGGAGGTCGCCCGCCGCCCGGGCCGTCCAGGCGGTCGCTCCGAACGCAGTGATGCCCAGGTGGTGCCGGATCGGCCGATAATGACAGCTCGCGTCGGCAAATTCCTCGATCTCGTCCAGATGCGCGACCGCATAACCAGCCTTCGCTACTGTCATGCGCCGCACGTTACCGCCTATTCCGGACGTTCTGCTTCCTGGACATCAAGTGCGACGCAAACTACAGCCGCCCGGACCGCCCAGGCCCCAGAAACCGAGAGCTCGACTCTGGCCCGAACGCAATCCGACGACGTCCGCCAGGCGCGCCAAGTCCTGACCTGGCGAGGGCGCGAGTCTGGTAGCTGGAGCCGATGCAGGATTGACGGCACGACTAGGTGAAGAGCCGCACAACGGCGGCCTGAACTGCGTCCACGGCGTTCGCGACCGTCGCGATGCCCGAGACTCCGAGCATCAAGTCTCCGAGAATTCTCTCGATGCGGTCGCGGTTTAACCTTTTCTTCTTCAGCGCGACTTCAAGCTCTTGAGCGTGGGCTCGAACACTGTCACCATCGTGGGCCTCGATGTGTTCGGGAAGGAGCGAGACGAAGTGCCTTAGCGTGTCGATCGCATCCTGCACAGCTGGTGAGACGGGAGCTCGTACTTTTACGAAAGCATGCTGGCCGACCGCCACATTGTCGGCCGAGAAATGCTCCACCTTGTACTTATCTCTCATGCTAGCCCTACTTCTTGGAGTCGGTGCCGCTTGCTGATTTGCCACCACCAGCCCGCGCCTTCCCGCCTACTGCCACGTTCTCAGCGTGGAAGTCATTCACATTGTAGTTACTGATATTGGTAATGTAGTTTTTCTCTTGTTCTTTAAATTGCTCCATGTCGATTTTGTGTGCATCCAGGAACTCACCGAGAGCCCGCAGCATGGTGTGCTGAGCTAGCAGAATGAAGGTGAGCTCGTCCTGCGCGAGAAAGTAATGCAGGCGGTCGTTGCCGACCGCGCCTTCCCGGATGCTTTTTATCGACCCGTAGTTGAATACATATCCATGACCAATCGCATATGCCTGCCGTCGCCGCCGCCTCCAGTCATCGAGCGGCATCGTGGCATAGCGCCATAGGCGGACCGGCGACTGAAGAAACGCCGGGATGACCAGCTTCAAGCCGGTAAGCGCGGCGTACAGGCACTGCACCGCGGGACGGTTTTCGAAGCGGCGGTCGATGTCCAGAAAGCGATCCTGCAACGGCGGCAGGACCTGGAATCTCCACTCGAATTGAAGCGACCCGTTAGCCTGCACCGCGCGGGCGAACAGTGTCACGACCAACTGCCCCTGCCAGCCAGGTATCTCGGCGCACAGGTAAGTCCGGGCGTCAGCCGTGGGTCTGGCACAGCCCTCATCGAGCATGTCGACAGGCACCTTCGCAACCGGGGGAGCGAGCGGATCCGGCAGGATGCGGGGGTCGGCCGCGACGTGTGTCCCGTTGACGTAAAGCCGTTTCCCGACACGCAAGTGAGGAAAGCCCATCATCTTCAGTGCCTGTTCCAGCGCAGAGAGTAGTTCGGCATTAATGAACGGGATAGGCTCCTTCCGTTTGCCGTTCTTACCCTTCTTGCCGAGCGCGATCTGAACGAGCACACGGGAGTGAATGACTCGCTTTCCGCTGCCCATAAAGGCCTTCTGCCTCGGGAAAACAACGACGTTGCCCTGCTGCTGATGCGCAACCACGGCGAGTCGCTGCCGGACACGCTGTCCCGCCACATCCGGTGCCAGGCTGGCCCGGAACCGCCCGCGGAGCATTTTTTTCGTAATGATCTGCTGGTCTCGCACCCATCGCTCGTAGGCCACGACCACAACCCCGCCAGCCAGGACCACCACGACAGCGACCCAGGATCTCGACATGATCACGGCGATCGTGCCGGCCGCCAGCAGGCAAACCAGCACTCCGTCACGGAAGGCAGCTCGTCGCAGCGCAGCTAAAGCCCAGCGCGTCACCACCACGATGTCGGCACCAGCTGCCGGTGCGACGGCACGGAAAGGTTCCCCGATCACCCGCTTGACCACCTGACGCGCGTACTCCAGGTCGAGCTGAGTCGCAGCAGCCAGATACCGTGTGGTCTCCCAGTCGACCTCGGCTAGATCTCCAAGGCCAACGTCAGGCGGCGCACCCAGATCTCCGGGCCGCCGCGCGCCAGGCGACACGCCGGCCTGACCCCTGCCGTTGAGAGCTGGCCCGGCGGGTAACTCTGTCTCGATCTCCAGGTGATCCATCGCGACGGCCCTCCCCCAGTCGCCACCAACTGCTACGAGCCATAGACGACCACATAACACGCCTCGGCCGATCCGCCAATACCCATGCAGGGCAGACATACCTACCGTCCCTTGTTGGCGGTTAGGACGGTGCTGACGCAGGCAGCGCAACCCACCGCATCAGGGGCGTCACGTCTGACAGGGCTCGCGAGCTCAGCGCACGTCGCTGCGAGGCTCCGCAGTCACGTGCCCTGGCCATGGCCGCCAAGCTGGCGGCGACCGTGATGCATTAGCGTGGCAGGGGACCGGGCGAGCGAGAGGGCGATCCGTTGGCAGACGAACTGCGTAGATTTATCGTGCCAGGGCTTCGGCCTCCCGCCGGGGCATACGTCCACGCGGTCGTCCACGATGGACTGGTCTACTGCGCAGGTCAAGTCGGCATCGACCCGTCGGCGGGCATAGTGCCGGTCGGCGTCGGTCCCCAGACAACGCAGGCGCTGAGCAACCTGGCTGCAGTGCTCGCCGCGGCAGGCAGCGACTTCGATCACGTCCTCAGGGCAACTGTCTACGTGCGCGATGCTGGCATGTTCGGCGAGATGGACGCCGCGTACGCGGAGGCTTTCGGTGCGACAAGGCCCGCGCGGACTACGATCCCTGGCGTCGCCTTCCGGCCGGGCGTCGACGTCGAGATCGACCTGATTGCTGCCCTGAAATAGCCCGGCCGGCGCCCCCGGCCACCACCAGGAACCCTAGGGTGCCTGACTTCCGCTGCTGGCACCTCACTGTTCAGGACGGCAGCGTACGCTGCGCGCCATGGCTGTCGACGTGACCGTGAAGACCGTCGAACCAACACCGACCGCGGTTGTCGTAGCCGCGACCACGTGGCGCGAGTTCCCCGGAGCGTGGGGGCCCATGCTGGCCAAAGTGTGGGGCTTTCTACGAGGTGCTGACGCCCCGGCGGGGCTCTACCAGCACGGGCACAACGTCATGTTGTACAAGGACGATGTTCCCAATGTCGAAATCGGAGTTCAGGTCAGCGGGTCATTCGATCCCGCCGGCCACGTTGTCCCGTCAGTACTTCCAGGCGGGCTCGTTGCCACCGCGACTCATACGGACCCGGTCGCCGGGATCGGCGGCACCCACCAGACGGTAGCCGAGTGGATCTTGCGGAGCGAGTACCGGCCAGCCGGCCCCCGCTGGGAGGTCTACGGCGATCCGGACCCGTCGAGCGGCCACTTCGACGTGCAGGTGTTCTGGTCGCTGGCAGAGCAATAACCAGCACGTTTCAGCGGCTGGCGCCTACTACCTGGACAGCGCTCAGCCGCGAAGGACGGCCTCGATGCGGTCCACCGCCAGCGCGAGCCGGCCAGCGTCCTGGGAGAAGTTGATCCTGAAGCGGCCCCGTCCGGCCGGGCCGAACTGATAGCCAGGGCTTACCAGGACTCCCGCAGCCTTCAGCGCCAGCGCGAGGTCGTGATCATTGCCGCCGACTGCGGTCGAAGCGGCGTCAGGAAACACGTAAGAGCTGCCTGCCGGCGGCGCCACAGTGACACCAGGGATCGCCCGCAGGCGTGCGACCAGATCGTCGCGAATCGCCTCGTGCGCGGCAGTACGCTCGGCAAGCCAGGCGTCATCATTCGCCATCCAGTGGCGTAGCACTTGCTGCGAGTAGCCGCCGGTGCGCAGCGACGTGAGCGAGAGCACCCGCTCCATCGCGTCGATGAGCGGCGCTGGCCCGACAGCGACGCCGACCCGGTAGCCACTCATGGACTCGGTCTTGGACGGTCCCAGCAACGTCACCGTGCGCTCGGCCATGCCCGGCAGCGAGCCGAGATGCAGGTACTCCGTGCCCGCGAAAATCAGCCGGCAGTACAGCTGATCCACGACAGCCAGCATGTCACTGGCCGTGACCAGCTCGGCCAGCGCGTGCACGGTGCCCGCCGTGTAGACGCCACCGGTCGGGTTGTTCGGATGCGAGAGCACGAGCAGGTCAGCCGCCGTGGCAGCGGCGAGCGCGTCCGAGCTGATCGACAGCAGGCCGTGGCTGTCCTGGGCCAGCGGCAGCCGCAGCGCCTTGCCGCCGAGGTAGGCGATGATCCGCTCGCTCATGAAGTACTCGGGGTCGGGCAACGCGACTCTGTCGCCGGGCGAGACTAGCGCCGACAGCGCAGTGAACAGGCCGCCCTGGGTGCCCGGAGTCACGATGACCTGGCTCGCTCGGTCGACTGGCCGCCCGAGCAGCTGCGCGAGGCGTGGAGCCACGACAGACCGGAGACTGGCGCTGCCACGGTAGGCCGTATAGGCCTCGGTGTTCTCAGTCACGGCGGCCGCGAAGTCGAAGGCGGCCACCGCGGGCGGCTCGAAGGCACGGGTGTCGCCGTGTGTCAGGTCGATCAGGTCAGCAGGCCCGGGCGCGGCGGCGAGCGCCTTGTCCAGGTCCAGCACCGAGGCGCCGTAGCTGGCCGCATAATCATCGAGCGCGGCAGCAGCGAGAGCCGGCGGGGTAGCGAACCGGGCGACGCCTGCGCCAGGCAGGCGGCCCGCGCTAGCCGAGGTCATCATTGTCATGGAACGATCGCGGGTTAAGGTAATGCTCCTTAATCGCAGCCACCATCAAGACTCGGTCCTTCGTGCGAACGGCGTCGATCAGCGCCCGGTGCCTGGTCACTACCTCGGAGAGATCGCTGCCCTGGAACTCAAGGGACGACCGCATCAAAGCGCCCATCTGACCGTCGAGCGCATGCCATAGCTCGGCTAGCCGGACCCGGCCGCCGGCCTCCACCAGCAGGCCATGCAACCGGGTGTCGCACTCCACGATCGCGGCCAGGTCGCCGGCGTCGACGCACTCGGCCATCGCGTCGAGTTCCTTCTCAAGCGACGTAATCAGGCTGTCATCAATGACCGCCCGGTCCTCGATGACCGCGCCCGATTCCATCAGGTAGCGAGCGAAGCAAGCATCCTCGATCTCCGCTCGCGACATCCGCGCCACCGAGCAGCCGCGGCGCGGCAGGAATTCCACCAGCCGGTCGTTCTTGAGCTCCATGAGAGCGGCGCGCAGCGTCGTCCGGCTGACTCCGAACTCGGCGGCCAGGCTGGCCTCGATGAGCCGTTCGCCCGCGACGAGCTCGTTGTTCAAGATCCGTCGTCGCAGCGTCAACCGCACGACTTCGGGCAGCGACTGATGGGAGATCACAGCAACTCCTCGGGACATGCCGGGGCCGGATATGACGGGTGCTGGCGCCCCGGCCCGGCACCTGGCCCCAGCGCCAGGCACCAGCCGTACTCAGCGATCACTGTAAGCAACCCCCAGCACCGTCTCCTCGCGGAGGCCGCGATGGTTCGCGGCATCCGCGTGCGTCACGATTGCATCGGCTGGACCACTGAGGATCACCGTCACGCCTGGTCCGTGGCCAGGCTGCGGGCTGCCGCTGTGCACCACCAGCCCGACGCTCACCCAGCCTCGACGGTACCCTGCGTTGAACCGGGCGTCGATATCCGTGATGGCGACCAGGTCGCCGAGCTTCAGGCCGGCGGCGCCGAATCCGGCCGCGCTGACCGGGGTCAACTGCAGGTCCAAGTCCCACATCGGCGTGGGACGGCCGATTCCGTTACCAACCACCCTGCTCGGGACGACCGCGCGAACACCGACTGACACCACGCCGCCTGCCACCTCAACCGGGAGGTGCGCCAGCAGGTCAGGGTCAATATTACGGACCACGACGCCCGGCGCGAGATCAGCAGCGCCCTGGCCGCGGCTGCGCACCGCGACCTGATCTCCGGGCCGCAGCCGGCTCAGCACCGGCTGCGCGAACGTCGCGATGACCCGGCCGCCCTCGCCACGCTTGCCTGTGACGATCCCGCGCTCCCCCGCAGCCGCGCCCGTCCTGACGGTCACCACATTGCCGATGCAAGCCTGGGCCGATAGTGCGTACCCGGCGGCCGGGTCGCTGTGCGTCAGGCAGGCGCCCGGCGCTGCGTGGTCACCGACGTGCTCCCACACACCGTCGCCGAGTCGCACGCCAAGGACGATGCCGCCGTCCCCGGCGGGGACGTAAGGAGTGCCGTCGGCGTCGATACGGTACGGGTCCGCCCCGACGCTTGCCTGCTCGATCGCGGCCACCAGGTTGACGCTGACCAGGGTCGCCGCCCCTGCCGCGCTCATCGCCCGGCTCCGGCGGCGACTCCAGCTGGAACCGGCTGGCCGGCCAGCACGCCGATGTTGGCGTCAGCGTCATCCACGAGGTAGAACGCCGACGCGGGCCCGCTCATGATGGTCGACGGACCAGGCCCGTGACCGAAGAGCTGACAGCTTCCCGTTGAGATCACGCCGATGCTCAGCCAGCCCTCCCGGTAACCGCGACCGAACCGGTGATCCTGATCGGTCATCGCCACCAGATCACCGATCCTCAGGCCCTCCAGCCCAAGCGACAGGTCACCGCCAAGCCCGGCGTAGGCGCCCATCAGGTCGGTGTTGGCGTACTCGGATGCCATTCCCGCGCCCGCACCGATAGCGTCGGCCGGGATCCTGGCCGCCACGTGCACCTCCAGCCGGCCGTCGGCACGCGTACCGCCCGCTAGCGCCGCCACCAGCCGCGGCGAGCAGTTCTTGACCACGACCTCCGGGTGGTCGGCCAGTGCGAGTCCCTGCCCCACCGCCAGCACGGTCACCTGGTCGGCCGTGGTCACCTGGCGCATCTGTGACTCGGCCATGTCGACGAGCACGTAGGCGTGCTGGCCAATGACGAAGCCCTCTGAACCCGCGCCCGGTCCCGAGGTCACCGTCACGGTGTTGCCGATGCAGGTCAAGTACTGCAGCGCGTAGTTCGCCGCCGGGTCGCGGTGGCGGACTGACAGGCCGGGCTCGACGTGGTCGCCCGCGTATCCAGTCGCGGGGTCGCCGCAGTGCACGCCGAGCGTGACACCGCCCATGCCAGGCAGCAGGAACGCCTGCCCGTCCGGGTTCACCCGGAAGCCATGCCGGTCGGCCAGCGGCGGCCAGACCTCGCCCGCGAGCACCTGAGTGATCAGCTGCCCCGCATTGGAAGTGACGTTCACGTGCCCCTAGTCCTTTCCCTGACGGCTGCCGAACCTGAATCCTCGTACCCGGATCGCCGGAGCGGAGGAGCAGCCATTCCACACGTTCGGCACCGGCTGGGAGATGAGCTGTGAGCCGATCCCGTCGGTGCGCGCGAGCGCGCCGAGCACGCTCTCGGTGAAGCGGCCGGTCTTCAGCCCGGCGGTGAGCTTGCCATCCTCGATGAGGAAGCAGCCGTCCCTGCTCGTGCCCACGACGGTGCCGGCCTCGGCGTCGACGAGGCGGTTGTACCAGAGCCGCTGGATGTAGAGACCGCGCTCCACTCCCCCGATGAGCTCAGCCTCGCTCACGCCGCCAGGCATCATGATCAGGTTGGCGGCTTCGGGGGCAGGCGAGGACTCCCTGGCGATATGCGCATGCCCGGTGGACCGCCCGCCAGTCGCCGCGGCCGAGGCCAGGTCACTGACCGGCCGGCCGACACGGCCGGCCGAGATCAGCTCGACCCTGTCCTTCGGCGTCCCTTCAAAATCGAACGGGAACGGCAGACCCGCCCCGGCTGTCGCATCGTCGGCCACGGTGATATCCGGCGGAGCCAGGACCGCATCCGGGCGAGTCGCGACCAGGCCGATCCCGGCCGCGAGGGCCGGCGCGGTAAACCCGAAGTCCGGCAAGAACCCGATTAGCTCCCCGGTCGCCAGACCGCCGAAGACCACGTCATGCACGCCGTCCGGCACGGCGATGACTTTGCTGGTCGCCGCCGCCTGGCTGATCGCGGCCGCCGCCCGCTCCTCGACGCCGAGCTGGCTCGCGTCGCGGCCGAGATCAGCTACGTACGACGAGGCCTCGCCAGCCCGTGCGGTCACCGAGAAGCCGGCCTCGGTCGCGGCCGCGTAGCAGCGCTGCCCGCCGGTCGTCACCACGGCCAGCTCAGTGACAGCGGCCGTCAGCACGCCCGCCGCCACCCCGTCCGCCGAGCGGGCGAAGTCCATGATCCGGCCGGCCAGAGCCGACCGTGCCCCGGCATCGAAGGCCAGCGTGGCCTCGTGCCACAAGCCGGCCGGCGCGGCGATGCCGGCGTAGCCGGCCACGCCGTGCGGCAGTCCGCCCGCCGGCACCGTATCAACCAGCACTGTGTCACCCGGCACTGTGTTACCCGGCACTGTGTCACCCTGGCCATTCCGGCGCCTGGCCAGCTCGGACGCCGCGATAACCGCGTCCCGCGCGGCGCGCAGGCTGCTGACCGCGACGCGCGCGCTGCCGGTCCCGGCCACCGCGCGCACCATGACCTGGCACTCGATGATCGTCTGAGGCTGATGAACTCGCTCGCCGGCGAACCTCGTATGCTCACCGGTCCGGGCGGCGACGAAGATCTCCACCTGGTCGGCTGACGACGCTGTCAGCGCCTCCTCCAGCGCGGACAGCGCGCGGTCCTGACCGGCCCATGCCTGCATGGTCTCCGCGGGCATCAGGCCACCCCGATCCGGACGTTGCGGAACAGTGACGGCGCGGCGCCGTGAGACAGGAAACCCCATTCCTTCGGTTCCCCCTTACCGCATGGCATTCCGAAGGTGGCGAACTCAGCCGGTCCGGCCGACGCCTCGAACGATCCCCAGAACTGCGGCGTGATCCCGCCATAGGAGAAGTCGCGCACCAGCCGCCCGCGCTTGCCGTTCCGCACTTCCCATGCGACCTCGGTGCCGAACTGGAAATTGAGCCGCTGGCTATCGATCGACCAGCTCCGGTTGTCGTCCAGGTAGTAACCGTTACCCATGCGGTCGAGGAGTTCGTCCGTAGTGCACGTTCCCGGCTCTAGAAAGACGTTCGTCGCGAAGCACAGTGGCAGGAAACCCCAGCCATCGGATCTCGCCGCCGCTGTCGACTCCGCGCCGATGCGTGCCGCGCTGTCCCGGCTCGACAGGAAGTTGCTGATCATCCCCTCCGTGATCAGCATCGTTCGCCGGGTGCGGGTGCCCTCGTCGTCGAACATGAAACTGCCGCGCGTGCCGGGCACGGTCGCGTCGGCGACCACGTTGACGGCCGGCGAGCCGTAGCGGAGCTGACCGACCGCGTCCGGCCCGATGAACGAGCGGCCGGCGAAGTTCGCCTCGTCGCCGAGTATGCGGTCGAGCTCGAGCGCGTGCCCGGTGGACTCGTGTATCTGCAGCGCGAGCTGCGCAGGACCGATGATGATGTCCGCGGTCCCTGAGTCGACGACGGGCGCCGATAGCAACTGCACGGCCTCGGCGCCGACGCGGGCCGCCTGCTCGGTCAGTCGCAGCCCCGCCACGTACTCCCAGCCGGCCGCTGCGGTATTGCCGTGGAACGAGTTCGGGTAGCTGCGCCGCTGGACGATCTGATCGCCCGCGGCGATCGCGAGCACCATGCCGCCGGACTCGACGAAGTGCTGCTCCTGCCGTGACCCCTCGGTGCTGGCGAAATAACGGTGACTGCGCTTGGCGTTCACGCCCGCCTGCACCCGCACCACGCCGGCCATCGCCGCCGCAGCGGCCAGCGCATCGGCCACGACGCGTTCGCGCGCCGCAGCGTCGACGGCGAACGGGTCGACGGCCGCCGTCGTCTGATAGAAGCCGCACTCGGCCGCGCGCGGCGGAAGAGTCACTCGCTCGCGGGAGCCAACCGCAGCGGCCTGCGCGTTGCGGAGCGCGTCCCTGGCAGCTGCTGCCGCGTCGCCCGAATCGCGCAACGGCCGGGACGCGAAGCCCCACACGCCGTCAACGAGCACGCGGACGCCAAGCCCCAGACTGCCTTCGATGCGCTCGTCAGGCGCGAGCCCGGAGACGGCATAAAGCCGCAGCTCCTCGGTCTCCGACAGCCGGACGTCGGCGTAGCTGGCGCCGCCTTCGGCCGCCGTGCCGACCGCTGCGGCCAGCAGCGGGTCAGCCGCGGTCAGCCCGCCCGCCAGCTCGCCCCAGCGGTGCGCGTCGCCGAGTTCCTCCGCTCCTGACTCCGGCGTTCTCAGTTCGGGCACTCGCTCAGACACCCTCCACCTCGTCGAACGCCACCCAGCGGCGCTCGCGCGCTGAGCGCTCGAACGCGTTGATGGTGCGCTGCACGATGGCGCCCTGAGCGAAGTCACCCTGGTTCTCGGTGCTGCCGCTGATGATCTCGTCGGCGAAGTTGCGCACGAGGTTGGAGTAGAAGAGGAACGGCCAGGGCTCGGTGCTGGCGCCGCCCTCCGGGAAGTAACGCTGCGGGATCTCCTGCTCGACGAACTCCACCGCGTCCTTCGTGGCGGTCTTGATCGTCTGGCAGATCCCGAACTCCTCGACCAGGCGCACGATAAGCGCGCCCTCGGAGCCGTAGATCCGCGCTTCGATGCCCGGGTAGTTGCCGACGGTGACATACGACGACTGGATCGATGCCATCACGTCGGCGTCGAACTCGCAGATCCACATGTCCCCGTCGTCGATGTTCATTCGCTGCATGGTGCCGCTGGAGCGCATCATCCGGACCGGGACGAAGTTCCGCCAGGTGCCCACCACGCTGGTCAGCGGCCGACCGACCCACCAGTGCATGATGTCGATCACCGGCGCGCCGTAGCCCTCGATGGACGACACGGTGATCTCAGCGCCGTCTGGCTTGGCGCCCTCTGCCTGCCGCAGCGGCGTGGCCGGGTCGATCCACTGGCTGTTCTGCTCGTAGCCGTTGAAAACGTACGGCTCACCGACGAATCCCTGGTCGATCAGGTCCTTGGCATACATGACCGCGGGCGCGTACCGGAAGGTGAAGCCCAGCTTGGTCTTCAGGCCCTTCGACGCGGCCAGTTCCGCGGCGCGCTTGGTCTGGCGGGCGTCGCGGTGCACCGGCTTCTCGCACAGTACGTGCTTGCCCGCCTCCAGCGCGGCCCAGGAGATCTCGAAGTGCGCCTCGTTGCCGGTGGCCACGTCGATGACGTCGATCGCCGGGTCATCGAGCACGGCACGGTAATCGGTCTCGACGCGCTCCACGCCGAACTCCTTGGCCACCCGGCCAGCTACCTCAGCGTCCACGTCCGCGACCGCGACCACCTCCACGCGCGAATCGCGTTGCCATCCGGGGATGTGGGCTCGCTCGGACCAGCGGCCCGCTCCGACAACGGCGACGCGAAGTTCCTTGTTGCTCATGTTGGTGGACTCTTCCTCTCTGTAGCGGGCGCGGCCCGCGGTGACCGTGATGCGGTGGGTGAGGTCTCGGGATGTCTGTTCAGCGGCGGCTCAGGCGCACTCGCGGGTCTACCAGCGTGTAGGCGACGTCGACCACAAAGCTCATGACCACCATGAAGACCGCGGCGACGAGGACGGTGCCGGTGATCATCGGGATGTCGAGAGTGTCGATCGCGCTATAGGCAAGCTGCCCGACGCCTGGCAGGCCGAAGACCGACTCGATGATCAGGACGCCGCCGAGGAAATAGCCAAGGTCCATGCCGAGCATCGTGATGACGGGCGTCAGCACGTGCCGGAGTGCATGCCTGAGCAGGATCGTGCGCTCCGGCATCCCCTTCAGCCGCGCGAACTCGATGTACGGAGATCGCAGCACCTCCAGCATCGTGGTCCGCACCATGCGCGAGTACCAGGCCGCGCCACCGACACCGAGCGTGAACGTCGGCAGGATCAGGTACCAGATCAGCGGGTGACCGGTGCCGCTCAGCGGGAACAGCGTCAGCTTGTAGCCCAGGTAATACAGCAGCATGAGGCCGAGCCAGAACGGCGGGGCGGACAGCCCGACCAGCGCGCCGAGAGTGGAAAACCGGTCCATGATCGAGCGCGGCCGGTACGCGGCCGCGATCCCGATCGGGATCCCGAGCGCGATCTCCCAGATCACGCCGCCGATGGCCAGCAACACGGTGTACGGCAGCGCGTGCCAGATCTCTCCGCTCACCGAGCGGCCCTGCAGCGCGAATGAGACGCCCAGGTTGCCGTGCGCCAGCCGTCCGACGTAGCTGACGTACTGTGACCAGAGCGGGCGGTCCAGGCCGAGTTGCCTTGCGATGGACGCCACCGCTTCCGGGCTCGCGTTGGGGCCAGCCACCAGGCGCGCCGGGTTGCCAGGCACGATGTACGCGAACAAGAACGCCAGCGTCACCACGCCGAACACCACGATGATCATCTGCGCGAGGCGGCGCGCCAGCCAGCCGGTCATCGGCCGATCTCCGCGGTAGCCGGGTCGAGCAGATCAGTGAGCCAGTCGCCAGCCAGGTTGAAGGCAAGCACCGTGATGATCAGTGCTACGCCCGGCGCGATCAGCAACCACGGCGCGGTCTGAAAGTACTCCTGGCCCTGCGAGATCATCTGACCCCAGGACGCCTGCGGGATCGGCACGCCGATGCCCAGGTAGGACAGCGATGCCTCGATAAGAATCGAGGTAGCGACACCAAGCGTCGAGTAGACGATGATCGCGGGCACCAGGTGCGGCAGGATGTGCCGCCGCAGGATCTTGGCATGGCTGACGCCGAGCGTTCGCGCGGCCGTGACGAACTCGCGTTCCTTGAGCGACAGCACCAGGCCGCGGACGATACGGGCCAGGTAGGTCCAGTACCCGAAGGCGATGACAAGGACGACGTTGCGGGTATTCGGGCCGGTAATCGCGATCAGCGCGATGCAGAACAGCAGGATCGGGAACGACAGGACCACGTCGGTGAGCCGCATCAGGATCGACTCGGTAACACCGCCGGCATACCCGGCGATCCCGCCGATGATGATTCCGATGATCGAGGCCAGTCCGGTGGCGACAACCCCCACCAGCAGGGAAACGCGCGCGCCGAAGATCATCCTGGACAGCACGTCGCGGCCGTTGGGGTCAGTGCCGAGCAAGAACGTCGAGTCCGGATGCACCGGTGCGCCGTCGGCGGCCAGCCCGTTCGGGAAAGCGTGCAGCGGGTTATACGGCGCGAGCTCGGGAGCGAAGATCGCCACGATCGCCAGGCAGACGACGACCAGCACGGAGATCAGCGCCACCGGATCGCGGCGCAAGCTCTCCAGCGTCCGGCGCCCGAGGCCCGGCTGCGTCAGGGTGGGCTCAGCGGCGAGTCCGGCGGCGATCAGCTCCGGGTCGGATACGGCCTCGCTCGGCACCGCGGCGGGATCGGGGAGATGCTGGTCGAGCGGTGCGGTCATGCGCTCACCTCCGAGCTTGACGGCGTGCCGATTGCCGGTCCCGGTTCAGCTCCCGGGGTTCCGGGAGTCGCCCCCTGGGAGGACACCGCGGGCGCCTCGTCCGGCGCTACGTGGCAGGCGGCGAACTGTCCGCCGACCTTGCGGCGCAGCGTCGGCCGGAGTGTCTTGCAAATGTCGATGGCCACCGCGCATCGCGGGTGGAACGGGCAGCCCGGTGGCGGATCGGCGGGGTTGGGCGGCTCGCCGGTAAGCCGGGTGCGCCCGGTCCGGCCGGTGGCGGTGATCTCCGGCACCGCGGCGACCAGCGCCTTGGTGTAGGGATGCTGTGGCTGGCCGAAGACCTGGCTGCTGGTGCCGTACTCGACCAGCCGGCCGACATACATGATCGCGACCTGGTCGGCCATGAAGCGCAAGGTCGACAGGTCATGCGAGATGAACAGGTAGCTGACCCCGGCATCGGCCTGGATGTCCTTGAGCAGGTTCAGCACCTGAGCGCGGATAGACACATCCAGCGCGGCCACCGCTTCGTCGCAGACGATCACCTCGGGACTGACTGCAAGTGCCCGGGCGATCGAGACTCGCTGCCGCTGGCCGCCGGACAGCTGGCCCGGATAGCGCGACGTCAGCGAGACCGGCAGATTGACTCGGCGTAGCAGGTCCTCGGTAGCCGCCCGTCGCTGCGCGCGCGCCATGCCGCGCACGGCAAGGCCTTCCCCGATCGCCTCAAGCACCGACATTCGCGGGTCGAGCGAGTCGTAGGGATCCTGATAGACCATCTGCATGCGGCGCCGGTAGGCGCGCAGGTCCTGGCCGCGCAGCCGGGCCGTCTCGGTGCCGCCGACGCGGATGGAACCGCCGGTCGGCTGGTTGATCCGCACCAGCGATCGCGCCACCGTGCTCTTCCCGGAGCCGGACTCACCGGCCAGGCCGAGCGTCTGCCCGGCCGCGATCGTAAAGGACACGCCGTCGACGGCACGGACCGTCTGATAGCCGACCAGGCCCCTGCGCACCCGGAAGTGGACCTGCAGGTCAGTGACATCGACGATCGGTTCCCCCGTCATGCCGCCCGTCCCCAGGACTCGTTCTGGCTGGCGTGGCATGCGGCGGCATGCTGGACGGCCTCGTCAGTGCCAGTCCCCTGGTCGGCAGCCCCCTGGTCGGCAGCCCCCTGGTCGGCAGCCCCCTGGTCGGCAGCCCCCTGGCTGGCGGCCCCGTCGCCGGCCGCCGGCTCAGCAGCCCCGCTGAGCGTGAGCAGCGCCGGATCGACGGTCGCGCACACGGCGCGCGCGATCGGGCAGCGCGGCATGAACGCGCAGCCGGTACTCCACACTCCGCCGGCCGGCGGGCTGCCGGGAATCGAGGCGAGCCGGTCCGGCAGATCGCCGGTCATGCTCGGTACAGACGCCATCAGCGCGCGCGTGTAAGGGTGCGCGGGCGCCCCGATGATCTGCGCGGTGGGACCGGACTCGACGATCCGGCCGCCGTACATGACCATGAGCCGGTCGCAAAAGCTCGCGACGACGCCGAGATCGTGGCTGATCAGCAGGACCGCGCTGCCCTGCTCGGCGGTCAGCCGCTCGAGCAGGTCGAGCACCTGAGCCTGGATGGTCACGTCCAGCGCGGTCGTCGGCTCATCGGCGATCAGCAGCCGCGGCTCGCAGCTCACGGCGATAGCCAGCGCTACTCGCTGACGCATGCCGCCGGACAGGACTGCGGGGAACTGCGAGAGTGTCCGGGCCGGATCAGGGATGCCGACCGAGGCCAGCAACTCCCTGGCGCGGGCGGTCGCGGCCGCCCGGCCCAGACCGCGATGAAAGCGCAGCATTTCCGTCATCTGGGTACCGATCCGCACGAGCGGATTCAGGCTCGACAGCGGATCCTGCGTGATCATCGACAGTGTCGTGCCGCGCCAGCTGCTCGCTGCCACCTTCGGGTCAGCCCCGAGCTCGGTACCTAGCAGCATCACTCGCCCGCTAGCCACCCGGCCGGGTTTGGGGATGAGCTGCATTATCGCGCGCGCAGTCATCGACTTCCCCGAGCCAGATTCGCCGACCAGGCCGATCCGCTCGCCGGGATTGACGGCGAACGAGACGTCCCTGACCACCTCACCGCCGCCAGTCCTAGCCGGGAAGGCGACTGTCAGGTGCTCTACGGCGACCACCGCGCCGTCCGGCGCGGTAGCCGTGACGGTACCGGTGCCAG
>Ga0335075_10007699_pt1 | contig 16557 bp, 13 predicted proteins | sample Lox_Sample_24_FD_206723 | JGI IMG/M metagenome (GOLD analysis project Ga0335075, IMG submission 206723) | Soil microbial communities from Loxahatchee National Wildlife Refuge, Florida, United States - Lox_Sample_2.4 | ecosystem: Environmental > Terrestrial > Soil > Wetlands | place: USA...
GGAGAAGGACCGCCAGGGCAATTGGTCCGACAGGACCGAGTGGCACAACCTGGTCGCTTACGGCCGGACCGCGGAGATCGTGCGCGATTATGTGAGCAAGGGCACGCAACTCTTCATCCAGGGCAAGATCCAGACGCGCTCCTGGGATGACAAGGAATCCGGGCTAAGGCGGTACTGGACGGAGATATTCGTCCATGATCTGACGCTGCTGGGCGGCGGCCGTGGGGAGAATGGTAGCTCCGCTCACAGCAACGGTCGGTACGATTCCCGGAGGACTGCGGGTGAATCGAGCTACCAGCGGCAGGGGATGGAAGGGCAGTACTCCGACGAAGAGCTGAACCCGGATGAGATCCCGTTTTAGAACAAGGTGTCTTCATCAACGTGAACCAGGGCGCTCTTCGGGGTGCCTTAGTTTTTGAGGAGCAAATGCGATGGCAACCAATGAAGCAAAGACTGGTCCGGATACCGACGCTCTGTTCACGCAGTTGGCGGAGCCGTTCGGCCCTTCAGAGATTAAGTGGCGCGTGACTCACACGAGCCACGATGGCACCCGCGGCGCGGTAATCGCATTCGCGGATCCGCGAGCCTACACTGACCGGCTCAATCAGCTCTTCACCCCGAGCGGCTGGACCAGGAACTACGACGTCACCACGGTATCGGCCGTGAGCCGGCAGAAGCGGGACAAGCTCATCCAAACCGGCAAAGTCTTGGTTACATGCACGCTGACGATTGCACGGCTTGGAACTCACTCAGGAAGCGGGGAGCAGTGGGCGGATGAACAGAACGCGATGACATCGGCGGAAGCCCAGGCATTTAAGCGAGCGGCCAGCTGCTTCGGTCTAGGCCGTTATCTTTACAACCTGCCGGAGACCTGGGTCGATCTCGATGGGCAGGGTAAGCCGACCAGGCTTCCCGCACTTCCCAACTGGGCGCTTCCGAAGGCAAATTCGGCAACCGGAAAGACCAACCCGGCCTGCGGTCCACGGCCTCCGGAAGTGCAACGCGGGCCCATCGATCAGAGAATCACGGGCAAGATCGAAGGCTTCCGGCGCATTCTCGGTGATCCAATTTACGGCGAGATACTGTGGCGTGTCGCGCGAACGCAGAAGGCGAACGCCATCCCCAACGCACAGCTACAGACGAATGTCGCAGAGGCGATGGAGCGGGCCGCACGGGGAATCCGCAAGGCGCAGTCGCTGGCCGGGTCGATCGGCGATACGCAATTCGTCTCCGTGCTCGACCGCTTGCACATCGGGTCAATGACGACCATCCAGAATCTCGAAGCACTCAAGCTTCTGGTTTCGGAACTCGAAGGACTGGCTGGGCAACCAGCCGCCTGAACACCGAGGAGTCGTGCAGTACCCCCGCCCATTCGGCGCGGAGGCGTCACACGCTCGGCGCAGATGATGTGTCGCGCTCCGGAACCTGTCTCGACCACTTCCCGGCGGGCTGTCTGCCTCGATAACTGCAAAACGTCACACATGCTGCGAATCCTCCGATTGACGGATGAGGCGCTGCGCCAAGGAGCTTTGAATGGGAGCCGCAGAAGAGCGCCCTCAAACATTCGTTGAATGGGTCCTGGCTCTGCTGGAAGAACGCTTTCCATGGCTGGGTTCAGGACGAGATGAACCGGTCGGCGGAGCGGATACGGTTGATGAACTCGCCGACCTGTACAAGTGGTTGATTGAGCAGCGCGACAAGGCACCTCGCGAACCCGGTGATCCACGAACGTAACCGGCATGGGTCGATATCTGGAGGATCTATGTGCAATGTGCGGATGATTCGAACGGAACCCGGCCTTGTATCGATCCCTCTGCAGAAGGCCGTTTATTGTGAGAACTGCACGATGGTCTCATCTTCGACCCGGCAGCGCTGCGGGTTATGCGGGTCAGAGCAGATCGTCCGATTGGCTCCTCTGATCCCAGAGCCGTGGGACCCAGGCCCGGCTCCGGCGCTCGCCTTGGCCGCGTAGCGAGCAAACCGCTGCGAGCCTCACGGGGACGATACTCCGTACGCTAGCGAAGGTCCGCAGAGGGCATCACGACATTGCCGTTCGCCCAGAGTTTGCCAATCGCGCGTTCGGGCCAAGGTCCGAACCTCCAGCCACTCTTGGTCGAGCTCAAGTCATTGCTGCAGGTTGCGGTATACTTCCGACCGTTTGCGTCCTCGTAGAGGGCGCCCAAGCCAAACTCATTGTCGTGCAAGCACCATGTGAGAGCTATAGACCGCTCCTTAGAGATAGGCGGCACTCTTACCGGGTGAAACCATTCAGAATCCCTGTGCTGAGATACGATCACGTTCAGCGCTGGGCCTTGGCCGATGTTCTTCAAGTGCCATCCCTCGTTCTGCTCATACTCGAAGACTAGTACTGGACGCACCGAGGCCCGGAAGCTCGCTCGGAAGATCAAAATCGAACTGAGCAAAGAGCTGAGAGAAATGAAAGCAGAGGTAATAGAAACTGAGAGAGAAGCCGGGTCCGTTTGCATCGAATCCCCCTGAGAAGATCAAAGTTCGGCACTGCTAGTCTTCTAGTGTTTCATCAGGAATTGATTCATGAGACATTTCGAAAGAATAGCAGGGAATCCGGAATTGATTTCCGGTTCGCAATAGGCCAACGCGCCTGTCTAGATCAGAAGCTGGGAGCTTCTATCGAGCTTACCTTATGCAAAATGTCACCGAACCCATAATGTGGCAGCGCATGGGAAGCATAAATTGGCAGCGAGAAACTTCAAATCAGGCCCATCTGCGAGGTCATTCCCAGAGAAATCGAGTCGCTTGGAATCATAAACTGGCAGAGTGTGCAGAAGAGCAGCAAGTCTTGGCAGAGAGGCGCCGGTGCATAACGTGTGCGCCATTTAGCCTCATCCGTAGATTGAATATTCGCCCGATTCTTCAACGGCTGCCGCGACATCACAGAACCACTCGTCTTCCATCAGTGAAGGATATTCTTGAATAAGACGAGATAATTCTTGTCGTTTGTCACGAGCATGCGCCAAACCAAGTGTTGCGGCGCGAGTGGCCTGATCGATGTCCGAACTTTGCAGGAGCAACTTCACAGCGATCCGCAGCTTGGAAACGATATTCGGGTCTTCAAAAAAGAGCACATCGAGACATTCACCCAGCGTATGGTATCCCCAATCCTGGGGATCGATCGCCGTTAGCATGTGAGCGACTTCTTCAGGTGACCAGCGGAAGGCCGGAAGGAGATGATTTTCTGCCTGCTGAGAAATCCGGTTATCCTTAGTCCAAAGAATATTCGGATGAGAGCCGACGTGCGAAAGAAGAAAGATCGCGCGCCGAAGTGCCTCCGGCAGCAAATCCATCAGGAATCGGCGAAGGATCAAGAGGTACTTAGGATCAGATCGGCTAAGAGCCCAGGCATCATAAACAGCATCGGTCTGCAGCCGCCCGGGTGAAAGCAGATTCAGCGTGAGGATTCCGGGCCCACTGGATTCATATGCCTTCAATGCTCCCTTAAAAGCTCCGCGGAGGCTCGTTTCGTCAAGAACATGGTAGCCAGGCAACGGAACACTGCCGCCGGATTGGTCGGGATGAGCGCGCAGATAGCCAGTGAGGTCGACCCATCGGATCAGGGCATCGTCAGGATCGTAAACTAGGCCAAACACCGGGACCGTGGAACGACGCCAGCTCTCCGCATGATCATCAACCGGAATGAAATAGTCTCCCTTCGCAGTTCGATATGATGTCCCAGCTTTGATCTGTAGAGCAGAGCACAGGGCACTGATTTTGCCAACTTCTCCATAGTCGAGGTAGCCGTCCTTGCCGAAATCGTTCTGCTGAGCTATTTCCTGGAAGACACAGTCATGGTGCTCGAAGAACGCATGAGCGGCATTCACGCCTTCGCGACTGGTTTTGCGGTTGTCTGGAACTCTCATTCCTGGATGGATTTTAGCAGCGAGCAGGCAGGTTGCTTTTTCGATCGATGATTTTGCCGATCCCGAAACTTGTAGAACTTCTGGCCACCTGTGCGAGATGCTGTACCGGAATCCGCATAATCACGCCGACGCCGTCACCCCGATCAATTTGGGAACCATAAAGTGGCAGCCACTACCAATTTATGGGTCTAATCACACAAGATGTCACTTCACCCATAAAGTGGCAGTGAAGAGGAAGCATAATGTGGCAGCAGCGCCTGGGAAGCCGTTTGTTTCGGTCCTCGCCTTCCGGACGAGTCAGATCACATTGACTCATAAAGTGGCAGTCCGTGCAGATGGAAAGCAAAAAGTGGCAGTGAGTTCCCGTTGCAAGCAAAGGTGGCCGGTGTCGAAAAGGTAAACAGTGACTCTTGTGTATAGGTGTAATATAACGCATGTACGATGAACAGGAACGAAACACCTGAAGAGGTCCGGAAGTGGTTCTTGAGTGCATTGGAGCGAATCTGGCCAATCGCGCTCGGTTCGGTTTCCTTGCGCAAGAGCCCGTGCATTCGCGAGAACTGCTCTGCATGCCGGGCTGGCGTCGGCCACAGTAGCTACGCACTTTCGGGCTATCGCGGGAAGGATCGCTTTTCGATTTACGTTCCAGATGAATTGGCGCCCGATCTTGAAAAGGCCGTTGAAAATGGCCGGAAGATCCAGGATCTTATGAAGGAGGCCGGTCTTCGCTACCTGCGCGCACGTAAAGGTGTGAAGAGATCGCTTCCTCGGAAGTAAAGTTATTGAACCCGTGGCATTGATTTTAGTCCCGGATCGAGGAGCCTTCCGGGGGATGCTCGGCACTCCGTACGGAGGGCTAGGCCAATGCTCCATCCCGATGACTTGTCCATATATTTCCTGCGGCTGGGTCTCTCCGAGCGCGCCCGCGCAGCGATCAATCAGATCCGATCCTGTGGTCCATCCCGTAGAGTCGGAGGTGGTCGAGCAAACGTGACCGGGCGTTATCCCAGCCGGAAAATGGGCGTAACCATTCAATTCGAGAGCCATCGTGTGGAACTCGCCGGCATCTACGAAATGGAGCGCGATCGACGTGTACTCGAGTACTACGATCAGCCTGCCGCCATCAAGCTTGACTACGAAAGCGCAAATGGAAGGCGGCTGGGTGTCTATCACACGCCAGATTTTCTCGTGCTTCGGGAAACGGAAGCTGGGTGGGAGGAGTGGAAAACCGAAGAGGAACTCCGGCGTCTGAGCGAACGAAATCCGAATCGGTATTGCGCCGGCAACAACGGCACATGGTTATGCCCGCCCGGTCGTCGATACGCGGAAGATCTCGGTCTTTATTACCGGGTTCGGTCGTCGGCGGAGATCAACGTAACGCAACAGCGAAATCTCCAATTCCTTGAGGATTATCTTCGCTACGACCCAGATGAGCGCATTGTGGAGAACCAGGATTTCGCAGTTGCATGCGTCACAGCGTTGTCCGGGTTGACGCTGGATTCACTGTTGCAGATCACCCAAGGCAGGGTTTCCGCGGATTGCATCTTCGCGCTCATCGCTACCGGCGGGCTGTACGCGGACCTTGCCGCCGCCCCGCTCGTGGAGCCATCACGCGTCCGCGTTTTCCCGCACTGCACAGCCGCAACGGATGCGCCTCGCTCGAAGAGTTCGCTGCACTCCTCGCCCACGATGACGCGGTTTCATTGCGGCAGCAGAATCACTTGGGATGGACGCACTTGGGAATTGGGAAACGTGGGCGACAACGTCGTCGGTCTGGTTTCCTCTGACCAAGGTTTTGTCGAACTGCCGGTGAACGCATTCGAGAAATTGCTCACAGAGGGCCGGGTGCATCTTGTTCCGGATTCTCAGAATTCTGAGCGTGTTTGTGCGGTTCGCGACCGACTGGTTGCCGCCCGTGCGGACGACCTGCGAATTGCAACCCAACGACACGGGGTCGTCATTGAGTATCTTGAGAGCGGCAATTTGCCCGCATCCGCGGTTGCACCTGCGAGAACCTTGTTCCGCTGGGTTGCACGGTATCGTCAAGCTGAATCTGTTCTTGGCTGCGGGTTCGCCGGATTGTTGCCGCAATCCCGTGGCCGCGGAAACCGCAACTCCAAGCTCCCGGAGTCGGCCCTGCGGCTGATGCGGGAGCAAATCGAGACGGACTATGAGGCGCTCGCGCAAAAGACCAAATTCGCTTCGTGGGCTAGGCTCAAACTTGCCTGCGAGGCCGCAGGCGTACCGACACCCAGTTACAAGACCTTTTGTCGGGCTATACGCCGACGCCCAATCCTCGATCAAACCCTAAAACGAAAAGGTCGCCGTGCTGCATATCGATTTGAGATGGTTTACTGGACGCTTGACTTGCAGACGCCGCGGCACGGAGACCGGCCTTTCGAGATCGGCCATATCGATCATACGGAACTCGACATAGAACTTCGGTGCAAATCAACAGGGCAGAGCCTGGGCCGCCCCTGGATGACACTCCTGGTGGACGCGTACTCGCGGCGCATTCTTGGTTTGTGGCTTAGTTTCGATCCGCCCAGCTATCGATCCTGCATGATGGTGATTCGAGATTGCGTCCGGCGGCATTCGCGATTGCCACAGGTTCTGGTCGTGGACGGTGGCCATGAGTTTGATAGCGTGTACTTTGAGAGCCTGCTTGCGCGATATGAACTCACGAAAAAGACGCGGCCTCCCGCGAAGGCAAGGTTCGGATCCGTTATCGAGCGCCTGTTTGGAACTTGCAATACCCAGTTCATCCACAATCTCTGTGGCAATACGCAGATCATGCGTGAAGTGCGACAAGTTACAGTATCGGTCGATCCGAAGCGGCTCGCGACCTGGAGCCTGGTGGACCTGAATGCGAAGCTGACTGAGTACCTGTTCGACCTATACGACCAAATGAATCATCCAGCACTGGGACAGAGCCCACGGGACGCATTTACCAGGGGCCTTGAGACAGGCGGTCTGCGCTTACATCGCATGATTCCGTTCGACCAGAACTTCCTGCTGTCCACGATGCCCAGCACTCCGAAGGGAACAGCGAAGGTAAGCCCTGGGCGGGGAATCAAGATCCATCACATTTACTACTGGTCGGATGCTTTCCGCGATCCGGAATTTGAATTCGCGCAAGTTCCCGTCCGCTACGATCCTTTCGATGCCGGAAAGTCATATGCATTCTGCCGAATTCGCTGGGTCGAATGCCACTCCGAGCAATATATGGTGCTGCGTGGACGCTCGGAGCGAGAGATCATGCTTGCTACCGCGGAACTTCGCAGGCAGAATGGCCAGCATTCAAAGCTACGATTCGGAGTCACCGCAAAGGCTCTCGCATCTTTCCTCCAGTCGGTTGGAGACCAGGAAGACGTGATGTTGCAGCGGGTCCGTGACAGGGAAAACGCAGTCACGAGAATCGGGGAAACCCAAGTGGATTCTGGCACAGAGGTCCTGTTTGGCGCGCCCTGCGAACTGCCGTTGGCCCCGATTCCAACAGATGCGGTCGAAATCTATGGAGCACTGTGATGCCCACCGAGGCCACTGTACCCTCCACCGAACCGACACATGCCGACGAAAAGCTGGCGCAGCTATTTCGCGCTGTAACCATCGCCCATCCAAAGATGCTCGTGGCCAAGCGGCGCTTGATGGAGTTTCTGTCGGATGCTCCACGGAATTCCGTGATCTTTGTACTCGGGCCTACCGGCGTAGGCAAGAGTACGCTGCGCACAAAGGTCGAGAGCGAGATCAAATCAACCGTGGCGGAGGAACTGCAAACCGATTGCGGACGTTTGCCTGTGGTCAGCCTTGAGGCGGAAGCGCCGGATACGGGTATCTTCAGTTGGCGGGATCATTTCAAAAGGCTTCTTGAGGCGATGCGGGAACCGTTGATTGAATACAAGCTCGACCGAAGAGGAAGGCCATGGGCATGCGGGAAGCTACCACCTCAATGTGAGTGCGGCCCGCGAGCATCCGGAGCGGATTATCGGTATTCTGTTGAACAGGCGATACGATACCGCAGACCGGCGGCCGTGTTCATCGATGAAGCCCAGCATCTGTCTAAGATGAATTCCGGCCGGCGCCTCGTCGATCAACTCGATGTGATCAAGTCGATTGCCAACCACACAGCTACTCCTCATGTTCTGATTGGCACCTACGACCTCCTGGCCTTTCGCAACCTGAGCGGGCAATTGAGCCGGCGCAGCCTCACGATTCATCTCGGCCGATACCGCACGGATCAGCCGGGTGACGCCGCGGTCTTCGTTAATGTGGTTCGGTCCTTCGGCGCGCATCTTCCGCTTCAGTGCCAAGACGAATTCACAAAGGAGTGGGAATTCCTTTATGAGCGAAGTATTGGCTGTGTGGGCATTCTGAAGGACTGGCTTGTCCAGGCGCTGTCGATGATGCTCCGGCGCGGAGGGCAGTACCTGGAACGACGCGATCTCGAGGTCACTGCCCTATCGGTAAACCAGTGCGAAAAGATTCTGGCAGAGTGCATCGAGGGAGAAATGCAGATTGAGGAATCTGAGGAGAGCCGGATGTACCTGCGGGTTCGGCTAGGGCTTGAAGGACGAGGGGCGGAAAGAAGCGCGACACCAACAGGCGTAGCTGAGCATGTGCGGCACGCGCATGGACGGAACCGCCGTCCGGGACAGCGGTTGCCCGTGCGAGACCCCATCGGAAGAGAGGCCGTATCTCATGGAGCCTGAGGAGATCTATGGGACGTGGCGTCTGGATGACTGGCCGGAGATTCCTGAACGCAGTTGTTTCTATCCCTTGCGCCCCATCGGAATCGGTACTTCCGAAGTTGAGAGCCTGACCGGATATGTGGCGAGATTGGCCGAAGCGCATGTCCTTTGCGTTGGAGATATGGTTGGGCGGGATCCTGTGAACCTCCCACGCCGGGAAAAACAGCCCAGCAAATCACGCCCGAAAGCCCACATCTTTCATGCGTACTCGTATGCCATTAACGGAGTCGCTGGCACGGCGCGAAGCTGGGCAGGCTCTTTCGAGAGGATCACAGGTGTCGGCGGATTGGATTTGCTAACCATGTTTCCATTGAGGTGGACGTTGTCTGAAATGTCTCTCTTCAAACGGCGCAAGGCCTGGTGCCCGCGATGCTATGAAGCGGATCGCCTGAACGGTGTTGTGTATGAGCGGTTGCTTTGGTCGCTTCGGGCCGTGACGGTCTGCCCCAAGCATGCTGTGCTCCTTGAGCAGCGATGTCCAATTTGCCGGGAAGAACTGCCGCCTCTTGCTGTGCGTTCACGGCCAGGGCACTGTTCAGCATGCGGCGAGTGGTTGGGGCGAGAGAAATCAGCGGCAAGTGCTTCCAGTGAAATGGGCGAGGATCGGTTCGAGCTGTACACGGCACCCGCAGTGGGAGACCTACTTGCGGGCTTGAGCTACAGAGGGCGGGTTCAGGCGTCGAGGTTCCGAAGAAATCTTCGTACTTGCATTCTTCGGCTGAGTGCGGGAAACGGGAACGCATTTGCAGAAATCACGCATACGCCCCGAACAACTCTTCGCACTTGGCTGGACGGCGGGTTGCCGCGGCTGGACGCCCTACTTCGCTTCGCATTTCATCTCGGCATTTCCGTGAAGGATCTCCTGATGAGCCGCGGCCTCCATGAAGTGAATTGGGCAGATGTCAAGTCGCGCATTTCGAACAAGAGGCGCACTGCGAAATGCTATCGGACCTCAGAGAGGGTGCGGGAACTACTGCGAGCCGCGCTGCAAGATGACGATTGCCCAAGCGTGCCAGAGTTGGCAGCGCAGCTGGGCTACAAACGATCCGAACGGTTACGTCAAGTCAGTCCTGAACTGTGCCGGCAGCTCACCAGGAGGCATCGCGCTCGTCATCGAACGCACTGGTGGAGAGAGCCCGGCGCAAAACGGATTGCCGAATTGGGCCGAATGCGCTCACTGCTCGAACATTCTCTGAAGCAGCACCCTCCAATATCGGTGCGTCGTATAGCTGCTCAACTCGGGTACAGCGGCGGCAACGCCGGCTTCATCCTTCGATGCTTTCCCGATCTCTGCCGGTCGATCAGAAAGAAATCGAAAGAATGGAAAGAGCGTCGAACCGAAGAATTGAGGAATACTGTGGTTGCGGCGATCGCCGGACAACCTTCGCTAACACTGCGCGATCTGAGTCACCGGCTCGGATTCCAAACCTCAACGACGTTGCGATCCTGGATGCCGGACCTAGCTGACCAGATCTTGAAAAGGCGTGCGGAGAACGCGGCGGAGCAAAATGGACTACTGGGCGAGGCGTTGAACCGCGTCCTCCAAGAGAGTCCTGCACCTTCATTGAACAGCGTTGCTCGGCGGTTTCGGCGCTCTGCTGCATTCCTACGAGAGCACCATCTTGACTTGTGCCATGCAATCGCATCGCGCTACTTGCGGGAAAGGGAACGTCCTGTCCGAAAGCGCTAGACATCATCCGACGACGTGCCTCACGCACAGATCGCAAGTCTCTCATTTCTGATAGCTGCTCACTCATGCCTTGTGTGCGCCTGAGAAGGAAGAGCCTCCGCATAGTATCCCGGCCGGTAGCGAAGGTGCACGCCCGAGCGTGAGACGCGAATGCGGATTGTATGGAATGAGCCATCCACACGGAAATTCCGCGGCGTATAGGTTAACAAGTAACCCGCACGAGAATCTTTCAAGGCCTGGCGCATCAGCGACGACAGGTCGTTGTTATTACAGAAAGCCTCTCCGCCAGTATCCGCTGCGAATCTCTGCATCGTCGCGATATTGACAACGGCGTTCGGGTTCGAGGACAGCCCTCGTGCGTCGATGGGATAAACTCTTAATCCGGCGGAACTCAACTCGCGTGTGGTTTGCTGCTCTTGTTCGTAATAGGAATCGCTGTCGAGTGCGTCGTCTCGTCCGTGGACCATGAGCGGAAACGCACTCGTCACCCAAAGAAGGTCCTTTTGTCCTTGAATGTTCTTTGCGAGACGGGCAATTGCCGAAAGTGCGTCAAGTGTCTGCAATATGCGGTTTCGAAGATAGAACCGCGCCTCAAAACCCGAGGCGACTTCCCGAGCGTGCGTCAGGTTCGAAAACGATGCCAAGGCGGAGTAGGTGACAGCAGCTGAATAGGGGCTATCCGAAGAAGGCACAGTGCCGTGGTTTGGCGCGCTATCCGATAATTTGTGCAGAGCAGCTCGAAGTTCCTCAGGGTTCGAGGAAAAATCGTGCAAGAGGTACAGGCGACTGCCTAAAGCGAAGAGCGCAGTCCGTTCTCCGGGCGGCAAGGAATCAAGAAGGTGCTCCACCGCACGTCGCGCGTATACTTGGTCGCTCCATGCCGTGTTGAGAGCATCGAGAAGAATAATCGAGAAATGGGGATATCGATTGGCGACCGAGGAAATCGGAAGGTTCGATGTACCTGGTTTGATGTCAGGCATTGCCGAACCGTCGTCGATGCGTTCGAAGCTGAGAACGGATTGCGATTTGCCGTTGTCAAAAACGCGCAGTTCGGAAGGACGAAGGTCTTTCACCGTGGAACCATTGGAGCGGGTTGCAACAATCGGCACGAGCACAACCTGCGTCGACGTGCGAATCGTGGGTACTGATTCTGTCGATGATTGCGCTTGCACTACGCTGGTCGCTGCAAATAGAGCGGCGTTGCATAGAATTCGCCATCTCATCCGCCCCGCCTCTCATTGTTCCGTTGGGCCGTGAAGCTGGTTCGGCTCCGCTGCTATTATGGAACGGATCAAGCAGCGGAGTCGAGCGTGATGCCGAGTGTGGTTAGGAACTCCGGACAGGCCTTCCGTCACGCGGTTCGGCACGCCTGGCGGCGGCCGGGATTCACTGCTTTCGTAGCCACGATTCTGGGTCTCGGAATCGGGGCAAACACTGCCATCTATAGCCTCGTTGAGGCAGCGCTATTCCCTCCTTTTGCGGTTCATGATCCTGCGCGTCTTGTGGGGGTATATACCAGCGGTGTGAACGGCGCGGGCTACAGTTCAGTCTCTTATCCTGATTACACCTATTTTCGCGACCATAACACCGTGTACTCAGACATGATGGCCTACGCCAACATCCGACTGCGATGGACGAAAGGCGACAAGACCACATTCCCCTGGGCCACGATCGTGACCAGCAACTACTTCTCGGTGCTCGGCGTGCATCCAGTTGTGGGGCGTGTTTTCTCGCCCGAGTTGGACGACGCGAGGACGGCCTCGGCAGTTGCCGTCGTGAGCAACGAGTTTTGGAAGCGGCAATTGGCATCGCGACCGAACCTTGCTGGTGAAGTTCTGATTCTCAACGATCACCCCTTCGTGATCATCGGTGTTCTCCCCAAAAACTTCGAGGGCGTCGATCTTGCCTGGGGAGGAGTTCCCGATATTTGGGTTCCGATGTCGATGCAACCCGTTGCTCTGCCCAATACTGCCAGGATGAACATCCTTGAGTCCAGAGAAGCAAGAGCGTTTCTCGTAATGGGGAGATTGAAAGAAGATGTGGGCTTGATGCAGGCCGGTGCCGAGACGCGGCTCATGGCGCGGCAACTTGAGCAATCCTATCCGGTAGCCGATAAAGGACGAAGTGCATTTGTGCTCCCCGCCGACGAAGCGAGGATGTGGCCGGGCTGGCGTGAATCCGTGGTTCACGTGCTGCTGTTATTGGTGACAGCGGTAGGGTTTGTATTGCTGCTTTCGTGCGCCAACGTTGCTAACTTGCTTCTCACGCGTGCCGTAGCGCGAGAGCGGGAGATCGCTCTTCAGCTTGCGCTCGGTAGCAGCCGCGAGAGAATCGTGTCCCAATTACTACTGGAAGGCGTGGTTCTTGCCTTCATCGGAGCGGCGATGGGGTTACTCTTTGGGGGCTTGTTGATCAGAATTCTCCCGGCGTCTCAATTGAGCCCTCAAATGCATATGAACCTTGCCCTTAGGCTTGATTACCGCGTGTTCCTCGTTACACTTCTTTTGTCGCTTCTTACTGCTTTCATCTTCGCCTTGTTACCGGCCTTTACAGCCTCACAAGTTGATTTGACCGAAGCGCTCAAGGGCGGCCGCAATGCCACCTCAGGAAGAACGCGCGGTGGCAGAATTCGCCGTACGATCATCACCTTCGAAGTCGTCTTTGCTTTCTTTTCACTCGTCGGCGCTGGCCTCTTCGTTCGAAGTTTGCTTCATCTGGAGAGAGAAAAAACGGGCTTTGATCCGAGAAACATACTTGCCGCAACAATGTTCTTGACTCCGCAAAGGTATTCTCCCGCTTTGAGTTCACAATTCTATGCTCAGTTGTTGAATAACGTGTCACGCTCCCAGGGAATTGATGCGGTCTGTATCAGCGAGTTCCGCCCGTTGGAGACCCTCCGCCGGACCAGGCAAATCCTGTCGCTGGGGCATCAAGGAGGAGCGTCCGACACCGGGCTTGCTGTCCAAAGCGACGACATTTCGCCTGGGTGCTTCCGAACCCTCCAGGTTCCAATGTTGCGGGGGCGAGATTTTACGCAAGAGGATAATAGTGAGGCGCCGCCGGTCGCGATCATTAGCCAGACTCTGGCCCGGCACCTTTGGCCGCACGAAGATCCTGTAGGGAAAGAGCTGAAACTCCAGGGAGATGATAAGCCATACCAGGTGATTGGCGTCGTCGCCGACATAAAATACCACACGGTGTGGGAGCCGCCTCAACCATATATGTACCTTCCCTTGGCTCAGCAATATGATCCGGAGGTGAACCTTCTGATCCGGACCGCGGGAAGTCCGTTGGATTTTCTCCCGAAAGTCCGAGAACAGATCGGCATACTCGATCAAACGGTACCGCTGTTCGATATAGAGCCACTAAACGAACAAGTGGTGGATTCGCTATCTCAACCACGAGTGATCACGAGAATACTCACATTATTTGGCTTCTTGGCTTTACTCCTCGCAACGGCAGGAATCTACAGTGTTGTTGCCTACTCGGTAAAGCAACGGACTCATGAGATTGGAATTCGAATGGCGCTCGGAGCCCGCAAATACGACATTCTCCGCATGGTCATCGCGGAAGGTTTCCGGCTTACGCTGATTGGCGTAGCCATCGGTGTCGCGAGCGCACTCGCTTCAGCGCGGCTGTTATCGAGTGTGCTTTACGGCGTTCAGCCAACCGACTTGCTGACGTTTGGAGTCGTTTCCCTACTACTTATCGCGATCGCGGTGCTGGCAAGCTATGTGGCGAGTCGCAGGGCAACAAATGTAGATCCCACTGTCGCACTGCGCTACGAATAAGCCTGTAGCTTTGAGGGATAGGCAGACACCTCAGCCAATCTTTTCACCTCGTGGGGCAAGAACGGCTCCCCTGAGGATCGATCCCCACTCTCTTGCGACCCTAAGAGTCGAAAGTCCCGGGAACCATAAAGTGGCAGCCGCTGCCACCTTATGGGTTAAATCACACAAGAATCCATTCGAAGAGGTGAGGTGAATCCATGCGGAATGTCGCGCGCTTGAAAATGGGCTACTACCCATTACCGGAGGCCGAGGGAGTGAAACTTCGCTCCCTGCTTTCCTTCGCCGGACCAGCTTCGGTGATCGACCCCTGCGTGGGACAAGGAACCGCGCTGCATTTAGTCACTAGCGACGCGCAGGTTCGGCGCTATGGCGTCGAGCTTGATGCCGAACGTGCGCGGATCGCCAACTCTAACGGCATCGAGACCATTCAGGGCAATGCCTTCGACGCTATTGCGCGGCCCGAATCTTTCTCGCTGCTGTATCTGAATCCGCCGTATGACTCCGAGATTGGCTCCATCGCTAATCGCAGAATGGAGGCCGTGTTCCTGGAACATACCTACCGCTGGCTGGTGATGGAAGGCGTTCTCATCCTGGTGATTCCGTTCGAACGCTTGCACGACTGCTCCGGCATCCTTGCTTCCCACTTCGCCCGGCTCGCCGTTCTTCGCATGACAGATGAGGAGTCGGTCAAGTACCGGCAAATCGCGGTGCTTGGCCTGCGGCGCGATGTCAGGGGAGCGGCCGTTGAGCAGAACAAGCGACAGCTTCAGAGCGTTGGCCTCTATGGCAGCTTCCAGGCACTCCCTGAGTTGCAGCCGGGCGCGTGCCCACCCTATTCAGTTCCTCATTCGGCCGAGGTGGAGCTGAGCTATCGCGGCCTTCCCTACGACTTGCTGGAAGACCTGTTGCCGCAATCGGGCGCATGGAAACAGGCCGCGCCACTATTGGTGCCGCATGAGGACGTTGCAACTGGCCGGCCCATCACGCCGCTGCACGGCGGCCATGTCGGGCTCTTGTGTACTGCGGGGCTGTTGAACGGCGTCTTCGGCCAGGGAGATGACCGCCACATCGCCCGCTGGCGTTCGGTTAAGCATGTCACGACGTTTGTGGAACAGGACGGAGAAACCGAGATCATCCACCACCGAGAGCGGTGGGCCAACGAGTTGTACCTGGTCTATGCCGATGGGAGGACGCTGAAACTCACTGAGACGCCGGCGAAGAAGGAGGGCGAAGCCGATGGAGAATGCACACCTGCGGCTCGGGCTGCTTGAGTATGTGCGCATCACGGAAAAAGCCTCGACCCGCATTCGTCTGCGGGTCGATCGCTATATAGGGGAAGATCGGCACGCGCATCTTCTGAGCGTCTTCGGCAACGATTCGGATGTTGGCGCGATCACTGCGGCAGTCCACGAGAAGGCTGCCTTCAGCTTGACGTTTCCCGACGGCACGACGAAGGACGTGACCCTCGGCGAACATGCCTCCTGCTACAAGGGGGCCGTGACTCTGCCGGGCCGGAAACATCCTGTGCGTCATCTGCTGGCGGTGTCCCAGGAACTCCACACGAATGGGAGCGCGGGTCGAACGATCCTGTTGCGATACCGGCGCGAGGAGGCGTGGGCCACGCTGGTGAGCTTTCTGGGATTGCCTGCCGATCCAGCATGGGCAGATCAAATCCTTGGGATCGTCGAGGGAAAGAAGAGGATCGAGGAGATCGACGGCATCGGATGCCAGCCTGTTCTGATCTCGGCGACTACAGATGAAATGCTTGAGTGGATCGGGGAGGGTCTGCGCTCTCGCGTTCTGGGCTTCCCGGAGTGGAATGGGCCGATTATATGGTCTCGATTTTGCCTGTCGGCATTACTGTTTCCGGCCCCTTCGACAGCGGGATTGATAGGCTCTGGTCTGCCAGTTTCCTGATAGTCCGGTCCTTAAGGGCACTCGGCACCTTGAGCGTAGGGGGAATCTTCAAACTTCTTCGGGAATAGATGCACGTGCGTCCCGAGCTGATTGCGGAATTGTGTGAGGTGTTCGATTGAGGGGTTATACACTTCGACGTGCTTCCCCTCAGCACCCCGCCGAAACACATCTCTCGAATAGGGGTCGTATTCTGGCAGGGAGTACCCAATGAATACCAAGGCTTCACTCTGGGCCAATGTCGTTTCGACCTGAGTCCAAATTAGTCCTGCTTTAGGTGCTTCTTCTGGCAATTCTGGATCACCGGGGAAAAGCATATATCTAAAATCGGGGTTTATCTCCTGTACGTCTGGGTCGTTTAGAGGCGCTGATGCGTCATAGGACAATACGCTCTGTGCTGAAATCCTCTGCCATCCTGCGTAATCGCATTTACCACCACTTTCTAAAAATGAGCTCCAATTGATCGAGCCGTGAGGTTTCAGCACTGCAACCGGGCCATGCGATGCACTGTAGAGCCA
>Ga0335075_10007700_pt1 | contig 16554 bp, 13 predicted proteins | sample Lox_Sample_24_FD_206723 | JGI IMG/M metagenome (GOLD analysis project Ga0335075, IMG submission 206723) | Soil microbial communities from Loxahatchee National Wildlife Refuge, Florida, United States - Lox_Sample_2.4 | ecosystem: Environmental > Terrestrial > Soil > Wetlands | place: USA...
CGTTCACGAGGCGACGTTCGCCGAGGAGGAGGTCGAGCGCGCGCGCCAGACCTCGCACTCGACGGCGCGCCAGGCGGCCGGGCTCGCCCGCGATGCGCACGTCGGCGTGCTCGCGTTGACCCACATATCCAGCCGCTATCCCGGAGGTCAGCTGCGCGATCAGGCGCGCGAGGTGTTCGCCCAGACCGAGGCTCCGCGGGACTTCGACACGATCGAGATTCCGTTCCCCGAGCGCGGCGAGCCCCGGTTGGTGCGCTGGTCCGATCGCCGCGCGCGTGAGGCACGAGCCGGCCAGGTCGCTGAGCCCACCGAGCCGACCAAGCCCACCGAGTCAACCGTGTCCACCCAGCCCATCGAGTCACCCGAGCCCGTCATCTCCGGTTGATAGAGTCTGACGCGATCCTCCTTTAACCCGGTCCCGAGAGGCCAGGAAGGAAAGACAGCGGTGAGCAGCAGCGACAGCGGCGGCGGTAGGGCCGGTAACGGCGAAGACAGCGGTGGCAAGATCGTCCTGCGCGAGGACGACATGCGCCGGGCGTTGGCCCGCATCGCGCACGAGATCGTCGAGCGCAACCCTGGCTCTCCTGTGCCTGTGGTGGTGGGTATCCACCGCCGTGGCGCGTTCCTCGCCGAGCGCGTGCAGCGTCTGCTCGCCGACCTCTTGGACGAGCCCGTCCCGCTTGGTGATCTCGATATCGGGTTCTATCGCGACGATGTCGCTCGCCGTCCCCAGACGCCGGTCGTGCACGCCTCGCACATCGACTTCGACGTGGACGGGCGTACGGTGGTGATCGTCGACGATGTTCTCTATACCGGGCGAACGGCGCGTGCGGCGATCGAGGCGCTGTTCGACTACGGTCGCCCGGCGCGCGTGCAGCTGGCGGTGTTGGCCGACCGTGGGCACCGGGAGCTGCCGATCCGTCCAGACTATGTCGGCAAGAACCTGCCGACCTCCACCGCCGAGCGCGTGTATGTGCGCGTGAGGGAGCTGGATGACGTTGACGAGGTGACGATCGCGCCCGCCCCCGCCGTGAACGCGGAGGGCGGCTCGGGAGGCGAGCGAAGGGAGGTGAGCGCATGAACCGGCTGCTGTCGATCGAGGAACTGGACCGAGAGGCGATCGAACGGATCGTCGGCCAGGCGGCACGGTTTGCGGAGGTCTCAGACCGGGAGATCAAGAAGGTGCCGGCGCTGCGCGGGCGGATGGTGCTGAACCTGTTCTACGAGGCCTCCACGCGCACGCGCAGCTCTTTTGAGCTGGCGGCCAAGCGCCTGTCCGCGGACGTCGTCAACTTCGCCTCCAGCGGATCGAGCGTGGAGAAGGGCGAGTCGCTGAAGGACACCGTGCTCACGCTGAGCGCACACAAGCCCGACGCGATCGTGCTGCGCACGCCGTGGGCGGGCGCGGCGGAGCTGGTGTCGCGCTGGTGCGCGGCTGCGGTCGTCAACGCCGGAGATGGCAAGCACGAGCACCCGACGCAGGCGCTGCTCGACGTGTACACCCTGCACGAGCGCCTCGGCTCGATCGACGGCGCCTGCATCTGGATCGTCGGCGACGTCGCCCACTCGCGCGTGGCGCGTTCGAACATCGTCGCGTTCCAGCGCATGGGCGCTCACGTGACCGTCGCCGGTCCGCCGACGCTGATCCCGCGCGGGATCGGCGAGCTTGGATGCGAGGTCCGCTACACCCTCGACGAGCTCTCCAAGGCGGACGTCGTGTACGCGCTGCGCATGCAGCGCGAGCGCATGGGCGGCGGCGGCGCCACCGCGTGGGTGCCCTCGCTGCGCGAGTACGCCGCCTGCTATCAGATCAACGGTCGCCGGTTGAGTCCGCGCCAGCTGCTGATGCACCCCGGCCCCGTCAATCGCGGGGTGGAGCTGTCCGGCGAGGTCGTCGACTCTCCGCAGGCGCTGATCACCGCGCAGGTGCAGGCGGGCGTGGTCGTGCGTATGGCCGTGCTGTACGAGCTGTTGTCGGGCGCGCACGTGCCACGACCCGTCCCCGAGCGTCAGCTGGCATAGCTTTCGCCGCGACGATGTCCGTCAACCCGCTGATCCACGGGCCGAGCACCCCGGCCGAGCTGCTGCTGAGCGATGTGTGCGTGCTCGACCCGCGCGCCAAGATCGACGCGCGCCACGATGTGCTGGTGCGCGAGGGCGCCATCGCCGAGATCTCAGAGCCCGGGACGCTGCAGGCGCCCGAAGGGGCAGAGACCGTCCAGGGTGAGGGCCGCCGGCATCTGCTCCCGGCGTTTGTCGATCCCCATGTGCACCTGCGCACGCCCGGCCAAGAGCACAAGGAGGATCTCGAAACCGGCACGCGGGCGGCCGCCGCCGGAGGGTTCGGCGCGGTGATTGCGATGCCCAACACCGATCCCGTTATCGACTCCGCGCCGCTGCTCGGCTCGCTGCGCGAGGCCGCCGTCCTACAGGCACGCGTGCCGGTCGGCTTCTTGGCGGCGATCACCCGCGGGCTGCGGGGCGAGGAGCTGACCGAGATGGTCGAGCTGCGCGAGCACGGCGCGCTTGGCTTCACCGACGACGGACGACCGGTTGCCTCCGCCGGCGTGCTGCGCCGGGCGCTGCAATATCAGGCCGCGTGCGACGGGGTGATCAGCCTGCACGAGGAGGACCCGACGCTCTCCCACGGCGGCGCGATGCACGAGGGGGCGATCAGCGCCGCGCTCGGCATCGGCGGGATCCCGACCGTTAGCGAGTCGACGATCCTCGCCCGCGACGCAGAGCTCGCCGCCTACGAGGACGCGCGCGTGCATTTTCAGCACCTGTCCTGCGCCGCCTCGGTACGGGCGGTTGCACGCGCGAAGGCCGACGGGGCGAGGGTCAGCGCCGAGGCTACGCCCCACCACCTGCTGCTCACCGACGAGTGCGTGCGCGGGCTTGACACGCGCATGAAGATGAACCCGCCGCTCAGCACCGAGGATGATCGTCGCGCGCTGGTGGACGGCCTGCGCGAGGGCACGATCGACTGTGTGGCCACCGATCACGCGCCCCACGCCCGCGAGGAGAAGGAAGTCCCGTTCGAAGAGGCCCCGATGGGCACGACCGGCCTGGAGACCGCCTTTGCCGCGCTCTACACCGGTCTCGTGCTGCCCGGCGAGCTGTCGCTGGGGCTGCTCGTGCAGCGCATGACCGCCGGCGCGGAGCTGTTCGGGCTGCCCACCCCCACGATCGCGACCGGCCAGGAGGCGAACCTCACGCTCGTCGACCTCGACGCCGAGTACCTGGCGGGCGAGCGCGGCTGGGAGAGCCGTTCGGAGAACTGCTGCTTTACGGGACGGCGCCTGCACGGGCGGGTGCTGATGACGCTCGCCGCCGGCGCGGTCGCCTACCGCGAGCGGGTGTTCTCGGTGGTGGCGGCATGAGCCTGCTCGCACGTGACTGCAGGACACGATGAGCCTGCTCGACCGCGACCAAGCGACCCTGATCGTCGTCGATGTGCAGGAGGGCTTTCGCTCCTACGCATCGTTTGACGCCGTCGCGGAGGCCGTGGGCAAGCTCGTGCGGGGCGCTCGCATCCTCGAGGTCCCGGCGATCGTCTCCGAGCAGTACCCGCGTGGTCTCGGCCACACCGCCGCGGAGGTCGGGCTCGAGCCCGATGAGCAAGAGCGGGCGATCGAGAAGACCGTGTTCTCGGCCGCCCGCGCCGATGGGTTCGATCTCGGCGGGCGTACGCAGGCGATCGTGTGCGGGATCGAGACGCACGTGTGCGTCAGCCAGACCGTCCAGGACCTGCTCGGACAGGGCGTCGAGGTGCACGTGCCGGCCGACGCGGTCGGCTCGCGCCATGAGATCGACTACGAGCGTGGACTGCAGCGCTTGGAGCGCGCCGGCGCCGTGGTCACCACGGTCGAGTCCGCCCTGTTCGAGCTGCTCCAGGGCGCCGGCACACCCGAGTTCAAAGCCGTGCAGAAGTTGATCCTGTGAGAGCGCGCGGATGGGGGAGAGCGACCTCCGTGAGAGGTGCGTCATCGTGAGCGCCAGGCGCGAGGGGTACGTGCTGCTCGAGGACGGCGCGCGTTTTGACGGGGAGCTGTGCGGAGCCACGGACAGTCACGCCGTCGGCGAGATCGTGTTCACGACCGGCATGTCCGGTTATCAGGAGTCGATGACCGATCCCTCCTTCGCCGGGCAGCTGATCGCGTTCACCTATCCGCACATCGGCAACTACGGCGTGAGCGGACAGGCGATGGAGTCAGAGCGCGTGTGGGCGCGCGCGGCGATCATGCGCGAGGCGTGCGACCGCGAGGACGCCGCCGGGGCGGAGGGCGGCTGGTTGGGATGGCTCGCCGACTGTGGCGTGATGGCGATCACCGGCGTGGACACCCGCGCGCTGGTCATCCACATTCGCCGCCAGGGCGCGATGCGCGGAGGGGTCTTCGCCGCGGACCTCCCCGTCTCGCGGGCAGCTGAGCTGATCGACGCTGAGCCGGCGATGGCCGGCCAGAATCTCGCTGCGCAGGTCACCCCATCGCAGGTCAGCCGTCATGGCGAGCAGGCCAGTGGGCCGCACATCGCCGTGCTCGACACCGGCATCAAGCTCTCGATGCTGCGCGAGCTGCTCGCCCGCGACGCCCGCGTGACGCTTCATCCCTGCACCAGCACCGCCTCGGAGCTGCTGGCCGGCGATCCCGACGCGATCTTTTTGTCCAACGGCCCTGGCGACCCGGCCGCGCTCGACCAGGTCGTTCAGACTGTGCGCGAGCTCGTCGGTCGCAAGCCCGTGTGGGGCATCTGCCTCGGCCATCAACTGCTGTGCCGCGCCGTTGGCCTGCACACGTTCAAGCTGCCGTTCGGCCACCACGGCGCAAACCATCCGGTCAAGGACCTGCAGACGGGACGGATCGAGATCACCTCGCAAAACCACGGCTTCGCCGCGCTCGGGCCAGGCGGAGCGCGCACGATCGAGGCCGATGAGCCGGTGCGCTGGCAGACCGACTTCGGCGAAGCGCAGCTGTCGCACGTCAACCTGTACGACCGCACCGTCGAGGGACTGGAGCTGCTCGACGTGCCCGGCGGGACAGTCCAGTACCACCCCGAGGCCGGCCCCGGCCCGCACGACTCGCTGTACCTGTTCGACCGGTTCCTGGAGCGCATTGCCTCGTCGTAACGACATACACAAGATCCTGATCCTCGGGTCGGGACCGATCGTGATCGGGCAGGCCGCCGAGTTCGACTACTCCGGCGTGCAGGCGTGCAAGGTGTTGCGCGAGGAGGGGTATGAGATCGTGCTCGTCAACTCCAATCCAGCGACGATCATGACCGATCCCGAGCTGGCCGACGCGACGTACGTTGAGCCACTGCTGCCCGGGTCGGTCGCGCAGGTGATCGCGCGCGAGCGTCCCGACGCGTTGCTACCCACGCTCGGAGGGCAGACCGCGCTCAACCTCGCCAAGGCGCTGCACGACGACGGCACGCTCGTGCGCTACGGCGTCGAGCTGATCGGCGCCAACTACGATGCGATCGCCTGCGCGGAGGATCGCGAGCTGTTCGGCGAGGCGATGTCCGCCGCGGGCATGGCCATGCCGCGCTCGGCGATCGCCACGACGCTCGAGCAGGCGCAGGGCGCGCTGGAGGAGCTCGGTCTGCCGTGCATCGTGCGCCCCGCCTATACCCTCGGCGGCCGCGGCGGCGGAATCGCCCGTACGCTGGCAGAGTTCGAGCGGATCGTCGCCCGGGGACTCGAGGCCTCGCCGATCGGACAGGTGCTGCTCGACCAGTCGGTCCTGGGCTGGGGCGAGTTCGAGCTCGAGGTGATGCGCGACGCCGCCGACAACGTCGTGATCGTGTGCTCGATCGAGAACGTCGACCCGATGGGCGTGCACACCGGGGACTCGGTCACGGTCGCTCCCCAGCAGACGCTGCCCGACCACCTCTATCAGCGGCTGCGCGACCAGGCGATCGCCGTGATCCGCGCCGTCGGCGTGGAGACGGGGGGCTCGAACGTCCAGTTCGCGGTCAACCCCGAGACCGAGGAGATCCTCGTGATCGAGATGAATCCGCGCGTCTCGCGCTCATCCGCGCTTGCATCCAAGGCGACCGGGTTTCCGATCGCCAAGATCGCCGCGCGCCTGGCGGTCGGCTATCGCCTGGAGGAGATCGACAACGACATCACAGGCGTCACGCCCGCCTGCTTTGAGCCGACGATCGACTACGTCGTCGTCAAGTGGCCGCGCTTCGCGTTTGAGAAGTTCCCCGGTACCGACTCGACGCTGACCACCCACATGAAGTCGGTCGGCGAGGCGATGGCGATCGGCCGGACTTTTGGCCAGGCCTTCGCCAAGGCGCTGCGCTCGCGCGAGCTGGACAAGCCCCCGTGCCTCATAGACACCGCCGTGGATGAGCTGCTGTCCAGTCTCCAGGCGCCGGCATCGGACCGGTTCGAGGCGATCCTCGAGCTGTTGCGCCGGGGCGTGCCGATCGATCAGATTCACGCGCGCACCTCGATCGACCTGTGGTTTCTGCGCGAGCTGGCCGCACTCGCCGCCGATCCCCAGGCGCCGTTTGCCGGGGAGCGGACGTTTCGCTCGGTCGACACCTGTGCGGCGGAGTTCCCGGCGCGCACGCCCTACTACTACTCCGGCTGGGAGCGCCCCTCCGCGAACGGGACGGGCGGCGATGCGCGTGCGGGTAGGGGCGCGCGCACGAGTCCGGGCGCAGGTGCGGGCGCGGGTACGGCGGGTAGGGCGGGTCGGGCAGGCGTGGCGCACGAGGTCGAGCGCGGGCAGCGAGAGTCGGTCGTGATCCTCGGCGCCGGGCCCAACCGCATCGGGCAGGGGATCGAGTTTGACTACTGCTGCGTGCACGCGGCCATGACCGTGCGCGCGTCCGGGCGCGAGGCGGTGATGATCAATTGCAATCCCGAGACGGTTTCCACCGACTACGACACGTCCGACCGCCTGTACTTCGAGCCGCTCACGCTGGCGGATGTGCTGGCTGTCGTGCAGGCCGAGCGGTACGCCGGGGGCGGGGATGGAGCTGACAACGGGGACGGTGGCCTGAAGGGCGTGATCGTGCAGTTCGGCGGACAGACTCCGCTCAAGCTCGCCGCGGGGCTCGCCGCGGCCGGTGTGCCGCTGCTGGGCACGAGCGTGGGGGCGATCGATCTGGCCGAGGATCGCGGGCGCTTTGGCGCGCTGCTGGCCGAGCTCGGCTACAAAGCCCCGCCTTACGCCACAGCCCGCTCGGTCGATGAAGCCCTGCGCTGCGCCGAGCAGGTCGGATATCCCCTGCTCGTGCGCCCCTCCTATGTGCTCGGAGGCCGCGCGATGGAGATCGTGTACTCGCGCGAGGGCCTGGACGACTACCTGCGCCGGGAGCCGCCTCCCGCCGATGGTGGGGAGATTTTTTTGGACCGCTTCCTCGAGAACGCGACCGAGGTCGACGTCGACGCGCTGTGCGACGGTCCGGCGGCGGACGGAGGTGGGGGAGGGGTCTGGATCGGCGGGATCATGCAGCACGTCGAGGAGGCCGGCGTGCACTCTGGCGATTCCGCGTGCGTGCTGCCGCCGCACTCTCTGGGCGAGGACATGCTCGAGCAGATCCGCGCCGCCACGCGCGAGCTGGCGCTGGCGATTGGCGTGGTCGGTCTGCTGAACGTGCAGTACGCGGTGCACGCCGGCGAGCTGTACGTGATCGAGGCCAACCCCCGCGCCTCGCGCACGGTGCCGTTCGTGTCCAAGGCGGTCGGCATCCCGCTGGCCAAGCTCGCCTGCCGGATCATGCTCGGCGAGCGGATCTCAGACCTCGAGTTGCCGGAAGATCGCCAAGGTCTCGGCTACGGCGATCACGTGTCGGTGAAGGAGGCGGTGCTGCCGTTTGACCGCTTCGAGGGAGCGGACGCCGTGCTTGGACCGGAGATGCGCTCGACCGGCGAGGTGATGGGCATCGCCCGCGACTTTCCGAGCGCGTTCGCCAAGGCACAGGCCGCCGCCGGCATGCCGCTCCCGAGCACGGGCACCGCGTTCATCACCGTCACCGACTCAGACAAGCCGGGCGCGATTGCGGTCGCCCAGGCGCTGCACGACTCGGGCTTCGCGATCGTGGCCACGCGCGGCACGGCCGAGGCGATCGCGCGTATGGGCGTTCCGGTCAAGCCATTGAACAAGATCGGCGAAGGCTCCCCGCATGTGGTCGACTGGATCGAGCGCGGCGACGTGCAACTGGTCGTCAACACGCCCACCGGCTCGGGCGCCCGCACCGACGGGTGGGAGATCCGCCGTGCGGCGGTCGCACACGGCATACCCTGCCTGACCACGCTGGCTGCGGGCGTATCGGCGGCGCGCGCGATCGCGCGCGCCCAGGCCGGGGGCGAGCCCGAGGTGCTGTGCCTGCAGGAGCTGCACCGAGCCAGGTAACGCACCGGTACCGCGCTGTCCTTCACCGTCCCGCGCCTGCCTGCGCCGTCATGCGCTTTTCCGCGCCACGCCCGTCCAGCGCCGCCCCGGCGTCGACGTGTGTCCATCGAAAAGGCGGATAAAGACCCTGGAAAATCCCCACAAAAAATGCTAGATGACCGTCCAGAACCCTCGATGAGTGTCAACCTCGAGTCGAGGTTGAGATGAATTGGGATGTTTTCCTTGATAGCCGCCCTCCGGTGTGTAGACTCGCCGCCCATGGCGACGGCGACCGAGGCGACTGGACAGCACTACGCCAGCGCCCCTGAGCGACTCGCCCCGGAGCGCTCGCTCAATCAGCGCATGGACGCCCTCGCGCGCGCCAACCGCATCCGCTCCAAGCGCGCCGAGCTCAAGCGCGACCTGAAGGCCGGACGGCTGTCGATCCAGACGCTGCTGCTGAACCCGCCGGAGTATGTCGAGACCGCCAAGGTGTTCGACATGCTGCTGGCGGTCCCCAAGTACGGGCGCGTGAAGACGAACAAGATCCTCGCCCACTGCCGGATCTCGCCGAGCAAGACGATCGGCGGCCTGTCCGAGCGCCAGCGCAGCGAGCTGATCTCCCTGCTGCGACGCTAGCTCGCCCGCCCGCCGGTCACGGCATTAGGGTCCAGACCCGTGGCACGCGTGTTCGTCATCACCGGACCCTCCGGGGTCGGCAAGGGAACGCTCATCAGGGGCCTGATGGAGCGCCTGCCCGAGCTGCAGCTATCGGTCTCGGCGACCACGCGCGCTCCCCGCCCGGGCGAGCACGACGGCGTCGACTACCACTTCCTCACGCGCGAGGAGTTCGACCGGCGTGTCGATGCCGGCGAGTTCGTCGAGCACGCCGACTATGCCGGACGCAGTTACGGAACGCTGCGCTCAGAGCTCGACGGCCGCGTCGCCACGGGCGTGCCGGTGGTGCTGGAGATCGAGGTCCAGGGCGCGCGCCAGGTCCGCTCGGCGATGCCCGAGGCGGTGCAGGTCTTCATCGCGCCTCCCTCGCTCGCGGCGCTGCGCACGCGCCTGGTCGGCCGCGGCACCGACGACGGCGCCGAGGTCGAGCGCCGCCTCGATGTGGCCGCACAGGAGCTGCAGGCCCAGCCCGAGTTCGCGCACGTAGTGGTCAACGATCGCCTCGAGGACGCGCTTGACCGGTTGGTTGGGATTGTGCGTGGGGCGTTGGATTGAGGGAGGGGGTGGTCGGGAGGTGCTTGAATGACAGGTCACTACAATCTGAGATCAACCCACGGAAAGGCCCTCGCAAGTGATCTCTCCCCGCATCGACAGACTGCTGACCAACGTCGACTCCAACTACGCCAGCGTGCTGGTGGCGGCCAAGCGAGCCCGGCAGATCAACAGCTACTACCACAACCTCGGCGAGGGCACGTTCGACGAGTTTCCGCCGCCGATGATCGAAACGGTTTCCAAGAACTACCTCACGATCGCCCTCGAGGAGGTAGCCGCCGGCAAGATCAAGTACCACTACCGCTGAGCGCAACCAGCCGGCCAGAGCTTGCCGGTTGCCCGCACACCGGCTAAACCAGAGAGCCTATGTCCCGGATCCTGCTCGGTGTGAGCGGCGGCATCGCCGCGTACAAGACGCTCGAGCTGGTCCGTCTGGCGACCGGCGCCGGACACTCGGTACGGGCGATCCAGACCCCAACGAGCCGCCGGTTCGTGGGCGAGGCCTCATTTGAGGCGCTGACCGGCGCGCCAGTGCTGAGCAGCGAGTTCCAGCGCGACCCCGCCCGCGGCGCGTTCCCCGGGCAGGCGCCCCCCCAGCACGCACCGCTCAACCACCTGGAGCTGGTCGCGAACGCCGAGGTGTATGCGATTGTGCCGGCCTCCGCGAACACGATCGCCAAGCTCGCCGCCGGCATCGCCGACAACCTGGTGTGCAGTTGTGCGCTGGCGGCAGAGTGTCCGCTCGTGCTCGCGCCGGCGATGAACAACCGCATGTACGAGCACCCCGCCACCCAGGCCAACCTCCTCACCCTGCGCGCGTGGGGCGTACACATAGTCGAGCCCGACAGCGGACGTCTGGCGTCGATCGGCGAGCAGGGGGTCGGGCGGCTGGCCGAACCTGTGCGGATCCTAACCGCGTGCGAGCGGGCGATCGCCGCTGCGGCCACCGCGGCGGATGCGGCCACGACCGCCGGGCCCTCCCTGTTGGATGCCTCGGCTGGCGTAGGGCGTATCGGCCACACCGACCTGTTACCCCAGAGGACTGGATCGTGGTCGGGATTGAATGTGCTCGTTACCGCCGGGGGCACGCGCGAGCCGATCGACAGCGTGCGCTTCCTCGGCAACAGCTCCTCCGGGCGCATGGGTCTCGCGCTCGCGCGGGCGGCGCGGGCGCGCGGGGCACAGGTGACGGTGATCGCCGCCAACGTCGCGCTTGAGCGCCCCGCCGGGATCGTGTGGCGAGAGGTTGCTACGGCGGCTGAGTTGGCGCGGGCGTGCGAGGAGGAGTTCCCGGAGTGCGACGTGCTGCTGATGGCCGCGGCGGTCGCCGACTTCCGGCCGGTGGCGCCGGCGCAGGCCAAGCTCAAGAAGGCGGGGCGTACAGGCATGCGCTTGGAGCTCGAGCCGACCGCGGACGTGCTGGCGGGACTGGCGGCACGGCGGCGCCCCGATCAGACGCTCGTCGGATTCGCCGCCGAGCACGGCGAGCGGGCCGTCGAGCACGGCCGCGCCAAGTTGACCGGCAAGGGTCTCGACGCGGTCGTCGTCAACGACATCTCGCGGTCTGACATCGGCTTTGAGTCAGACACCAACGAGGTCACGATTCTGACCGCATCCCAACATCGTTCGCAGGAGCGTCATGTCCCGCGCGCGCGCAAGGACGCGGTCGCCGAGGAGATCCTCGACACGGTCGCGGGATTGCGCCACATGCCCTGACGCGCCTCGCATCCCTGCCACGCGTCGTCACGCCTTCGGCACCGCCCCACGCATGCGCGCCGAGCGCCAAGGCCGGCGCGGGCGGGCGCCGAGCTGCGTCGCGGCGGCGCGCACAGCGGTTAAGCTGGAGTGCGCATGGAGAGCGTGTATGACCTGTACCGGCGGGGCTGCGATCTGCTTGCCCACGGCGACCATCAGGCCGCGATCGTCCCGCTCAGCAAAGCCCGCGATCGGGAGCCCGAGATGTCCTCGATCCGCGAGGCGCTCGGGCGAGCGTTGTTTCATGCCCATCGCTACGAGGGTGCGGCTGCGGAGTTCCAGGCGGTGGCCGCCCGCGCGCCGACCAACGACTACGCCCTGTTCTGCCTGGGACGCGCGATGCAACTGCTCGGACGTCACCGCGAGGCGCGAGGTCCACTCGCGCTTGCCTGCTCGCTTCAGCCGGCGCGTGCCGACTACCAGCTGTATCGCGACCGCGCCCGTCGCACCGCCGAACGGACGGCCGAACGGACCTGATCCGCGTATGCCCGAGCGTGCCGATGCTATGCTCGAACAACAGCTTTCGTGCGAACCGATCGGAGATCGGCCAGCAAGCGTCGCAAGCAGTACCGAGAGTGGGCGCACGCCCGCTCTTTTTGCGTAAGGACCCAGATCGAGGACAGATGACAGCGCTGCAGACAGACATAGAGGAGCGCCTCGCCGCCGCCGACCCGGATGTCGAGGTGCTGCTCGCGGAGCTCGTGGGCGACCGGCGGCTGCGCGTGTTCATCGATCATCCCGAGGGTGTGACGCTGCGGTTGTGCGAGCGCGTGAGCTCGCACCTGAACGACCTGCGCGAGCGCTATGCGCTGGAGGTGTCCTCGCCCGGCGCGCAGCGCCCCCTGACAAAGCCTGCCCACTTTCGCCGTTTCATCGGTCACCGCGCGAGGGTCCGTACCTGCAATCGCCGGCCCCGGACAAACTTCACGGGCGAGGTCATCAGCGCCTCCGAGCGGGAGGTGACGCTCGCCGCCGCAGACGGGATCGTCGCGATCCCCTATGCCGAGATCCGTCGTTGCAACCTGGTCGAGGAGTGAACTAGATATGTCACGCGAAATCCTGGAGGCGATGAACGCGCTCGCGCGCGAGAAGGGCATCGAGCCCGAGAAGCTGATGGTTGCGCTGGAGGATGCGCTGCTGTCCGCATACAAGAAGCAGCCCGGCTCGGCCAAGTACGCGCGCGTGGAAATGGACCGCGACACGGCCGACTTTCGCGTCATCGAACTGAAAATCCCCGAGCGTCTGGAGGCGCACCTGATCGTCGAGACGATCGACGAGGAAACGACGATCGACCCCGAGACCGGGGAGATGCGCGAACCCGAGGAACCGGAAATAGACCCGGCCAAGTTCGCCGAATACCGAGACCAGATCGACGAGCAGGACGTCACCCCCGACGACTTCGGCCGCATCGCCGCGCAGACGGCCAAGCAGGTGATCCTGCAGCGCATCCGCGAGGCCGAGCGCGACATGATGTTCGAGGAGTACCGCGACCGCGTGGGCGAGCTGATCACCGGCATCGTGCAGCAGTCTGACTCCCGCTACACGCTCGTGCAGCTGCGCGAACGCGTCGAGGCGCTGTTGCCTAAGTCAGAGCAGGTCGAGGGAGAGCGCTACGACCATTCCCAGCGCATCAAGGCGGTCATCAAGGAGGTCTCGCCCTCGACCAAGGGACCGTCGATCATCGTTTCCCGTCGCGATCCCGAGCTGATCAAGAAGCTGTTCGAGCTCGAGGTGCCTGAGATCGCCGACGGCCTCGTGGAAATCGCCAATGTCGCCCGCGAGCCGGGCTACCGCTCGAAGATCGCGGTCGTGTCCAACACCGACGGCGTCGACCCCGTCGGCGCCTGTGTGGGCCCGCGCGGCTCGCGCGTGCGTATGGTCGTCTCCGAGCTGCGCGGCGAGAAGATCGACATCATCCCCCACAACGACGAGCCCGCCCGCTTCGTCGCCAAGGCGCTCTCGCCCGCGCGCGTGCGCGAGGTGCTGGTCGATGACGAGAACAAGCAGGCGACCGTGATCGTGCCCGACGACCAGCTCTCGCTGGCGATCGGTCGCGAAGGCCAGAATGCGCGTCTGGCGGCCCGTCTGACCGGCTGGCGTGTTGATATCCGCTCTGAGACCGAGTTCGCCGCCGAGGAGGCCGAGCACGCCTACGAGGAGGAGGAGCTGCAGGGCCGTTGCGCCGCGATCCTCTCCAGCGGCCGGCGTTGCCCCAACGCCGCCCTGCCGGGCTCGCGCTATTGCGGGCTGGAGACCCATCAGGCGCTCGCCGGCATCGACAGCGACAACGTCGCCGATCTGAACGCCGCTGCCGGCGCGGTAGAGGCGGGCGGCGAGACGCAGACTTCCGCGGGCGAGCTGGACCCTGGGGGCGAGCAGACGCCCGAGGACGAGCAGGTCGGGCTGATTCACGACGCGGAGACCGACACCGCTTCCTCGCCGCAGCCGGTGGATGGCGCCGATTGGACCGATGCCGAGACGGCACCGGCCGGCAATGAGACCATGGGCGAGATTCCCGTAGCCGAACAGACCCCGGTCACCGAACAGACCCCCGCCACCGAGGGGTAGATCCGATCGCCTCACGACAACCGCGACGCAGTTGCGTCGGCTGCGGGCGCACCGCTTTTAAGCCCGAGCTGCTCAGGATCGTTGCGATCGCACAGGCTCGCTCGGGCAAGGCCGGCAGGCGCACTGTGGCGCTAGACCCCCACGCCACGATGCCCGGACGCGGCGCCTACCTGTGCCGCGACGCTCGCACTGGCGGACCGGCTCCGGCGTGCCTGGAGCGGGCGCTGAGGCGCGGCGCGATCCCCCGTGCCCTGCGCTGTGCGGTAACCGTGCCCGACAGGCTCGTCGTAGAATCGCCTGAGGGATGAGGTCGCCTTACGTGCAACGGCCGAGTCGGGCCGCCGAGCAAAACCATTTCATTGTGAGCTGATGAGCAAGAGACGCGTACACGAGATCGCCAAAGAGCAGGGACTCTCCAGCAAGGAGCTGCTCCAGAAGCTGCACGCCGCCGGCGTGGAGGTCAAGACCGCTTCCTCGTCGGTGGAGGAGGCGGCGGCGCTTGCGGCATTGAGCAACGGCGCCGCCGCGAGCTCTTCACAGGCTGTGCCCAACCCATTGGCCAAGGCGCCGGCCAAGCCGGCTACTCCTGCGCCTGCACCGTCCACGGCAAGCGCCCAGCCGCCCGCCGCTCAGCGCTCACCATCGGCTCAGCGGTCCCCATCGACTCCACGGTCGCCATCGGCTCAGCCAGCCCCACCTCAACAGAACCCTGCAACCGCCACACAGCCGGCGGCGACCCAGCAACCGGCGCCAGCGCAACCGGCGTCGGGTAATCCCCAACCGGCAGATCGGGTGCGTCCCACGCGCGACTCGCGCACCGGCGAGCGTGCTCCAGTCAGCGGTGCGCCCGGAGGACGCCGGCGCGTGGTGATCGACTCGCAGGCCTCGCGCCGCCAGCAGGGCGGTCCGGCCAACCAGCCTCAGCGCCGGCCGCGCCGCGGCAGGCGCCGGCGTGGCACCTACGACGAGACGATCGCGCCGATCGACACCGCCGCGATCCTGCAGACCGACCTGATTCGCATCAACTCCGGCTCGACCGTCAAGGACGTCGCCGAGTACCTTGGTGTGGCTGTCCCCGAGGTGATCAAGAAGCTGATGACGCTGGGGGAGATGGCGACGCTGACTCAGACGCTGTCCGACGACGCGATCCAGGTGCTCGCCGACGAGTTCGACAAGCAGATCGAGATCGTCCACGCCGCCGACGAGGTCGAGGTCGAGCAGGCGTTCGAGGACACCGCGCAGGACATGGTCGAACGACCGCCGGTCGTGACGATTATGGGCCATGTCGACCATGGCAAGACCTCGCTGCTGGACGCGATCCGCGAGACCGAGGTCGCCGCGGGCGAGGCCGGGGGCATCACCCAGCACATCGGCGCCTACCAGGTCCGCCACTCGGGCAAGGAGATCACGTTCCTGGACACCCCCGGCCACGAGGCGTTCACCGCGATGCGCGCACGCGGCGCGCGCGTGACCGACCTCGCGGTGATCGTCGTTGCCGCCGACGACGGCGTCAAGCCGCAGACAGAGGAGGCGATCGACCACGCCAAGGCCGCCGCGGTGCCGATCGTGGTCGCCGTCAACAAGATCGACAAGGAGGGCGCACAGCCCGAGCGCGTGCGCACCGAGATGACCCAGCACGGGTTGCAGCCCTCGGAGTGGGGCGGGGAGACCGAGTTCGTCGATGTCTCCGCCAAGACGCGCCAGGGACTCGACGAGTTGCTCGACACGATCCAGGTGGTCACCGACCTCGAGGAGCTGCGCGCCAACAGCCACGCGCCCGCCTCGGGCACGGTGATCGAGTCAAAGCTCGACCCCGGGCGCGGGCCGGTTGTCACCGTGTTGATCGGACGCGGCACGATGAACATCGGCGACGCGCTCGTAGCCGGCGCCCATTTCGGTCGGGTGCGCGCGATGCACGACTACACCGGCGCGCGCGTCAAGCACGCCACACCCGGGCAGCCCGTGGAGGTGCTCGGCTTCGATGGCGTGCCCGAGGCCGGGGAGCTGGTGCGGGCCGTGGAGAACGAGCGCCGTGCCCGTCAACTCGCGGGCGAGCGCGCCAACCGCCTGAAGACGGAGGCGCTGGCGCGGCGTTCGGGGCGCAAGGTCTCACTCGAGGACGTGTTCAAGCTCGCGCAGGAGGGCACGGTCAAGGAGCTCGGGCTGGTCGTCAAGGCCGATGTCGCCGGGTCGCTTGAGGCGATCGAGGACGAGATCGCCAAGCTCCCGCAGGAGGAGGTGACGGTCAACATCATCCACCGTGGGGTTGGCGGCATCAACGAGTCCGACGTGATGCTCGCCGCCGCCTCCAACGGGCTGATCCTCGCGTTCAACGTGCGCCCCGTCGGCGAAGCCCGTCAGCTCGCCGAGCGCGAGGGTGTGGAGATCCGCTCCTACTCGGTCATCTACCGCGCGATCGAAGAGCTGCGCGCCGCGATGCAGGGCATGCTCGAGCCGACCGAGGTCGAGACGCCGCTCGGCCAAGCCGAGGTGCGCCAGCTGTTCCGCGCCTCGCGCATCGGTGTGATCGCCGGCTCCTACATCACCGAGGGCAAGGTCACCCGCGGCGCCAAAGTCCGCGTCGTGCGCGAGGGCACGGTCATCTACGACACCACCGTCGCCAGCTTGCGTCGCTTCAACGAGGATG
>Ga0335075_10007702_pt1 | contig 16548 bp, 13 predicted proteins | sample Lox_Sample_24_FD_206723 | JGI IMG/M metagenome (GOLD analysis project Ga0335075, IMG submission 206723) | Soil microbial communities from Loxahatchee National Wildlife Refuge, Florida, United States - Lox_Sample_2.4 | ecosystem: Environmental > Terrestrial > Soil > Wetlands | place: USA...
TGCTGACTGCCTCGGTCATCCCGGCCACCTCCTCAGCAGCTCCGCCGTGCACGCTCATCAAGCTTCTATCGAAAACACTATCGATAGCCTCTGACAAAACGGCAGCTCTGAATGGCGGATCCCGCTGACGCGAGTTCGAGATCGGGGCCTACCGCGAGCCATTCAGAATGAGAAGGCGCCACGGTGCCACAGCCGCCGGCCCAGACGCTGCTGGAGCCGGTAAGCGGGCCGTGGCTGAAGTTCGACGATGTCCGCGCACCGTCAAGTCCCGCCGGCCAAGTCCCGCCGGCCAAGTCCCGCCGGCCAACGTGATGCCCTCGACCTCATCCGTCGGCACCCAGGTGCGCATCAACTCAGCCAGTTCGGGCTGATCAGCCGGGTCGTTCCCGGTCGCAGGCCGGGCAGTCAGCCAGCTTCCGCGACGGCCACTCCTGCGCCAGCATGGCGAAGTCAATCTCGTCGGTCCACTCGCCCTTGAACCACTCGTTCTCCCGCAGATGCGCCTCCTGGCGCATTCCGAGGCGGGTGACCAGCTGCGCCGAAGCCGCATTCCGGGCGTCTACCCGGGCGATGACACGGTGCAGCCCGAACTCATCGAAAGCAAGATGCAAGCCGGCGTGCGCCGCCTCAGCCGCGTACCCGCGGCCGGAATAGGCAGGACTGAATACGTAGCCAATCTCGCCGCAGCTGTGCTCGGCGCTCAGCCAGCGCACCATCAGATCGCCGATGAGCTTCCCGGTCTCCACGAGCTCGGCGCCAAGGGTGATCGAGTCGCCCTCGTGGTCGAGTGTCTGCCGGCGCCAGGCGCCGTTCACGCGGGCGATCACGTCCTCGGCGCTCTGCGGCTCGAACGGAACATACCGGCACACGTCAGGGAGCGACCGATACTCGACGAGATCGTCGACGTCAGGCTCCGTGATCGGCCGGAGCATCAGACGCGCCGAGCGAATAGGGTAAACCGGGGCAAGCTTCACCCTGCCATTCTCGCATTTCTGCCCGCCGCGCAGGACCGAAGCCCAGCGCGCACGGGCCGGATCCCACATAACGGCTGCCGCCGACCCGCTCCACATCGGCCTGCGCCAAGTGGATGAAGTGATTAACCACGCAAACCAGTCGGCGCACTACATTGAGCCAGCTCAGGTCCGGCCCGAAGGTCTCGGCCAAAATCCGGGCTAGCGATTTGCTCGGTGCGACCCGGCTAGCATTGCTGCCATGCCCGCCGACTGGAGCCGGGCCGACCGTGGCCGGGCCGACCGTGGGCGGTCCGCAGAGCTGGACATCACCAGCCCGGCGAATCCCCGAGTCAAGCAACTCGTGGCGCTTCGGCGCAGGCGCAGCCGCGAGGACGCTGGCGTGACGCTAGTCGACGGTCTGGCCGAGATCGAACTTGCACTTGCCGCAGGCGTCCGGCCGCAGGCGCTGTATTACTGCCGGCAGCTGGCCACCGCCGAGTCATTGCCGCTCGCCAGCCGCGTTGCAGCGCTCGGCACCGAAGTCATCCACCTCAGCCGGCCCGTATTCGAGAAGGTCTCTTACCGGGAAGGCCCCGACGGCTGGCTTGCCGTCGTGCCAGCGGTCGAGACCGAGCTGGCCAGTCTCCAACTAAAACCGCGACCGCTCGTGCTGATCTGTGCTGGCCTGGAGAAACCGGGCAACCTCGGCGCCATCCTGCGCACAGCCGACGCCGCAGCCGTGGCCGCAGTGATCGCTGCTGATCCGGTCACCGACTGGGGCAACCCGAACGTCGTGCGCGCCAGCAAGGGCACTGTGTTCTCAGTACCGGTCGCGTCCGCGACGACCACCGAGGTCCTGGCCTGGACGGCAAAGTACGGACTGCAGATAGTGGCAGCAACGCCGGATGCGACGACCCTGGTGACGCAGACCGATCTGACCGGGCCGACTGCAGTCGCTGTCGGCGCCGAACAGGCCGGACTGCCGCCAGAGTGGCTTGAGAGCGCCGCTATCCGGGTCCGGATCCCGATGTTCGGCAAAGCGGACTCGCTGAACGTGTCAACATCGGCGGCGATCATCACCTACGAGGCGGTTCGCCAGCGCCTGCAGGCAGGTGAGCTGCCGAATCGCCCCTCGCTACGATCGGGGTATGCCTGATCTATCCCTGCTGCCACCGTCCGCCACGATCGACGGTGCCGACCTGCGGGTCGGCGGTTGCTCGCTAACAGAGATCGCCGCTGAGTTCGGCACGCCCGCTTTCGTGTTCGACGAGCAAGCACTCCGCGATCGAGCACGTGCCTTCGTCGACGGCCTGCCGAGCCGCTACCCGCGCAGCCGGGTCTGCTTCGCGACGAAGTCCTTCCCCTCCGCATCGATGATCAGCATCCTGGCCGCGGAAGGCCTCGGGTTCGACGTGGTCGGCGAGGGCGAGCTTCGCATCGCGCTGGCGGGCGGAGCCGATCCTGCCTCGATCGTCATGCACGGCAACGCCAAGTCCGACCAGGACATCGCGGCGGCCCTCGAGGCCGGGATCGGCTACATCGTCGTGGACGGCTTTGACGACATCGATCGCATCGAGCGCCTGGCAACACGTCCCGCGCCGGTTCTGCTGCGGGTCAGCCCTGGCATCGAGTCCAAGACGCACCTGGCGCTCGCGACTGGGGGGAAGTCGGCGAAATTCGGCATTCCGGTGGAGCAGGTACCCGAAGCGCTCGCCCGCATGAAAGCAGCGCCGATGATCGAGATGCATGGCCTGCACGCTCACATCGGCTCGCAGATCCTGAACCTGGAGCAGTTCGAAGCCGAAGTCGAGGCGCTGGCGTCGCTCGGCACGTTCGACGTGTACGACCTCGGCGGAGGCCTCGGGGTTCGCTACGAGAGCGATGACGTTGCGCCGGATATTGACACCTACCTGGCGAGACTCACGGCGGCTGCGCGCGAGCATCTCGGCGATGCCGCGGAGATCATCATCGAGCCTGGCCGGTCATTGGTCGCACCCGTCGGCATCACGCTCTACCGCGTGATCACACTGAAGCAAGCCGGCAAGCTGCACGTCGCGACCGACGGCGGCATGGGTGACAACCTGGAGTACTCGCTCTACGGCCAGCGCTTCGCCCCGCTGGTCGTCGGCAGGTGGGACGAGCCCGAAGTGCTCGCCGATCTCGTCGGCAGGCACTGCGAGTCGGGTGACATCGTTACCCCCGACGTCGAACTCCGGAACCCGCAGGTCGGCGACCTGATCGTGGTCCCGGTGACAGGCGCGTACTGCTTCACCATGCTGAACAACTACAACGGCGCTCTACGGCCGCCGGTGATCTACTGTTCCGGAGGGCTCGCCCGGCTCGGGGTCCGCCGCGAGACGCCGGACGAACTGCTTGCCCGCGAGCTAGGCCTGGTGACAGCCACCGGCTGGACTTCCTGAGCCGGAGCCCGGCCCAGGTGAGCTGACCGGTGGACCAGACGTCCCGCTCCAACTGCGCAACGCGTCTTAGCTGCCGCCGACACCTAGCGCGGTCAGCAGCACCAGCGTGATCGTCGCGGCTGCGAAGGCGCCATGCGCGATGACCACTGGCAGCGGGAAGTTGCGTTCTGGCGGCCCCAGGTCGCCAGCCGGCTCGAGCACGGCGACCCTGGCTTGCCCGCCCACGGGCATCAGGTGACTTGCCTGCCTGGCCCGCCGGTCCCGAACGGCCGCCCGGCCGGTCCGGTACACGCCGACCCACCGCACTGCCATCACCAGGCCGAGCGTCGCCGCTAGCACCAGGGCGACGAGCGCAGCCCACGCCAGGCGGTCTGCGTCGTAAATGACATAAGCGATCCAGACGGCCAGACCGCCGAGGGCTAGTAACACATGTCCGGCCAGCACTGGCGGCGGCAGCCGAGTCGCTGCCGCGGACTGGTATTCCTTGTCGTACTCGATCAGCCAGATTGAGAGCAGATAGAGGCCACCCGCCGCAGCGGAAATCCAGGTGGCCAGCGCGAACAGGCTCATGCGGTCCTCCCCCCGCCGGGCACGGCGACGCGCGCAGCACACGGCAGTCCGGCAAGCGGCGATGCGGCAAAACGGCACTGCACCAAACGAGCAGTGCACCGGCAGTGCACCAAAAGGCAGTGCAAAGACGGCGGCGTCAGGGACGCCGTCGGGCCGCATCGACGGGAACCGCCTGCTTTCTACACGGATCAGGCGATCGTGCGGTTCACCGGCGATTGCTCAGCAAGCAACCGTGATAACCCGTGCTTCAGCAGCGGGCTGTTCTCAGTGCGCCTGACGGCCGAGCACGAGCACGCCGGAGGTGGCGAACATCCCGCCGTTCCCGACCACAACGCTGATGTCGACGTCGGGCACTTGGGCGGCTGCCTCGCCCCGCACCTGCCGCACGCCCTCCTGGATAGCGAACATGCCGTACATGCCGGTGTGCGTGTATGACAAGCCGCCGCCATTGGTGTTCAACGGCAGCCGGCCGCCAGGCTCGGTGTTACCGTCCGCGATGAAGGCGCCTGCCTCCCCTTTAGCGGTGAATCCCAGCGCCTCCAGCCCGTAGATCGGCACGTGCGCGAACGCGTCGTAGACCATCAGGTGGTTGACGTCCGCGGTGGTGATGCCCGCCTCGGCGAATGCCGCCCGGCCGGCCAGCCGGAAGGCCTTGGACTCGGTGAAGTCCGCCAGCTGCGAGATCATCGGCGCGTCCATGGACTCCCCGGTACCGAGGACGTGCACCGCTGGCTTCTGAAGGTCAGCCGCCCGCTCAGCCGACGTGACAACCAGCGCGCCGCCGCCGTCCGTGACCAGGCAGCATTCCAGCAGGTGGAACGGCCATGCGACGACCCTGGACGCCAGCACGGCATCGACCGTGATCAGGTCGCGGAACATCGCCCGCGGGTTGCGGGCAGCCCACTTCCGCTGCGCCACCGCGACGTACGCGAGCTGCTCGTGGGTCAGCCCGTACTCCTTCATGTAGCGCAGCGCCGGGATCGTGAATGCCGAGGTAGGCCCCACCGTCCCGTAGGGTGCCTCGAACTGACCGGGGATGGACGACGCTCCGCGCGGGAACGGGCTCGCGCCGACTCGGGATCGGCCCGATTCGCCGTGGGTGATGAGAACTGTGCTGGCGTAGCCTGCCCTGATCGCCGCCGCCGCATGGCGCACATGCAGCAGGAATGAGGTCCCGCCCACCGCAGTGCCGTCCATGTAGGCGGGCGTGATACCCAGCGCGTGCGCGACCTGGACCGGTCCCGGCGCGTTGACCGTAGCGATGCCGTCGATGTCCCGCATTGACAGGCCGGCATCGGCGACCGCGTTGACCGCGGCCTCGATATGCAGCTGCAGAGTCGAGTAGTCCGGCAGCTTACCGATCGCGTTGGTCTCGGCAGCCCCAGCGATGATCACGCCAGGTTCGCGGCTCACTGGCCTGCTCCCGCGGGAGTGAAGACCGGGAGGCTGATCTCACCGCGCCGCTCGAACGTCACCTGCAGCTCCATGTCCAGGATCAGGTCCTCGGGAGTGTTCGGCACCCCGACCAGGTTGGTCATCATCCGCGGTCCCTCGGCTAGCTGCACGACCGCGATCGCGTACGGCCCGTCGTCCTCGAACCCGCGGGCCGGCCGGTGGTTGATCACGTAGGAGTAGAGCGTCGCCCGTCCGCTGGCCGTGAACCACTCAACGTCCGTCGACCCGCACTCCGGGCACACCGGCCGCGGGTAGAAGTACGGCTTGCCGCAGTCCCGGCAGCGTTGGATCCGCAGTTCCCCGGCTGCGCAGCCGTCCCAGAACGGCTGCGTGTCCGGCGTTGGTTCCGGGGCAGGCTTGGCCGGCGGTTTCCTGGCCGGCTGCTCGGGCGTGCTCAAACCGCCCTGCCCGGAGTCGGCCGGAACGACCGCTCGACCTGCTCGGCCAGGTCGTCGAGCTGCCATGGCTCTTCCCCGATCAGGCGGACGACCGGCGCCATGTTGTTGTACAGCGAGACTTCGTAGCCGGCCGAGTGCACGATCCGGCCGGTCAGCCAGCCAGAGCGCTCGCTAGCCAGGTAGGCCACGACGGTGGCTACGTTGTCGGGGGAACGCCGCTGGTCTTCGTCGGACTGCCGGTCAGTGCGCCTTCGCTCGGTCGGGATGGAGTCGGTCATCCGGGTCGCAGCGGCCGGCGAAACCGCGTTGCAAGTGACGCCGTACTTGCCGAGCGAGTTAGCGCAGGACCAGGTCAGGCCGACGATGCCCATCTTTGCCGCCGCGTAGTTCGGCTGGCCGGGCGCGCCGTGCAGGCCGGAGACCGAGGTGAAATTGATGATCCGGTTCTGCGCCGTATCCTCGCGCAGCGACCGCCAGTGCGCTGCGGCGAACTTGGAGGTATTGAACGTGCCCTTCAGGTGCACCCGGATGACATCGTCCCATTCCTGCTCCGACATATTGAAGATCATCCGGTCGCGGAGAATGCCGGCTACGTTCACCAGCACATCGAGCCTGCCGAACTCGGCAATCGCGGTCTTGATCAGGCCTTCAGCGGCGCCGTGGTCGGAGACGTCAGCCCCGTTGGCGATCGCCTTGCCGCCGGCGCTGGCGATCTCCCTGACCACGTCATGCGCCGGCCCCGTGTCGCTGCCCGACCCGTCCACTGCGCCGCCGAGGTCGTTGACCACAACGCTGGCGCCCTCGCGAGCGAGCAGGACGGCAGTGGACCTGCCGATGCCGCGCCCTGCCCCGGTGACGATCGCGACCCGTCCGTCCAGGCTGCCCATACAGCTCACCCGATCCTTCGTGACACGCAACTGGCCCGATATTAGAACCCTCTTCTGGAATTATCACTGAGAACCACGTCACATGTCTCGCGCGGGCCGCCACCAGGTGGTGATTAGATCAAGGTCAGCGCGCAGGCGTCGGCGCAGCGCCGAGAGCCCGGGCTGACATCCCGCGAAAGGGGTCGTTTCGCCCTTCATGGATCAGTCCCCGGCGAGTGCGGGATCCGCGGGCGCGACCGCCGCCGCGTGCCAGGTGCATATCGGCCGGATTCACGACCTTCGCCCGGCGCACCTGACGTTGCTCAGCGACACCGAGCTGGCCCGCGCGCAGCACTACCAGCGTGCCTCCGACAGCGACCGGTCCCTGCTCGGCGCCGCTTTGCTGCGCCTCACCGCTGCGCGGCAGCTGGGCGTCCGGCCGGCCGACGTCGCGGTCGACCGGACCTGCGGCCGGTGCGGGGCTCAGCACGGCCGGCCGCAACTGCCGGGCAGCGGCCTTCATGCGTCGGTGTCCCATTCCGGGGATATCGTCGCGGTTGCGCTCACTGCCGAGGGCCCAGTCGGCGTCGACGTGGAGGCCGTCAGGACCATCGACTTCGCCGCCGTCACCGAGTCGGTATGCACCCCGGCTGAACGAAAGTTCGTCACCGGGCTGGACGATTTCTACGCCTACTGGACCCGGAAGGAAGCAGTGCTAAAAGCAACGGGTGAGGGCTTGTTGAGGCCTATGACAGACCTGCAGGTCACGCCGCCCGGCTCCGCGCCACGGCTGCTGTGTCTCGGCAGCGATGCTGAGCCCGCCTGCCGGATGGCTGACATATCAGCGGGCGATGGCTACCGGGCTTCGGTCGCGGTACTGACCACACGGCCAGTCGCGTTCAGTGCCCGCGACGCCAGTGAGCTGCTCGCCAGTTGAGCTAGTTCAGGCGTGCTCGCCCTTCCTACCGGTGGGTACGACAACTCGGTGGGGTGGCGACCGGGTCAGCGCCTAGAGCAGCTGTTCGAGTACCAGTGTGATCGACTGGTGCGGGAGGGTCGTCCCAGCCAACTGGCTGTCGACGCGGACGCCGTGAGGATGACCTACCCGGAACTTGACGCTCGTGCGAACCAGCTTGCGCGGTTCCTCGCTCGCTCCGGCGTGCGGCCTTCCGATCGGGTCGGCTTGCTCCTGGATCAGCCGGTCGAGGCCTATGTCGGCATGCTTGCCGTACTTAAGGCACACGCGGCGTATGTCCCGCTGGATGCTGCGTTCCCGGCTGACCGGCTGGCCTACATCGTCAAAGACGCGGCAGTGACGCTCGTGCTGACGCGTTCCTCGCTGGCCAGGGGGCTGGCGACGCTGGCCGCACAGACCGAGGTGGTTTACCTGGACCGGGTTGGCGACCTCGTTCGGCTGGAGAGCGAAGAGCGGCTGAGCTGGGAGCCCGGCGATACGGCTGACGATCTCTGCTACGTCATCTATACCTCCGGCAGCACCGGGCGGCCCAAAGGCGTTGCCATCGCGCACGCCAGCATCTGCAATTTCGTCCAGGTTGCCGCCGGGGTCTACGGCATCGCCGCGGACGATCGCGTCTACCAGGGCATGAGCATCGCCTTTGACTTCTCAGTCGAGGAAATCTGGGTGCCCTGGATGGCTCGCGCCACGCTCGTGCCGCGGCCAGCTGGCCCCAGCATGCTCGGCGAGGAACTGCATGCCTTCCTGGCGAGCCGGCGAGTGACCGCGCTGTGCTGCGTGCCGACGCTGCTGGCCACTCTGGACGATGACCTGCCGGGCCTGCGGTTCCTGCTGGTGTCGGGCGAGTCGTGCCCCCAGGACCTGGTGTCGCGCTGGTACCGGCCGGGCCGCCGGCTCCTCAACGTTTACGGGCCGACGGAGGCAACCGTGACCGCGACCTGGACGGACCTGCATCCGCAGCGGCCGGTGACGATCGGGCGGCCCCTGCCGACGTACTCAATCGTCGTGCTTGACCCTGAGAAGGACGTTGCCCTCCCGGCCGGTGCGGTCGGCGAGATCGGCATCGCGGGGATCGGCTTGGCCCGCGGGTACCTGAACCGAGCGAAGGAGACCGAGCACGCCTTCATCACCGACTTCATCGGCCTGGCGCAGAATCCCTCCGGGCGCATCTACCGCACTGGCGACCTTGGCCGGATCAACGCAGACGGCGAGATCGAGCACCACGGCCGGATCGATGCCCAGGTCAAGATCCGCGGCTACCGCGTCGAGCTGACCGAGATCGAGTCCGCACTGCTCGAGGTACCAGGGATCGCGCAGGCAGCGGTCAGCACGTACGAGCCCGCGCCGGGCGTGGTAGAGCTGGTCGGGTACTACACCGTCAAGCGGGACCACGCGGACATCGACTCCCGCATGGTCTACCAGCACCTGCGCGACATGCTGCCCGGCTACATGGTGCCCGCTTACCTGGAACCGCTGGCCGCGATGCCCGTGCTCGTCAGCGACAAGGCGGACCGCAAGAGCCTGCCTGCCCCGGAAAGCAGCAGGATGCTGGCACGGGGCACGCGATTCCAGGCCCCCGCGGCCGGGACACAGATGCTGCTTGCGGCGCTGCTCGCGGAGACGCTCGGCGTCGAGCGGGTGTCGGCGGACAGCCACTTCTTCTACGACCTGGGTGCGAACTCGCTCCTGATGGCGCGGTTCAACGGCGCAGCCCGGCAGGAGCCGGGGCTGGCAGCGGTGTCGATCAAAGACGTCTACCGCTATCCGACAATCCAGCTTCTGGCGGCCACCATGGACGCGCGGGCGAATGCGCCTGCGCGGGGCGCGGAGACTGCCGAGGGATCAGCGGGCAGACCTGAGACCGCCGGTGCCGGGCCGTGCGGAGCGAATCGCGTCGCCTTCACCGGCCCGGCAGCCAGCCTGCGATTCGTGCTGTGCGGGGTGCTACAGCTGGCAGCCTTCCTCGGCTACGCCACCCTGGAGGCGCTGGCGCTGGTCGCGGGTTTCAGCTGGGCAACGGGCGGTGATGGCACGCTGAGCGTGTATGCCCGGCTGGCGCTGGTCGGGGCAGGTCTGCTGCTGGCCGCCGGAGCATTGCCGATCATCGCCAAGTGGCTGCTGATCGGCCGCTGGAAGCCGCAGCACATCCCCGTGTGGAGCCTGGCCTATTTCCGGTTCTGGCTGGTCAAGACGCTGATCATTACCAGCCCGGTGGCACGCCTCAGCGTCGGGACCCCGCTGTACAGGCTGTACCTGCGAGCTCTCGGCGCCAACATCGGGCCCGGCGCGCTCCTACTCACCAAGCACGTACCGGTCTGCACGGATTTGCTCACGATCGGTGCGGGCAGCGTCATCCGCAAGGACAGCTACCTGAACGCGTATCGCGCCAGGGCGGGCCAGATCGAGACCGGCCCGATCAGCGTCGGCGCTGGCGCGTTCGTCGGCGAGCAAACGGTGCTCGACGTCAACACCGTGATCGGCGCAGGCGGCCAGCTCGGGCACTCCTCTGCGCTGCTCGCGGGTCAGCTCATCCCGGCCGGCAAGGTCTGGCACGGGTCTCCGGCGGAGCCGGCCGGCCCAGACTGCAGTTACCAGAGCATCGGGCCGGCCCGGTGCGGTACTCTGCGCCGGGCCGGCTACACGACGATCCAGCTGGTAACGATGCTGGCTATCCTCGCGCCGGCCGCCGTGACCGCCGAGAGCCTGGAAGTGTCCCATCCGCGGCTGCTTGCCAGGGTGCTGCCGACCCGGCAGTACGTCACCAGCGGGACATTCGACCGGGACCTGCTGGCGATCGCGGCGACGGTTATGGCCGGGCTGTTCCTTGCCGTGGTGCTGGCAGTCAGTACCGGGCTGCGCCTCGCAAGCCGCGCGCTCAAGCCAGACCGGGCGTACCCGCTTTACGGTGTGCGCCACACCCTCCAGCGCAGCGTCGCGCTTCTCACCAACGTGCCGCTGCTGACGGCGCTGCTCGGGGACAGTTCGGCAATCGTCCATTACCTGGGCGCCGTCGGCTACCGGCTGCGGCCCGTCCACCAGACCGGCTCGAATTTCGGCATGGCGGTAAAACATGAGATGCCCACGCTGACGGCGGTGGGTACGGGGACGATTGTCTCTGACCGGCTGTCGATCATGAATGCGGAGTTCTCGAGCAGTTCGTTCCGGGTGCGGCGCGCGGAAATCGGACCCCGGAACTTCGTCGGGAACAAGGTTGCCTATCCGGCGGGCGGCCGGACCGGAGACAATTGCCTGCTCGCAACCAAGGTCATGATCCCGACGGACGGGCCGGTCAGGACTGGCACTGGCTTGCTCGGCTCGCCCTGCTTCGAGATACCGCGCACGATCTGGCGCGGCAGTCAGTTCGGCGAACTGAAGGCAGCCGTGCAGCAGGGACACGGGCTCGCCGCAAAGAACCGTCATAACGCGGCCACAATCGCGCTGCACCTGCTCGTCCGTTACCTCTACGTTCTCGGGCTGCTCCTCATCGCGTTCTGCCCGGTGTGGGCATGGGGCTGGCCAGACTGGGTTAGCACGCTCTCGGCGATTGTCAGCGTGCTGACTTTTACAGTTGTCTATTTCGTACTTGTCGAACGGATTCTGACCTGGTTCTGTCCGCTGCGGGCGGTGCAATGCTCCATCTACCAGCCCGAGTTCTGGCGCCACGAGCGTTACTGGAAAGTGCCAGCCAACAGCTACCTTCAGATGTTCAACGGAACTCCGGCTAAGAGTCTCATCTGGCGAATGCTCGGCGTCCGGATCGGGCGACGGGTCTTCGATGACGGCTGCACGATCGCCGAGCGGCCGCTCGCGCGCATTGGCGACACGTGCACGCTGAACGTCGGCAGCGTCCTGCATTCGCACTCGATGGAAGACGGCATCTTCACCTCCGACTACGTCCGGCTAGGGGCTGGCGTCACCGTCGGCATCGCTGCCTTTGTCCACTACGGCGTCTCGGTGGGCGATCACTCCGAGCTCGACGCCGATGCCTTCCTGATGAAGGGCGAGTCCGTCCCGCCACGTGCTCGGTGGCGAGGCAACCCGGCTATGGAGGTGCCGGCCGCCAGCGACCGCGGAGAGGCTCCCGCTGCACAGGCCCCTGACGCCGGGATCCAGATCAACCGATGTCAATAGCGATCTTTGCCGACCGTGAGTCTGCCGTCCGCAGCTACTGCAGGGCCTGGCCAGTCGTATTCGACCGGGCTGCCGGCAGCTGGCTGTATGACGAGAACGGCCGTGGCTACCTGGACTTCTTCGCGGGAGCGAGCGCGCTCAACTACGGGCATAACAACCCGGTCCTGAAGCGCGCACTCATCGACTACATTGCCGCAGACCGGGTCATCCATTCGCTGGATATGTACACGGCTGCCAAGCGCGAGTTCCTCACTGCGCTTGATGAGACCATCTTGCGTCCGCGCCGCCTTGACTATCGCGTGCAGTTTCCGGGGCCCGGTGGCGCCAACGCGGTCGAGGCGGCGCTGAAGCTGGCCAGGAAGGTCACCGGACGGACAGAGATCGCTGCGTTTGCCGGAGCCTTCCACGGCGCCACACTCGGCGCCCTCGCAGTGACCGGGAATCCACTGCACCGAGCCAGCAGTGGCGTACCGCTCACGCATGCTGTCTCGCTGCCGTTTCCCAGCCAGCAACGGGGCGACGGGCTCGCCGATCTCGGGCCGGGCTGGCTGGAGCGGCAGCTTGCGGCCGCCGGCCTGGATGGCGACATTCCTGCCGGAGTCATCGTCGAGGTGGTGCAGGGCGAGGGCGGCATCAACGTGGCCCGGCTGGACTGGCTGCGCGGGCTTGCGGCGGACTGCCGTCGGCACGGGATTGTGTTCGTCGTTGACGACATACAGATGGGTTGCGGACGGACCGGCCCGTTCTTCAGCTTCGAACGGGCTGGCCTCCGGCCGGACATCGTCTGCCTGTCGAAGTCCATCGGCGGGTACGGCCTGCCGCTCGCCCTCACGCTGATCCGGCCGGAGCTGGACATCTGGAAGCCGGGGGAGCACAGCGGAACCTTCCGTGGCGTCAACCCGGCGTTCGTCACCGGCGGCCTCGCGCTGCGTACGTACTGGTCAGATCAGGCGATGGAACGCGCCACGCTGGCCCGAGGCGAGCGCATTGGCGAGGCGCTGGCCGAGCTGAGCGCGTCTGTGTCCCGCAGCAGTATTGAGCCGCGCGGCCTGGGCCTGGCCCACGGTCTGGCATTCGAGCATGGCGGGCTGGCCGGCAAGGTGGCGAGCAAGGCCTTCGAATGCGGCCTGCTCGTGGAGACCTGCGGCGTGGCTGGTGAGGTGCTCAAGCTGCTGCCCCCGCTGACGGTCAGCGACTCCGAGCTCGATCAAGGACTCGCGCTGCTGGCCGAAGCCGTGCGAGCTGTCTGCTGACGCCTAACTGATCGCTCGTCACTCCCGGATGCGCCGCAAGACGTGGCACGATGCTTCGAACGGGCGGGGAGTTCCAGGGAGGCGGTGAGTAGCCCGATGGCCGAGCCGCAGACGCGCAAGCCGGGGACAAGTACCTGGCAGTGGGGGCGCACGGCACAGACACAGCGGGCGCTGCTGGACGCGGCGCGTGACGTCTTCACCCGCCAGGGGTTTGCCGAGGCGAGCATTGCCGACGTAGTCGAGCGGGCCGGGTCGAGCGTCGGCAGCCTGTATCACCATTTCGGCGGGAAGAGTGAGCTGTTCCTCGCCCTCTGGCAGGAGCATCAGCAGGCCTACGAGGAGGCCGCTAGTACGGCCGTACTGGCGGCCAGGCAGTCCGGGGTCAGCGATCCGGCTGAGCTGTTCGCCGCAGGTGCGCGGGCCTATCTGGAGGGCAGCTGGCAGCGCCGTGACCTGGCGATGCTGTTTTCGTCCGGCGGCGGCCCGCCGGGATTCGAGGTGATGAAACGGCATCGCGGGCACGAGTGGATCCGGCAGAACGACGCGCTACTGAGACTGCCGGACACTTCACTGGACCGGCTCTACGCCGCCGTGCTGACGTCGCTGATCGGCGAGGGGGCGCGCGAGGTCGCCGCGGCGAGGACCAGAGCTCAGGCCATGCGCATCATCGACGCTGTCATCGAGTACACGGCCCGGCTGATGGCTGGCGGCCCGGCTCATCCTGAGGCTAGTTCGCCCTAAGGCTGGGTCGCCCTGAGGCTTGAGCGCAGCTCTGCGGGCAGCCTGAGATTCCCCCAGAGCCCCCAGCGGATCACCCGGAGGCCCAGGCAAGGCTGGCGGCATGTCTCAGCTGACGACGACACAGATGACAACGACGCATCCGGCATCGGCACGGGCCGAGCATCCGGTACTCATCGATCTTCAGGCGGCCGAGTTCCATGGCCTGTGCGCACTGGCCGACGTGGCGGCGGCAGCTGACGGACAACCTGCCGACCTGGCCGGCACGGCTCGAGCGCTCCTGCACAGCGCAGTCGAGGCAAAGCTCGGTGACGTAGGACTGAAGTGGGATCCGGCCCCCGAATCGGTTGCCCGGCGGGTCGCCGAGGCGGCCAGGCCGGACGATGGCGTGCTGGCGCTGTTGAAGGGCGCCCGGGTGCGCAGGTACGGCGGCAGCGCGGTGCTGGTGGCGACTCTCGTGCTGCTCTGGGGCGGCTATGTCAGGGGCTGGCAGTGGACCGGCTTCCAGCAGAACAAGCAGCTCTGGGAGTGGATGCACCTGCTGTTGCTGCCGCTCGTCGTGGGCACGGTGCCGCTGTGGCTCCGGCACTCCGAGTACGTGAGCCGGAGCCGCCGGCGAGCGTTGCTGGCCGCTGCGGCCATGTTCGCCGTTTTCGTGGCGGCTGGCTACCTGGTGCCGCTCAAGTGGACTGGTTTCTCCGGCAACACGCTGTGGAACTGGCTCGGCCTTCTGTTGCTGCCAGCCGCTGTGGCCTCGGCCCGGTTCGTGCCGTCGATGATCCGGGTGCTGCGGCGGCCGCACTGGCTGGTTATCGCGGTGGTCGTCCTCACCTGGGGCCTGACGATCGTCGGTGGTTACGCGTGGAACTGGACCTGGACCGGCTACCAGGGCAACACGCTGTGGGACTGGCTGCAGTTGCTGCTCTTGCCGCTCCTGGTGCCGACGGTCCTGATGACGGCCGCGCTGAACTGGATTTCCGACAACGCGCCCGGGACGGCCTAGACGTGACGGGTTCGGCAGCGCTCGGCGCCGGGGCGGTAACCCGCTTACCTGGCCGCCCCGGCCCGGTCAGCATGCCCTTGAGGCGAGGCGTGGGCGTCATGATCAGCGGACGTCGTTCTCGCCTCGAGTGGGTGCCGTCGGCGCACCGGGCTGAACCTGGTGGTCATCCGGCCGATCAGCTGGCGGCACGACGTCCCGATAGTGCGGATCGTTCGCTGCGCAGCCTTCAGCACTGCTGGCGAACGCGGCCGACCGGGCTGAAACGCCGCTGTCTCCGTTGTCTTCGTTCTGCCCTGGCGCGACCCGGCGCCCTGTTGCGGTGCTCCCGCCGGCTGTTGATGCCGCGGGTGATCCTCGCGGACATGGAGCTCGAGGAGGGGCTGGTTGGGGTAACCGAGCCCGCACAGCGGGCAGGTCGGTGTGAGTGTGCTGGACATGGCATCCTCCTTAGCTCCTTGAACCTCATCAAAGCCTGGAGTGCTGCAGCCGCCGTGCGGTCGCTGTGCGCGTGAGATGGAGATGATCAGCCGGGATTCGGCAACCGTGTGGCACGGCGGCGGCTGTCGCGGACCGACAGGGTCGTGACTACGGCTAGCACGATGGCGATGAATGCAGGCGAGGCCCAGGTAGGGAACTTGTACACGTCGGTCAGCAGCATTTTGACGGCAACCGCGAACAGGATGACGGCCAGCCCAGGCTGCAGGTAGCGGGACCGGGCGGCTGCCCCGGCCAGCAGGAAGTACAGCGCCCGCATGCCCAGCAGCGCGAACACGTTGGATGTGTAGACCACGAAGGTATTGGTGGTGACGGCGAGCACGGCCGGGATCGAGTCGATGGCGAAGATGATGTCAGTGGTCTCCACGACGATCAGGGCGAGGAGCAGCGGAGTGGCTAGCAGCCGGCCGTTGTCCCGGACGATGAACCGCTCGCCGTGCAACTGGTCGGTGGCGGGCAGGATCCGCTGCAGGATGCGCAGGACGCGGCTGTCTTCGGGCCGGGTGTGGCTCCCGCCGCGCAGCATTCGGAATGCGGCCCATAGCAAGACGGCGCCAAAGATGTAGATGACGATGTGGAAGGTCTCAATCAGCGCGACGCCTGCCACGATGAACGCGGCGCGCATGAGCAGCGCGCCGACTATGCCGTACATGAGCACGCGGTGCTGGTACCGGGCCGGGATGGCGAACGAGGCGAAGATGACAGCGAAGACGAACACGTTGTCCAGCGACAGGCTCTTCTCGATCAGATAGCCGGCCAGGTACGCCTGAGCAGTGGCGGCGCCCTGCCAGGCCCACAGCAAGACGGCGAAGCCCAACCCGATCGCCACCCAGATCGCGCTCCACGCGGCAGCTTCCGTCAGCGAGACCTCGTGCGCCCCGCGGTGCAGTACGAACAGGTCCAGGGCCAGCATGGCTACCACGAAGGCGGCGAACGCAGCCCAGGCCCAGCCAGGGACGGCCATGGCGTTACCTCCCTGCGGGTGCGCTCCCCCCAGCCCCTTTCAGTACACACGCTCCCGCCGTCTTCGGCGTCGCCGGGCCGCCCAGAGGCGCCTGCATCGGGTGATAGACCAGTGCTCATGACGGACTTGTCGGTGCACCGGCTGCGTTGCCGGGATGGCGTTGAACTGGCCTGGCGGGAGGTCGGGTCCGGGCGGCCGTTCGTCCTGCTGCACGGACTCATGGGCAGCGGGGCGCGGCTGGCTGGCCAGAGCCTGGTCCCTGCGCTCGCGGAGCACGGCTACCAGGTCGTCCTGCCCGACCTGCGCGGGCACGGGGACAGCGGGCG
>Ga0335075_10007703_pt1 | contig 16546 bp, 12 predicted proteins | sample Lox_Sample_24_FD_206723 | JGI IMG/M metagenome (GOLD analysis project Ga0335075, IMG submission 206723) | Soil microbial communities from Loxahatchee National Wildlife Refuge, Florida, United States - Lox_Sample_2.4 | ecosystem: Environmental > Terrestrial > Soil > Wetlands | place: USA...
GCGAGCAGTCGCCGTCGTTGCGGCCCGATCTGACCTGGGGTTTTACGACTCCAGGTCATTTTTTTGTGCCCGTTTTGTCCCCTTGGTTGCTCCGTGGTTGCCCGGGCGCACGGACCCAGCAATCCGGGGTTTGCCAAAAAACGGGCCGCCCGGCACCGGCTGCGGGGGCATGCGCGCCGGAGTTGCGCCGCCACGCCCGGCCGACGCCGATCCGGGCTCACTAGACCATTGGTCTAGACCTTCCCGGCGGGCGGCGGGAGTGCACCCGGAGTCCCCTATGCCGATGCCGTCACCCAGCGTGAGACCCGCTGGTAATCGGCACTCGTGCGGTCATACGCCGCTGGCGCTGCGGGCCAGGCACGCCGGTTACCTGCCACGGATGCGCGGGACGGCGGCGTGGCGTTCTCGAGCGGTGCCGCCGACGGCCGTCTCCGCTCAAAGCGGCAAGTCCGCTGGGCACTTCCGCCTGGAAACGGTGCCCAGAACGTCAGGGCTCGCGTCAATGAGGGCAATGGCGAGGCGGCGCTCGATCGGCGAGCGGGGCAGCCCGGCGGAGAACACGGGACCCGCGTGCCCTCGACGTCGGGCGACGCGGCGTAGCGGCGAAGGAAGCCGACGGCGACGTGGCGGTCCAGGAGGCGGGGCATCCTGCTGGTTGCCGTAGGAACGCAGGCATGCGTAGCAGGACTTCTCGCACTTGCAGCCATCCGGGACGGGAAGGATGGCGGCGGCGACATGACCGAACCGCTCGGCGAGCTAGCGGAGGTACCCGACGCCACCGGGGACTTCCTCATACAGGACGGCGAGCCGGTACAGAGCCTGGTCGCTGTCGGGGTCGATGCGGGGCCAGTCGAACCCATCAGCCTCTCCCTCGCCGGACCGCAGGACGATGCGGGAGCCGAGGTCGAGGGTGGCGCGGGTGCTGGTGAGGAAGTCCTCCAGATGCCCGGTCACGGCAGGGAACGCCTTGCGGATCATCGCGGCGACCGACCCGCGGAAGCAGATGCTGATGATCGAGGTCCCGGCCGGCTTGACCGTGGTGTCGCCGAGGCCGGACACGGGCTGCCTGGTCCTGACGGTGGCCCCCGCGTCGGCGAGCCCAGCCTCGGTTTTGGGCTCCAGCCGGGCACAGAGCAGGCCGTGGCCGACTCCCCGACGGGGTGCGGGCCAGGGCGCAGGTAGGGCCGACAGCCACCGGACGGCATCCTCGTCCGGGCTGAGGACGCCCATCACGGCGGCCAGGTCGTCGCGGGCGAGCTGCTCGATGCCGGGGTAACCGACGGCGAGCAGGCCGAGGCGCTCCAGAGTGGGCGGGCGGCGTTCGTTGCTAGCGATTTCGCCGAGCAAGTCCTGGTCGCACACCTGCAGTGCCCGCGCCCGCGCGTCCGTTCCGGCTGGGTCCTCGTACAGGCCGGCGGCCTGTCCCGCGCGGAACGCCTCCTCCATCGTGCTGTTGAAGCTCGCGTCCGGGAGCCCGTCGCGCTTCCGCCGGGCGACGATGCCAGTGATTAGGCGGCGGACCAGCAGCGCCCGGGCCCGTTCACGCGGTTCTGAGCGCTTCGGTGGGTGATAGCCGGGCGGCGAGCAGGATGGCCTCGGACAGGAACTGGATGCGGATGTGACCCCTGGTGGCGCCCAGTGCCCGGCGCAGCCCGATCTCGGAGCGGCGTTTGAGGACGGAGATGACCATAATGTTGGCCACCCCGACCGCACCGACCAGCAGGGCGACCGCGCCGAGGCCGAGGAAGAGCCCGTTGAACGCGCCCTGGGCGTCGGCTTGGGCGGTGAGGGCGGCCGAGGGCTGGGAGACGTCGACCTGGCTGGGGTTTCCCGGTTGGCCTGGGCGGCCAGCAGGCCGTCCACGGTGGTGACCTGGCTATTGGTGACGCGGAGGTAGACGGTGGAGGGGTGGCCGTCGAAGCCGAGGTAGTGCTCGGCGGCGGGGTAGCCGACCAGCACGGAGGAGTCGATGGCCGGGGCCAGGATGGCGGGGTTGAGGATGCCGGCCACGTAGAACCACTGTCCCCCGACCCAGATGCGCTGGCCGCGCCAGATCTGGTCGATGCCGAGCCGCTGGGCGGCGGCCGCCGCGGCGCACGCGCCGGCGACCTCGCCCTCGGTCTGCATCAGCCGGGTGAAGCCGGTCGGCGCGATGCCGAACGGCAGCGCTGACGGTCTGCGACGTGGCTGACATCGCGCAGGGCCCTCGGGTGGAACTCGATGTCTTCGAAGGCTTGCCGGGCCCGCGCCAGCGACAGCTCCCCCTCGGCCGCCCCGTCGGTGTAGTCGAACGCCGCCTTCGGGGTCCGCCGCCGGGCGATGTCGCGCAGGTCGTGGATCGTCGGCGCCGAGGCCAAACGGCGCTTCTTCGCATCGAACTCCGGCTTCTTGAACCGCATGAGCTCGAAGATCTCGTCGGGCTTGGGGAACTGGCGCTGAAGCATTCTCATCCTTCCAGCGACTGCACTGCGGCGACTGTAGACGCTGATGCAGTCCGCGAGCGGCGGCGAGCGGCGGAAGCGGCATGCCGTGCGCCGAGCGCCGCCTCGGTCGAGTGGCGGACGATCAGCCCTGGCTCAAAGATCACCTGGTGATGCTGGTGTGTTTCGTTGCCCGTTTCCTCCAGGAGAAGGCGTGCGGCGGTGCGGCCTAGCTCTAGGCGGGGCTGGCGGATCGAGGTGAGCGGGACGGCTGCGGCTGCGGCGAAGTCGATGTCGTCGTAACCGACGATCGAGATGTCCTCGGGAACCCTGATCCGGTTGCGGGTCATCTCCTGCAGCACGCCGAGCGCGATCAGGTCGTTGGCGCAGAAGACCGCTGTCGGGCGGTCCGCCGGGCGCATGACCGCGATCTCGGCGCCTGCCTTCTGACCGCCCGCGACGTTGAGCGAGCCGGCATCGATCCATCGCAGTTCCTCCTGTCCAGCCCTGCCGAGGGCGCGCAGGGCGCCCTCGTAGCGGTCCGCCACTGGGCGGATCGCACTCGGCCCGCCGATATAGGCGATGCGCTCGTGGCCGGCGGCAAGCAGATGGGAGACCGCCAGGTCGCCGCCGAGCACGTCATCGACCGCCACCGAGCAGTAGCCGCGCGAGGGGGACCTGCTGTCGACGAGCACCACCGCGGTGCCGCGCCGCTGGAGGCGGGCCAGCCGGGCGCCATCGCCGGCCACCGGGGTGATCAGCACGCCCGCAACCCTGTGCTCTTCGAGCAGTTCCAGGTAGCGCTTCTCCTTATGCTCCTGGTCATCGCTGTTGCAGAGAATGACCGCCAGGCCAGCCTTACTCGCCTCGTCCTCCACACCGCGCGCCACGTCGGTGAAGAACGGGTTGGCCACGTCGAGCACCACCAGGCCGATCGTCCGGCTCTGCCCGGCCCGCAGCTGGCGGGCGGACTCGTTCCGGACGAATCCGAGTTCCCTGATCGAGGCGCTCACCCGGTCGCGGGTAGGCCGGGCCACGATCTCGGGCCGGTTGAGGACGTTGGAGACGGTGGCGGCGGAAACCCCGGCATGAGCGGCGACTTCCCTGATGCTGACCGGCACCGCTTACCTGATTCCGGGATCTGCTGGCAGCAGGCCGGGGTGATCGCCGCCGCGGGCAGCTTCCGCTTCGCGATCACCAGCGGCAGCAGCACCCTCACCGTCATCCGGCAGCCGGACCCGCTGGCATCTGAGACTGGCTGGTGTGTGCACGGTCTGACGGCTCACTCCAGTCCTGCCCGGCGGGCAGCGGCGGCCCAGTCGCTGCCGTCGCCGACTGGCAGGTACTCCCGGGTCTGGATGCAGGACCGGAACATGGCACGCATTTCGCTCAGCGATACAGGCGCGGCGCCGAGCGCCCTGGCTTGGACGAGAACGTTGCCCAGGGCAGTGGCCTCTGCCGGTCCCGCCAGGACCGGCAGCCCGACTGCGGAAGCGGTGAGCTGGCAGAGCAGTTCGTTGCGTGACCCGCCTCCGACGATGTGCACGATGTCGGCGTGCCGCCCGGACAGCGACTGCGCGGCGAGCAGCACGCGCCTGTAAGCCAGTGCCAGGCTGTCAAGGATGCACCGGACGATCTCCGGCGGGCAGGAAGGCGCGGGGAGGCTGCGGGATGTCAGCCACGATGTGATGCGAGATGGCATATCCCCTGGTGGCAGGAACACGGGATCGTCGGCATCGATGACGAACCTCAGCGGCGTCGCCGACGCCGCCGAGGCGAGCAGCGGTCCCAGCGAGGGACAGCCCCAGGAGCGCTGGCACTCCTGCAGGAGCCAGAGCCCGGTGACGTTGCGCAGGTACCGGACGGTGCCGTCTATGCCGGTCTCGTTGGTGAAGTTCGCCAGTCGGCTTTCCTCGGTGAGCACTGGCTTGGGGAGTTCCATCCCGGCGAGTGACCAGGTGCCGGAGGAGATGTACGCGAACGACGGCCCGCCTGCTGGCACGGCGGCGACGGCCGAGGCCGTGTCGTGGGACCCGACTGCGATCAGCGGGATCGGAGCGCGGCCCGGAATGTCGGCCGGGCCGATGACGTCGCCCGGCTGCCGCAGCGGCAGGAACAGCCGTGGTGGGATGCCTATCCGCTCGATCAGCGCTGTCGCCCAGGTCCCCGTCGCCGCGTCCAGCAGCCCGGTGGTGGAGGCGTTGGTGACTTCCGCCCCTGCGCTGCCGGTCAGCCAGTAGGCGAGCAGGTCGGGGATCTGCAGCAGGGTAGACGCGCTGGCGAGGGCCGGCGTGCCGAGGGAGGCGGTGAGCTGGTAGACGGTATTGAACGGCAGGTGCTGGGTGCCCGTCACCGCGTACAACTCCCCGGCGGGAACCGGGACGGTAATGCCGTCTGTGCGCCGGTCCCGGTAGTGCACCGGGTTGCCGATCAGGGCGCCGGTCGCGTCAAGCAGCCCGTAGTCCACCCCCCAGGAGTCGATCCCGGCGCCGGCCAGCGTGAACCGCGACGCCGCCGCGGACAGGCCGGCCGCGACAGACTGATAGAGCCGCAGGATATCCCAGAACAGAGTGCCGCGGGCTAGCACCGGCTCGTTGCCGAACCTGCTCACCGCGTGCAACTGGACGCGGGAACGCGACACGCGGCCGACGATCACCCGCCCGCCCGAGGCCCCAAGGTCAACTGCGGCGACGGTGGCTGACCGGGTCACGCCGGCCCCCGCGCCGCCGCCCGTTCGGTAACCCGGACAGTCGCCGACGACCCCGGCCGTTCGCAGACGGCCCTGCCCCCGCGGCCCACAGTCCTCCGCGGGGCGTTCACCCGGCGCGATACCGCGCTCGGCCGCAGCCACCCGGCGGGGACCAGGCGGGGGCCGCTCAGTTCCGGGCTCGCGTCCTGAGGATCCTGCTCGCGCTGTCTCCGCGGGCTGCGCCGTCACGGCTGCTGTCTCCGCTGTCATCGCAGGAACGCCGCGGCCACGCCCCCGTCGACAGGGATGAGCAGGCCGGTGGTGAGTGAGAGGTCCCCGCTGCAGAGCGCGAACACGGCGGCGGCGACGTGCTCGGGCAGCACTTCCTTTCCCAGCAGGGTCCGCTTGGCGTAGAAGGCGCCGAGCTCAGATTCAGGTACGCCGTAAACGGCGGCGCGCTGTGCCCCCCAACCCCCGGCGAAGATGCCCGAACCGCGGACCACGCCGTCGGGGTTGACGCCGTTGACCCGGATGCCGTGCTCGCCGAGCTCGGCCGCCAGCAGGCGGACCTGGTGCGCCTGGTCAGCCTTGGCCGCGCCGTAGGCGACGTTGGCCGGACCGGCGAACACCGCGTTCTTGCTGCAGACGTAGACGATGTCACCACCCATCCCCTGGGCGGTCATGACACGGACGGCCTCCCGCGACACCAGGAACGAGCCACGGGCCAGCACGTCATGCAGCAGGTCCCAGTCGTCGAGCGTGGTCTCGGCCAGCGGGCGCGAAATGGACAGGCCCGCGTTGTTCACCACCAGGTCCACCCCGCCGAACGCCAGCGCCGATACAGCCATTGCCTGCGCGACGTCCGCCTCGCTCGTCACATCCGCTGTCACCGGCACCGCCACGTCCGCGGAGCCTAGGCCTCTGGCGACTTGCGCCGCGGCGGCTCCGTCACGGTCCGCGACCACTACGCAGGCACCCTCCGCCGCCAGGCGCTCGGCAGTTGCCCGGCCGATGCCCGAGCCGCCGCCGGTGACCAGCGTAATCCTCCCCGCCAGGGGCTTCGACTTGGGCCGCCGCCGGAGCTTGGCCTCCTCAAGCTCCCAGTACTCGATGCGGAACTTCTCGCTCTCCGGGATCGGAGCGTAGGCGGAGACAGCCTCCGCACCCCGCATCACGTTGATGGCGTTGAGGTAGAACTCTCCCGCCACCCGTGCGGTCAGCTTGTCGGCGCCGAAGCTGAACATGCCGACGCCGGGCACCAGCACGATCGCCGGGTCAGCGCCGCGCATCGCAGGAGAGTCCGGCGTCGCGTGCCGCTCGTAGTAGGCCTGGTAATCCGCCCGGTAGTCCATGTGCAGCTGCCGCAGCCGGCTGATCGCCGCGTCCGGCGGCGCGGTAGGCGGCAAGTCCAGCACCAACGGCCGCACCTTGGTACGCAGGAAATGGTCCGGGCAGGAGGTGCCAAGCGCCGCCAGCTCCGGCATCTTCTCGCTTACCGTGAACTCAAGCACCGCCGGATGGTCACTGTAGTGGCCCAGCTGGGGGCTGTCCGTTGAGGCCAGGCCGCGGATGACCGGCATCAGGGCGGCTGCCCGGGCCCGCCGGACAGCCGGGGGCAGCGGCGTGTAGCGAGCCTTTCCGAACGGCTCGGGAATTCCGTGCTCGTCGATGAACCGCTGGGCGGTGCCGATCATCTCCAGCGAGTTGGCCTCGCACTCCTCGCTGGTGTCTCCCCACGCCGTGATGCCGTGGCCGCCGAGGACGACCCCGATGGCGGCAGGGTGATCGCGCCTGATCGCGGCGATGTCCAGCCCGAGCTGGAAGCCGGGTCTCCTCCAGGGCACCCACGCCACCCGGTCGCGGAAGCACTGCCTCGTCAGCTTCCCCCCGTCGGCGGCGGTGGCGAGAGCGATGCCGGAGTCCGGGTGCAGGTGGTCCACGTGCGCCGCCTCGACCAGGCCGTGCATGGCGGTGTCGATCGAGGGTGCCGCGCCGCCCTTGCCGAAGGCGCAGAAGTCGAGCGCGGCGACCATCTCGTCCTCGCGGTCCTCGCCGGGGTAGACCTTTACCAGGGCGCGGAGGGCGTCCAGCCGAAGCACCGCCAGGCCCGCCTCAGTGAGCGTGCCGAGGTCCCCGCCAGATCCCTTGACCCACATCACCTCGGCGGGCTGCCCGGTCGCGGGGTCGGCGGCGGTTCCCTTCGCGGAAGCGTTGCCGCCGGCGTAGTTGGTGTTGCGCCGGTTGGACCCGAGCCTGTTGCTGCGCTCCAGCAGCGCGCGTACTGCCTCGTTAGCCATGTCAGGCCCCCCATCCGGCGGCCATGCCGCCGACTCGCTCGGCGACGATCTGCTGTCCGTACCCAGAGGTCAGGTAGGCGCGGTACGGATCCCGCGGCAGCCCCATTTCTTCCCGTAGCTCGGCCAGGAGCGGGCGGACGTCGGTGTTGTAGGCGTCCATCACGATCGCGTTCGCCTCCAGCACGTCGCCGGCCAGTTGCGCGGACTCAAGCGCGCCGACGTCGATGAGCAGCGCCTTCGCGGTGGCCTCCTGGACGTTCATGACCGAACGGATCTGGCCAGGGATCTTGGGCTCGATGTTGTGGCACTGGTCGAGCATGAAGGCCACCCCGGATGACGGTGTCAGCGCGTCCTTCTTCCTAACCTCCGCCAGGATGCGGAACAGCTGGAACGGGTCAGCCGATCCGACCATGAGGTCGTCATCGGCGTAGAACCGGCTGTTGAAGTCGAACCCGCCGAGCTTGCCGGCCCGCAGCAGCATCGTCACGATGAACTCGATGTTGACGCCGGGCGCGTGGTGCCCGGTGTCCACCACGACGAGCGCCCGGGGGCCGAGGGCCTGGCAGTGCACCAGGCTGGTGCCCCAGTCAGGGACGTCGGTGGTGTAAAACGACGGCTCGAACAGCTTGTACTCAAGCAGCATCCGCTGGCCTGGCCCGAGCCGTTCGTAGACGGCGTGCAGGGCCGCGGCAAGTCGGTCCTGCCGGGCGGAGATGTCGTCCTGGCCAGGGTAGTTAGTCCCGTCAGCGAACCAGAGCTTGAGGTCCCGCGAGCCCGTGGCGTCCATGATGTCGACACACTCCAGCAGGTGCGCGAGGGCCTTCGCGCGCACCTGCGGCTCAGGGTGGCACACGCTCCCGAGCCTGTAGTCATCGTCTTGGAAGAGGTTGGAGTTGACAGTTCCGAGGCGGATGCCGAGGCTCTTGGCGTGCACGGCAAGAGCCTCGTAGTCATCGACCTTGTCCCACGGGATGTGCACGGCCATGCTGGGCACAACTCCGGTGTACTTGTGCACCTGGGCGGCGTCCGCGGCCTTCTCGAACGGGTCCCGCGGCACACCCGGCTGGCCGAACACCTTGAACCGGGTCCCGCTGTTCCCGAATGCCCAGGACGGCACTTCGATGTGCTGGTTTTTCAGGGCGTCCTTGACTGCGGTCAGCTCTCGCATTTCCGGGCTCCTGGGAGTTGAACTTGCTGGTGTCGGGACGCCGGAGGCAACCATGGCCTGGCAGGGCAAGCACGCCTCCGTTCCTTCCTGGCCATGCGGGTCCGGCAGATCCCTGCGGCTTAGAACGATTCAGCCGCGGGGTTAATCATCGAGCGGGGAAACCCGCCACAGATAGCTCGGGATGAACCTGAACTAGCACGGAATTGACTCCAGCACGTATGTTCGCGGGATGGACTACGACGATCTGCCGATGGACACCAGCAGGGAAGTGTTCTACTTCAACGAGGGCACATTTGCTTACGCTGGCCGCTACCTGCACGCAGAGGACAACCCCCCGCACACTCACAGCTTCATGGAGATCGCCTTCGCGATCGGCGGGGAGGGCACCCACCATTGCGTGGCCGGCCGGCGCGAACTGAGCCCCGGCGACGTGGTCCTGCTGCGGCCGGGTGTCTGGCACGGTTACGAGGGCTGCCGACGTCTGGAGTTGTACAACTGCTGCTTCAACAGCGAAATGCTCCGCCGGGAACTGTCGTGGACGCGGGAGAACCCGCTGCTCGGCTACCTGCTGTGGACAGGCCCGTACGCTATGGCCCGCCGGGGGGTGCTCTCGCTGAGCCTTTCACAGGAATCGCTCGGTGCGTGCATGGAGCACCTGGAGGCCCTCGCCGCCCTGCGCCGCCGCCCACTGGCCCGTTACCTAGGCGACATCCTCGGCCGACTCTCTTTGCTGCTTAGCGAGCTTGCGCGGGTTGCCCAGGACAGCATGGCGCCGCCCGGTGCGCAGACCGGGGTGCCCGCGGGGCCGGTCAGCCCTGCCGTCGGGCAGGCGATGCGCCTGCTGGAGTCCGACATCGCCCGGCGGTGGACGCTCACCGATCTTGCCGAGGAACTGCACCTGGCCCCCGGCTATCTGGTCCGGCTGTTCAAGGCCGCGACAGGCCTGCCGCCGATGGCCTACCTGGCGCAGGTCCGGGCCGAGCATGCCGCGGTCATGCTGCTGCACTCCGACGGGCCGATCACCAGTATCGGGCGAGCGGTGGGCTGGCCGGACCAGAACTACTTCGCCCGGCGCTTCAAGTCCCATTACGGGCTCAGCGCGACGACCTACCGCAAGCAGTTCGTCACAAGGGCAGCCCACCTCCACGACATGGGGACCTGACCTGGCTGAATGTACCGACCGGGATTCCCGGCACCTTCGCCGAGGTGAAGATCGTGCTAGTTCAGGTGCAGTGAGGGCTATCGAGGGCAGGGACCGTCGCGCACCATTTGTCGTACCACTTCGTAACAGGCGTGCTGCCAGCGGATGTCCGGGCGATTAACCGGGCGTCCGGCGTCGCCTGCGGGGAGTTCCGACGACGAATTAAAACGAATTAAGCAGTGAAGGAGATCTTGTAATGCGCAAAGTATTGCAGGACAGACGGCTGCGCATCGGCCTCGCCGGAGCGGCCGCCATATCCCTGCTCACGCTCACGGCGTGCGGCGGTTCGGGGAGCAGCACCACCACGAACAGCACTACTACCCCCGGCAGTACCAGCAGCGGCACAGCGGCCGCGGGCCCGTCGGACCCTAGCACATTCACGTTCCTCAACATCACCGAGGACCCGACCGTTGGCGAGGAGATGAAGGGGCTGGCGCAGGGCGCATGCTCCACGGAGAACAAGGCCCTCCCGCTCGTGGTCGAGAACGTTCCGCAGGCCTCGCTCGACCAGAAGCTCCTGCTCCTGGCCGGGCAGAACGCGCTGCCGTCGATGTACGCCGCGGGAAACGCCCCGGCGACGACCAAGACGCTCGTGCAGGGGGGTGACGTCGTCAACTTCCAGACCGAGCTCACCAAGCTCGGCGTCATCAACGATGTTGAGCCCGCCGCCATATCGAGCATCGACAGCCTCTTCGGCGGGTTCTACGTGCTGCCCACCCAGCTGAACATCGAGGGCATCTTCTACAACAAGAAGATCTTCGCCCAGGACGGCATCTCCGTCCCGCAGACCTGGAGCCAGCTCGTCGCCGACGCGGCGACGCTGCAGGCCAAGGGCGTCCAGCCGTTCTCGGCATCCGGCCAGCAAGGCTGGCCGATCACTCGCCTGATCAGCGGCTACCTGGAACGCGATCTCGGCCCGAGCGCCCTGAACGCGGTCGCCAGCGGCGCCGCCAAGCTGACCGACCCGCAGTACGTCGCCGCCGCCCAGGCGGTCGCCAGCCTCGGGGCAAAGGGATACTTCGGCAAGGGCGTCGAGTCCATCGACTACAACACCAGCGTCAACACCTTCCTGACCGGCAAGGCCGCCATGCTGTACATGGGCTCGTGGGTGCTGTCCAGCATCGCCACCCCCAGCTCGGACACGATCGGGGCCGGGAACATCGGGTTCATGCCCTTCCCGAACGTCACCGGCGGCAAGGGGAACTCCGACCAGTGGCCGGCGAACGTGGGCCTGGCGTACACCCTCAACGCCAAGACCCTCGGGCCGAAGAGCCAAGCGTGGCTCAAGTGCATCGTCCAGAATTACGGCTACGCGTCACTCAAGACCTACGACACCTTCACCGGCTTCGTGTCGAATCCGGCTGTGACCGGACTGACCCCGCTGGAGACCCAGGTCCAGAACATCATCTCCAGCACGAAGCAGAGCGTCCTGTGGTTCGAGGCCCTGTTCAGCACCCAGGCGACGACCGTCAGCCAGCAGGACGCCGCCCCGCTGGTCAACGGCAGCATGTCGCCGAGCGCCTTCATGAGCGCGGTGCAGGCAGCACTGACCACCACATAGGCCGCTGCGCAACGGCGCCGGGCCGCTTCCTGCGGCCCGGCGCTTCCCTTTCCCGTGAGAGGATTCCACCCTCGGTGACCGAACTACTGGGCAACAAGCGGGCGATCATGACGCTCGTGGGACCTGCCCTGCTGATCTACACCGCCGTGATGCTTGTCCCGGTCTTCTGGTCTGCCGGCTACACGCTGACCAGCGGAAACGCCATCACCGGCTACCACTTCGTCGGGCTGGCCAACTTCCGGGAACTGCTGTCGGACCCGAACATCCGCACCGCGCTTTCGTTCACGCTGCGATACGCCGTGGTCTTGACCATCGCGCAGGTCGTCGCCGGGTACCTGCTGGCACTATTCTACGTCTTCATCCTCAAGCGGGCCTCGGCGCTGATCCGGACGCTGATGTTCTTCCCGATCGTGCTGCCCACTGTCGCGGTCGCGCTGATGTTCCAGAACCTGTTCGCGATCGCGCCCGTCAACGGGCCGGTCAACTCACTGCTCCAGGCCGTGGGCTACCACGCGATCGACTGGTTCGGCACGGCGGGCCATGCCTTCTGGATCATCATCATCATGGATACGTGGCGGTCGATGGGCTTCTACGCGGTGCTGCTGTACGCGGGGCTGGTCGACATCCCGGAAAGCGTCATCGAGGCCGCCCGCATTGACGGTGCCACCGGGCTACGGCTGGTCCGGCACGTTGTGCTGCCGCTGTCCTTCCCGGTACTGCTGGCGGCCCTGATCTTCAGCATCAACGGGACCCTGAAGGTATTCGACTCCATCCTCGCGCTCACCAACGGCGGTCCTGGGAACGCCACGACACCCCTCACCCTCTACATGTTCAACACCTCTTTCTCCTACGACGAGTACGGCTACGGCGCCACGATCGCGTTCCTGCTCACCGTCATATGCCTCATCGTCACGCTCGCGCTGTACCGGTGGTCGCGCACCAGCGGGGAAGAGGTAGCCTCGTGACCGCGACAAGCGTTTCGCGCATCGTGCGCGACCGCCCTGCCCGGCGTCCGGACGCGCAGCGAACGGCCCGCCGCTCCGTCACCCGGTTCACCCGGCGGCTGCCCGGACGGCTGCTGACCCTTGTCCTGCTGATCATCGTTGTCTACCCGCTGGTCTGGCTGTTCCTCGGCTCGCTCAAGTCCCAGTACGACTACCTGAACACCCCCACCTACTCGCTGCCCACGCACTGGATGTGGGGCAACTACGAGGCCGCGTGGGTGACCGGCGACCTGGGCCTGTACATCCGCAACAGCACCACTGCCGTGTTCCCGGCACTCGCCCTGGTGATCTTGCTGGGCAGCGCTGCAGGATTCGCCCTGCAGCTGATGAAGTGGCGGCTCAGCCGCCCGGTGATGCTGGTGTTCCTGGCCGGCATCATGGTCCCGTCGCAGATGATCCTGCTGCCACTGTTCACCATCTACTTCCAGGTCGGGCTGACCGGCTCGCTGTGGCCGCTCATCATCACCTACGCCGGTACTGGCCTGCCGCTGACGGTGTTCATGATGGCAACGTACTTCCGCGCGGTGCCGCGGGAGATCATCGAGGCCGCGGCAATCGACGGCGCGGGGATCTTCCGCATCTTCTTCTCCGTCGCCCTCCCGATGATGCGCAACGCCGTCCTGACGGTGGCACTGGTGCAGTTCTTCTTCATGTGGAACGACCTGCTCGTAGCGCTGACCTTCACCGACAGCAACAACCTCCGGACGGTGCAGGTGGGCCTGCTGAACTTCACCGGGCAATTCGGCGCCATCGAGTACGGCCCGCTGTTCGCGGCCATCTGCATCACCGTCGGCGGCACTCTGATCCTCTTCACAGCGCTGAACCGGCAGGTCATGAGGGGCCTTACCGGAGGCGCGGTCAAAGGATGACACACCTGAATACAGGCCAGGCCACGTTCGAGTACTTGCCCGACGGCCTGGGCCTGGGAACGACGTGCCCGCGCGTCTCGTGGCGGCTTCCTGAAGGATCGCCCGACCAGATCGCGTATGAACTGCAGATCCAAGATGCTGGCGGTACGACGACCAGCGGACGCGTGACCTCGCCTGAGCGCTCTCTCATGCCGTGGCCGGGGGAACCACTGAGCTCGCGGGGACGAGCGCGAGTCCGCGTGCGCGTCTGGACAAGCGACGGCGACGGCCCCTCGGCGTGGAGTGAGCCCGCATGGGCGGAGGCGGCCCTGCTGGAACCCGGTGACTGGGTGGCCCGGCCGGTAGGCGGCGCCTGGACCGAGGACCGACCGGGCGACCTGAGGCCCGCCCGCGTCCGGCGCGAGTTCACGGTAGACCGGCCGATCGCGGCGGCACGGCTGTACGCAACTGCCCATGGGGTCTACCAGCCGGAGATCAACGGAGTTCGGGTGGGCGATGACGTTCTCAGCCCTGGATGGACCGTCTACGGCAAGCGGCTGAAGTACCGGACCTACGACGTAACGGGCCACCTGGTGCAGGGGGCCAACGCGATCGGCGCATGGCTCGGCGACGGCTGGTACCGTGGCAGGCTTGGCTTCAACGGCGGTACACGCGACATCTACGGCACAGACCAGTCATGGCTAGCCCAACTGGAGATCCTGCACGACGACGGCTCCGTCACCGTCATCGCGACCGACGAATCCTGGCAGGCCGCGCCAAGCCCGATCGTCAGGAGCAGTCTGTACGACGGCGAGGTGCACGATGCACGGCTAGACGACCCGGCCTGGTCCCGGCCCGGGAACAGTGACGACGGCTGGACGCCCGTCGCGGTCCGCGACCGCGACCCGGCCACACTAGAACCCGACGGCGTCCAGCCGCTCCGCTGCACGCAGGAAGTTGCGCCAGTCTCCGTCACACGCCGCGACGACGGGTCCTATCTGCTCGACTACGGTCAGAATCTGGTCGGCCGGCTGGCCATCACGGTCGACGGCCCGCCCGGGAGCCGCGTGACGCTGCGGCACGCCGAGGTGGTCATCGACGGCGTCCTCGCCACCGCGCCGCTCCGCCAGGCACGCGCGACCGACGAGTACATCTTGCGCGGCGGCGGAACGGAACGGTGGGAACCCCGATTCACGATTCACGGATTCCGGTACGCCACGGTCACCGGTTGGCCCGGCGAGCTGCACCCTCAGTCGGTCATCGCCCGCGTTTACCACACGGACATGCCCCAGACCGGAACATTCACCTGCAGCGACCCGCTCGTGCAACGGCTGCATGACAACGTCCGGTGGAGCGTGCGCGGCAACTTCGTCTCCATACCCACCGACTGTCCGGCACGAGACGAACGCCTCGGCTGGACCGGCGACGTTCAGGTATTCGCGCCGACCGCGCTGTTCCTCTACGACTGCACGCCGCTCTTGGACTCTTGGCTTACCGACGTCGGCCTCGAGCAACTGTCCGACGGCACCATTCCCTGGTATGTGCCGGTGATCCCCGGCGCCCCCATGTGGACGCCCATCCAGCCAGGGGCAGGCTGGGGAGACGTTGCCACCCTCACCCCGGTCGCGCTCTACCAGGAGACCGGCGACGCGGAACTGCTCCGACGCCACTACTCCGCCGGCCGAAGGTGGGTTGACCTTGTCGCCCACCTGGCCGGGCCGACACGGTTGTGGGACACCGGATTCCAGCTGGGCGACTGGCTCGACCCGATAGCCCCGGCGGACGATCCGGCGGCCGGGGCCACCGACCGGTACCTGATCGCGACCGCCTACTTTGCGTGGTCAGCCCGGCACCTGGCGCTCGCGGCGCGAGTCCTCGGAGACCTAACGGACGCCAGCGCGTACCTGGAGTTGGCGGAGGAGGTGGCCAGCGCGTTCCGAGGGACGTACCTGACGAAAGCGGGCCGACTGATCTCTGACACCCAGACGGCCTACGCCGTAGCCATCGCGTTCGGGCTGCTTGGCAGCGACGCTCTGATCCGGCAGGCCGGAGACCGGCTCGCCGGCCTAGTGCGGGAGAACGGTTACCGGATCGCGACCGGGTTCATCGGCACGCCGCTCATCTGCGACGCGCTGACCAGCACCGGGCACCTAGACGAGGCGTACCGGCTGCTCATGCAGACCGAATGCCCGTCGTGGCTCTACCCCGTGACGCGCGGAGCCACGACGGTCTGGGAACGGTGGGACAGCCTGCGGCCGGACGGCACGCTGAACCCCGACGGCATGACCTCCTTCAACCACATAGCGCTAGGCTCTGTAGCCGATTGGCTACACAAGGTGGTAGCAGGGCTGGCCTCCGCCGCGCCGGGCTACCGGAAGATCCTTTTCCGCCCGCGTCCAGGCGGCGACCTCACCTCCGCGACAGCCAGCCACGAGACGCCCTGGGGAAAGGCCGCCATCTCCTGGCAAGTCACGGGCGGCGAACTGCGCGTGACGATGACAGTCCCCCCCAACTGCACGGCAACAGCGGACCTGCCGGGCCAGCCGCCTACCGAACTGTCCTCCGGAACGCACCACGTGGCGGTACCCGTATCCGCAGCGTCCCGACCATCCGCAGCAGGAAGCGTCCCGGTCGCGGACGCGGGAGCGCGGCAAGCATGCGCAGGTCCCGACCGGGGGATCGGCGGAGGCTAGCAGGGGGCGGCGTCCTCCGCAGGTACTTGTAAACCGTACGCAAAGGATTCTCACATGGCACAGGTCGTTCTCGACAACATCGAGAGGGTATATCCAGGAGGGAGCAAGGCCCTTGACGGACTCAGCCTCGAGGCCCGCCTCGCCTACGGGTTCCGGAGCCCGGCGAACCAGCGCCGGCGCGTCCGCACCGCCTGCACCCGAGGCATCCGCAGGAACCAGTCACGCACCGTGCAGGGAACCGCTCTCCATGAGCAGCCGGAGCAGATAGCCGACCATCTCGTCCAGGTCGGCTAGGGGCAGCGTGGTGCCGGTCATGAGCCGGGGCAATGTCCGCGCTGGTTGATTTCGACGGCGCGGCCGTCAGGGTCTTCGGCCACCACTCGACAGCCCCAGGGCATCTGCTGGTGACCCGGTCAGCACACGCGCACCGGCCTGGGCTAGCGCCTCAGCCGCACGGTCCAGGGACTCAACGTAGAAGCCAGGAAACACGCTGCCGCCAGAGCGGCGTTCCCCGGCCCGGCCCGGCGCCTCGGCGGGGTAGATCGCGAAATGTACCGGCCCCAGCTCGGTGGCGAAGTGCGCCGGCCCCTCACCGTGATCCTCGTCTTCGAGTTCCAGGCCAAGAGCACGGTAGAAGGCTGCGGTCGCTGGGAGGCTGGCGGCGT
>Ga0335075_10007705_pt1 | contig 16545 bp, 14 predicted proteins | sample Lox_Sample_24_FD_206723 | JGI IMG/M metagenome (GOLD analysis project Ga0335075, IMG submission 206723) | Soil microbial communities from Loxahatchee National Wildlife Refuge, Florida, United States - Lox_Sample_2.4 | ecosystem: Environmental > Terrestrial > Soil > Wetlands | place: USA...
ATGTAGCCGAGCTATTCGGCATAGCTGCGCGATTCGCGCTCGATCTCGGCGCGCTGGGCGATACCGAGTATGCCGCCGTCATCCTCCTCGTCGAACGCGCCGCGATCGGCATCGACCTGGCGGTAGAGCGTGTCGACATGGGCTTCGCGCGCCACGCGGAAGCGGCTCAGGCCTTCGAGCACGAGGTTGAAGCGGCCGTCGTCGAGCTCGTCGCAAGCGGTGATCCGGCCGATGCAGCCGACGTCGAACAGGGCCGGCGGCTCGCCATCGTCCTTCGGCTGGATCATGCCGATCAGCCTGTCACCGGCGAGCGCGTCGCGGACCATCGCGCGGTAACGCGGCTCGAAAATGTGAAGCGGCAGCTGGCCGCGCGGGAAGAGCAAGGCTCCGGCGAGCGGAAAGACCGGCAGGCGCAGGAGCGAGGCCGCCATCAGCCGAACAGGATCGCGGACAGTCGCCGCCGCTGCGCCGCTGCCCACGGGTCTTCCAGCCCGACCGCCTCGATAAGCTGCAGCAGCCGCTTGCGCGCCGCGCCGTCGTCATGGTCGCGGTCGCGACGGATGCTTTCGAGCAGCTGATCCGCTGCTGCGTCGCGATCGCCCCGCGCCATCAGCGTGCCGGCAAGCTCGTAACGCGCCGCATGATCGTCCGGATTGGCCGCGATCCGGCTTTCGAGCTCGCCCGATTCGCCGGCCGGCGCGATCTCGGCCAAAGCGATCGCGGACCGCGCCTGCGCGACCGCCGTGGCACCGGCCTCCTTTTCCGGAACCCGCGCCAGCGTCGTGCGCGCCTCGTCGAGCTCGCCGGTCGCGACCAGGGCGCGCGCGAGGCCCGCCAGCGCCTCGGCATTTTCGGGCGCCATCTCGACGATCTGGCGGAAGATGCTCGCCGCGCGCTCCGCATCGCCCTCGCCGAGCACCTGCTCGCCCATCGCGATCAGCGGCTCGATCTCGGCCTCCAGCTGCTGCGCCTCGCCCTGGATCGGCAGCTGCGCGAGCAATTGGTCGAGCGCGCCGCTGAGCTGGCCTTCGGTGCGGGCGCCGCTCAGATCGGCGACCGGCTGGCCCTGGAACAGCGCATAGACGGTCGGGATCGACTGAATGCGGAACTGGGCCGCGATGAACTTCTCCTCGTCGACATTGACCTTCACGAGGCGGACGCCGCGATCGGCATATTGGGCGGCGACCTTCTCCAGCACCGGGGTCAGCTGCTTGCAGGGTCCGCACCATTCCGCCCAGAAATCGAGGATGACCAGATTGGTCATGCTCGGTTCGACCACGTCCTGACGGAACTTCTCGACCGCCGCGCGCTCGGTTCCGCTCATGCCCAATGTCGCCACGTTGAAACTCCCGAAAGCGCGTCCTGTCCGGCGTCCTATGTGGGGAGGCGGGCCCGTCTGCCAAGTCTCATCATATGATGTGCAGTCGGGGCTTGCCGGGTCGAAAAGCCCCTGCTAGTAGCCGCGCCTCACCCGGACCGGAGCCTCTTCGGTCCCACGCTCGGAGCGGGCGTAGCTCAGGGGTAGAGCACAACCTTGCCAAGGTTGGGGTCGAGGGTTCGAATCCCTTCGCCCGCTCCAGACCGCATTTCGCGCTGCCTCCCCCGACAGGGACCCTGCGGCGCCTGCATCATCCGGATTGTCGTTCGCCGCAGCGATTCGCGGGCCTCTTCCTTCGCGCGCGGGCGTCGGATAAGAACGCGCACCCTTATTTCAACGAACGGAATCGACAATGAAGCTCCTGACCACGGTCCTCGCCGGAACGGCCGCTCTCGCGCTCGCCGCCTGCAATTCGCAGGAAGCGCCGGCGAACGGCGCCGAGAACGCCACCGTCACGCTGGACAATGCGACCGACAATACCGCCGCCCCGGCCGCCGACAACGGCGCCAAGCCGGCTGGCGACGCTGCCGCTGGCGCGACCGACGGCGCTGCGGCTGCCGACAAGCCGGCCGATGCTGGCGCGGGCGATGCCGCCGCTCCGGCCGATGCGGCCCCGGCCGGCGACAAGCCGACCGAATAAGCCTTGCGCGGAGGCCGGCTCCGGCGGGGCCGGCCTCTCCTTCCTCACATTTTCGGCCGGCGCTTGCTTGACAGCGAGCGGTTCCAGCCCATATGCGCGCCTTCCGCACCAGCGGCCGCGGCCCCTTCGTCTAGCGGTCTAGGACGTCGCCCTCTCACGGCGAAAACACGGGTTCGAGTCCCGTAGGGGTCACCAGCCCGGCAGATCTGCCGTCGACGGCGATCGCCGTGCGGCCTCAGCAGATCTTTCAAGCGATCTCAGCGCGCCGGACCCGCCGGCGACACGCCGACTTCCTGCCACAAGATCGCCGGATCGAAGCGGATTCCGTCCTTCATCACCAGCCTGAGGTTGCGGATGGCGGGCAGGGACTGGAGCGGGTTGCCTTCGACGAGGATGAGGTCCGCGCGCTTGCCCGCTGCGATCGAGCCGAGTTCGGACTCTTGGCCGGCCACCCGCGCCGCGCCCAGCGTCGCCATGTAGAGAACGTCTCCGGCCGGTATGCCGGCCTCGGCATAGAGTTCGAGCTCGCGCTGGAGAGTGAAGCCGGGCATCGCATCGGTGCCCGGCACCATCGTGACTCCCGCGGCGTGGAGCCGGCGCAGCACTTCCTGCATGCGCGCAAAGGAACGCGCGTTGCGGGCGGCCTCCGCATCGTTCTGCGCCAGACCGGCGCCGAAAGAGCCACGGCGTGGGCCGGGAGGCAGCAGGTCGATGATACCGGCCAGGGTCGGCGCAGGACGGCCGGGGCGGCCCGTCAGATGGTTTTCGTAGAGCGAGGAGGTGGGATCGACGACCGTCCCGCGGGTGCGAAGCAGGTCGATGAATTGTGCAAAGGCCGGAGAGTCGAGATCGAGCTCCCAAGCATGCTCGGCGATCGCGGTGATCCGGGTGACGCCGTTCGTGCGGCTGTTGATGTCCGGCCCCATGAAGTTGAGCGCGGCGAAGTTGAGATGGTGAATCTCGTCATAGCCCGCACGCACGGCCTCCTCCATGGTCATCCGGGCGGGGACATGGCCGGACAGGCGAAGGCCCAGCCGATGTGCCTCGTCCGCTGCGACCGGGACCAAGGCCGGATCCAGCGAGGAATAGAGCTTGATCTGGCGATAGCCGCGACGCGCATAGTCGCCGATATGGGCGCGCAGCTGATCGGGCGCACTCGCCAGCACGTTGAACGGCCCCGCCAGCTGGCCCGGGCCGTCGATGAAGCCGCCGAGGATGATGCGCGGCCCGGCAAGGTCGCCGCTGTCGAAGCGCCGCCGGCGCGCCAATATCTCGTCCACATCGTTGCCGAGGTCGCGCACCGACGTGACCCCGGCCGCCAGGTGCATCAGGCCCTGATAATTGGCCGAGACATGGACATGCATGTCCCACAGGCCGGGGAGCAGGGTCCGGCCCTGGCCGGCGATGATCTCGGCACCTTGCGGAACCGGCATTGATTGCGCCGGCCCGACCGCGACGATGCGGCCGTTCTCGACAAGGACCGTCATGTCCGGCCGGACGGTGCGCGCCTCCGCGTCGAACAGGCCGACGCCCTGAAAGGCGGTCACGCCAGGCGTGCGTTGCCCGAGGCTGCGGGCCCGCGCCATGTCGCGGGCGTCGAGCACCTCCGCCTGTGCCGCTATCAAGGCGGTGGCCTCGGGCTCCAGCCCGGCGCGAACCGTGGCGACCCAGCGACTGCCCTCGAACAGCAGCTCGCCCTCGTCGTCGAGCCAGATCGGGCGCGTATCGAAGCCGAGCCCCGAAATCGCATAAAGCCGTGCCCGGCGCGGCGCGCCGGCGACGCTCACCTGACGATCGGTCAGATGCTCGATCAGCGCGAGACCCGACGGCAGCAGCGGCAGGCTGCCCCCTGGCGCGCGCAGCAGCGCGCGGGCGAGCATCGCGACATGTTCGGGATTGGCCTCGGCCGGAAAATAGAAGCCGCCGCGGGTGCTGGTGCCGCCATCATTCGCGGCGCGCCAGGTCGCTGACGTCCCGCCGCGCTCGAAGCGCTCCACCACCATCCTCTTGTAATAATCGACGCCGTCGACGCGGACCGCAACGGGCATTGCCGCGCTGTCGAGCGTCACCGCGGAGGAAACGTCCGGGCCCCGGCCGCGATCGACATATGCATAGTCAATCCGGCGCGCTTCGGCGTCGCCGCTCACCCGCATCGTGCCGCTGGTGCGGCCCGCGGTCATCACCGTGTAGGAGGTCTGCGCGACCGCCGGCGCGGCCGCCAGCACCAGCAGGCAGAGCCAGCCGAGGAGGTCGCGCCTCATCCGATCGCGCCCAGCAATTCCGCCTCGCGTGCGCGCGGCAGGCCGACGCCTTCCGCCGCGAAATCATGCGCGTCGCCGCGGCGCGCGCGGTGGTCGACCCAATTGGTGCGGATCGTGTCTTCGAGCGGGCGGAAGCGCAGGCCGGCTGCGCGGGCGCGCCGGTTGCTCATCGTCGCGAAGCCGGGGACGAGCGCGAACGGCGCCGCGATGGGCACCCGCATCTCGGACGGATAATCGCCCTTCCAGAAAATCTCGCCCCGCCCGCCGGTCACGCGCGCCGCCGCTGCGAGATAATCGCGCAGGGTCAGCGGTTCGGCGGGACCGACGAGGTTCCATGCACCGCCGAGACGCTGCTCCGCCGCCAGCAGGGTGAAGTCGGCGACATCGCCGACATCGACGATCTGCACCGGATCGCTGCCATCGCCGGGTGCGAGCACGCGGCCGCCTCCGTGAAGCCGCGCCGCCCAATAGGCGCCGCTGCCGTCATTATTCTCGCCGCCGCAGATGGAGCAGGGGCGCACCAGCGTCGATCGCTCCCCGAACGCCCGGGCGACGATCGCCTCGCCTGCGGCCTTGCGCGCGCCATAGCTGGGCCAGCCATTTTCGGCGAGGTCGGGCAGCTCCTCATATGGCATGGCCAGCGCCCTCAGCGGCGCGTCTTCGTCGAGGCCGGGGCGATCGAGGCCGCCATAGACGCTGATGCTCGACACCATGAGATAATGGCCGACGCGGGGACGCAGGAGCGCCACCGACGCCTCCACGAGCCGCGGATAATAAGCGCACAGGTCGATGACGACGTCCCATTGTCCGGAGGCGAGCCCGCTCAGTCCGCCGTCGCGCTCCGGGAAGCGGTTGCCGCGGATGCGGGGCACGCCGGGGAAGAGATCGGGCCGGGTCCGGCCGCGATTGAACAGGGTCAGATCGTGGCCGCGGGCGAGGCCCGCGCGCACCACGGCCGGCCCGAGATAGCGGGTGCCGCCGAGAACGAGGATGCGCAGCGGCGCCCGGGGCGGGATGGCGGCGAGGGTCGGGCCGACCGCCAATGCGGGTCCCGTAGCCAGGCTCGCGGCGACCGCGCCGAGCTGCAGGAAGTCACGTCGATTGGTGTGCATGAAGGGGTTCCGTCTGCTGAGAGGCGGTAGGGTCAGGCGGCGCAGCCGCCTCCCGAAAGCCCGCTTGGGACAAGACGGAGTCTGGCAGGGACGAACGGGACGCCGGGTCCGGTCAGGCGGCGGCGGGCAACCTGTCCAGCAAGGCGGATCGGTAGGTGCGCGTGAGGCGCAGCCGGTCGCCGCTGCGCAGCGTGACCGTCATGTCGCCCTGCTGGGATCGATCGCCGAGCGATGCGATTTCGTCGAGATTGACGAGATTCGAGCGGCTGATCCGGGCGAAGCCGTCGCCGAGCCGGACGGACATCTCCTCGAGCGTCGCGCGCATCATATGCTCGGCGCCGGCGACGTGGAGCAGGACATAATTGCCTGCGGCCTCCACCCAGAGGATGTCGGCGGCCTCGACGAGCTGGGTTCCCGACCGCTTGCGCACGGCGAAGCGCGGGAGGCTGCCCGCTTGGGCGGGCATGAGCTCGATGTCGCGCTTCCGCTCGCCCTCGCGCCAGCGCCGATGGAACAGGGCGGCATGGCCGAGCAGGACGATCAGGCCGAAGGTCAGCATGCCGACCGCGGCCCGCTTGCGCGCCACGTTGTGCAGCGTCTCCCCGAACGCCTCGCCGGGAGTCACGCGCTCGAGCATTTGTTCGACGGCGGCCACCGCCAGCAGGTGCGCGGCCGTCAGCACGAGGCCGGCGGCGAGATAGAGCGCGATCACCCGAAACCATCCCGGCATGCCGATCGGCGCGCGCGCGACGAGCATCAGGATTGGCGGTACGAGCAGAACCCAGCCCCACCAGTGCACCATCGACACCGTCAGGTTATGCGGCCAGGCCAAGCTTCCGCCGGGGCCGCCCGTGATCCAGTTCTGCACCGCGAAGAGGAGACCGCAGCCGGTCAGCAGCGCGAAGGCGAGCGCCGTGAGCGGCACGATCCGCACAGCTTTGCTCTCGGGCGGAAGGCTGGACACCCGATACACATACCCACCCGGCGCAAAATCGCCAGCATGACGGCCGAAGCCGTTAGCGGCGGACCTCGAGATTCAACGCCGCCGCGATGTCCGTCCAGGACACGATCTTGAAGTTCTGGGTCTCGGCCGGAAGCACGTTGCGGCCGTCCTGCGCGACCATCGCGCCATGTTCGAAGCCGGGGCCGAGATTGCGGCTGGTGACCTCGAGGCCGTCCGTCTCGGAGATGCCGTCAATGCCGCTTGTGCCGTCCGCGACGACGATGAACGAGCCGAGATATGCGCTGTCCCCCTCGCGCCGGTAGACCGCATAGCTGTCATTGCCCTGGCTGGAGGCGACGATATAGCCGCGGCCGCCGCCGAGATCGTAAATGCCGACGCCTTCGATATCGTCGCGGATGCGCGGATTGCGCTCGACCGAATCGATCAGCGTGCGCCCTTCGGGTCCGCGCGGTTCGGCACTCACCCGCCACAAGCCGACATCCTCCTCGCCGACATAGAGGATGCCGGTTTCGTCGTCGGCAATGCAGCCCTCGGTCTGGCTGGAGAAGCGCAAGTCGCGCACCTGGCGCAGGCGCACCCGGCCGTCCGGATTTGCCTGCAGCTCCCATTGACGCACAAGTCCGTCGGGATCGCTGACGAACACATAGGTGCGCCCACTGCGGCTGCGATACATGCACAGGCCATAGGGATCGGATAGGCCGCTCGCCTGCACGCCGTCCGCGACGTCGATCAGACGCTGCGCCGCGGTGTCGAGCATGTAGATCGAGATCCCGAGCGTGGTGCGGTTGCTCGCGGTGACCAGGGTGACGTCGCGCCCGCCGAGCCGGAAGCCGTCGCGCAGGTCGACATTGTTCATCTTGCCGTCGCCGACGAACTGCAATTCACGGCCCTGCATGTCGTACAGGTGCAGGCCGGCGCGCTTGTTGGTGCCGATGATCAGGCTGCGCGCCGGATCGGTCGGATGCACCCAGATCGCCGGATCGTCGGCGGCATCGCCCGACGAAGGCACGGCGACGGTTTCCACCCGCGCGCGCACGGCCGGGAAAGGCGGGGCTACGGGCTGCGCGACGCCGCCCGGTGTTCCGATCGGGGTGCCCAGCGCGGAGGCGATCGCCGCCGCGTCGACCAGGTGGTAAGCGCGCGCGCCCTCGTCCGCGACGAGCAGGCCGCCATGCGGGAAGGCGGCGCCAAGTGCGGTGCTGTCGGCATAGAGGCCGCCAGGCTCCTCGACCGGCGCGCCGGCCGGGCTTTGAACCGCGACCGCCCCGATCAGGCGATGGCCGTTGCCGCGATCGTAGACGTGCAGCCGTCCCGCCGATGCGTTGGACGCGATCAGCCAGCGGGCGCCTTGGCCGCCATCGTAAAGCGCAAGGCCGCCCACCTCTTCGTCTATCCGGCCGATGACGGCCGCGTCGATCAGCGTCGGCGACACGTCGGCTTCGGGATTGGCATCGAAGCGCCAGATGCCGACGGTCTCGTGCGCGACATAGAGGTCGCCGGTGCGGTCGTCGGCGACGCAATGAACGACGGGAGAGGGCAGGCTGAGGCGGCGCACCTGGCGCGCGTCTATCCGGCCGTCGGCGGCGGCGAACAGCATGAACTGCTCGACCTCGCCGCCGTCGCCGACCACGAAGGCATAGGTCGATCCGTCATGGCTGCTGCGATAGAGGCAGACATTCTCGGCCGCATAGCCGAGCGCGATCGTTCGCGCGGTCACCTCGCGCAGCGTGCCATGGTCGAGCGTGAAGATGCGCAGCCGATTGGTGGTCGAATCCGTAGAGACCGCCAGGGCCATCGCCGCGCCCCCAAAAGCGACGCCCTGCCGTATGTCCAGACCGGTGGCCTCGCCGGCCGCGGCCGCGCTGAGGCGCCGGCCCTCAAGGTCGTAGATTTCGAGACCGCCCAGTTCGGCTGTACCGATGATGCGGCCGTCGGCGCCGGGAAGCATGACCGCGATATTGGGCTCGCCCTGCGCCGTCGGCGCGGACGTGATCCGTGCCGGCACCATCGCCGGCGCTGCGGAAGACGGGGCCTGGGCCGCGCCCGGCGCATGCGCTAGCAGCGCACCAAAGGTCCCGGCGAGCAGCCGTCCACAAGACAATTCCATGTCAGCCATTTCCCCCGCGCGTTCGGGCCGGACCTAGCTTTGCGATATTACGGTTCCGCGAATGCGCCGAAAACGGGGTTCGACGGCGCGAACATCGGGAATATTTGCGATCAGAGCGCGGTGCGCAGGCTCCAGAGTTCGGGAAAGGCGCGCTTGGCGAGCGTCGACTGGAGATATTTGACGCCCGGCGTTCCGCCGGTGCCGCGCTTCATGCCGATCACCCGCTCGACGGTGAGCACGTGTTTGTGGCGCCAGGCGGCCATCGAATCGTCGAGATCGACCAGCTTCTCTGCAAGCTGGTAGAACGGCCAGTGCTGCTCGGCCTCGCGATAGACTTCGGCCCAGGCGGCCTCGACGCGTTCGTTTGGCTGGTAGGGCTGCGTCCAGTCGCGCGACAGCGCCTCGGCCGGCATATCGAAGCCGGCGCGCGCCATCGCCGCATTGGCCTCGTCCCAAAGGCTCGGGGCGTGAAGCGCAGCTTCGAGGGCCGCGTGTTCGGGTGACCCCTCGGGCTGGAATTTGAGATGGCCCGCTTCCTTGAGCCCAAGCAGGAATTCAAGCTCGCGAAACTGCGCCGACTGGAAGCCGGAGGAGCCGCCGAGCACGTCGCGGAATTTGAGATAGTCGGTCGGCGTCAGCGTCGACAGCACGTCCCAGCTCAGCGTCATCACCGCCTGGATGCGCGACACGCGTGACAGGATCTTGTGCACCTCGACCAGCCGGTCCGTCCGCACCAGCTCCAGCGCCAGCTTGACCTCGCGCAGCGCCTGCTTGAGCCACAGCTCCTTGGTCTGGTGGATGACGATGAACAGCATCTCGTCATGCTGGTCGGAAATGGGGTGCTGCGCCGTCAGCAACGTGTCGAGCGTCAGGTAACGGCCATAGGTCATGTCGGTCGCGTCGGTCATGAGCGCCCGCCTAGCATGGCGCCGCGAACCAAACGAGCGTTTCGCGCGTTCAACGATCCCACATTCTCCAGCGCGAGGCGGCTCATGGTGCGGCAGGGTATAGCAGCGATGTGGATCCTGGCGGCCGCGATGCTAGCCGGCTGCGGGGGTGGAAGCGGCGGAGGTGGAGGCGCGCCGCCGCCCGGCAATCGTCCGCCCACCTTTACCTCGCCGGCAACGTTGAGCGTGGCCGAAGGGGCGAGCGGAACGGTTTACACCGCGACCGCCACCGACCCCGACGGCAATGCGCTGACCTTCTCGCTGACCGGCGGTGCGGACCCGGCCGACTTCGCGATCACGCCGCAGGGCGCCTTGTCCTTCGTCGCCGTGCCCGATTTCGAAGCACCGGCCGATGCCGACGGCAACAATGTCTATCTCGTCCAGATCGCCGTCAGCGACGGCACGACCAGTGTAACGCTCGATCTGGCCGTGACCGTCACCAATGCCGGGCCGGACGGCTTCCGCGTGACGCGCGTCGGCACTGGCTTCGCCCAGCCGCTCTATCTCGCACCCGTGCCCGACGGCTCGGGCCGTGTGTTCGTGGTCGAGCGGGCGGGCCGCATCCGCATCCTTAACCCGGCAAGCGGTGCGACCAGCCTGTTCCTCGACATATCGAACCAGACCACAACGGACGGCGAACGCGGTTTGCTCGGCTTCTCGACCGCGCCGAACTTCGCCGCCACCGGCACTTTCTACGTCTATCTCACCAACACGGCCGGCAATATCGAGTTGCGGCGCTACCGCACGCTGGCCGGCAATCGCGACCAAGGCGATGCGGCGACCGGCGACATCCTGCTCGTCATTCCGCATCCCGGCGCGTCCAACCATAATGGCGGCTGGATCGATTTCGGCCCGGACGGCCTGCTCTATGCCGCGGTCGGCGATGGCGGCGGCGCCGGCGATCCGGGCGGCAATGCGCAGAACCGGAACAGCCTGCTCGGAAAGATGCTGCGGATCGATGTGTCGAGCGATGCCTTCCCCGCCGATCCGAACCGCGATTATGCGATCCCGGCCGCCAATCCCTTCGCGAGCGGCGGCGGTGCCGGCGAGATCTGGGCCTATGGCCTGCGCAATCCCTATCGCGCGAGCTTCGATCCGCTGACCCAGAATCTGTGGATCGGCGATGTCGGGCAGGGCGCGCGCGAGGAGGTCGATCTGATGCGGCCCGGCGACGGCGGCGCCAATTTCGGCTGGAACATCCTGGAGGGCACCTTGCCGTTCGCCGGCGCCGCACCGGCCGGTCTGGTGCCACCGGTCGCCGAATATGGTCATGGCAGCGGGCCGCGGCAGGGCAATTCCATCACCGGCGGCTATGTCTATCGCGGACCCGTCGAGGCGCTGCGCGGCCAATATGTCTTCGGCGACTTCGTCAGCGGCAACATCTGGTCGTTCCCGATCGCGCAGGCGCAGATCGGATCGACGATCGCCAGCGACGCCTTCATCCTGCGCCGTACCGATTTCACCCCCAATGCCGGCGCGATCAACAACATCGCCAGCTTCGGCGTCGATCAGTCGGGCAATCTCTACATCGTCGATCTCGACGGGGAGATTTTCAGGATCGAGCCCAGCTAGAGCCGCTCGGCGGTCGAGACCGTGTCGGCGGCGCGCAGCGCGGCGAGAATGCGCATGAGGTGCTGCACGTCGTGCACCTCGAGGTCGAAGTGGAAGGTGTGGAACGATCCGTCGCGCGCGGTCTGGTCCATGCTGACGATGTTGGCGCCGTGATTGCCGAGAATGCTGGCGACCACCGCGAGCGCGCCGGGCTGGTTTTTCACGACCACCGCGAGGCGCGCCGTGCCGCCGTCGGTCTCGTTGCCCCAAGCGAGGTCGACCCAGTCGGCGTCGATGCCGCTGGCGAGCGTGTCGCAGCCGATGGCGTGGACCTCGATCCCCTCGCCCTCGCGCCGCAGTCCGACGATCCGGTCGCCCGGAATCGGATGGCAGCATTCGGCGAGCTGGAATGCCACGCCCGGCGTCAGGCCCTTGATCGAAATGGCGGTGCGCTGCGGGGGCGGCTTCACGCCTTCCTGCGTCGCCGATCCGGGCATCAGGGCTTCCATCACCGCAACATCGTCGATCCGCTTCAGCGCGATCGCCTCCATCAGCGCCTCGTCATTGGGCAGCTTCAGGCGCCTCAGCGCCTCCGTCATCCCCTCCCAGCCGAGCGGGGTCGGCAGGCGCTGGACGATCTCGTCGAAGATCTTGCGGCCCAGCGCGACCGTCTCCTCGCGTTCCTTCGACTTCACCCAGCGGCGGATCTTCGCCCGCGCCTTGCCGGTGACGACATAGGACAGCCAGGATGGCTGCGGATGCTGCGCCTTGGAGGTCAGGATCTCGACTTGGTCGCCATTGTCGAGCGGCGTGCGCAGCGGCATCACCCGACCGTTGATCTTGGCGCCGACGGTCTGGTCGCCGAGATCGGTGTGGACCGCATAAGCGAAGTCGATCGGCGTCGCGCCCTTCGGCAGCTGGATCAGTTCGCCCTTCGGCGTGAAGGCGAAGATCCGATCCTGGTACATCGCCATGCGGGTATGTTCGAGCAGCTCTTCGGCACTCGCCGCATGTTCGAGGATTTCGACAAGGTCGCTGATCCAGGGATGGTGGTCGCTCGCCGCCGCGCCGACGCCTTCCTTGTACGCCCAATGCGCCGCCAGACCGTGCTCGGCCTGCGCGTGCATCTCGTGCGTGCGGATCTGGATCTCGATCCGCATCTTCTCGTCATGGATGATCGTCGTGTGGAGCGAACGATAGCCGTTGCGCTTCGGCGTCGAGATGAAGTCCTTGAAGCGGCCGGGCACCATCGGCCAGCGCTGGTGGATCAGCCCGAGCGTGCGGTAGCAATCCTCGACGCTGTCGACGATCGCGCGGAACGCCATCACGTCCGACAATTGCTCGAAGCTGACATGACGCTCGGCCATCTTGCGCCAGATCGAATAAGGATGCTTTTCGCGGCCGGTGACATCGGCCTCGACGCCATGCGCTTCGAGATGCGCCTTGATGCCGCGGCCAATGCGCGGGATCAGGTCGCCGCCACCCTTGTTGAGCTGTTCCAGCCGCTTGGCAATCGACTGATAGGCATCCGGCTCGAGTTCGCGAAAGGCGAGCGTCTGCATCTCGGTCATGAACTCGTACATGCCGATCCGCTCGGCGAGCGGCGCGTAGATGTCCATCGTCTCGCGGGCGATGCGGCGCCGCTTGTCCTCGTTCTTGATGAAGTGGAGCGTCCGCATGTTGTGCAGACGGTCTGCCAGCTTCACGAGCAGCACGCGGATGTCGTCCGACATGGCGAGCAGGAATTTGCGCAGATTCTCGGCCGCGCGCTGGCTTTCGCTCTGCGCCTCGATCTTGGAGAGCTTGGTCACGCCGTCGACCAGCCGCGCGACGCTGGGCCCGAACAGCTTGGCGATCTCCTCCGGCGTTGCCAGCGTGTCCTCGATCGTGTCGTGGAGGATCGCGGTCGCGATCGTCTCGTCGTCGAGATGCAGGTCGGTGAGGATGCCGGCCACCTCGATCGGATGGCTGAAATAGGGATCCCCGGAGGCGCGGGTCTGGTTGCCGTGCGCCTTCATCGAGAAGACATAGGCGCGGTTGATCAGCGCCTCATCGGCGTCAGGATCATAGCCCTTTACCTTCTCGACAAGTTCATATTGGCGCAGCACCTCCCAAAGATGGGGTGGAAGCCCTTGTCGATGCAACCGAAAACCCGCCCTGGTGCGTGCGAGGACCACAGTTTGCGGCTCTGCGGCAACGTTCTTCGCAAGGTCGGGGCCGGAGTGGAAGCGGCCCGGACCCCGCGCGGCGGCGCAATCATAGCATTACGCAACCTACGATTCTGACAGTAGCGTTTCACAACGAATCGAAGCGTGTATATATTCGGCACCGCCAAAACGGGACAGGATCGCCGGTCGTGCTGGACGTCGAAAAACATCGCGCGCTGTTGCGCCAATGCTCGATCGCTGCTGCGCTCGAATCCGTCGGCGAGCGCTGGTCGTTCCTGATCCTGCGCGCTGCGTTCAACGGGCTCCATCATTTCGAGGAATTCCAGTCGACGCTCGGCATTGCGCGCAACATCCTGTCCAACCGGCTCACCCGCCTGGTCGAGCACGGCATCCTGGCGCGCGAGCCCGATCCGGCCGACCGGCGGCGCATCTCCTACCAGCTCACCGAGAAAGGGCGCGACCTGCTTCCGGTGCTGGTGTCGCTGCGGCAATGGGGGGAGCGCTGGGTGTCGGAGGCACCGAGCAATCCGGTGCTGGTCGACCGGCTCACCCGCCGGCCGATCGCGTCGGTGTCGGTTCGCGCGGCCGACGGCCGCCTGCTGACGATCGAGGAAATGGAGTGGGTCGACCGCTCCGAGCTCAGCAAGGAATCCTGACCGGGTCCGGACACGGCGGCGCACTCCGGCAAAGGCCGGTCCTGCAGATCTGGGGTGCGGGTGGGTCCCGGCCTTCGCCGGGACACAGTTCCGGTCGCTCTAAGAGAGCGACGGGAGCTCAGCCCTCGTAATCGGCGCCGGTATTGGTGTTGCGCTGCGGTGCCGCGGCGGTAAGGCGCAGAGCCTCGGCCGACTGGCTCAGCGAGCCGACTTCGTCCGCAACATCGTCATCATCGATCTGGACGCGCTGCAGGCCGCTCACCAGCGCCTCTTCGAGATCGCGCGGGCGCACGGTCTCTTCGGCGATCTCGCGCAGAGCGACGACCGGATTCTTGTCGCGGTCGCGATCGATGGTGAGCTCGGCGCCACCCGAGACCTGGCGGGCGCGCTGCGAGGCAAGCAGCACCAGCTCGAAACGGTTCGGAATCTTGTCGACGCAATCTTCGACGGTCACGCGCGCCATGCGGCAGCTCCACTGGTAAATTCGTCTGCGGGAAAGGCGGCGCGCCTATCAGCGCGGGCCTTCTGAGTCAAATATAGGGCCGGGGCGAGCCGCTTCCTAGACCCGCATCGGCATCAGCACGTAAAGCGCCGGCGCCTTGTCATTCTCACGAAGCAGGGTCGGCGCGGCCGCGTCGGCGAGGTGGACTTCCACCGTGTCGCCCTCGATCTGGCCGAGAATGTCGAGCAGATAGCGGGCGTTGAAGCCGATCTCGAACCCGTCCGCGGCATAATCGGCGGGCACCTCTTCGGCTGCGGTGCCGTTTTCGGGCGAAGTGACCGAGAGCGTGATGCGGTCGCGGTCGAGCCCCATCTTCACCGCGCGGGTGCGCTCGCTGGCGATGGTCGAAACGCGGTCGACGCCTTCCTCGAAGCTGCGCGGATCGATCCTGAGCAGCTTGTCGTTCGCGGTCGGGATGACGCGGCTGTAATCGGGGAAGGTGCCATCGATCAGCTTCGAGGTGAGGATGGCATTGCCGAGGCCGAAGCGGATTTTCGATTCCGACAGCGAGATCTGGACGCTGCCGTCGACCTCGTCGAGCAGCTTGCGCAGTTCGCCGACACATTTGCGGGGTATGATCACGCCCGGCATGCCCTGCGCGCCGTCGGGCCGCGGCACGGTCACCCGCGCCAGCCGGTGGCCGTCGGTCGCGGCGGCCTTGAGCACCGGCTGGGCCTCGTCCGAAACGTGGAAATAGATGCCGTTCAGATAGTAACGCGTCTCTTCGGTCGAAATGGCGAAGCGCGTCTTGTCGATGATCTGGCGGAGCGTCGCGGCCGGCAGTTCGAAGCGGACCGGCAACTCGCCTTCGGCGATGATCGGGAAATCGTCGCGCGGCAGGGTCGCGAGCGTGAAGCGGGCGCGGCCCGCATTGACCTGCATCCGCCCTTCGGCGGCGATCAATTCGACCTGGCTGCCCTCGGGCAGCTTGCGGACGATGTCGAAGAGGGTGTGGGCCGGGATCGTGGTGGCCCCCGCCGTCTCGACATTTGCCTCGACCTCCTCGTTGATCTGGAGGTCGAGATCGGTGGCCATCAGGCGCAGGCCGCCCTCGGGCGCCGCCTCGATCAGGACGTTGGACAGGATCGGGATCGTGTTCCTGCGCTCAACCACGCTGTGGACGTGGCCAAGCGCCTTGAGGAGCGTAGCCCGTTCGATCGTCGCCTTCATGTGAACCCCTGCTCGGCCGGATTTTGGTTTGGACAAATGTTATAGCGGCCCCTGCCGCGCCCGCCAGTGGATTGTGACGCAAAAAAGGGGCCGGAGCGCAAGGCCCCGACCCCTTCGTTACTGACGAGGCTTTCGCCTCGCGTCCGCTTTAGAAGCGGAAGCCGAAGCCGGCGACTGCCTGGTGGCGGTCGAAGCCCTGCTCATAGTTCGAATAGCGATACTCGGTCCGCACATAGGCGTTCGAGCCGACGGCGAACTCGGCGCCGGCGCCAAGGCGCACGCCGTCGAGATTCTGGCCGTCGCTGAAGTCGGCGGTGGTGCCCGACGTGCCGTCTTCATAGTCGAGACGGACGCGCGCATTGGTGTAGCCCGCCTTGGCGTAGAGCAGCACGTTCGGCGACACGACGGCGCCGACGCGGCCGCCGACATAAAGGTCACGGCCCGCGCCGACGCACAGTTCGTCACCGGTGACCGCGAAACCGCTGATGCACTCGTCAACGGTGGAATCGGTAACTTCGCCTTCGACGCCGAACACGGCATTGCCGCGGCGGAAGTCGTAACCGATGCCGGCGCCATAGGTCACGCCGTCGCTGCTCTCGCCTTCGATGTCGGCATTGTCATAGCCGATCAGGCCTTCGACGCGGAAACCCGAAAACTGCTGCGACTCCTGGGCCATGGCCGGCGTAGCAACGCAACCGGCGAGGAGGGCGGCAACAACAAACTTACGCATTCAAACACTCCTTACATAACTGGTCCCATCGGGGGACGACGGGGGCCAGCGCTGGTCGTTTGGGAAAAGTTGCCTGAATGTGACATAAACGGGTTTTCCTGTTGCCAGGACGCCACGAAGCGAGCGAGCTGCAAAGCAATGATACGGCTGCGGAATTTCTTTTTCCTGCTGACGGTGCTGGCGAGTCCCGTGGCCGCGCAGCGTCAGTCCCTGGGCGTTTTCGGCACTTGGGCGTCGTTTCAGAACGCCGAACGCTGCCATGCCGTATCGGCGCCTTATCGCGGTCCGCAGCCCCAGGAATGGCGCCCGTTCCTGGCCGTCGCGCACTGGCCGGGCCGTCCGGGCGGCGGCCAGCTCCA
>Ga0335075_10007706_pt1 | contig 16544 bp, 9 predicted proteins | sample Lox_Sample_24_FD_206723 | JGI IMG/M metagenome (GOLD analysis project Ga0335075, IMG submission 206723) | Soil microbial communities from Loxahatchee National Wildlife Refuge, Florida, United States - Lox_Sample_2.4 | ecosystem: Environmental > Terrestrial > Soil > Wetlands | place: USA: Florida...
CGCTTCGTCGTTCCGGACGCGTTTAAGAATATCCAATTCCTCAGCGTGTCGATCCGGCGGAATCAATATGAATACTGGTTTGCCTATGACTTCTGCGGCCTTGTATTTGAAAATCCGCTCAGCCCCGTGATTCCAACCGTTGATAATTCCGTTGATGTCCTTGCCCACGATGGCGTCATCCGAGGATTCGACTATGGCGGCGAACCGCTGTGTCATCAACAACGCCAGGTTCCGCTCGGTCACATCCAGCAGCATGTTCACTGCGCCTGTGATCTTTCCGAAAGAATCGCGGATGGGCGTGGGATATGGCAAAACGTTCCGGCGCGCGCCATCGGGGCGTTCGACAATGATTTCGTGTCCGCGCACCGGTTCGCCGGTTTTCAATGTGACAGCCATAGGACCTTCCTCCGGCGGCAACTCTGTTCCGTCTGGCCTGAGAATCTTATAGGCGCCACACCAATGGTCCTGGCCGATTTTTGGATATCGGCCCCACAATTCCGCAGCCGTTGCGTTATAAAGAGTAATTCGGCCCTCGGCATCGGTCGTATAAACGGCTACTGGCAAATTACGGACAACCTGCTCATACCGCTCCTGGCTCAGGCTAAGCTCAGCCGTACGCTCCTGGACGGCTGCTTCCAATCTGTTGTTCATCTGCCGCAGAGCTTCCTCCGCATTTTTGCGCTGGGTGACTTCCAATTCCAGGGCCGCATTGGCGGCGCTCAAAGCGCGCGCGGTCCGGAACAGATCGGCAAAAGCCCCGACTTTCGACTTGAAAATCTCCGGGTTGATCGGCTTGGTTAAATAATCCACCGCCCCCACGCCGTAACCCGATATAATGTCCTTTTCATCGAGGAAAAATGCCGTCAGAAAAATGATGGGGATATGCTGGTTACGCTTGCGGGACTTGATCTGGCGTGCCAGCTCAATGCCGCTCATTCCCGGCATTTGAATATCCAGCACGATACAGGCAAAATCGTCGCGCAGCAGCGCCAACAACGCATCGTCAGCCTGGAGCGCGCGAACCAGACGCAGCCCGGGCATGGATTCCAGGATGCTTTCCAGGGCGTCCAGGTTCCTGCTCTCGTCATCTACCAGCAAAATATTGACCGGCTCAGGTCCCGGCTTAATGGCAGCCTTTTCTATATCACTTGATTGCATTCTCAACTCTTCGAAATTTCTTACGGACTTTCTCTTTCCCTGTATGTTACGGGCTCTTACGACCCGCCTCGCCAACCGGATGCGCGGCGGCGAGGCGTTTCAAAACCGTCCTGCCTTGCGCGCATCAATGACAGGAAGGATGGTCCCCACACGTCTGTAAAAATCGCAGGATTTTGCCAAAGCATATTGTTATCTATGCAGCCAAACACGCAAAAGCGAAACCAACTGGTCCGTGTTCACAGGTTTGGCGATATAATCTGATGCCCCGGCCTCAAGGCATTTTTCGCGGTCGCCTTTCATTGCCTTGGCTGTCAGGGCCAGGATGGGCAACGCCCGGAATTTCGCGTCCTTGCGGATTTCCCTGAGCGTTTCATAGCCGTCCATTTCGGGCATCATAATATCCATGAGCACGACGCTCAAATCCGGCGTGTTCTGGATAATCTCAATCGCCTGGCGGCCGTTGGTCGCGCTTAGCACGTTCATTTCATGGTTTTCCAGGACCGTTGTCAGCGCGAAAATGTTCCGGGCATCATCATCCACCACCAGCGCCTTGCGTCCGCGCAATGCCTCGTTGGAAGTATGCAGCCGCGCGAGCATTTCCCGTTTGGGCTCCGGCAAATCGGCCACAACCCGGTGGAGAAACAGCGCAGTCTCGTCAAACAAACGGTCCGGTGACTGCACGTCTTTGAGGACGATGCTTTTTGCGAGGGCGCGCAGTTGCTTCTCTTCTTCGGGCTCAAGGTCCTTTCCGGTAAACACGACAACCGGCACTTCGCGCAGAGCGGGTTCGGCCTGCATCTTCTCCAGCAACGCGTAACCGCTCATATCGGGAAGGCGCAAATCCAATACGCAACAATCAAACTGATTGTCCATTAGTTTCTGGAACGCCTCTCCCCCGGTCCCGACGGTTTCAATCTCAATATCGCCGTTTGAAAGCAGTTCAACAATGCTGTCTCTCTGGGTCTTATCATCCTCGATTACCAACAGCCGTTTCGCGCGCGGGGCGACAAAGTTTTTTATCCGATCAAAACATTGTTCCAGGCCTTCCGTTGTGGCGGGTTTAATCGTATAGGAAAATGCGCCGTGGGAAAGGCCGTGCTGCCGCTCTTCTTCGATGGAAATGATTTGGACCGGAATATGCCGGGTGGCGGGATCCAGCTTCAAATTGTTCAATACCGTCCAGCCCAGCATGTCCGGCAGGAAAATGTCCAGCGTGATCGCCGTTGGCAAAAACTGCCGCGCCAGGGCGATTGCCGCATGGCCACGCGTGGCCGAGATTGCCTTAAACCCTTTATCGCGCGCCAGTCCAATCAGGACCCGCGCATAATGCGGATCATCCTCCACTATCAGCAGGACGTTGTCACCCGTGTGGATGGACTCACGATCATCAGGAATGCTTTCTTCCCGGGGCGCGGGCAAAATTACCGGCTGGACATCAGGCTGCCGCGAAATTTTTGCCGTTCCGCCCGTATAAGTCAGCGGCAAATACAGAGTAAACGAACTGCCTTCGCCCGGCGCGCTCACCAATTTGATTTCACCGCCTAACAGCGTCGCCAGTTCACGTGAAATCGCCAGTCCCAGCCCCGTTCCACCGTATTTGCGGCTTGTGCCGGCATCTGCCTGTTGGAACGCTTCAAAAATCAACTTCTGCTTTTCAGCGGCAATGCCGATGCCGGTGTCGCCGATTTCAAAAGCGATGATATTTTGCGTTTTGCCGAGGATCTTGTGGTCGAGGCTAAAGCCCGAAACTGCCGGAGATACATGAATGGATACATGGCCGTGCGCCGTAAACTTGAACGCGTTCGACAAGAGGTTCTTGAGAATCTGCTGCAGGCGTTTGGGATCGGTGGTCATCGAACGGGGCAACGCCGGGTCGAATTCAATGTTGAACGGCAGGTTTTTGGCCTCGGCAACATGGCGAAACGTGCGCTCGATCGAATCCCGAACCGCGGCAAAAGCCACTTCCTCCGCCTCGACAGTCACAGTACCCGATTCGATCTTTGACAAGTCCAGAATATCGGTGATGAGATTCAGCAGGTCGGAGCCGGACGAATAAATATTGCGGGCGAATTCGACCTGCTTGCCGGAAAGGTTGCCGGCTGTATTCTCAGCCAACTGTTGTCCCAGAATGAGAATCGAATTGAGCGGCGTGCGCAATTCGTGCGACATGTTCGCCAGGAATTCAGATTTATATTTGGACGTCAACGCCAATTCCGCCGCCTTTTCCTCGAGGGCGCGCCGGGCCTGCTCGACTTCCCTGCTCTTGCGTTCGACCTCCACGTTCTGCTCGGCCAATTGACGCGCCTTTTGCGCGAGTTCTTCGTTGGTCTGTTGCAATTCCTTTTGTTGCGACTGCAATTCCACCGTCAGTTGTTGGGACTGTTGCAGCAGGTTCTCTGTGCGCATGGTTGCTTCAATGGTATTCAGCACCACGCCGATGGATTGCGTCAATTGCTCCAGAAATGTCAGGTGAGTGTCTCTGAAGGGCGCCAGCGACGCCAATTCAATCACTGCCTTGGTTTGCCCTTCAAACAACACCGGCAACACGATAATGCTCGCAGGCGGCGCATCGGCAAGGCTCGAGGCAATGCGCGTATAGTCGGACTTGATCCCCACCAACAAAATGCGTTGCTTGTCCACAGCGCACTGCCCCACGAGCCCGTCGCCCACCATAATGCGCTGCGGCTGTTCCGGACGGGTGGCATATCCCGCCAGGAGGCGCAGCATCCACTTGTTGTCGTCGCCCATTTCCATCTGGTAAACGGCGCCTTGTTGAGCGCCGACCAGTGGCACGAGTTCTGACAACAGCATTCGTCCCACCGTCAGCAGGTCGCGCTGTCCCTGCAACATGCCGGTGAACCTCGCAATATTCGTCTTGAGCCAGCCCTGCTCTTCATTGAATGCCGTCGTGGCGCGAAGGTTACCGATCATTGTATTGATGTTGTCCTTGAGTTCGGCCACTTCGCCGCGGGCTTCAACTGTGATAGACCGGGTCAACTCACCCTTGGTCACTGCCGTGGACACTTCGGCGATGGCGCGTACCTGGGTCGTCAGGTTTGCCGCCAGAAGGTTCACGTTGCCAGTCAAGTCCTTCCAGGTGCCCGCCGCGCCCGGGACGTTCGCCTGGCCGCCCAAACGGCCTTCCACCCCCACCTCCCTGGCGACATTCGTCACTTGTTCGGCAAAAGTCGCCAGCGTATCCGTCATATTATTGATGGTTTCGGCAAGGGCCGCGACTTCACCCTTGGCTTCCACAGTAAGTTTTTGCCGCAAATTTCCGTTGGCTACTGCGGTCACGACTTTCACGATGCCGCGCACCTGGTCGGTCAGGTTGGCAGCCATGAAATTCACGCTGTCGGTCAGGTCCTTCCACGTGCCGCCGACGCCGGGCACTTGTGCCTGCCCGCCCAATTTGCCTTCCGTGCCCACTTCGCGCGCCACGCGCGTCACTTCCGCCGCGAAGGCGTTGAGCTGGTCCACCATAGTATTGATGGTGTTTTTCAGTTCCAGGATTTCGCCCTTCACGTCCACTGTGATTTTACGAGACAAATCGCCACGGGCCACCGCCGTGGTCACTTCGGCCACGTTGCGGACCTGGGCCGTCAGGTTGGCTGCCATGGCGTTCACCGAGTCCGTCAGGTCCTTCCATGTACCGGCCACGCCTGGCACCACTGCCTGCACGCCGAGGCGGCCTTCCGTGCCCACCTCGCGCGCCACGCGTGTCACTTCTGAGGCAAACGACCGCAGCTGTTCAACCATGGTGTTGATCGTTTCCTTGAGCTGCAAAATTTCACCGCGCACGTCCACCGTAATCTTGCGGGACAGGTCCCCATTCGCCACAGCGATTGTTACTTCGGCGATGTTACGCACCTGGCCGGTAAGGTTGGATGCCATGGAATTGACGTTGTCCGTCAAATCTTTCCACGTGCCCGCCACTCCCGGCACCACCGCCTGGCCGCCCAGCTTGCCTTCGGCGCCCACCTCACGCGCCACTCGGCTCACTTCCGAGGCGAAGGAATTCAATTGGTCCACCATCGTGTTGATCGTGTTTTTCAGTTCGAGAATTTCGCCCTTCACGTCCACCGTGATTTTGCGCGACAAATCACCGCGAGCCACTGCCGTCGTCACTTCAGCGATATTACGCACCTGCCCAGTGAGGTTGTTGGCCATGGAATTGACATTGTCCGTCAAATCCTTCCATGTGCCCGCCACGCCCGGCACCACGGCCTGGCCGCCCAACTTGCCTTCCGTACCCACCTCGCGGGCTACACGACTGACCTCCGAGGCAAACGAATTCAATTGATCCACCATCGTATTGATGGTGTTTTTCAGCTCCAATATTTCCCCGCGCACGTCCACCGTAATCTTGCGCGACAAATCGCCACGGGCCACCGCAGTCGTCACTTCGGCAATATTGCGCACCTGGCCGGTCAGGTTGTTGGCCATGAAATTGACGTTATCGGTGAGGTCTTTCCATGTCCCGGCCACGCCCGTCACGACCGCCTGGCCGCCTAATCGGCCATCCGTACCCACCTCACGGGCCACGCGACTCACTTCGGAGGCGAACGCGTTTAATTGATCGACCATCGTGTTAATGGTGTTTTTCAGGTCGAGAATTTCCCCCTTCACGTCCACTGTAATTTTGCGCGACAAATCGCCTTTGGCCACCGCCGTCGTCACGTCGGCGATATTGCGCACCTGGCCAGTCAGGTTCGCCGCCATGAGGTTCACGTTGTCCGTCAAATCTTTCCAGGTGCCGGCTACGCCGCGCACTTGCGCCTGGCCGCCCAATTTTCCTTCCGTGCCCACTTCGCGAGCCACACGCGTTACTTCAGAGGCAAAGCCGTTCAATTGATCCACCATCGTGTTGATCGTGTTCTTCAATTGAAGAATTTCGCCCTTCACGTCCACCGTGATTTTGCGCGAGAGGTCGCCGCGGGCCACTGCGGTCGCAACTTCGGCAATATTACGGACTTGCGACGTCAAATTGGATGCCATGGAATTGACGTTGTCCGTCAGGTCCTTCCATGTGCCGGCCACGCCGCGGACCTCTGCCTGGCCGCCCAGGTTTCCTTCTGTGCCTACTTCGCGCGCCACGCGGGTCACTTCGGAGGCAAAACCGTTTAATTGATCCACCATCGTGTTGATGGTGTTTTTCAATTCCAAAATTTCGCCCTTCACGTCCACTGTGATTTTGCGGGACAGATCGCCTTTGGCCACGGCGGTCGTGACTTCCGCAATATTTCGGACCTGAGCCGTCAGGTTTGTTGCCATGGCATTGACAGAATCCGTCAGATCTTTCCACGTGCCCGCCACGCCCGGCACTTCCGCCTGGCCACCCAGGATGCCTTCAGTGCCCACTTCACGCGCCACGCGCGTTACTTCAGAGGCGAATCCGTTCAATTGGTCCACCATCGTGTTAATGGTATTCTTCAGTTCCAAAATCTCACCTTTGACGTCCACAGTGATTTTCCTGGAAAGATTTCCTTTGGCCACCGCCGTCGTGACTTCGGCAATATTGCGGACCTGCGATGTCAGGTTCGTTGCCATGGAATTAACGTTGTCGGTAAGGTCCTTCCATGTCCCGGCGACGCCCGGCACCGCCGCCTGGCCGCCCAATTTGCCCTCGGTGCCCACCTCGCGCGCGACGCGGGTCACTTCGGATGCAAAGGAGTTCAATTGATCCACCATCACGTTAATGGTGTCCTTCAATTCGAGAATTTCGCCCTTTACGTCCACCGTAATCTTGCGCGAGAGGTCGCCGCGCGCGACGGCTGTCGTCACTTGCGCGATGTTACGGACCTGCGCCGTCAAGTTCGAGGCCATGGAATTGACGTTATCGGTCAAATCCTTCCACGTCCCGGCCACGCCGGGCACGAATGCCTGCCCGCCTAATTTTCCTTCAGTGCCCACTTCACGGGCCACGCGCGTCACTTCAGACGCAAAAGACCGCAATTGCTCCACCATTGTATTGATGGCCTCCTTGAGTTGCAGGATTTCGCCGCGCACGTCCACGGTGATTTTCTTGGAGAGGTCGCCGTTAGCCACCGCAATCGTGACATCCGCGATATTTCGCACTTGTGCCGTCAGGTTTCCAGCCATCTGGTTCACCGATTCTGTCAACTCACGCCACACCCCGGAAACTTTCTTCACTTGCGCCTGGCCTCCCAGCTTGCCTTCAATGCCTACTTCCCGCGCCACGCGAATCACTTCCACCGAAAAGCCCGCAAGTTGCTCAACCATGCCGTTGACCAGTTTCGCCGTGCGCAAGTGTTCGCCCTGGAGGGGCTGGCCGCCAGTTTCCAACGAGACGGACTGGGACAAATCCCCTTTGGCCACAGCGCCGATGACACGCCCCATCTCGAGCGTCGGCCGCGACAAATCATCCGCCAGGGAATTAATAGCTTCTATCGAGTCGCACCACCCGCCTATGGCGTCCCCCCTGGCAAGGCGTTCATTGAACTTTCCCTTCCGGCCAACCTCATTGCGCAACCGGTCCAACGAATTACCAAACCGCTCCATCCGACCGACGACATCATTGAAGGCGTCGGCAATCTTTCCATCCAATCCGGTTAGATCGCCGGGCATCCGCGCGGAGAAATTCCCGTCCCGCAGGGCCATCAGGGTCGCAAGCAATTGACGTTTAAAAAGGTCCTCGGCCAGCCTGTCCCCGTTTGTATTCCCATGGGTGTTCGTATTACCATTGGAGCCCGACTTCGTTCGTGAGCCGGCCACGTCTGTCTCTTTTTTCATGACTTTGTCCGATTTCAAAAATAATTAAATAAATTGACGCTGTTTTTCACCCATAGTCCACTATTACAAGTCGCGAAATCCAGCGTAGCCTGTGACTTCTGACCATTTTAAAAAAACTGAAGCGAGCCACTCAAATTGGCAAAAAATATGCCAGAACACGTTTCACATGGTTTCGCAGCAATTCGCAATATTCCCCCTTGGATAAACGGCACGATTTTTGCATTTTGCAAAAGCAATCTTTGCAAAGTGCATTGGGGATGTTTGAATATTCAATGTCCACTTTTGCACATGGAGCTATCTTAGTGTAATGACGACCGAGTTTCAAATCGACGGCATGACATGCGGCAATTGCGCGCGTCATGTGACTCACGCCATCCAGTCCGTGCCGGATGTTCGCAGCGCTGCGGTCTCGCTGGAACAAAGAAAGGCTGTTGTGCGCTGGAACGGTTCCCAAAATGTCCCAGCCGTATTGCAGGCCGTGCATAATGCCGGCTATGGCGCCAAAGAAATGGCGCACACCGCGCAGGGGCGCCATACGAACTGGCAATGGGGATTATGGCTTGGAATCACCGTTACGGCTATGCTGATGGCCGGCGAATGGATTGGGCATTTCGGAATGGCTCGCTGGTTCCGGTGGATTTCTTTCGTGCTGGCCGGCGCTGTCCAGATTTTCTCCGGTTCACAGTTTTATCGCGGCGCCTGGCGGCAAATCAAGATGGCTGGCGCAAATATGGACACCCTCGTGGCGCTCGGTTCCACCACGGCCTTTGCCTATAGTGCCTGGGCCCTCATCAGTGGTTTCGGCGGAGAACTGTATTTCACGGAAGCGGCTGCCATCATCACATTCATCAGTATCGGCCATTGGATTGAGGCGCGCGTCACTGAAAAGGCCGGTAATGCCATGAAGTCCCTCCTCAACCTGGCTCCGCAGACTGCCCAAATCGTCCTCCATCAGCCGGATCGGACCCATGAAATTTCCGTTTCTGAATTGCGGGTCAATGACGAAATCCTCCTCCGCCCCGGCGACCGTGTTCCCGTGGACGGCATCGCCATCGCGGGCGAATCCACCATGGACGAATCCGCCCTGACGGGCGAAGCCAATCCCGCGGAGAAGAAAACCGGCCAGGAACTATTCGCCGGCACTGTAAATTTAACCGGCTGGCTGGTAATGCGCGTGACCGCTACAGGCGAGGAAACCGCTTTGGCTCACATCGTCGCAGCTGTGCAGCGGGCCCAAACCAGCCGCGCCCACATTCAGCGCCTCGGCGACCGGGTCAGTGCCGTTTTTGTTCCCGTGGTCGTCGTCATCGCAATCGCAACAGGCCTTTGGTGGGGCTTTGCGCCCGCGTCCGCGCACGCCGTTCATCGGCTGTTCGCTCATGTCCTTTGGCACGTCCATATCCCGGTCGGACCCGCCGCCGGTTTCATCATCGCGACCGCTGTTTTGATTGTCGCCTGCCCCTGCGCCATGGGCCTGGCTACTCCGGCTGCTATTATGGCCGCCGCAAATGCCGCTGCCCGTCACGGAATCCTGATTCGTGACGGTATCGCTCTGGAAAAGGCCGGCGCAATCACTGCCCTGGTTTTTGACAAAACCGGAACGCTCACTTCCGGAAGGCCGGAAGTCGCAAGCACTTTGGAAATTCAACTGGGGCGCTTTAAACCCCAACCGCTCGCGGCTGCCATCGCCAGAAATTCCTCTCATCCAGTCAGCCGCCCCATCGCCAATCTTTCCATCGACGACATCGAATTCGATTACTGGCGCGAAATCCGCGGCTCAGGCATCGAAGCAATAGTTAAGAACATCCCGGGCAAAGTCCGGCTCGGCTCGCTCCGCTGGCTGGCCGAAAATGGCGTTGATATTTCTCGCGCGGAAGAATTTATCACCAAATGGACAGCCGCCGGCTCAACTGTCATAGGGCTGGCTGCCGAAGCAAGTCCATTGGCGTTCTTTGCGGTTTTGGACACGTTGAAACCTGACGCCGCAAATGTAATGAAGCAATTGCGCGCTCAAAATTTCAAAATCTTTATGGTTACCGGCGACAACGCCCGGACCGCCGGGGGCATCGCCGCGCAACTCGGCATTCCGGCTGAAAACGTTGCCGCCGAAGCGCAGCCCGTGCAAAAGGCCGATTTTGTAAAACAGTTGCAGGCTATGGGCGAACGCGTCGCCTTCATTGGCGACGGCATCAATGATTCCCCCGCCCTCGCCCAGGCCAACCTCGGCATCGCTGTAAGCCGGGCCAGTGACATTGCCCGTGAATCCGCTGATTTTGTCCTGCTCCGATCCGAAATGACCGGCGTGCCCGAGGCCCTGGCCCTGGCTCGCGCCACGCTAAAAACGATCAAACAGAACCTTTTTTGGGCGTTTTTTTACAATTCCATTGGCGTGCCGCTTGCTTCTTTGGGCTTTGTTAGTCCGATTCTCTGCGCCGCTGCCATGGGGGTATCGGACCTGATTGTTATTGGCAACGCACTGCGGCTTTTGCGGCGAAGATATTTGGCTTAATTCAGGCATGGACGCTCTGAAACACAGGCAGCGACTTTCGTTTGCTCATCAGCCGCCACTGTGTTTCCATGTCGCTTTTAGAAATGAGCTGGTGGACATATCAACAATTACGCATCGGCAGCGCCAAAACAAGGCTCGCTGTGGTGGAGAAACTGTCTGTCGAATACGATCAAAATGCAGTCGGCCCCCTTTCCTTTGCTTTAAAAGATAAAAGTCCGGATGTTCGTTGCACCGCTGCGAGGGCATTGTTGCGTTATAACGACCCCAAAGCGGTCGAACCGCTCATTGCCATTCTGAACGACCAGGTGCCCCTGGCACGAGCGGCTGCCGCCGAAACACTTGGCCGCCTTGGTGACCCCAAAGCAATCACCCCTCTCACCGCTTTGTTGCGTGATCCAGACATCATCGTCAAAGGAATCGCCGTCCGGAGTTTGAACCGCCTCGGCTGGAAGCCCGCTACAGAATCCGACCGCGTCCTCCAAATTTTGGCCATGGGCAAGCTCAACGAACTCGTTGCCATGGGACCCGAAGGCATCGGCCACCTTATCGAAACACTCCGCAACGGCACCCCAAATAAACAGTGGGCCGCCGTAAAAGCCCTTGGCCAGGCCAATGACAGCCGCATCCTGCCTGCCATGCTGGAAGCCTTGAAGAAAAATATCCCGCCCGTGCGAAGTGCCGCCCTCGGCGTCCTTCAAAACCTGGCTGACCCTCATACCTTTCCCGAAATCGAACCACTCTTGCGCGACGATTCGCCCACCGTCCGCGCCGCCGCCGTCGATGCGGCCACTATGTGTGGGGGCCGCAAAGCCGTGCCTTCTCTTATCAATTGCCTTAAAGATCCCTCGTGGGAAGTTCGCCAGGGCGCTGCCAAAGCACTTGGTGTCCTTGGCGACACTTCGGCGGTCGAAGGATTATGCAAGGTCATTCAGGACCCGGATCGCGATGTCCGCGAAAGCGTCATCGTTTCCCTCGGTGAATTGGGCGATCCCCGCGCCCTTCAACCGCTCGTCCTCGCCCTCCTGGATACCGAAAACACAGTCCGCAACGCCGCGTCAGCCGCCCTTTACAAGGTCAACCGGCGATGGGATGAATCCGAGTCTGCCCAACGCGCTTTGCCGAAAGTCAAAGCCGCGCTCAAACACAACGATTATTGGGTCTGCCAGGCCGCATCGAAACTGCTCGAAGTATTCCGCGTGGATGTCCGGGCCCTCGAAGGCGAAGCCCCCGCAGTCAAACTGGCAATGAAATCCGGTCCTTCGCCTGTTTATGCATTGTTCGCCGATTTGCTCTTCGACCGCGACCGCGACCTTCGCATGGCCGCGGCCGTGTCACTTGGCCGGCTCCGCGAAAAATCAGCCGCCACAATCTTGTCCACAGCCTCGGGCGATCCCGATTATTGCGTCCGCCAGGCCGCCTTGTCGGCACTCACCGCTCTCGAATGACTTTAGAATCCCATGACTAACGGCGCGAATCATCATCAAGTTCTGTTCGTGGACGATGACCCGGATTTCCTGGTCACGCTCCGCGACCTCTACCAAATGACGAATGGTCACGACTGGCAAATCCACTCCGCCACATCCGCAAATCAGGCGCTCGAAATCCTCGATTCCCAAAGAATTGATCTGGTCGTCGTGGACGTGAATATGCCCATCATTGACGGCATACAACTCATCGGCATCCTCAAACGGCGTCATCCCAAGCTCAAGCGCGCCGTCCTCACCGGCCTGGCCACCCCCGAAAAACGCGCCGCCAGCCTTGCAAACGGCGCAGATCTCTTTATCGAAAAGGCCACCTCGCCCGAAGGCTACAACTCCATATTTGCAATGCTCGCCGAGCTCCTGCAATGGGCGCCCCGCGAAGGTTTTCAAGGTGTCCTCCGCAAGGTCGGCCTGCAGGACGTCATCCAAATGGAATGTCTGGCCCGCAATTCGTCCATCCTTGAAATTTACAACCAAAACGTCCTCGGTCGCATCTACATCGAAGACGGTCAACTCGTCCATGCCGTTACCGGTGAAATGACGGGCGAGCATGCTCTCTATAAACTTCTTTCACTGCCAGGTGGCTCTTTTGAGCTCGCCCAATTCGAGGCGCCGCCGGAAAAGACCCTCAACGGTCAATGGGAAATGCTGCTCATGGAGGCCGCTCGCGTGAAAGATGAGAATGCCGCCCTTGGCAAAACCGAGGAAAACGAGTTCGAAACGCCCGTGCAGTCCAAAACTTCCGCGCGCCTCGAAGGAACCCTGGTTTGCACCCGAACCGGCGAAACCCTTTTTGATGCCGTAAGCGATGACTCCAGCCCTCATGTTGCCTGGCTTCAGTCAATCGAGCAACAGGCCCTGCAAATGGGTGAAATCTTTCCGCTCGGCGGCTTCGATCGCCTTGAATCCGAATTGACAGATGGCCGGGTGCTCGCCTTGTCTCGCGCCAACAAACTTGTCTACGTCCGCGTCTCAACCACTCTCGGAGGCAAATGAACGAATACTTCGAACAATGGCTCGACGCCCGCATCACCGTCCCGGGAATGCTGGCCTGCGGCATCACCTCCGTCAACATGCTGGATTCTGGAATCGGTGCTGTCGATGCCACTGCCTTTTGCCGAAGCAGCGATCCAGGTTTTAGCACCCACCAGATGGCCCAGGTCCTCCGCCTGCTACAGGATACTCCTTTCGCTCCGGAAACCGAACCCTCTGCCCTCAAATGGCGCACATGGGTCTTCGGAAACGGTAAAATACGAGCCACCATTCGTCCTGACGGCCTGTTGTTTGCGGCCGCCGTCCTGCTAAACTCGAATGCCGACCAGCTCCTCGACCCCCTCACGGAAGAATTTCTTACGCTCAAAACGGCCGAACAATTGGTCCCACAGTGAACGCCCGCGAAAACACGGGCTCCTGCGCTTCAGCGCTTTAGCTCTTTAACGCTTCAACTCTTCAACGTCCACTTTCCATTTGCCCGTCCGGAAATCTGAGCGATGTTGCGAGGCAAAATGGAGGAAAAATGTTGGTGGTAGGGCGGACCTGCCGGTCAGCCAATGGTCATGCACAGTTGCAAGGCAAAAGGAAGGATGGAATCTACCGGTAGCGCGGAGCCGCCGGTCCGCCAACGGTCATCCAGCCGCAACTCAAATGCCTGGGTACACACGATAAATGTCATCCACTTATCGAGAGCCACAAAACGCAAAAGAGCATTTTTCGCGCTGAACAAAATTGACGGTCTCACCTTTAAACTGGTCGAAGGCATCGACAGCCGGCTCGTGGACTGTGACGAATTGAAACGTCAGAACCTCATCAAAGCAGGCACAACGTTCAGGACCCCGGGCTGCGGTCTTACCCATCGAAAACTGTGGCTGCAATCGGTCGAAACACAAACCCCGTTGATCGTGTGCGAAGATGACGCTGTCATCCGGCATGATTTCCGGGAGCAATTCTCAATCTGCATGAACGTGTTGCCCAAAGACTGGGACTTCCTCCTGCTGGGATACAACTTCGACTCAATCCTCGAAGTGGAAATCATCGCCGGGACCGAACGCCTGTCGGGCCGGTTTACGAATACAAAGCTGGCCATTTCCGGGTTGAAAGAATTCCAAACATCGATTTCGCCGGTATCAGTCTTGCCGTTGCGCAATGCTTTCGGAACACCCGGCTATGCCGTATCACCAACCGGGGCGCGATACCTTCTGCGGAACGTTTTTCCATTGCGCAACCTGACGATTTCCATTCCATATTACGGCCGCACGATGGAATCGCGCTCAATAGATTCGATGATGAACGGCCTATACGGCAAAATGAAAGCATTCGCATGCCTGCCTCCCCTCGTCGCAACCCCAAACCAGAGAGACCCGCACGCCCGATTTGTCAAAGTTTAAAAACATCGAACATCGAACGCCCAACATCGAATGGCTTGGCCTTTGGCGTTCGAGGTTGGATGTTTCCAATCGGGTTTATTGTCATGCGATAGAAATCGAAAAATGAAACTCTTTTTAACCGCCCACTGGCGTTGGCTCGTCATGCTGAATTACGAAATCGCTCCCGACGCCGTTGCGCCGTTGATTCCCGCCGGAACCGAACTGGATTTCTGGAACGGCAAAACCTACGTCTCCATGGTCGGCTTCCTCTTCCAACATGCGCGCGTCCGCGGATTCTCGATTCCATGTCATCGCCATTTTGAAGAGGTCAATCTGCGCCTTTACGTTCGCCACAAAGCGGAAGACGGCTGGCGGCGTGGCGTCGTCTTCATCAAGGAACTGGTTCCGCGCGCAGCCATTGCCTTTATCGCACGGACATTTTACAACGAAAACTACGCCTGCCTGCCTATGTCGCATCGCATTGACCCTGACAACATGGAATTTGACCAGGCAAATGGGGCCGATCCGATATCCGTGAGCTATTCCTGGCGATTTAAGAACCGCGACAATTTCCTGAAAGTAAAAACCCGCGGCTCAGCCCAATTGCCGTCCGAAGGTTCCCACCAGGAATTTATTGCGGAACATTACTGGGGCTACGTAACGCAACGGGACGGTTCGACCAAGGAATACCGCGTCAAACATCCTCGCTGGCGCATATGGGAAGCCGAGACCGCCGAATTTCAATGCGACGTCGCTAAACTCTACGGCAAACAATTCTGCGATTTCCTGGCCTGTCCGCCCGCTTCGGCGTTCCTGGCGGACGGCTCGGAAATAAAGCTCTATAACGGGGTAAAATTGAAAGCGTAGATGGTGGCGCAGGCGTCCTCGCCTGCGAGTTCTGGCTTGGCAAGTGGCGCTGCCACCGCCTTCACCGTTCTCAACTTGATTAAAAGTTAAAGCCGGTTAAGAATAACAAAAAGCGTTCGCCGCGAATGACGGCGCCGTGCTTTCATCAAATTAAAAAGGATACAATGAAAATCACCTATTACGGTCACGCCTGTTTTGGAGCCGAAATCAGCGGCAAACATCTTCTTTTTGATCCCTTTATAAGCTACAACCCCCTGGCCAAATCCATTGATATCAAAAAGATCAAGGCCGATTACATTCTCGTGACCCACGCGCACGATGACCACCTGGTGGACGCGGCGCCAATCGCCGCGCAAACCGGAGCCACAGTCGTCGCTAATTTCGAAGTCTCGGAATGGCTCAACAAACATGGCGTCAAAAAGACCCATGGCATGAACCCCGGCGGCAGTTTTCCCTTCGATTTCGGCCGCGCAAAATTTGTCCACGCCATCCACTCCAGTTCGTTTTCCGATGGCACCTACGGCGGCGTCCCGGGCGGGTTCGTTGTGGATTCACCGGAAGGAAATTTTTATTACTCCGGCGATACGGCCCTGACCCTGGACATGAAACTCTTCGGCGAAGGCGCCAAACTCAAGTTTGCGGTCCTGTGCATCGGCGGCAATTTCACCATGGACGTCGATGATGCCATCCGCGCCGCAGGTCTTCTCAATTGCAAAGAAGTTGTGGGTGTGCATTACGATACGTTCCCGCCCATCAAAATCGACCATGCGGCGGCAAAGGAAAAATTTCACGCGGCCGGTCTTACCCTGCACCTCCTGCCCATTGGCGGAACAAAGGAGTTTTAGCCCAATGGACCTCAAGAACCTCAACGAAGTCTCGTCCTTCACCACAAAGGACGGCTCGGAAATCCGCGAATTGCTCGCGCACCGCAACTCCGCCATCCGCAACCAAAGCCTGGCCGAAGCCCGCCTGCCCGCGGGCGGCGCAACCCAGGAGCATTACCATGTCCGGACCGAAGAGATCTACTACATCACACACGGCGCCGGCCAGATCCGTATTGACGGCGAAACCCGCGACGTGAAAGTCGGCGACGCCATCGCCATTCGCCCCGGCCAAAAGCACAAACTATGGAACACCGGAATCGAAACGCTCCGCCTATTATGCTGCTGCGCCCCCGCCTACGAACACGACGACACGGTCATCACTGAACCGGATTAATGAATTTGTGGACTTGTGGCGTCCGCCCGTGGCGTATCGGGAATTCCAAGCCATCGCCGCGAACCCTGTTAGCCCAAGTTCGTCAGTTCAAGAGGGAAAAACGCAGATTTGCTGGGTTTTTTGAAGATCAACCCCTGTTTTTCTCCACTACATTTTGCACCAGCTTCGGAAGGCTCGGCAGATCCAATCCCAGGC